>Ga0209477_1001471_pt1 | contig 14304 bp, 12 predicted proteins | sample KloWWTupernatant_FD_187180 | JGI IMG/M metagenome (GOLD analysis project Ga0209477, IMG submission 187180) | Active sludge microbial communities from Klosterneuburg, Austria, studying microevolution and ecology of nitrifiers - Klosterneuburg... | ecosystem: Engineered > WWTP > Aerobic digester >...
ACCGCGCCGAACGAACAGCCCATGCGACGCTGGAGCTGACGAAAGACCACGAAATCAGCGCACAGGAGATCTCATTCAATGGCATCTTCTTCTGGTTCCTGCTTCAGCTCGATGATGTCCGACCAGCTCCTGAGTACCGCGACCGGCTACTCACGTACGCGGAGCAGCTCTGGGAGGATCAGCGCAACCCCGACACCGGCCTCGCGACGACATCCGCGCCGCTGACGCTTCTCGACCAGGCGGCGATGGTTCGAGTCTTTGCTCTGGCTGCGGTGGCGGCCGGCCGCTGACACGACCGGGACCACGGCGTCCGCCTCGATCTCTGCAATACTCGACCGCACGTTGAGAGGGGGTTCCGGTAGATGGTAGCGCCCGATATTCTGCGCGGCAGCCGGGTGCGGCTGGACGCAATCGACCGCGCTGACCTCCCGACAATTGCGCGCTGGTGGGGCGACGGCGCGGCACAGCGACGTTTCGATGCCGTCCCTGCGGTCCCGAAAACCGCCGAGCAGATGGTGTCCTGGCTGGAGGCGGCGAAGGATTCCGCGACAGGTTACCGTTTCGCGATCCGGACAATTCCCGAAGATGTGTTGATCGGCGTCATCGAGATCGACGGTATTCTCTGGAACCAGCGTGTCGGCTGGGTCAGCCTGCTGATCGGCGAAGCGAGCGCCCGCAGGCAGGGATTCGGCCACGAGACGATGGAGCTGGCGCTTCGCTTCGCCTTCCACGAGCTGAACCTTCACCGGCTACAGCTAACAGTCTTCGAGTACAACACGCCGGCGATCGCGCTCTACGATCGCTTGGGATTCGTGCGCGAGGGTCGTTACCGCGAGTTCCTCGAGCGCGATGGGCAACGGTACGACATGCTGCTCTTCGGGTTGTTGAGGGCTGAGTGGGAGAGCACGCGGGGCTGACGACGCCGATCCACGGTGGTTACAGAGCTCCTCGCATTCCTCAGCGCGCTCGCCGATGAGGAGCGGCTGACTGTTGCCGGGATCGTCGCGAGGCGGGAGTCTACTGGCGGGCGGTGGATGAGGGAGCTTGAGTGCTGGCACTTCTGGCGCGCGGCGCGACAGAATCGGCATACTCAGCAGAATGCTCGCTGCGCCTGCGGGGTTCGGCGATTGGACGACGCACGAGAGGAGCGGCCGCGATGGGGCTGATGGACGGCAAGAAGTGCCTGGTCATGGGTATCGCGAACCAGCGCTCGATCGCCTGGGGGATTTCGCAAGCTCTGCATCGTGAGGGGGCTCAGCTGGCGTTCGCCTATGCCGGTGATCGGTTGCGGGACAACGTCCTCAAGCTCGCCAGGACGCTCGAGACCGAGGAGGAGATTCCGGTCGTCTCGTGCGACGTCCAGGATTCGGCCCAGATTGAATCGCTCTTCGCTGACCTCAACCAGCGCTGGGGCGGCCTGGATGTCTTCGTCCACTCAGTCGCCTTCGCGCGCCAGGAGGATCTCGCTGGCGCATATAGCGAGCTGTCGTGGGACGGCTACGCGCTCGCCCAGCACGTCTCGGCGTACTCGCTGATCGAGACGAGCCGCCATGCCCGACCGCTGATGGAAGCGGCCGGCGGCGGCAGCATCATGACGCTCTCCTATCTGGCGGCCGAGCGGGTTGTTGAGAAGTACAACGTCATGGCGGTCGCCAAGGCGGCGCTGGAGTGCAACGTCCGCTACCTGGCCGCCGAGTTCGGGCCGAGCAATATTCGGGTCAACGCGATCTCAGCCGGACCGCTGAAGACGCTGGCTGCCAGCGCAGTCAAGGGAATCAGCACTGCCCGCGACCTGATGGAGGAGCGCGCGCCGCTGCGACGGAACATTACCCAGGACGAGATCGGCAACGTTGGCCTGTTCCTGGCGTCACACCTGTCGTCGTGCATCACCGGCGAGACGATCTACGCCGACAACGGCTTCAACATCCTGGCCATGTAGGCAGCGCGAAACGCTCACGGGGGCCTTACGGCGCGGCCGGCTGCTCGGCAGAGTCTGGCGCGGCGGCAACTCCCCGCGCGTCAGCCGGAACCCACGACTTCAGCACCGCGTGCAGCGCGGCGGCTCCCACGATCGGATAGTCGGGCTCGAGCGGCAGCGATGCGGAGTGGAGAAGGAACGGCTGGCTCTGGGCGCCGCCTAGTCCGCCGTGACTTCCGACCTGTTCCTCGAACGCGGCGACCTCGCCGGTTGAGGAATCGTACATACCCATAACGAGAATATCGGGCGCGGACGCGAATCCATCGACACGCGCCAGATGCCGAGCGGCGTTCGGACCGAACAATGCCAGCGGATCCTCTCCGTCCACGCGGCCGGAATCGAGGAAGCGGCTGCCGCGCGGCCCGACAACGACCGCGCCGTCGGTCGCGGACCGCGCCATCACGCAGCAGATCCCTTCGTGGCCGGCGAGACCGGGAACGAGCCTCGGATACGTCTCGTTGATCTGCTCAAGCGTGATCCGGCCGCTCAATCTCGGGAACGAAACGAGCCCGAGATTGCCGGTGGCGACGACGATTGCGTCGCGCTCGTGCATCGCCTGGATCGCGGCATCGTCCGTCTCACGGTGCTCTGATCCAAGCACGACGTGTCCGTCGATGATCCGGGTGCGCAATGCCCTCCGCGCAAGCCGCGTCGCAATGCCCTTTTGATGGATCACTTCATCGAGAGCGGAGTTGATACCCGAAAGCACCTCGTCGCCGCTGTCCACCTCGCTCACGCCGCGCTGTGAATCGCACAGCTCGTCGACCAGCTCCGCCAGGGTCTTGCCGAACCGCTGCCGGAATGGCGCGCCATGGCTGTGACCGTGATCCGACAGGACGACGATGCGATATGGGCGAGATGCATCGGCAGCGACGCGCTCAAGGTGCGCCAGCACGCGGTCGACCCCCCGCAACACCTTCAGCGCGTCCCGCCGCTCGGCGCCGGCGTAATGAGCGACCTTGTCATAGCTGAAGAGCGTGCTATAGATGACCGGCACACCCCGGTACATGTCGTCGGTCAGCATATATGCCGCAGACTCCTGAAGCAGGACGGTTGTTCCGGCGCGAACGAGCGCGTAGCGGAACCCGCGATGGATGCGAGGCCGGACATTAGTCACACGCTGGCGCAACGCCTCAACCCGCTCGCGAACGATCTCCGCGCCGAACAGCGAGAACGTCCGTGCCAGACTGTACGGGTTTGAAAGGAAGCCGAGGTAGCTGCGCCGGCCGCCGGTCACCCCCTGGCCAAGCTTGCTGAACGTGCCGAACGTATCCGCTGCATCGCCGGAGAAGACGTTCCACCGACTGGCGCCACCGACCAGCAGGCCCTGGCTTGTCGAGAGTTGACTCTCCAGTGCCCGCGCAGACGACAACTTGTCGCAGACCACCAGTGTGTTGGCAGTCTTGTCCCACCAACGGAACGCCGGGATGCCCTCATTGCTCCCGAGCAAGATGCCGGCCTGGCTCGCCGCGGTCTGTGACGACAGGTCGGTCTCCCACCCTCGCAGCTGGTGCGAGCCTGTCGTGATCCACCGTTGCGCGGTGGGCATGTAACCCTCCGCGATCGCGCGCAGGAGAATCGGCTCAGCCAGCCCGTCCAGCTGAATGAAAACGATGCCTGGAATATCCGTCCGCTCGTGGACGCCGGCCGACCGCCGGATCCGATTGGTGACGTAGCGATCGTACAAGCGCTGATCGCCGAGCCCGAATAGCGCGATGACGACGGTGTTGACGATCGTGAGCAGGATCGCCACCACGAGCGCCGTCCAGACGTTCGCAACAGTCACGGCGCCGGGAGCCACGAGATCCAGCAACACCGCCGTGACGACGACGATCGCGCCGCTGACGACCAGCGCGAGAACCGGGAACAGCAGCGCAGGCAACCACGCCGCGGCGCGGCACATGGCCGGCCACAGCAGTACGCCAACGGCAATACCTCCCAGCGCCATGCCGGCCGCGGACGCGATCCCGTTCAGATCGAAGCCTGGCAACAACCTGGCGAGCAGGAGCAGGATCACACCGTCTACGACAACGATGCCGGCCGTCCACCTGACGATACGCAGCATGTCCCTCCAGAGATGACTATTGTCGCCCGACCCTACCGGAGTCTCACAATCGTAGCGGACACGGCTGCTGCTTGCACGGTCGGCACGTGGTGTCCAGAAGTCGGTACGATTAGACAATGGAATCGATGACACACGAGAATTCGACTGAGATCACCTGGATCGGACATTCGACGGTCATGATCCGGACAGGCGAAACCTGGATTCTGACCGACCCGGTGCTGCGGGGCCGGACGGCGCACCTCCGCCGCCGGGTGCGTCTGCTGCCCGAAGACTGGCCGGCGCGGGTGGACGTGATCCTGCTATCGCACCTGCACCTTGACCATTGCGACCTGCCGACGTTGAAGAAGCTTGGCCGCGACATCCCGATCTTCGCTCCGGTTGGCGCGGGGGCATGGCTCCGCAAACACGGGTTCAGGCAGGTCGAGGAGTTGGCAGTCGGCGCGATCCGGCAGGTGGAAGTGGCGACGGTTACTGCCGTCCCAGCCTTCCACTCGGGCCATCGCGTCCCGTTTGGCCCGACCGCGGCAACCATCGGCTACCTCGTCGAAGGCCGTCACACGACCTACTTCGCGGGCGACACAGATCTGTTCGACGGGATGGCCGAGCTCGGCCCGGATATCGACGTGGCGCTCATCCCGGTCTGGGGTTGGGGGCGGTCGCTTGGACCGGGACACCTCAACCCCGAGCGGGCGGCGTTGGCCGCCGGCCTGTTGCAGCCACGACTGGCGATCCCGATCCATTGGGGGACGCTGCACCCGTTTGGCACTGGCATCCGCGACCGGCGGTTTCTGGAGGATCCGCCGCACCAGTTCGCGGCGCGCGCCCGGGAGACAGCACCGGACGTGGAGGTTCGCATACTCGCGCCCGGCGGGCGTGTTGTCCTCGACTAGTGACCCTGTTCCGGCTTCGACCGCCAGGGCCAATGACCCTCCATCTCGACCACGAGCGACCAGGTCAGGAACGTCCGGATCACGACGAGCGCGCCCAGAACCGCAACGCTTTCGAGCGTCGGGTCGAGGATGACCGTGCGGATCACGTCACCGGCGACCAGTATCTCCAGGCCCAGCAACAGTCCGTCGCCGACGGTATGGCGATACTGGTCGTAGGCCTCCTTGCGCGGCGCTTTTGCGTTCCGCGCTGAAAGGAACACGACTGTCCCGTAGACGACCGCGACGACGATAATCACGACCGCCAGCAGCTCGATCACGATGGATGCGTAATCCACAACCTTGAGCGCAATGCCGATGAACCCTCCGTCACTGCTGGCTGCCGCGCGGAACAGGTCAATTCCCGATGCTTCTACGACGCGCATATCACCCCACTAGCTGCCGTGTGTAGCCGGCGAAATCGAAACGCCGCGTGATCCATGGGTATGATGCGATACCCACGGTCGATCGGCCCACTTACAGTCGCGTGCCGCGGATTATTGCCGAGAATGTCGTCGCGATGCCAACCGTTGTTGTCAGGGCTGCGAGAGCGATGCCTGCTCTTCGGTCACCGCCGACACCCCGGCGGAATGACGCCATCGCAGAATTGGTTGCCGCACCTGCACTGCCGACCAGACGATGAAGAAGATCGCGGTTGCGACGAGGACGACCGCAGCCCCTGACGCAACATTCCAGTAATAGGAGAGATACAGCCCGCTGACTCCGGACAGGACACCAATTCCGGCCGAAAGAGCCAGCAGCGCTGGCAGCCGGTCGGCAACGAGGCGCGCGGTCGCGGCCGGCGTGATCAGCATTGCCAGGACAAGGATGTTCCCGACGGTCTGCAGCGCGGTCACGATAGCCAACGCAAGCAATATGAGGAAGAGCTGATCATAACGCCACAGGCGCACGCCAAGCGACGTGGCGAGAGTCCTGTCGAATGTGATCAGCACCATTTCGCGGCGGAAGATGGCCAACACGCCGAGGACGACGACAGCGATTGCCGCCGTCAGCAACAGGTCACTCCGACTGACTCCCAGGATGTTGCCGAGCAAGAACGACGTCAGGTCACGGGCATAGGAGTTGGTCGAGCTGATCAGCGCAATACCAAGAGCGAACGCGCCCGCAAACATCACGCCGATCGCAGTGTCCTCGTGGAGTCGTTCGGACTGGCTGAGGATGCCGATGCCCAGCGAGACGACTGCCGCGGCGACGAGCGCGCCGATGAAGATGCTCGAGCCGAGCAGGAAAGCAATGACGATGCCGGGGAAGACGGCGTGGGCAAAGGCGTCGCCGACGAATGCCATGCCACGCAGCACGACGAAAGCGCCGACGATCCCACATACCAGGCCAACGATGATGATCGCCTCAAACGCGTGTTGCATGAAGACGAACTGCCACGGCTCGGTGAGCCAGTTGTATATGCCGAGGCTACTCATGAACGTGGGCGTCCTCACCGTGGATGTTCAAGCGCGAAATGTCACCGAACGCGACGGCGATTGTCAGTGGCGTCAACGCCTCGGCCGGCGGACCAACAGCAACGATGCGCCGGCTGAGAATCACGACCCGGTCGCTGATATCGCGCGCGCAGTCCAGGTTGTGGGTGGCCATGACAACGCACTTCCCCTCATCTCGCAACGACACGATCACTTCCTCGAACAACGCCTCGGTCGGGGCATCGACACCGGTAAACGGCTCGTCGAGCAGATATATCGCCGCCGGACGTATCAGGGCGCGAGCCAGGATGACACGCTGTTGCTGGCCGCCGGAAAGCCGTCCGATCTGGGTGCCGGCATGCTTGCTCATGCCGACGACTTCGAGCGCCCGCAGCGCGGCGTCGGTGCTCTCGCGGCGAAGTGGCCGCCAGCGGCTCGTTTCCCGGTATGCGCCCATCAGGACGAGGTCGAGGACGCTCGCCGGTAGCGTCCAGTCCAGCTTGTCACGCTGAGGGACGTAGACGATCTCCCGTCGGGGCTTCGCGCCAAGCGTCGGCGAGAATGCCACCGAGCCGCGATCGGGTCGGACATGGCCGGCGATCGTTTTCAGCATCGTGCTCTTGCCAGCGCCATTCGGACCAACGAAGGCGACGATCTCACCAGACCCCAACGCAAGCGACACGTCGTCCAACGCGACTCGATCGCCGTAGGCCACCGAGATGTGCGAGAGATCCACGAGAGGCTGTTGAGTCATCGCAACGCCTCGACAATCCGGGTGGTGTCGGTGCGCATCATGCCGATGTAGGTATCAGCGCCGCTGCCGGCCGGGCCAAGCGAGTCCCCGTACAGGTTGCTGACGATCTGGACACCGGCGTCCTCGGCGATGCGTCGGGCCAGCGTCGGATTGAGCGCGGCCTCGGTGAAAATCGCTCTCACCCCCTCGGCCCTGATCAGGTCGATGAGCGCGGCCGTCTCACGCGCCGACGGCTGCGCCTGCGCATCGAGGCTGGGCACAATCGTCCCGACCAGCGTCAGGCCATAGGTGTGGACGTAATAGCCAAAGGCGTCGTGATTCGTCACCAGCTTTCGTTGCGACTCCGGTATGGTCGCGATCTGCTCTCGAATCCAGCGATCGAGATCCGCGAGCTCGGACTGGTAGCGTGTTGCATTTGCGCGATAGATCTCGGCCGAGCCCGGGTCGGCGGCGATCAGCGCGTCGCGGATGTTCGCGACCATCACCTGTGCATTGGCGACATCGAACCAGACATGTGGATCTTCGCCCTCGTGGCTATGCCCGCTGGCATCTTCTTCATGCTGCTCGCCCTCGATCGTCGTCACCCTATCGGTGACGACCGCGACATGCGCGTCAGTTCCCGACACGTCGATCATATTGATAACCCAGGCATCCAGACCCATGCCATGTTCGAGGACGACATCGGCCCGGGCGACCGCGCCAATTTCCCGTGGAGTTGGCTCGAACGAGTGCGGGTCTGCGTTGGCCGGCACGAGGCTGCGAACCGTCACGCGATCGCCGCCAACGTTGCGAGCCATATCGGCGATAATCGTGGTGGTGGCGACGACCGACAAGCTATCCGCGCCGGCCGCATCCGGCGAGCCGCAGGAGACAAGCGCGAAGGCGCTGAGCAAGATGACGAACGCCAGCGCGCCACTGATAGCGCGTCGGGCCATCATCTGTTTTCGGATTTCTATCACGTTGGATGCTGCTAACTATTGAGACTCAGTATCAATACCAGCGTAGATGATACCGCGCCGATCTGTGAGATCCAACCGGGAAGCCGGAGTTCGGTTAGGATCATCAGTGGATGAGAGGGGACCGGCCATGCGACGCTACGGATATCGCTGCGGCTCGTGCGACGAGGAGTTCGACCTGGAGCGGCCAGTGAGCGAAGCGGGAGAGCCGACGACATGCCCGTTCTGCGGGGAGCCGGCCCAACGCGTCTTCCACTCGCCCAAGTTCCTGTTCAAAGGCGACCCCAGCGACAATCGGCCCGTCTGGCATAACCATGGGGCCTTCGGCCACGCTCACCCACCGCGCCGGGGACATCACCCGCCGGGGGTCGAGGACGAGTAACCACGACGGACAGGTAGAAGAAGGATAACGATGGCGACCAATGGGACACTAAGCGCGGCGGAGCGTGAGTTCATCAGCGCAGTCCGCTTCGGCGTACTGGCGACGATCGGCCACGATGGAACCCCTCAGCAGACAGTGATGTGGTACGACGTGCGCGGCGATCAGATCATGATGAACACCACAGCGGACCGAATCAAGCGCGGCAATATCCAGCGCGACCCGCGCGTCTCGATCTGTATCGAAGAAGGCTACAAGTACGTCACACTCCGGGGTGTGGTGGCCGAGATTATCGACGAGACGGAGGCAGCGCTGAACGATATTCTGTCGCTCGCGGTCCGTTACAATCCCGGCACAACGCCGGCAGATCACACGCAGTTCCTGGGTCAGGCCCGACAGACGCTGCTGATCCGAATCGATCGAGTCCTGTCAAACGGACTGGGCGGGTAGCCTGGCGCGTCACTGAGGCGCGCTTTCGAGGATCGCGAGCGGGAGCAAATGGAATACCGTGGCGAGCGGCAGTACATCGTTCGCCACGAGCCGCTCGTCAGTGAGCACATCGCGCCAGTGCGCCGGCGCATCGTCCGGCAGCAACACGCGAGTATTCCCCCAGGCGGCCGCGCCGACCGGCAACGCTGCCTCGTCCAATCCCGCCGTGCGGGAGAGCGTCGCGACCAGGCGTGAGACGATCGTAAGAGACCATGCGTCATCCGCCCGACGGGCGAACGCCACGACGTGCTCGCGTCGCGGTCCAACAACCTCCAGAGGTATGTACACCCCGCCATCGAACAGGTCTCGCCGCTGCCGGCGGAACGTCGCCAACCGTTGGGTAACGAAGAGCTTGATCGATCCGTCCTGCCAGTTCGCAAGCAACCGCGAAACGTCTGTGAATGGCAATCGATCGAGCAGGGCAATACGGTGGTCGAAGTCGACGGGACGTCGGTTATCCGGGTCGACCAGGCTCAGATCCCACAGCTCGCTGCCCTGATAGAAATCGGCCACACCGGGCGCCGTTGCCTTCAGCGCCAATTGAGACAGCGAGTTCAGCGCTCCGAACCAGGCTACCCGACGCTGGAACGAGCGGAAATCATCCAGGAAGGCCCGGTTGCCCGACGCCAGAATGGCATCGATAAACGTGGCGACTGCGTCCTCCCACGCGACATTCCGGTCGATCCAGCTGGTGTGCTGCTTCGCTTCGCGGCAGGCCTTCTCCAGGTACTGCCTGATTCGGCCGGGGTAGTCAGGCAGATTGGCATCATCAAACGGCCAACTACCAATGAGTGTCTGGTAGAGCAGGTATTCGGTGTTGCCATCCGGGGCCATGGCGCCATCGACCTCGCGCCGGAGGTGGCGGTTCGCCTCTCGCCAGCGGTCGACGTGCGCGGCCCACTCATCAACCAGCTCGGAGATCACGACGATCCTCGCGCGGACATCCTCGCTGCGCTTGGTGTCGTGGGTTGACGTGGCATTCATCGTCGCTGGCCACCGCTCGGCCCGGCCGGCAATCGCGGCATGAAACGCGTCCGGCTCGATGCCAACTACATCGGGCGCGCCGCCGACGTCGTTCAGCGCAATCAGCCGGTTGAAGATGTAGAGCGACGTGTCTTCGTACCCCTTGGCCATGACGGGGCTGGTGAATTGCTGAACGCGCAGGACGAATGGCAAGCGCTCGTCGTCTGGACCGGTTTCGAGAGCGCCGGCCGATTCGAGGAGCAGGACGCGGCGGATGAAGCGCAAGGCGCGCCGCAACTCCGGCCGATGCTGTATGGCGTCGTCGATCATCTGGTCGATGCGATCGCGGTCCTCATCGCGGACGCCTGCCGGAGTCGAATAGGTCCGATAGATCGGAAAGCGGGCGATCATCTCGGTCAACGCCTGGCCCAGCTCGCGCTGCCCGAGATCGCGCCCATGTCGATCCCAGGCGGTCAGCCGGTCAAGCCAGACGACGAGCGAGCGAACATCACCGGAGAAGAGATCGGCCATTACGCGTCGCTTCTGGCGGTAGACGATCTCCGCGAAGCTCTCGTCGACGCCGCTGACGCGCCGGAAGGCGGCATCCAGCTTCTGTTCCGCGTTTCGATCGACAAACAGGGCGTTGACGAGATTGAGAAAGTCATAGCCGGTTGTGCCAGCGACAGGCCATTCCGCCGGAAGATCTTCCCCGGACGCCAGGATCTTCTCGACAAGCACGTAGCTCTCCGCGCCGGGCTCACCGCGTTCGGCCAGAGCGGCGCGCATCACCGCATCGAGGCGTTCGAGGTATTGGCCGGGATCGTACAGACCATCGATATGATCGACGCGCAAGGCTGCGACCTGGCCGGCCCGCGCCATCGAGCGGAGCTGGGCATGACGGGCGGCGAAGACATCCTCATCCTCAATGCGCATCGAAACAAGATCGGCGATGTCGAAGAAACGGCGGTAGTTGATCTCGGTGCTTGCAACACGCCAGTAGGAGAGTCGATAGGCCTGGTCGGAAAGAACGCGATCGAGAATGTCGACGCTGGTTGGTTCACCGACCCGGCCATTGATCAGCGCGAGGTTCTCGTCAACGAATGTCCGCACGATGTCGTTCGCTGCATAGATCTCCCACATTCGCTGCTTGAGCAACCCCGTTTCCTCCCGGCGGCGCTGGATGGCCGGCGCGTCGGTCGTGAACCGGTCGGGCATCGTGTCGGAGAGCTCGATCAGCCCCTCATACGCCTGAAGCGCGACGGCATCGCTGGCAAGCCGATCCTTGAGCAGCCCGTAGCGTTGCTCGAGGAGCAGCCGGTAGGTTGTCGGGTCGAGTGGCATCCGGTTGTCATAGTAGACAACGGTGAAGCCTCGCTCATCGATCTCGACACGAAGCTCCAGCGCTTCGAGGACGATGCCGTAATGGTTACCGAGAATCGGAAGCAGCACCTTGCGGTCGAGCGACCCGCCGCTCGCGCTCTCATACCAGGCGATGTCGAAGAAGCTCGCGAACTCGGAGCTCTGCCCATTCTCGAGCACGCTCCACCACCATGCATTCTCCGGGCTGGCGGCCATGTGGTTGGGAACGATATCCAGCAGAATTTCGAGGCCGTTGGCCGCCATCGTCTCGCACAGTCGATCAAAGCCCTCGCTGCCGCCGAGCTCCGGATTGATCTGTGTGGCGTCAGTGACGTCGTACCCGTGCTGGCTACCGACGCGCGCCTTCAGAATTGGCGAAAGGTATAGATGCGAGATCCCGAGCCGGGCGAGGTACGGAACGAGCGCAGCCGCAGCATCGAACCCGAACGCGGGGGTCAGTTGCAGACGATATGTGGCAGTTGGTCGCATCGCGGCGGCGCATCCTCTCTCGTCGCGGGTCAGATCACGCCTTCGCGCGCCAGCACGACGGCCGAACGCGGCGCGATCGTGAGCCGCGCGGAGGCGGGCGCTGTGATCAGCTCCGGCTGTGGCCCGTCCGCGGTGCCGAGCAATACCTTCCACTCGCCGGGTGGCAACGGCAGGAGCGGTGAGCGTGACTCCGCTGACAGGTTATAGACCATTGCGACTTCGTCGCCGTCCGTCCAGCGCCGGACGAGGAGGACATCGCCCTCCAGCTCGACAACATCCTGGCGACGCTTATCCAGACAAGCCAGGGCCGGCCGCTCGCGCCTGAGGCGGAGCAGATCCCGGTACAGGTCCAGCATCGCCGCGTGCTCGCCGCGCTCGCTCAGCGAGTGATCGAGCTTCGAGCGTTCGAATGTCGCGGGATCCTGAGGGTCGGGGACTTCCGGTTGCCAGCCGAATCGGCTGAACTCGGCTCGCCGGCCCCGCGAGACGGCCTCAGCGAGAGCCGGGTCGGTGTGGCTGGTGAAATACTGGAATGGGGCATCCTCGGCATATTCCTCGCCCATGAACATCAGTGGGATGTATGGCGAAAGCAGGTAGATGGCAGCAGCCAGGCGCGCCGCATCGTGTCCGACAATATGCGAGAGCCGTTCGCCAGCCGCCCGGTTGCCGACCTGGTCGTGGTTCTGGGAGCAGACGACGAACTGGCTGGCGTCGCCCTGGTCCGGCGAGCTGCCATAGGTGCGCTGGCGATATTCAGAGTAGACGCCGTCGAAGACGAAGACCTGACGAACTGCCTTGGCCAGTTCCGCGATGCTGCCGAACTGCGAGTAGTAGCCGTCACGCTCGCCGGTCAGCAGGGCGTGGAGCGCATGATGCAGGTCGTCACCCCACTGCGCATCCAGCCCATAGCCATTTCGAGCGGCGGGGACGATGTAGCGGACATCGTTGGCATCGCTCTCGGCAATTGTCCAGATATGCCGGTCCTGGCGCGTCGCCTCCTCGTGGATGGCGTCGCTGAGGGAGCGAAGGAAGTGGATGGCGGACTCGTCGATGATGCGGTCGGTGGCGTCGAGCCGGAAGCCATCGATATGATATTCACGAACCCAGTGAAGCGCGTTTTCGATGAAGAAGCGACGCACATCGTCACTCCACGGACCATCAACGTTGACGGCATCCCCCCAGGGGGTGTGGTAGCGGTCGGTGAAGTAATAGCCATACTTCGCGAGGTAGTTGCCTTCTGGCCCAAGATGGTTATAGACAACGTCCAGCAGGACGGCCAGACCCTGCGCGTGACAAGCGTCGACCAACCGACGCAGACCGTCCGGGCCGCCGTAGGATGTCTGGGGCGCGTAGAGATCGACCCCGTCATAGCCCCAGTTACGATCGCCAGGGAACTGAGCAACTGGCATCAGCTCGATCGCGGTTACGCCCAGATCCCGGAGCGAGGGCAACATCGGCACGACACCATCGAAAGAGCCGGCAGCCGAGAACGTTCCCACGTGGAGCTCGTAGATCACGAGCGCTTCCCGAGGAATCCCTTCCCAGCCACCATCGGCCCAGTCGAAGGTCGGGTCGACGATCGCTGAAGCACTGTGGACGCCGTCCGGCTGGGAGCGAGAGGCGGGATCGGGCCATTCGTCGACACCATCGAGCCGGTAGGTGTAGCGGTCGCCCGGCTGGACACCATCGATGGACACGCGGTAATAGCCGTGTGGGCATGGCTCTAGCGCGACGAAGCGCGGCGGCTCGCCATGGAGATGAACCTCGACCTCACGCGCTCGCGGCGCCCAGACCGTGAAGCGAACGCGGCCGTTGCCCAGCCAGATCGCCCCGAGCTCCAGATCCGGCATATCTCCTCCAATGGTCTGTCCCGGACTGTCCCCACGGCGCTCGTGCGCGGGACCGGCTACGCCTCGCCGTCCTTCTTGAACAGGACAATGCCCAGCGGCGGCGCGGTGATGGAGATCGAATACGGCCGGCCGTGCCAGGGGACAAGCGTCGCCTCGATGCCGCCGAGGTTGCCCTGCCCGCCACCCCAGTACTCACGCGCATCGCTGTTGAGTATCTCGCGGTAGTAGCCCGGCTCAGAGACGCCGATCCGGTATGCATGGCGCGGTATCGGGGTGAGGTTGCAGACGACGATGATCGACTCTCGACGGTTGGAAGCATGGCGGACATATGAGATGACGCTGTTCTCGCTGTCGTTCGCGTCCAGCCATTCGTGGCCGGCCGGGTCGAAGTCGAGCTCGTGGAGGGCCGACTCGGAGCGGTAGGCGCGGTTGAGCGCGGAGAGCCATCGCGAGACACCAACATGAGCCTCTGTGTCGAGCAGATGCCAGTCGAGGCTGCTCTCGTGGTCCCACTCGTCGCGCTGGGCAATCTCGGCGCCCATGAAGAGCAGCTTCTTCGCCGGCTGAGTGAACATGTAGCCGTAGAGCGCGCGGAGATTGGCGAACTTCTGCCAGTCGTCGCCGGCCATCTTCGATAGCAGGCTGCCCTTCATGTGGACG
>Ga0209477_1001472_pt1 | contig 14302 bp, 12 predicted proteins | sample KloWWTupernatant_FD_187180 | JGI IMG/M metagenome (GOLD analysis project Ga0209477, IMG submission 187180) | Active sludge microbial communities from Klosterneuburg, Austria, studying microevolution and ecology of nitrifiers - Klosterneuburg... | ecosystem: Engineered > WWTP > Aerobic digester >...
ATTGCTGGCCGGTCTGGTGCCGGCGCAGAGCCGCGTGCTCGACCTTGGATGCGGCTCCGGAGCGCTGCTGGCGCACCTGATGGCGACCAAGGAATGCCGGGGTACCGGGGTTGAGATCGACCCGGCGTCGGTGCTGCAGGCGATCGCGGCGGGCGTGCCGGTGATCGAGCTGGACATCGATTCCGAACTCGACGACTTCGCCGACCACTCCTACGACGTGGTGGTGCTCTCCCGGACCATCCAGACCATTCGCAGACCTTTCGAGGTGCTGCAGGAGATGGGCCGGATCGCCGATCGGCTGATCGTCTCGGTGCCCAACTTCGGCTACTGGCGGCACCGTCTTCGCCTGTTGCGCGGACGCATGCCCATGTCCCGAGAGCTGCCGCACGCCTGGTACGACACCCCTAACCTGCGCCATACGACGCTGCTGGAGCTGGAGGAGCTGTTCGACCGGCTCGGTTTCACCGTGGAGTCGAGGATCGTGCTGAACCCGGCCGGTCAGCCACTGAAGTCAGGCGACCACCTGGCCAACCTGGTCGGCGGCGCAGCCGTTTACTCCTTGCGCGCCTGAGCCCGTCGCACGCCGCTGGGGTGGTGGCCCCAGCTATCGACGATCTGTTGCCAGCGCAGCCACGATGCGCTCGGCACTGCCGCCCAGGTTCAGGTCTGCCGCGAGTTGTGCGAAACGAGCCGGGTCGGCCGGGACTGCGGGCAGGGTGAGGTCGAGCGGCCCCAGATCGAGGTCTCGCCGCACGGCCACCACTTGGCGCGCGGCGCCCAGATAGTCGATCGACTCCTTCAGGCGACCGGTCAGCGTGGGGGAGAGCCGTCCACTCATGGCGGCGGACACGATCCCCTCCAGGCCCCCGTAGTCAGCGACCAGCCGGGCGGCGGTCTTCTCACCGATCCCGGCCACACCCGGTAACCCGTCCGAGGGGTCACCACGCAGCACTGCGAAGTCGACGTAGCCGGCGCCGTCGATTCCGTACTTGGCCAGCAGCCAGGCCGCGTCCACCCGATCGTGTTTCGCGACCCCGCGTCCGCAGTAGAGGACGCGTACCTCGCGCGCATCGTCGACGAGTTGAAAGAGGTCACGGTCGCCGGTGACCACGTCGGTCGGCACACCGGAGCGGGTCGCCAGCGTGCCCAGCACATCGTCCGCCTCGTGATCATCGGCACCGACCACTGGCAGGCCGAGCGCGGCCAACACCTCACGGATCAGCGGCACCTGTCCGACGAGTTCCTCCGGCACGAGCTCGACAGCCCCGTAGGCGACCCGGTGTTCCTTGTAGGACGGCACCAGGGAGACCCGCCAGGCCGGACGCCAGCTGTTGTCCCAGCAGCACGCGACCTGCGTGGGCGAGTAGTCGGTGATGAACCGCGCCAGGAAGTCGAGCAACCCGCGCACGGCATTCACCGGCCGACCGTCCAGCGAACGCAGCGTCGAGGGCAGGCCGAAGAACGCACGGAAGTACAGCGAGGCGGTATCGAAGAGCAGCAATCGGGGTGCGACCATCGCCCAATGCTGCCAGCGCTCGGTCGAGCGGGCCATCACCGACCCTCGATTCGGCTGAAGCATTGCCAACGAGTTCGGTGATGGTGGCTGCGCCTATGCTGGCGGGGTTGTCGAAAGGGGACGCGTGATCGAGTGGCTCGGCGCCTTGCATTGGGGGCTGCGTACCGCCGTTGCCATCCTCGCCGGTGTGCTCACCGGCCTCGGGTTCCAGCCGTTCGGCTGGTGGCCGCTGGTCATCCCCGGAGTGGCCGGCCTCACCGTGATTGTGCTCGCGGCCCGCCACGTGCGCACCGCCGCCGGGTTCGGCTTCGGCTACGGCGTCGGCTTCATGCTGGTCGGCATCAACTGGATGCAGATCATCTTCGTCGAGGCGATGCTCGGCCTGGTGCTGGTGGAAGCACTGTTCTACGCGGTGCTCGCCGCAGCGATCAAGGTGACCGCGCGAACCAGGTGGTGGCCGGTCCTCGCGGCGGCCTGCTGGACCGCGATCGAGTTCACCTTCTCGCGCTTCCCGTTCAACGGCTTCGGCTGGATGCGCCTGGGCTACGCCATGGTCGATTCGCCCATGGCCTGGATGCTTCCCCTGGTCGGCGTCGCCAGCCTGGGGTTCTGCACCGCCCTGCTCGGTCAACTGTGCGCCTGGCTGCTCACCGGTCCGTCCCGGGTGCGCGGGCTGCTCACCGCCGGTGCCGCCGCACTCATCGCCGTTCTCGCTCTGGCCGGGACGCTGGTGCCGGCCGGCGCCCAGACCTCGACGACTGCGGTCGGCTACGTGCAGGGCGGCGCACCCGGCGGCGGTGTCTACGGCCTCGGCGAGGCCCGGACGATCACTCGTAACCAGACCGCGGAGACCATCCGGCTTGCCGAGGAGGTCGAAGCCGGGACGCTGTCACGGCCCGACTTCGTCGTTTGGCCCGAGAACGGCACCGACATGGACCCGTTCCTCGATGCGGCGACCGGCAACCTGGTGAAGGCGGCAGTCGCCCGGGTCGGGGTGCCGATGCTGGTCGGAACGATCCTCGAGGGTCCCGGTACAGACGAGCGCCAGACCGCTTCGCTGTGGTGGGAGCCAGACACCGGAGTGGTCGGCAAGTACATCAAGCGGGGCATCGTGCCGTTCGGCGAGTGGGTGCCGTTCCGGTCGCTGCTGCTGCCCCTCGTCCCGGCACTGCGATACGTGGGTGCCCAGTCGATCCCGGGCATGACTCCCGGGGTACTGCCGGTGACACTCGCGGACGGCGCCGAGCTCAAACTCGGCATCCTGATCTGTTACGACCTGGTCTACGACGATTTCGTCTACGACACCGTCCGGCACGGTGGCCAGGTGGGCCTGGTGCAGTCCAGTAATGCCATGTACCAGGGCACCGGGCAGATCCAACAGCAGTTCGCGATCACCCGCGTCCGGGCGCTCGAACTGCGCCGCGAGATGCTCGTGGTGACCACGAGCGGGGTGTCCGGCCTGATCAACGCTGACGGCACGGTCGCGTTCACCGAACCCGACCACGTGTCCGCGTCCGGCGTCGTCGAGCTACCAGTACGCGATGGCGTTACCCCGGCCGCCTGGATCGCATCCTGGCTCGAGGCCGCGATCGTCCTGCTGGCGCTCGCCGGACTTGGGTTGTCATTGTCGTACGGCAGAATGGATGCGGTGTTCCGTCAATCTGGAGAAGCGAATGGCCGATTCGGCAGGTCTTGAGCGTGTGCTCGTAATCATCCCCACCTTCAACGAGGCGGAGAACCTGCGGCCCATCACCGCGCGAATCCGAGCGGCGGTACCGAGTGCTCACATCCTGGTGGCCGATGACAACTCGCCCGACGGCACCGGCGCCATCGCCGACGAGTTGGCTGCCGCGGACGACCAGATCCACGTGCTCCACCGAACCGGCAAGGAGGGGTTGGGTGCGGCGTACATCGCCGGGTTCCGTTGGGGGCTGGCCGAGGGTTACGACGTGCTTGTCGAACACGATGCGGACGGCTCCCACCAGCCCGAGTACCTGCCGGCCATGCTGGCCCGCCTGCAGACCGCGGACGCGGTGAAGGGCTCGCGCTATGTGAAGGGCGGCTCCACCAAGGGCTGGCCGCTGCATCGCGAACTCCTCTCGCGTGGGGGAAACCTCTGGACGCGGATGATGCTCGGGCTGAAGGTGAAGGACGCCACCGGCGGCTTCACCGCGTGGCGCGCCGCAACCCTGCGCGGCATCGACCTGGACGGCGTCGAAGCGGCTGGGTATGGCTTCCAGGTGGATCTGGTCTGGCGGGCCCTGCGCAACGGCTTCAAGGTGGCCGAGGTGCCCATCGAGTTCATCGAGCGCGAATACGGGGACTCCAAGATGAGCGGTCAGATTGTCGCCGAGGCGATGCTGCTGACCACCCAATGGGGCCTGAAGTACCGCTGGCGGCAGGCCAAGGAGGGCACCGAGAAGCTCGGCGAGGCCGCCGGGGAGGTCGCCCAGGAGGCCGGACGGAAGGTCGGTCGCGTCCGCGGGCAGCTCACCAGATGGTGGCGCCGACGCAAGGGTGATCAGGCATGAGTCGGACGACCGCCGGCTCCCGTTGGGTGCTGCCCGCGCTTGTGGCGGCTTTCATCCTGGTCGCTGTGGCCGAGGTGTGGCTGCTGACCTTCGTCGGGTCGCGCATCGGTCTGCTGCCCACCCTCGTGATCCTGATCGTCGAGGCCCTGGTCGGTTCGTGGCTGCTGCGCCGCGAAGGAAGCAAGGCCTGGACGGCACTGACCCAGGCCTACACCACCGGTCGTATGCCCACCGGAGAGCTGGCCGATGCCGGCCTGGTGCTGCTCGGAGGCATCATGCTGATCCTGCCGGGGTTCTTCACCGATGTGATCGGGTTGTTCTTCCTGCTGCCGTACACCCGTCCGCTGGCCCGCAAGTCCCTGGGCTTCCTGATCGCCCGTCAGGCGGCCAAGTCGGGTGTCGACTTCAGCGTGATCAAGGCCAAGTACGGTCCGGGCACAGTGATTCGCGGCGAAACGGTGGACGATCCCGCAGCGTCTACCGAGCCCACCGCCAAGGACGTCGTCGTTCAGGGCGAGATCGAGCCCTGATCGTCGTGTGACGCCGGCATCGTCGTGTGACGCCGGCATCGTCGTGTGATGCCGGCTGAGCCTGACGAAGCCGCCCTTGACCCTTCGTCAAGCTCAGGGTTCGTTCGTCGGGCTCAGGGTTCGTTCGTCGGGCTCAGGGTTCGTTCGTCGGGCTCAGGGTTCGTTCGTGAAGCCCAGGCCTGTTCGTTTGAGGACCGCAGCTACTGGCTGTCGCCGCGGATCTCCTCCAGGCGTTCGGCCAGCAGGTCCTCGAGCTCTTCGATCGACCGGCGTTCGCGCAGCATGTCCCAGTGCGTACGGGGGGGCTTGGTCTCCTTGGCCTCGGGCTGCACACCGTCCGCTCGCCGGGAGGTGGCGCCGCAACGGGGGCACTCCCACTCGGTTGGCAACTCCGCCTCTTCGGCGAAGACCACGTTGAAGTGGTGGCCCTTGGGGCACTCGAATCCGATCTCCTGCCGCGGGGCCAGTTCAACCCCGCTGGGGTCGGCGTGACTCTTCGCGCCCAGTCCGAATCCGCGCAATGCTCGATCAGCCATCTCGTTACCTCCACTCCCCACGGTAGCCGGGCCGGACAACCACCCGGCGAGGCCCACCTCAGATCACCTTTGGTAACGCGTTCCCGGCGTCGGTGATTCCCCGGCGCATGTCCACCCGGGTGAGCAGCGCCCCGCCGACGACGAAGAACATCACCAGCGCCACCAATGCGAGCCGATAGGAGTGCGTGAACTGGAACACGAGGGCGAAGGTTAGGGTGCCCAACCAACTCGTGCCGCGTTCCATGGCCTGGTAGAAGCTGAAGTACTCCGCCTCCCGTCCGAGCGGGATCAACTGGCTGTACATCGAGCGGGAGAGCGCCTGGGTGCCACCCATGACCAATCCGATGGCCGCCCCGAGGGCGATCAGCGCGCCGAAGTTGCCCGCTGGCAGGAGGAAGCCGCTGATCACGACGAGCAACCAGATCGCGATGCCGCCCAGCACCGTCCGCTTGGCGCCGATGTGGGCGGCCACCCGGCCGAACAGCAGGGCACCGCCGAACGCGACGAATTGGGTGACCAGGAAGGTCATCATGACCTGGCTGGTGGCCATGCCCAACTCGGACGAGGCGTAGAGGCTGGACGAGACGATGACGGTCTGGATGCCGTCGTTGAAGAACAGGAATGCCAGCAGGAACAACAGTGTCTGCGGGTAGTTGCGCATGCTGGCGAAGGTGGCGAACAGTTGGGTGACCGGGTTCCGGCGCGCTACCTGCGGGGCCACCTCTCTGGGCAGCTTGCGCAGGCCGAGCACGGGGATGATCGTGAAGAGACCCCACCACAGGCCGGCCGAGAGCAGGCTCAACCGGATCGCCAGTTCATAGGTGATGCCCAGCCTGTCGTACAGGCTCATCAGCGCGAAGTTGGCCACCAGCAACAGGCCGCCACCCAGATACCCGAAGGCCCAGCCGCGGCTGGACACCCGGTCACGCTCATCGGGACCTGCGATCCGCACCAGGATCGAGTCGTAGACCACGGCCGAGGCACCGAAACAGAAGGCCGCGATGATCATCAGCCACGCGCCGAGTTGCCAATTGTCTCCCTGCAGGAAGAACATCAGGCCGGCCGCGATGGCGCCCAGCCAGGCCGTGGCTGCGAGCCAGCGATGCGGCTTCGTCGAGCGGTCGGCGGCAGCCCCGACGAACAGCAGCAGCACCGCGGACACGATGGTGCTCAGGGTGCCGAGGAAGGGATGCAGCGCCCCCGGCAGGACGGGGAACACTCCCAGCAGCATCACCGGGTTGGTGCAGAGTTGGCCGGCGGGCAGGTCGGGGCAGGCGGCGTTGTTGGCCAGGCTCGTCAGGTACGGCCCGATGATCACCGTCGCGGTGGTGGTGATGTAAGCGGAGTTGGCCCAGTCGTACCAGTACCAGGAGCGTTGCTCGGGTGTGCTTCTCATGCTGCCGACTCCCACAGTCCACGTTCCTGCAGCACGTTCTTCAGCGTGACCAGGTCGTTGGAGATCAGGCCGTCAACTCCCAGGTCGATGAGGCGCTCTATGTCGGCGCGGTCATCGATCGTCCACACGTGCACCTTGCGTCCGGTGGCATGCAGGAACTCCACCAGATCGCGCCGAACCACCGGGAGCAGTTCGCGGATCGCTCGCGAAGGAACCTGCAGGACCGGAGCCGGGTCGATCCGCAACCGCCGAAGGAACGGCGCGAATCCGTCCCAGGCGACACCGAGCGGAGTTGCACCGGTCGGAACGTCAGGCGCGAGCCGGGCGAATCGCCGGGTCCGAGCAGTGGAGAAGGACGCCACTGCGATCCGGCCCGTCATGTCCACCCGGGTGAGCAGCCGGGCGAGCACGGGGACGGCGGCGTCGTCCTTCAGGTCGACGTTGAAGCGGGCTTCCGGGAACTGTGCGAACACGTCCTCAAGGAGAGGCACTGGGTCCGCACCGTTGATGCGCAGCCCGCTCAATTCGTCCCAACGGCGGTCTCGAACGAGTCCTGATTCACCGGTCAGCCGATCCAACTGGGCATCGTGGAACAGCACCAGCCTGCCGTCCGCGGTCGTACGAACGTCGATCTCCAGGTACTTGTAGCCGAGGCGAACCGCTTGCTCCAAGGCGTACGCGGTGTTCTCGCGTCCGGCGTCCTGCGGCCTGGCCCATCCGCCCCGATGCGCCATCGCGACGAAGCGTTGGTCGAGGTAGGGAATGCCGGCTGCGTCCATTGGTGAACTCTAAAGGCCGCGGTAGCTGGACGCAGCGCGCGACCCGCGCCGATCAACCGCAGAATGGTGCGCGTGACCACGATTCTGTCGATCCAGTCCTCAGTGGCCTATGGCCACGTGGGGAACAGCGCAGCCACCTTTCCGCTGATGCGGCTGGGCGTCGAGGTCTGGCCGGTGATCACAGTCCACTTCTCCAACCACACCGGCTACGGCGCCTGGCGCGGCCCGCTGCTGGCGCCCAGCGACGTGGCCGAGGTCGTCGCGGGCATCGCCGACCGGGGAGTACTCGGACGCGTCGATGCGGTGCTGTCGGGCTACCAGGGTGCGGCCGAGATGGGTGCGGAGGTCCTCCGCGCGGTCGCCATGGTGCGGGCGGCGAACCCGTCAGCGATCTACTGCTGCGACCCGGTGATCGGTGACATCGGCCGCGGCATCTACGTTCGTCCGGGAATCCCCGAGTTCATGCGGGACGAGGTGGTGCCCGCCGCGGACGTGGTCACTCCCAACCACTTCGAATTGGACTACCTCACCGGACGCGAGACCTCGACGCTTGCCGAGGTGCTGGGCGCAGCGCAGGACCTGCGGGCCCGCGGGCCCAAGGTCGTGCTGGTGACTTCGACTGTGCTCGAAGGCGACCATCCCGACCAGATCAACATGCTCGCCGTCTCGTCCGAGGGCGCCTGGCGCGTGACCACCCCGAGGCTGGAGCGGAACTTCACCGGCTCGGGAGACCTGACCGCCGCGCTCTTCCTCGCGCACCTGCTGAACAGCGAAACTCCGGGGCATGCGGTCGGTGCAACCGCAGACGCGGTGTACTCGCTGCTGCGCAGCACGAGCGACCTCGGCTCGTCCGAGTTGTCCCTGGTCGCAGCACAGCAGGAGCTCGTCGACCCCAGCCACCACTTCGAGGTGGAGCAGATGGCTTGAACGAAAAGGGGACGGTTCCTTTTCCGTTCAAGTTGAAGCTTCAACTTGAACGGAAAAGGAACCGTCCCCCTTGTTGTTCAAGGGTCAGTCGCGGAAGACCTCGATCTTCGCGCCGAGGGCGTTGAGGCGATTGGGCAGGTCCTCGTAGCCGCGATTGATCACGTAGACGTCGCGTAGGACGCTGGTGCCGCGTGCGGCGAGGGCCGCAAGCAACAGGCAGACCGCCGGACGCAGTGCCTGCGGGCAGACAAGCTCCTGGCCGCGCCACCGCGTAGGACCATTCACGACGATCCGGTGCGGATCGAGTAGTTGCACGTCGGCACCGAGCTTGTTCAACTCGATCAGGTGGATCGCGCGGTTCTCGTACACCCAGTCGTGGATCAGCGTCCGACCCTCCGCGGCAGCGGCGATCACAGCGAAGAACGGCAGGTTGTCGATGTTCAGCCCCGGGAACGGCATCGGATGGATCTTGTCGGCCGAGGAATGCAGCTTCGACGGCTTGACCGTGACGTCCACCAGGCGAGTCTGGCCGTTGTGAGCCGCGTACTCGTCGGTCAGGTCGTAGTTGAGGCCCATCTCGGCCAGAATCGCCAACTCGATGTCGAGGAACTCGATCGGGCAGCGCTGGACGGTGAGCTCCGACGCCGTGACGATGGCGGCCGTGATCAGGCTCATCGCCTCGATCGGGTCCTCGGACGGGGTGTAGGCGACGTCGGCATCGATGCGGTCGAGACCGTGGACGGTCAGCGTGGTGGTGCCGATCCCTTCCACCTGCACCCCGAGTGCGCGCAGGAAGAAGCACAGATCCTGCACCATGTAGTTGCTGGACGCGTTGCGGATCTCAGTGCGTCCTGGGAACTGTGCGGCTGCCATCAGCACGTTCTCGGTGACGGTGTCCCCGCGCTCGGTGAGGGTGATCCGGCGATCGCCAGTGAAGGCCGGGTCGACGTCCGCGTGGTAGAGCCCCTGGGTGGTGCGCACGCTCAGCCCGAAGTGCCGCAGCGCCTGCAGGTGCGGGGTGACCGTCCGCGCCCCGAGGTTGCAGCCTCCCGCGTAGGGCAGGTCGAACGAATCCTCCGAATGCAGCAGGGGACCGAGGAACATGATGATCGAGCGGGTCCGCCGGGCCGCGGCGACGTCCATGTTGGCAAGGTCGAGGCGGGCGGGACGCACCAGCACCAGTTCGGACTTGTCCTCGCTCCAGGTGGCACGGACGCCGATGCTGGTGAGCACCTCGAGGATGCGGTTCACCTCTTCGATCTGTGCGATGCCGTGCAGCACCGTCCGTCCGTGGTTGATCAGGGACGCGCAGAGCAAGGCGACCGCGGCGTTCTTGGACGACCGGACGGCGATCTGCCCCGATAGCGTGACCGGACCCTGGATTCGTAGGTGCGTCGGCCCGCCGGCACCGGCGGTGATCAGTGGATGGTCGAGTGCCCCGGCGATGCGGTTGATCATCTCAAGCGACAGGTTCTGGCCACCGGATTCGATGCGATGCACCGCGCTCTGGGAGGTGCCCAGGACGTCCGCCAACTCCTGCTGGGTGAGACCGCGCTGCTTGCGGGCGTCCCGGATGAGGGTGCCGAGGCTGCTCGGTAGGAGATCTTTCACGTCGGCCACCTTATCTCACATGGGATATGAACGCGCCTTGGCGATGACCGCCCAGTCCGCAAACGACCTCTGCGCCGAGCCGGGGGACAGTGGATAGAGTGACCGCCATGAGCCAACACTTCGATGTCGTCGTCCTTGGTGCCGGTCCCGGCGGATACGTGGCCGCCATTCGCGCAGCGCAGCTCGGCAAGAGCGTCGCGGTGATCGAGAAGCAATGGTGGGGCGGGGTGTGCCTCAACGTGGGCTGCGTGCCCACCAAGTCGCTGTTGCGTAATGCCGAGATCGCCCACATCTTCACCCACGAGAAGGAACTGTTCGGCATCGAGGGCGAGGTCACCTTCAGTTACGCCAAGGCCTTCGAGCGCAGCCGGAAGGTGTCGGAGCGCTCGGTCAAGGGGATCGGCTTCCTGATGCGGAAGAACAAGATCACCACCTTCGACGGCTGGGGCGAGTTCCAGGACGCACGGACGCTGAACGTCACCACCGGCAGTGGCACCGAAACGGTGACCTTCGAGAACTGCATCATCGCCACCGGCTCGGTCACCAAGATGCTGCCCGGCACGACCCGGACGGCGCGCGTGGTCACCTACGAGGAGCAGATCCTCGACAGCACGCTGCCGGGCACGATCATCATCTGCGGCGCCGGCGCGATCGGCACCGAGTTCGCGTTCGTGATGGCCAACTACGGGGTGCAGGTGACCATCGTGGAGTACCTCGACCGGATGGTGCCGAACGAGGATCCGGAGGTCTCCGCAGAGATCGCCAAGGCTTATCGCAAGCTCGGCATCACCGTGCTGGTCGGTACCAAGGTGGACGGGATCGAGGAGCACGCGGACGGCGTCCGGGTGCAGGTCAGCCCTGCCAAGGGCGGCGATCCGAAGGTGCTTGAGGCCGACCGAGTGCTGCAGTCCGTCGGGTTCGCGCCCCGGGTGGAGGGCTACGGCCTGGAGCGCACCGGAGTTGCGCTCACCGACCGCGGTGCCATCGCCATCGACGACTACATGCGCACCAACGTCGCCGGCATCTATGCCATCGGCGACGTGACCGCCAAGCTCATGCTCGCGCACACCGCAGAGGCCCAGGGCGTTGTCGCGGCCGAGACCATCGCAGGAGTGGAGACCATGCCGATCGACTACGACATGATTCCGCGCGCCACCTACTGCCAGCCTCAGATCGGCTCGTTCGGATACACCGAGGAGCAGGCCAAGGCCAAGGGCCACGAGGTGAAGGTGTCGAAGTTCCCGTTCAGCGCCAACGCCAAGGCCAACGGTCTGGGTCAGGGGGTGGGCTTCGTGAAGATCGTCGCCGACGCCCGCTACAACGAGATCCTCGGTGCCCACATGGTCGGACCCGACGTGTCGGAGCTGCTTCCTGAACTCACGCTCGCCCAACAGTGGGACCTCACCGCGGACGAGGTGGCCCGCAACATCCACGCCCACCCGAGCCTCTCCGAAGCCCTGAAGGAGGCCGTGGAAGGTATCGCGGGCCACATGATCAACCTGTAGCGGCCAAGATCCACGGCGAACCGAGCAAGCAGCCGATTCGCCCACCGCAGCCCCTGCCTTCTGCCAGAATCCGCAGATGGACGTCGAACTGGCTGAGGTCCGGGATTTCCTGGCCGCGCACCCGCCCTTCGCCGAGTTACCCGCGCGCGTTCTGGACGGACTTCCCAGCCGGCTGCACGTGCGCTACTTCCGTCGAGGCGCGACTGTCATCGAACTGGGTGCGCCCAATAATTCATTGTTCATCCTACGCTCGGGCGCCGTCGACATCTATCGGGACGGGGTCGAACTGGTCGAGCGTGGCGAGGTTGGCACCTGCTTCGGCACATCTTCCGTACTGAACCGACAGCCGTCCGGCTACCGGATCGTCGCGATCGAAGACGCGCTGGTGCTGGTGATGCCTGGTGAGGTATTTCACCAGTTGATCACCACGCAAGCTGGTTTCGCGGGTTTCTTCGGCGCCGGTCAGCCCGAGCAACTGAAGCGGGCAGTGGCTGAACTTCGCCAGGACGCCAGCGGCCGGATCATCCTGAAGACCCGCATCGCCGATCTGGTCAAGCGTCGCCCGATCACGGCTGCCCCGAGTCTGTCGATTCGCGAAGCTGCCACGATCATGGCCGAGCACCGGGTCTCGGCGCTGCTTGTCGCCGAGGGGGAGCGGATTCTCGGCATCATGACCGACCGTGATCTGCGCAGCAAGGTGGTCGCCGCGGGGACCGACGTCAACCTGCCGATCACCACGATCATGACCGCCGACCCGATCACCGTCCCGAGTTCGGCGCTCGCCTTCGAGGCGATGCTGGAGATGCTCGGACGCAACGTGCACCACCTGCCCGTGGTTGACAATGGCCAGCTGGTGGGAATGGTCTCGTCCGGCGACCTGATGCGGCTGGAGACCGCCAACCCCGTCTTCCTGGTCGGCGACATCGCCAAACAGCCCACGGCTGCCGGCATCGCGGCCATCACCGCACGAATCCCGGCGCTGGTCACCAGGATGATCGAGCAGGACGCCAGCGCGGACGAGATCCACCGAGTGCTCACCGGCGTCGGCGACGCCGCCAGCCGGCGGCTGCTGCAGCTGGCCGAAGCCGAGCTGGGCAAGCCGCCGGTCGGCTACACCTGGCTGGTGCTCGGCTCCCAGGCGCGGCACGAACACGGCTTGGGCAGCGACCAGGACCACGTCCTCGTGCTCGATGACTCACTCCAGGCCGAGCACCACGGGTACTTCGAAGCCCTGGCCGCCAGGGTGTCCGCGGGGCTGGAACTGTGCGGCGTCCCGAAGTGCCCGGGGGAGGTGATGGCCACCAACCCACGCTGGCGGCAGACCCTCAGCGCCTGGCGCGCCGACTTCCACCGCTGGATCGCCGAGCCCGGATCAGAAGCCGTACTGCATGCCCAGATCTTCTTCGACGCGCGTGCGGTGTTCGGGCCGTCCGAGTACGCCGAGGCCCTGCGCGCGTCCGTCCTGGCACAGACCCCGTCAGCGGCACGTTTCCTCGGCCACCTGGCCACGCAGGCCGTCGAACGGCAACCTCCGCTGGGGTTCTTCCGTGGGTTCGTGCTGGAGCGCGAGGGCGAGCATCGGGCGACCGTCGACCTGAAGTCGGGCGGGGTGCACTCGATCATCGAACTGGCCAGGGTCTACGCGTTGGCAAGGGGCCTACCCGAGGTGAACACCGTCGAGCGCATCCGGGCAGCGGCGGACGCGGGGGCGTTGAGCTCCGAGTCTGCCGACGACCTGGTGGACGCGTGGGAGTTCATCTCCTACCTCAGGCTGCGCCACCAGTCGCGCCAGGTCGCCGAGGGTCGGCAACCGGACAACCACGTGGCCCCGGACTCGCTCTCGACGCTTGAGAAGAAGCACCTCCGTGACGCGTTCGGGATAGTGCGCCGCCAGCAGCAGGGTCTCGCGCTCACGTACCAGACCCGCCTGATGTCGTGAACGCCGCCTGGTCGAAGCTGTTCGGCTCGCCGGCCTCAGCGCGTGCGAAACTGGCCGCGAAGGCTCCGGACGGGGCGCTGCGGCGCTACCTGGAAACACCGGTTCAGCCAGACGACACCCCCTTGCGGGAGGCTCGCCTGCTGGCGGTGGACGTCGAAACGACCGGGCTGGATCCCAAGATCGACCACCTGCTCAGCATCGGTTTCGTCCCGGTGGACGGGTACCAGATCCAGCTGGCCGGTGCCGGTCAGGTGCTGGTCCGCCAGAGTGCGGCAGTGGGGGAGAGCGCCCGATTCCACGGACTCACCGATGATGCGCTTGCTGGCGGAAGCACGGTTGCGGAGGCCCTGGATGCGCTGTTCACCGCACTGTGCGGCCGGGTTCTGCTGGCGCACCATGCGGCTATCGAGACCGGGTTCCTGAACCGCGCCTGCGAACAGGTCTACGGCATGGGAGCGCCGTTCGCGGTGGTCGACACCATGTCGATCCAGTTCGGCCTGCTCAGCCAGGGCTTCGACGACGAACCGCCGCAGGGCAGCCTGCGGCTGTGGAACGCCCGTGGCCAGTTCGGGTTGCCGCGCTACGCCGCCCACGAGGCCCTCACCGACGCGTTGGCCTGCGCTGAGCTGTACCTGGCGCAGGTGGCCGAGTTGGAGTCCGTCCGACCGCGAACGTTGAAGTCGGTGCTCAAGCGGTGACGCTCCCCATAGCCTCCGGCTCGGGCGAGGGGAGTGCGCGCAACCGCCAGAAAGGCCCCAGCCCGACCGGCAGGATAGCCAGCAGACCGAACCCTGCGCCCCACCACAGCGTCGGGACCACCCCGATCGTCTCGCCGAGCCAGCCGGCCAGTAGTGCGGCGGGCGGCATGATGCCCCAGACCACGAATCGGATGGACGCGTTCATGCGTCCCAGTAGTCGGGCGGGCGTGATCCGCTGCCGGAAACTGACCTGGGTGATGTTGTAGAGCAGTACCGCGAAGTTGCCGACGAGACCCTGCGCCACCAGAGCAGGCAGCACCCAGCCGGACGGCAG
>Ga0209477_1001474_pt1 | contig 14299 bp, 11 predicted proteins | sample KloWWTupernatant_FD_187180 | JGI IMG/M metagenome (GOLD analysis project Ga0209477, IMG submission 187180) | Active sludge microbial communities from Klosterneuburg, Austria, studying microevolution and ecology of nitrifiers - Klosterneuburg... | ecosystem: Engineered > WWTP > Aerobic digester >...
GCCCGCGGGAACGGGGTGCGGCAGCCGCCAGCTCACGCGCGCGCCCGCCTCCCGCACCTCGCCGAAGGCGATCGCCTCGCCCACCGTCTCCACGACCTCGATGCCGCGAAGCTCCCCGGGCGGGAGCGTCGTGCGCGCGACCGGCACGCGCTTCACGAGGTCGTGCGCGAAGGCGGCGCTCCCCTCCTCGGCGCGGAGGTTGCGGTTCGAGAGGAAGGCGACCGCGGACTCGGCGCACGAGGTCTTCACCGCCTCGTAGCCCGCCAGCCGCGCGAGGTGCGCGAGGCTCGCGTCGTCGTGCAGCCAGCGGTGGCCCGAGAAGCGCATGCCGGCGTTCACCGCGTCGGCCTCGGTCTCCACGCCGAAGGTCGCGTGCAGGAACTCGCCCGGGCGCGGCGCGAAGCCTCGGCAGTACTCGACCAGCCGCGCGTAGGAAGGCATGAGCGTCCGCGCCACCGCCCCGGGGGCCAGCGCCGCGTTCAGCTCGCAGAGGATGTAGAGCTGCTCGGCGAGGAAGAAGTGCTCGAGCGTGTCCTCCGAGAGCGCGCCGCTCGCGGGCCGCGGCCACGGCGCGGGCCAGGGGTCGAGCAGGTCCCACTCCGCCACGCGCGCGTCGTGCGGCAGGAAGTCGAGGTTCACGAACCCGTCCAGCACGTTCTCCCCGCAGCCGAAGTGCAGCCACAGCGGGTCCGGCAGCGCCGCGGGCAGGCGATTGGCGCGCCAGGTGAACGCGCCCGCGAGGCCCGGCTCGTCGGCCAGGAGTTGCGAGAGCAGGAAGCGGCGCGGCCGCGGGGCGAAGAGTCGGGAGAGCATGGGGGCGTGGGCGGTTGGCGGGCGGTCGCGGCGCGGGGTGGCCTCCGGTAGAATCCGGGCGATCCGGCCCCGCCATCCATGCCTCCACCTGCCGACGCCATTATTCCAGCCCGCGAGGGCGACGGCGAGGCCCGCCGGCAGGCCCTCGCGGCCTTCGCGCGCCTGGCGCGGTCGCCGCGCCCCCGCCTCCTCTTCGTGACGCACGGCCGCGGCGGCGGGGTGGCGCGCCATGTCCGCGAGCTGGCCGCGATTCTCGCGCCCCGCGCCGACATCCTCGTGCTGCGCCCGCACCGGCGCTCCTTCGTGGCGCTCGAGGGCGGCGGGGCGTTCTCCGACGCGCGGCTGTGGTTCCACCACCGCGACTGGCCGGGCCTCATCGGGCTGCTGCGCGCCGTGGGCATCGCGCGCGTGCACCTGCACCACGTCCAGGGCCTGCCGCCCGCAGTGCTGGAACTCGGCCGCGAGATCGGCTGCCCGTGGGACGCGACGATCCACGACTACTACCCCGCGTGCCCGCAGTACCAGCTCACCGACGCGAGCGGCCGGTACTGCGGCGAGCCGGACGAGGCTGGCTGCGCGCGTTGCCTCGCGGCCAACCCCGCGCAGTGGCCGATGGGCATCGGCGAGTGGCGCGCGGCCTTCGCCCGCTTCCTCGGGGATGCCGCGCGCGTCATCGCGCCCTCGCAGGACGCCGCCGCGCGCATCGCGCGGCACTTCCCCGGCGTCGCGCCCCTGGTGTGGCCGCACGCCGAGCCCCGCGAGGCGCCCGCGGCCACGCGCAAGGTCCTCGTCCTCGGGGGGCTTTCGCCCGCCAAGGGCATGGACCTCCTCGTCGCCTGCGCGCGCGACGCGGCCGCCCGCGACCTGGCCCTGCGGCTGCGCGTGGTGGGGCACCTCGCGTGGCCCGTCGACGGCGAGGGCCTGCCCGTCTCCTTCACGGGCGAGTACGCCGAGGGCGAGCTCGCGGCGCTCATCGAGCAGGAGCGCGCCGACGCGATCTTCTTCCCGGCGCAGTGGCCGGAGACCTGGTCCTACACGCTGGGCGAGGCCATCGCCTCGGGGCTCCCGGTCCTCGCGACCGATCTCGGCGCCTTCCGCGAGCGGCTCGCGGGCCTTTCGCGCGCGCGGCTCCTGCCGTGGGACGCGCCCGCGGCGCGCTTCAACGACGCGCTGCTGGAGATGGCGCAGCCGCCCGCATCCCGCTGGCTGCCCTCGCCGGCGGACGACAAGGCCGTCGCCGATCGCCACCTGGCAGGCGTGGAGGCCCGCCCCGGCGACCCCGAGGCCTGCCTCGGAATTTCCGAAGGCCTCGCGCCGGCGCCCGACGAGGCGCTGCCGCAGGCGACCCTCGTCGAACTCTTCGACGACGGCGTGCGCAGCGGCAACGGCCGCTCGACGGCGGAGCTGCGCGCGCGCCTGCCCGGGGCCGACCACGCGCTCGAATCCGCCCGCGCCGCCGCGCAGCGCACGGGCGACCTCGAGGCGGCGCTCGCCGAGGCGCGCGCGCGGACCGGGGCGCTGGAGCGCGATCTCGACACCGCCCGCGCGGCCGCCGGGGGGCTCGAAGCCCGCGTGGCGGCGCTCGAGGCGAGCACCTCCTGGCGCCTCACGGCGCCGCTGCGGGCCCTGGCCCGGCTCCTCGGGCGCTGAGCCTCCCGGGGGGAGAGGGCCCGCGCCTCGCCGGTGTATGATTCGCCCACTGCGGCAGGCACTACTGACGGACGACAAGAGCGAGAGACCGTGGCCCTCAATGCCCGCTGGATCCCGAAGTTCACGCTGAACGACATCGTCCGGGCCGCCATCGGGCTCGCGCTGGTGCTCTTCTTCCTCGCGCACGAGGCCGAATGGAAGGAGTTCCGCGTCCTGCAGCAGCTCGAGCTGTGGGCCTACGACACGCGGCTGCGGCTCTTCCTGCCCAAGAAGCGCGACACGCGCGTCGTCATCATCGACATCGACGAGAAGAGCCTCAAGGCCGAGGGGCGCTTCCCGTGGCCGCGCGAGATCCTCGCGCGCATGGTGAAGCAGCTCTTCGAGCGCTACCAGGTGCGCGTGGTGGGCTTCGACGTGGCGTTCCCCGAGCCCGACAACAGCTCGGGCCTACAGATCTTCGAGGCGCTCGGCGCAAGGGAGTTCAAGGACGACGCGCAGTACCAGGCGTTCCTCGCGGGCGCCCGCACCTCGCTCAACTACGACCAGCTCTTCGCCGACGAGATCGCCAAGGGGCCGGTCGTGCTCGGCGTGTCGCTGCGCGGCAAGGAGGACCTCGCCGGGACGCTGCCGCCGCCCGTGTTCGACCGCAAGGCGCTCGGCGGCGTCTTCTACCGCCACTACGACGCCTCGGGGTACAGCGGCAACATCGAGCTGCTGCAGAAGGCGGCCACGGCCACGGGCCACATCTACCCGGCGCTCGACATCGACGGCGTCACGCGGCGCGTGCCGATGTTCATGCGCTACCAGGAGGGCTTCTACGAGGCGCTCTCGCTCGCGGTCACGCGCACGGCGCTGGGCAACGCCCCGGTGCGGCTGGTGATCGACGAGCCGCGCAAGGTGAGCGGCCAGCTCGAGGGCTGGATGCGCTCGGTGAAGATCGGCGAGCTGGAGATCCCGCTCGACCGCGCCATGACGGCGATGGTTCCCTACCTGGACACCGGCGGGTTCCGCTACGTCTCGGCCACCGACGTGATCCGCGGCACGCTGCCGGTGGAGGACCTGAAGGACAAGATCGTGATCGTGGGCACCTCCGCCGCGGGCCTCGTGGACCTGCGAGCGACCCCGGTGCAGGAGGACCTTCCCGGCGTCGAGGCGCACGCCGCGCTCGTGGCGGGCATGCTCGACGGCAGCATCAAGAACCGCCCGCCGGAGGTGCTGGGGATCGTGGTCCTCGTGATCTGCCTCGTGGGCATCCCGCTCGCCATCTTCCTGCCGCGGCTCTCGGCGCTGTGGTCGACGGCCATCGTGGCCGCGCTGTTCACGCTGCTGGTCGCCACGAACCTGTACCTGTGGCAGGCGAAGAACTGGGTGGTGCCGCTCGCTTCCCCGCTGCTCATGCTGGTGACGCTCTACTTTCTCAACATGGTCTACGGCTTCTTCTCGGAGGCGCGCTCGCGGCGGCTCATCACCGGGCTCTTCGGCACCTACGTGCCCAAGGAGCTGGTCGACGAGATGAGCAAGAACCCGGGCGAGTACTCGATGAAGGGCGAGAGCCGCGAGATGACGGTGCTCTTCTCCGACGTGCGCGACTTCACCTCCATCTCCGAGGGCCTCACGCCGGAGGGCCTCAAGGACCTCATGAACACCTACCTCACGGCGATGACCGAGCACGTGCAGCGCCAGCGCGGCACGATCGACAAGTACATCGGCGACGCGATCATGGCCTTCTGGGGCGCGCCGCTGCCGGACGCCGACCACGCGAAGCACGCGCTGCAGACGGCGGTGGCCATGCAGAAGGGGCTGCGGGAACTGGACGTCCCCTTCGCCAAGCGCGGCTGGCCGGAGCTGCACATCGGCGTGGGCCTCAACTGCGGGATGATGAGCGTGGGGGACATGGGCTCGAAGTTCCGGCGCTCCTACACCGTGATGGGCGACTCGGTGAACCTCGCCTCGCGCCTCGAGGGGCTCACCAAGGAGTACGGCGTGGGCATCCTCGTCACCGAGAACATCGTGAACAAGGTGCCCGAGTACCTCTTCCGCGAGGTCGACAAGGTGCGCGTGAAGGGCAAGCTCCACGGCGTGGCGATCTTCGAGCCCGTGGGCCCGCAGGCCGAGGCGGGCGAGGAGACGGTTAAGGAGGTCGACCGCTTCCACCGCGCGCTCGAGGCCTACCGCGCGCAGCGCTGGGACGAGGCCGAGAACCTCATGAAGAACCTCGCCTACGCCTCGCCCAAGACCAAGCTCTACAAGCTCTACCTCGAGCGCATCGCGCACTTCCGCCGCAGCCCGCCGCCCGCGGACTGGGACGGCGTGTTCGTCTTCACCACCAAGTGACCCCCGGCGCCCGCCCGGGCGCCCGCTGCCCATGACCGACAAGCCCGCGGTCCGCTACCCCTTCGCGGACACGCTCCCCCCGCCCGGCGAGGCCCTGCAGGTCGCGCCCGGCGCGTGGTGGATCCGCATGCCCCTGCCCTTCGCGCTGGACCACATCAACCTCTGGCTCCTCGAGGACGGCGACGGCTGGACGATCGTGGACACCGGCATCGGCCTGGAGGCGACCTGGTCGCTCTGGGAGCGCGTGCTGGCCGGCCCCATGGGCGGGCGGCCGGTGAACCGCATCGTCGTCACCCACTACCACCCCGACCACGTGGGCAGCGCCGCCTGGCTCGCCGGGCGGACGGGCGCGCCCGTGTGGATGACGACCGGCGAGTTCCTCTCCGCGCACGCCGCGCGCGACGACACGGCGGGCTTCGACCGCGCCACGGGCATCGCCTTCTTCGGCCTGAACGGCCTGGACGTCTCCGCCATCCCGGAGAAGATGCGCACCGGCAACCGCTACCGCAAGGGCGTGCCGGAGCTGCCGCGCACCTACCGGCGGATGCTGCACGGCGACACGCTCGAGATCGGCGGCCACGACTGGCGCGTGATCTGCGTCCACGGCCACGCGCCCGAGCACGCGGCGCTGCACTGCCCCTCGCTCGACCTCCTCATCTCGGGCGACCAGGTGCTGCCGCGCATCACCACCAACGTGGGCGTCTGGGGCAACCAGCCCGAGGCGAACCCGCTGCGGCTCTACCTCGACTCCTTCGCGCGCTTCGCGGACATCCCCGGCTCCGTGCGCGTTCTCCCCTCGCACGACCGCGTCTTCGAGGGCCTGCACCCGCGCATCATCCAGCTGGGCGCGCACCACGCCGAGCGGCTGGAAAAGCTGCTCGCGGCCTGCGACCGCCCCGTCACCGCCTTCGAGGTGCTGCCGGTGCTCTTCCGCCGCAAGCTCGACGAGCACCAGATGGCCTTCGCCATGGGCGAGGCGATCGCGCACCTGCACTACCTGCACGCCGAGGGCAAGGTCACGCGAGTCACCGACGACGGCGTGAGGCGCTTCGTCCGGGCTTGAGGCCGAGGAGCGAGTCGGGATGGTCTCTCCGAGCCCATCCCGACTCGCCCCCTCGGCTGCCGCCCGTCCTGATCCGCCTCGCCGCAGCCTTTCCCGCCGCAAGGCCCTCCCGTTCAGCCAGTGGCGGCATCGCGAATCGATGCGATGGAGAATCTGCGACGGCAGCAGGTTCGACACGGCAAGCGATTCCCCGCTGCCCGCCGCTGAACGGGAGGGCGCCCCGTGTGAAGGAGTCGATGACGATGGCGCTGGCAGGGCAGCGAAGAGGCCTCCTTGCCGGGTGGGAGGGGCTCGGAGAGACCCTCCCGCCCGGCAAGGGAGGCGAGCGGCGATGCCGCTGCCAAAAGCCGAAGCTACGACAACGCCCGCATCGCTCCCTCCAGCCCCGCCAGCGTGACCGGATACATCCGCCCGTCGAAGAGGCGCCGGATGTTCTCCGTCGAGACCGTCCAGCCCCAGTGCTCCTCGGGCACCGGGTTCAGCCACGCCGCCCGCGGCCAGGCGCGCAGCAGGCGCGCGAGCCACACGCGGCCCGCCTCGTCGTTCCAGTGCTCGACGCTGCCGCCGGGCTGCTCCAGCTCGTAGGGGCTCATCGCGGCATCGCCCACGAAGATCGCCTTGTAGTCGTGGCCGTACTTGCGCATCACGTCCACGGTGGGGATGCGCTCGCGGTGGCGGCGGTGGTTGTCCTTCCACACCGATTCGTAGACGCAGTTGTGGAAGTAGAAGTGCTCGAGGTTCTTGAACTCCGTGCGCGCGGCGCTGAAGAGCTCCTCGACCCTGCGGATGTGGTCGTCCATCGAGCCGCCCACGTCGAGGAAGAGCAGCACCTTCACCGCGTTGTGCAGCTCCGGGACGATCCTGAGGTCGAGCCAGCCGGCGTTGCGCGCGGTGGAGCGGATGGTGTCGGGGAGGTCCAGCACCTCCGGGGCGCCGGTGCGGGCGAAGCGCCGCAGCCGCCGCAGCGCGAGCTTCACGTTCCGCACGCCCAGCTCGCGGTCGGCGTCGTAGTCGCGGAACTCGCGCTGGTCCCACACCTTCACCGCGCGGCGGTGGCGCGAGCGGTCCTGCCCGATGCGCACGCCCTCGGGGTTGTAGCCGTAGGCGCCGAAGGGCGAGGTGCCCGCGGTGCCGATCCACTTGCTGCCGCCCTGGTGGCGCCCCTGCTGCTCCGCCAGCCGCTGGCGCAGCGTCTCCATGAGCTTCTCCCACCCGCCCAGGGATTCCACGAGGCGCTTCTCCTCCTCGGTGAGGTGGCGCTCGGCGAGCTTGCGAAGCCACTCCTCGGGGATCTCGCGCACGAGGTCGTCGGGAATGACCGCCACGCCCTTGAAGTACGCGGAGAAGGCGAGGTCGAAGCGGTCGAAGTGCGCCTCGTCCTTCACGAGCGTGGCGCGCGAGAGCACGTAGAAGTCGTCCACGCTCGAGGACACCACGCCGCCGCGCAGCGCCTCCAGCAGCGTGAGGAACTCCTTCACGCTCGCCGGCACGCCGGCCTTGCGCACCGTGAAGAAGAAGTCGACCAGCATCGCCTCAGGCGGCCTTCTCGAGCATCGCCTTCAGCCGCTCGAGCGCGCCGGCCCAGTAGTCCTTCTGCGCGGCGCGCGCCCTCGCGTCCGGCAGGCGCCCGTGCTCGACCTGCACGCGGCTCTTGCCGCCGGGCGCCGGGGAAAAGTACACGTCGACGTTCGACGGGCCCGCCGTCCAGGTGATGCGAAGCGACTTGCCGTCCGTGGCGCGGCGCACCTGGATCGGCGCGTCCCCCAGCCACAGCGCGCGCAGCTTCGGGTCGGCCCAGGCGCCGTAGAGGCGGTCCAGCCCCGCGGCCACGGTGCGCGAGGCGCTCGCGGCGAAGCCGTCGGCCTTCTCGTGGGGCTTCCGCAGCCCCCGCGCCTGCTCGTAGCCCACGGTCACCATCTGGCTCCACCAGCCGGGAACGCCGAACTTGCCGGCGAGCAGCGCCGCGATGGCCTTGTGGGGCATGGCGGCGGCGCCGGCCCGGTCGAGGATGGCGAGCCACTGGTCCCAGGCCTTGCCGGTGGCCCTCGCCACGGCGTCCGTGCCGACCCCGGCCAGGCGCAGGACTTCGCCCGAGGCCGCCTCGAACATGCCCGCCGTGGCCGCCTTGCGCCTTGCCGGCGGGCGTGCGGGCGCCTTCGGGGATGCGGCCTTCCTCGTGGCGGGCTTCCTTGCTGCGGGCTTGCGCGTGGCCGCCTTCACGGCCGCCTTGCGGGTCGTGGCCATGGATCCTCCTTATCCCCGCGGGCCGCTAGCGGCCGCGGCGTTGCAGGAACAGCAGCTGCTCGAAGAGGTGGACGTCCTGCTCGTTCTTGAGGAGCGCGCCGTAGAGCGGCGGGATGGCCTGCTGGTGGCCGTCGCTCCGGAGCGCCTCCGGCGGGATGTCCTCGGCCATGAGGAGCTTCAGCCAGTCGAGGAGCTCCGAGGTCGAGGGCTTCTTGCGCAGGCCCGGCATCTCGCGGATGCCGAAGAAGGCCTCCAGCGCCGCCTGCACGAGCTGCTTGCGGATCCCGGGATAGTGCACGTCGACGATGGCCTGCATCGTCTCCTTGTCCGGGAAGCGGATGTAGTGGAAGAAGCAGCGGCGCAGGAACGCGTCCGGCAGCTCCTTCTCGTTGTTGGAGGTGATGAGGATCACCGGGCGGTGGCGCGCGCGCACCGTCTGCCGCGTCTCGTAGACGTGGAACTCCATGCGGTCGAGCTCGCGCAGCAGGTCGTTGGGGAACTCGATGTCGGCCTTGTCGATCTCGTCGACGAGGACGACGGCCTGCCGCTCGCTGTCGAAGGCCTCCCAGAGGACGCCCTTGACGATGTAGTTGGCTATGTCGCCCACGCGCGCCTCCCCGAGCTGGGAATCGCGCAGGCGCGAGACGGCGTCGTACTCGTAGAGGCCCTGCTGCGCCTTGGTGGTGCTCTTGATGTGCCACTGGTAGAGCGGCATCCCCAGCGCCCGGGCCACCTCCTCGGCGAGCATCGTCTTGCCGGTGCCGGGCTCGCCCTTGATGAGGAGCGGGCGCTGCAGGGTGACCGCGGCGTTCACCGCGATCTTCAGGTCGTCGTCGGCGACGTAGGTGTCGGTGCCCTCGAATCTCATGCCGGGAAGTATAGCGGCCCGTCGACCCTTTCGCGGGCCGCCGCCGTTACACTCGGTACCGACACCGAAGGAGGATCCCCGTGAAAGCCACGCTCCGCCCCGCCCTCGCCGCCACCCTGGCCGCGCTCGCCCTGCCCGCCCCGGCCGGCACGGCCATCACCATCTACTCCAGCGCCCAGCCCGGCACGCTCTCGCCGCAAACCTTCCGCTCCGGCGGCGAGGGCATGGTCGTCCCGGGCTACGCCTTGGTCCGCGAGGACCGCCGCTTCGACCTGAAGGCCGGCCGCAACGTCCTGCGCGTGCCGGAGGTGCCGGCCCTCATCGACCCCACCACCGTCGCCTTCGCCTCGCTCACCGACCCGAAGGGCACGCGCGTGGTGGAGCAGAGCTTCGAGTTCGACCTCACCAGCACGCAGAAGCTGCTGTCGCGCTACCTGGACCGCGAGATCACCGTCGAGCAGGCCCGCGGCCAGGGCGTGGGCGCCTTCACGGGCACCCTCGTGGGCACGCAGGGCGGCCTCACGCTCAAGGCCGCCGACGGCAGCGTGCGCGTGGTGAACGGGTACACGGGGGTGACGCTCCCGGGCCTGCCGGGCGGGCTCATCAGCAAGCCGACCCTCGTCTGGGACATCGACGCCGGCCGGGCCGGCAGCCACGACGCGCGCATCGCCTACCAGACGGGCGGCATCACCTGGTGGGCCGACTACAACGTCACCTACGCCGAGCCCGCGCCGGGCCGGTGCCTGCTGGACGTGGGCGCCTGGGTCACGATCGTGAACCAGTCGGGCGCCACCTACGCCGACGCGAAGCTCAAGCTCGTCGCCGGCGACGTGCAGCGCGCGCAGCCGCCGCGCGCCTACGCCCCGCAGCCGGCCGCGATGGCGCGCATGCAGGAGGCCAAGGCCCCCGGCTTCGAGGAGAAGGCCTTCTTCGAGTACCACCTCTACACGCTGGGGCGGCCGACGACGGTCGCGCAGAACTCCACCAAGCAGATCGAGCTCTTCCCGACCGCCGCGGGCGTGGGCTGCGAGAAGACGCTCGTCTACCACGGCCAGGGCATGAGCTATCCCTCCTACGGCGCGCCGATGACCGACCGCAACTTCGGCGTGCAGTCCAACCGCAAGGTCGACGTCTACCTGCGCATGAAGAACGCGCAGGCCAACGGGCTGGGCGTGCCGCTGCCGGCCGGGAAGCTGCGCGTCTCCAAGCGCGACGACGCCGACGGGAGCCTGGAATTCATCGGCGAGGACGTGATCGACCACACGGCCCGCGACGAGACGGTGCAGGTGAGGCTCGGAGCCGCGTTCGACGTCGTGGGCGAGAGGAAGCAGCTCGAGTACCGCGTCGACTCCGCCGCGAAGTGGATGGAGGAGGAGATCGAGGTGCGCGTGAGGAACCAGAAGCCCGACGAGGCGGTGGCGGTCGTCGTGAGGGAGAGCCTCTACCGCTGGACCAACTGGGCGGTCACGCGCAAGACGCACGATTTCGAGAAGCAGGACGCGCGCGCGATCCACTTCCCGGTGCGCGTCGCGCCCAAGGGCGAGGCGGTCGTCCGCTACACCGTCCGCTACACCTGGTAGGAGGCGGCCGCAAAGGCGAAGGGCGGCCGAAGCCGCCCTTCCTCACGCTGCGCGCCGCGCGTTCAGGACTTCTTGGCGGGCGCCTTCTCGGCGGGCTTGGCCGGAGCCGCGGCCTTCGCCGGTGCCGCGGGCGCGGCGGCGATGGGCGTGGGCTTCGGGACGGGCTTGCCGGCCTTCTTCATGTTGCCCTGGAAGTTCTTCACCGCCTTTTCGGCGGCGGCGTCATTGGCCGCCTTGGTCTTCTCGGCGGCCTCGGCGTCGGCCTTCTTCTTGGCCTCGACCTTGGCCGGGTCGGCGGGTGGCGCCGGCGGCAGCTTCGCCTGGGCGGAAATGGCCAGCCCGAAGCCGGCCGTGAGCGCGAGCGCGATGAGTTTCGTCTTCATGATCAGTCCCCCGTGGCCGGTTGCGCGGACCCGCCCGCCACCTTCTCGGGGCGCTTGCCCGCCTTGACCTCGTCGTACCAGTACTGGTGGTGCTCCTTCGCCCAGGTCTCGTCGACGTAGCCGGTCTTCATGGCGTTGAGCGCGCCCTGCATGCCGATGGTGCCGAGGTAGATGTGGCCGGTGGCCATGGCCATCGCGAGGATGGCGGCGCCGCCGTGGATGAGGTTCGCGAGCTGCATCGCCTCGCGGCCCTGGTTCCAGTTGGGGAAATTGAGGATGAGGCCGGTCACGCTGAGGACCGCGCACAGGCCCACCACGAGGATCCAGAAGAGGGTCTTCTCGCCGGCGTTGAACTTGCCCGAGGGCACGTGCTCGCCGGAGAGCAGCCCGCCGGCCTTGCCGAACCACGCGCCGTCGTACGACTTCCAGAAGTTCTCGCGGATGAAGAGCGTGATGAAGATCACCAGCGCGAAGATGAAGAGCGGCCCCACGAAGTTGTGGAGGTTCTTCGACAGCGTGGTGAGCCCGGCGAAGGCCGCGTGGCCCACGATCGGCAGGATGATGTGCTTGCCGAAGAGGATCACGATGCCGGTGAGCGCGAGCACCACGAAGGAAAGGCCCATCGTCCAGTGCGCCACGCGCTCCACGCTCGAGAAGCGCTCGATGAGGCGCCCGGTGAGCGGGTCGTGAGTCTTGATCGGCCCCTTGGCGAGGTAGAACAGCACCAGGATCCCGACCGGGATCAGCAGGAGGATCCCGCCGTAGAAGGTGAGCGGGCCGTTGCGGAGCTTGCGCCACTCGTGGCCGCCGTCCTGGATCAGGACGTTCATCTCGCGCCCCGGAACGGACGCGTACTGCGGCTTCGAGCTCACGTCGTTCCAGGCCGGGGGCTTGTTCCAGTCCGGCGCCGCGGCCGGGGCGGCCGCGGCCGGTTGCGGGGCGGGCGCCGCCGGCTGCTGGGCGGAGGCCGCGAAGGGAAGCCACGAGGCCAGCGCCACGACGAGCGCGCCGAAGCCCTTGGCGATGCGGGTGTTCATGGTCTGTTCTCCCTTATTTCTTGTCGGCGGGCATGCGGGCGTAGTCGTTCTGCCCCTTGCTGCGTTCGGCGAGCGCCGCGAGCCACTTGTCCTTGTCGCCCTTGAACTGGTCGCCGGCGTAGGCCTTGGAATCCTCCTTGCCCGCGTACGACTTGCCGGGCTCCTGCGCGATCTCGGTGCACCCGGCGATGAGGGCGGCCGCCGCGAGGGCGGCCGCCAGCTTGGCGGTCTTCTTCATGCTTTCGCTCCCGGTTGGTCGGCGAGCATGCCGCTGCCGCCGTAGGCCATGGCCCAGCCCCAGATCTCCTCGCCCTTGCCGCGCGTGACGACCCGGGTCTTGTAGATCCTCGTGAGAACCTCGGCGTCGCCCGCGAGCAGCGCCTTGGTGGAGCACATCTCCGCGCAGGCCGGGAGCTTGCCCTCGGCCAGGCGGTTGCGGCCGTACTTGCGGTACTCCTCGGCCGTGTTGTTCTCCTCCGGCCCGCCCGCGCAGAAGGTGCACTTGTCCATCTTGCCGCGCAGGCCGAAGGCGCCGGCCTGCGGGAACTGCGGCGCGCCGAAGGGGCAGGCGTAGAAGCAGTAGCCGCAGCCGATGCACAGGTCCTTGTCGTGCAGGACCACGCCCTCTTCCGTCTTGTAGAAGCAGTCGACGGGGCAGACCGCCATGCAGGGCGCGTCGGTGCAGTGCATGCACGCCACCGAGATGGAGCGCTCGCCCGGCTTGCCGTCGTTCACCGTCACGAGGCGCCGGCGGTTCACGCCCCAGGGCACCTCGTGCTCGCTCTTGCACGCCGTCACGCAGCCGTTGCACTCGATGCAGCGCTCGGCGTCACAGATGAATTTCATTCTGGCCATGTGTCTCTCCTAGTATCCGTGGCGTCGCGCTACGCGCGCTCGATCTGGCACAGGGTGGTCTTGGTTTCCTGCATCATCGTCACCGAGTCGTAGCCGTAGGTCGTGGCCGTGTTCACGGCCTCGCCGCGCACGATCGGCGCCGCCCCCTCGGGGTACTTGTCGAGCAGGTCCTTGCCCTGCCACCAGCCCGCGAAGTGGAACGGAATCCAGGAGGTGCCGGGATTGACGCGTTCCGTGACGAGGGCGCGAACCTTGATGCGCGCGCCCGAGGGCGTGCTCACCCAGACCCAGTCCCAGTACTTGATGCCGCGCGCCTCGGCGTCCTTCGGGTTCACCTCGACGAAGTTCTCCTGCTGCAGCTCGGCGAGCCAGGGGTTGGAGCGGGTCTCCTCGCCGCCGCCCTCGTACTCCACGAGGCGTCCGGAACTCAGCATGACCGGGAACTTCTCGTGGACCTTGTCGGCCACCGCCTTGTCCTGCGCCGTCTTGAAGAGCGTGGGCAGGCGCCAGAAGGCCTTCTTGTCGTCGTGCGTCGGGTACTTGGCGACGAGGTCCGGCCGGTTGGAGTAGATCGGCTCCCGGTGCTTCGGGATCGCGTCCGGGAAGTTCCACACAACGGCGCGGGCCTTCGCGTTGCCGAAGGGGTGGCAGCCGTGGTTCTTCATCGCCACCCGGATGATCCCGCCGGAGTTGTCCGTCTTCCAGTTCTTGCCCTCGGCCTCCTTCTGCTCCTCGGGCGTGAGTTCGCTCCACCAGCCCAGCTTCTTCAGGAGCACGTGGTCGAACTCGGGGTAGCCCGTGGTGATGTCGGCGCCCTTGGAGTGCGAGCCGTCCTCCGCGAGCAGCGAAACGCCGTCCCTCACCACGCCGAAGTTCGCGCGGAAGTTGCCGCCGCCGTCCATCACGTGGCGCGACGTGTCGTAGAGGTTGGGCGAGCCGGGGTGCTTGAGCGAGGGGTTGCCGAAGCACGGCCACGGCAGGCCGAAGTAGTCGCCCTCGAGGTCGTAGCCCGTCTCCTTGTCGACGACCGACTTCGTGCAGCGCAGCGTCTTCGGGTCGAAGGCGTCCATGTGGCGCATGTGGGCCTTGAGGCGCTCCGGGCTCTGGCCCGTGTAGCCGATGGTCCAGGTGCCGCGGTTGATCTCGCGCAGGATGTCCTCGATGACCGGCTCGTCCCAGCCGGTCTTGTCCTTCACCACCTTGATGTTGGCGCAGAACTCCTTCTCGAAGCCGAACTTGCGCGCGAAGGCGTACATGATGGTGTGGTCGGGCTTGGACTCGAACAGCGGCTCGACCACCTTCTCGCGCCACTGCAGCGAGCGGTTGGAGGCCGTGGCCGAACCCGAGGTCTCGAACTGGGTGGCCGCCGGCAGGAGGTACACGCCCTCCTTGCGGTCGGGCATCACGGCGGAGGCGGAGGGGTACGGGTCGACGATCACCATGAGGTCGATCTTCTCCATCGCCGTCTTCAT
>Ga0209477_1001477_pt1 | contig 14283 bp, 10 predicted proteins | sample KloWWTupernatant_FD_187180 | JGI IMG/M metagenome (GOLD analysis project Ga0209477, IMG submission 187180) | Active sludge microbial communities from Klosterneuburg, Austria, studying microevolution and ecology of nitrifiers - Klosterneuburg... | ecosystem: Engineered > WWTP > Aerobic digester >...
GCCAGCTCCGCTGCAGATCGACCTGCGGGTCCAGCCGGCGCGCGGCGATCAGCCCGAGCAGGGTGTCCAGTTCGCGGCTGCCTGCACCCTGGCGCTCCATCTCCTGAAACAAGCTCATCGCGTACAGGCTGATCGCCCCCCGGCGCACCAGAGCCAGCACGTCAAACGTCGTCGCTTCATCCGAAGACGCGCCGATCGAGACGAGCGTGCCGCCGGGCGCCATGCGGGCCAGGACCTGGGCGAGCAGCGCGCCCCCGACCGACTCGATCGCCAGATCGAAGGTGGACGCCGCATCATCGAGACGGGTGACGACCTCCTCCGCGCCGAGCGCCGCCAGGCCCTGGCCGCGCTCCGGCCGGCTGACCTGAGCGGTGACCCGCGCGCCCGCCAGCCAGGCCAGTTGGACGGCGGCCCGACCGACCCCGCCCGCCGCGCCCGTGATCAGAACGCGTTTGCCCAGCAGAATGCCGCCATGGGCGAGCGCAAGCAGGCTGGTCAGCCCGGCCACGGGGATGGCGGCAGCCGCCGCAAACGAGACCGGCTCCGGGATGAGCGCCAGCCGGCGGATGGGGACAGCCACCCGCTCGGCCCAGGCCCCGCTCGGCACGATCCCGGCCACTCGCGCGCCGACGGCCGGGCCACTCCCGTCAGCCGCCATCCGCACAACCTCGCCGGCGACATCGTAGCCCGGGCACCAGCCCTCAGCCTCCCAGGCCAGGCGTCTAAAGTTGCCGCGGTTGAGCGAGACTGCTCGGGCGGCGACCAGGGCTTCATCGCGCGAGGGCTCGGGCTCGGGCACGTCACGGAACTCAATGCGATAAGGTTGGGTTGGGGCGGAAACAATGGCGCGCATGGGACGACCTATGAATCAGGGACTGTTGCGCATATAAGGATCAAGCAGATCGCGCAGGCCATCGCCAAGTTGGTTGAGCGATAACACGGTGATCGCGATCGCCAGACCGGGAAACACGGTCAGCCACCAGCCCAGGCGCATGTAGTTGCGGGCCTCGCTCAGCATGGCGCCCCATTCGGGTGTTGGCTGTTGCGCGCCCAGCCCAAGAAAGGATAGCGCGGCGCCGGTCAGAATCGCGCCGGCGGTGCCGAGGGTGGCCAGAACGATGAGTGGGGCCAGGATGTTGGGGATGACGTGGCGCGTGATGATGCGCAACGGGGCGCTGCCGAGGGCGCGAGCGGCCTCGATATAGGGCAGGCCGCGGATGCCCAAGACCGACGCCCGCACCAGGCGGGTGTATGACGGCACTGAGGCGATGCCCACGGCCAGCATGACATTGAAGAGGCTGGGGCCGGCGATGGCGACGATGCCAAGCGCCAGCAGCACCGAGGGAAAGGACAGCATCAGGTCCATCACCCGCATGACGAGCATATCGACCCAGCCGCCAAAGTAGCCGGCGGGCAGGCCGAGCAACAGCCCGCTGCTCACCGCCAGGCTGACCGAGATCAGACCAATCAACAGCGACAGGTGGGCGCCCGCCAGCAGGCGGCTGAAGATGTCGCGCCCATAGTGATCGCTGCCCAGCAGGTGCGCGAGGCCGGGCTCGGCCAGGCGATTTGGGATATCCATCTGGACCGGGTCATAGGGTGTGGCGCGCGTGCCGACCAGAGCCAGGAGGACGATGAGACCGAACAGAACGCTGCCGGCGAACGCGCTGCGGTTGCGCATGAAGCGGCGCAGCAGGGCCCGGGCGGGATTGGCCGCCAGAGCGGAATCGACGCCTGTGCGCGGCATCGGCAGCGCGGCCGCACGCTCACGCATAGCGAATCCTCGGGTCGATCAGTGCATATGACAGATCGACCAGCAGGTTGACGATGACGTAGACCGAGGCCACGAACAGGATCACCCCCTGGACGAGCGGGAAATCGCGCCCGAGGATGGCGGTCACCAACAGCCGGCCAATCCCCTGGCGCGAGAAGACCGTCTCGATCACAACCGCGCCGGCCAGCAGGTTGCCGAACTGCAGGCCGACGATGGTGACCACGGGAATGAGGGCGTTCCGCAAGGCATGCCGGAACACAACCTTGACAAAGGACAGGCCCTTGGCCCGGGCGGTGACGATGTATTGCTGTTGGAGCACTTCGAGCAGCGAGCTGCGGGTGAGGCGGGCGATGATGGCGGCGGCCCCGAAGCCCAGGGTCGCAGCGGGCATGATCAGGCGTTCAAACCCCTCGGTCCCGGTCGCGGGCAGCCAGCCCAGAGCGAGCGAAAAGATCAGCAACAGCATCAGCCCAACCCAGAAGGAGGGGAAGGACACGCCGGCCATGGCGATGCTCATCGTGAGCCCATCGAGCAGCGAGTGGGGGCGGATGGCGGCCAGGATGCCCAGGCCAAGCCCAACGGTCAAAGCAACGACCATCGCCGCCGCCGTCAACTGCAGGGTCGCCGGCAACTGCGCCCGGATCTCATCGATGACGGGCCGTTTGAACTGGAGCGAGCGACCCAGGTCGCCCTGGATCGCCCTCCCCACGAAACTCAGGTATTGAACGTGCAACGCATCGTTCAACCCGTACTGCTCGCGCAGCCGATCCGCCTCCTCCTTTCCGATGACGGCATCACCGGTGATGGCGGAAAGCGGATCGCCAGGCACGAGCTTCAGACTGAAGAACACCAGGGCCGAGATCCCGATGAGGATCGGAATCGCGGCCAGCAGGCGTTTCAGGATATAGGTTCCCACGCCTATTCCAGCGACACTTCGTACAGATACGGGTAGCTGCCGATGGGATGGGTGCGGAAGTTCTTGACCTTCGGGCTGACCCCGAACAGACGGGCGAAGTTGTAGATCGGGAACGACCAGGCGTTTTCCATGATCTTCATCACCGCCTGCTCGAGCAAGGCGGCCCGCTTGGTTGTGTCGGGTTCCTTGGCCTGGTCATCCAGAAGCTTGTCCAGTTCGGCATCCTTGATCCGCGACCAGTCGAAGCCGCCCAGGTTCCGCGAGTGGTAGACAAGCTGGATGGCGCCGGGATCGCTGTCCAGAAGCGCGGTCGAGAACATGTGGCCGTCGCCCTTGTGTCCCATCGCCACCCGCGTCGCCTGGTCGAGTGCCTTTACATTGACCGTAATGCCAAGCGGCTTGAGCAGGGCCTGGGTCGCCACGACCTTTGGCTCGTAGGTCGTCAGGTCGACGAAGTCGACGACCAGCTTTTCGCCATTCTTGACCCGCACCCCATCCGGGCCGGGCTTCCAGCCGGCGTCCTCAAGATATTTCTTGGCCTTCTCCATGTCGTAGGGATACATTCCGACCGCCTTCTTGCTGTGATACAGGGTGTTGTCGGCGATGGGCGTGTCGGCGGGCGAATAGAGGCCAAAGAAAGCCGCATTAATGAGCTCGGTCCGGTTCAGGCCGTGCATGATCGCCTTGCGCACGTTGATGTCGTTGAAGGGGGCCTTCTCGGTGTTCATGAAGATGGTCATCGGCGAGCCCGGGGTGCGGGCGACCACCATCTGGTATTTGCCTGACTTCTTCAGCCGGTCGAAGTCACCCTCGGGGACGGTCTCCATCACCTGGATTTCCCCGCTCTCGAAGGCGGTCAGGCGCGCGCCGTTTTCCGAAATGCCGACAAAGGTGATCTGGTCGAGGTAGGCCGGCCCGGTGTGGTTCCAGAACGGGGGGCCCCAGTTGTAGTCCGGGTTTTTGACGACGACGATGCGATCCTTGGCCACCCATTCCTTGAACATCATCGGGCCGGTGCCGACCGGGTTGCGGCCGTAGTCGTCGCCGAACTTCTTCTGGGCGGTGGGGGAGGCGATGGCCAGCCAGGTCTGGCTGAGCGCGTCGTAGAACGCGGCAAACTGGGTCTTGAGGGTGATCTTGGCCGTGAACTCGTCGACGACAGTCGTCGATTGATAGGCGGCCAGTTTGGAAGCGGCCTGGGGTGACTTGGTGGCCGGATCGACGATCCGGTCGAAGTTGGCCTTAACGGCTTCGGCATTGAAAGGCGTGCCGTCATGGAACTTGACACCCTTGCGCAGTTTGAAGGTGTGCGTTAGGCCGTCGGGCGAGCTCTCCCACGACTCGGCCAGGCCTGACTTGTATTTGAGGTCGACCGGATCCTGCCAGATCAGCGTGTCGTAGAGGTTCATCATCACGTTGAAGGCGGAGGCCTGGGCGGTCTTGGCCGGATCGAGCGAATCCGGCTCGTTATTCATGGCATAGCGGATCTGGCCGCCCGGCTTGCCGGCTCCAGAGGCGGCCGGGGCGGTGGTCGGCTTGGGCGCGGCGGGCGCGGCCGTGGGCGCGGCGGGCGCGGCGGGCGCGCAGGCGACGGCCAGCACGGCCACCGCCCCCGTGCCGCCGATCTTGATGAATCGCCGTCGAGTGATCAGGTTCGGGCTCGATCGCTTGGACATGGGTTCCTCCTCTCTCGTTATGTTCGATTCTTGGGACCTATCAGGTCGGTTGCCACACGCCGGGACCTGACAGGTCCGCCGTGATATCTGAAACTTCAGATGTTACGGGATTGTAGCGAGAGAGGGGAAGTTGTCAACGGGGGCGTCAGGTGGGCTCCACCTTCGAGGTGGAGCCCACCTGTGATTCAGCCCATCGCCGGCAAAATGACTCGCAACAACGCATACCCGTCGAGGACGAACAAAGCGAGGGCGAGGGCCAGCCAGAACCAGCGTTCGACCCGCGGCCAGCGGCTGAGCGCGTTCTGCCAGCCCAGGGCCATGGCCAGCGCCACCGGGATCAGGGCGGGGAAGAGATAGCGGCCCTGGTGCTGGACATATTTCGTGTTGTACCAAACAAAGCCCAGCCCGGCGATCAGGGCCAGGCCGGCCAGGGCGGTCAGGGCCCTGGCCTGTGCCGGGCTCAGCCCTTTGCGCTTGCGCCACCACCACGTCAGAAAGAGCCCGCCACTGAGAAGGGTGAACGCGAGCAATGCCGCATACAGCCATCCTGGCAGGCTCACGCTCAGCCATCCGAACATCCCCCACCACGACTGAAAGGTGAACGTCGCGCCCCGGACAAGATAGCTCTCCGGGTTGCCCAACGCAAACAAGCCGTTCCTGGCGATCCATTCGGCCGTGGTCGTCTGGCCCACCACGACGACATCGTGGCGGGTGAGGCCCATCACATCCAGCCCGCCGTAAACGGCCAGGTTGCGCGCCCACCACGGCAACCCGATCAACAAGGCGAGCAGGCCAAAACGGGCGGCCGGCCACAGCCGCCGCGCCCCGCGCGCGCCGGTGATGGCCAGCACGGCCAGGCCGGCGACCGGGAAGACGTAGTAGGCGGTGGTCTTGGTCAAAAAACACAGCCCGCACAGCACGGCCAACAGCCCGCGCTCGGCGACCGGCTGGGCCTCACCCAGGCGGATCAGCCGCATGGTCTGCCAGACCGCGGCGGCAAGCAGCGCTTCGGCCAGCGCGTCGTTGTTGACCCCGGCCAGCATGTGGACATGCTGGGGCAGCAGGGCCACCAGCGCGGCGGCGCTCGCGGCCGGCCCGATCCGGCCGGGGAAGATCTCGAGCGCGGCCAGATAGGCGAAGACGACAATCAACGCGCCGATCGCCACCGACCACAATCGCAACGCGGCCAGCGACCCGCCGGTCAGGGCGAAGAGGGGCGCGGCCAGCAGATAGTACAACGGCGGCTGGTGATCCTCGTACTGGACGGCCTCGAGCCGGGCCGCGTCTTCCGGGCCCAGCCGCGCGTTGGGCGGGGCGATCCGGCGCATGTTGAACTCGCCGTCGTAGTCCCCGGGCGCGATTACGGGCACCTGGCCCTGCTGGGCGAGCTGCCGGATGTAGTTGTAGTGAGCGGGCTCGTCTGGGATTTGCCAGGCCGGCACAGACAGCGCGAACGCGCCGCCCATCGCCAGATACAATGCCACAATCAACGCCAGCGGCCAATGTTGAGCCTTAGTCATGCTGTCAGTGGCCATCGCCCAGATTCTATGCGATTCGAGACTTCCACCGGCGTCAGCCTGCACGTCGACGTGTTTGGCGACGCCACCGCCCCACCCCTCCTCCTCATCCACGGCAGCACCCTGACCGGCTGGCGCGACTATGGCCAGCTCTCGAACATGGTCGAGCGTTTCAGCCGCAGCTATCGAGTGATCCTCCCCGATTGCCGCGGCCATGGCCGTTCGCAGGCGACCTGGACAAACGGCCGGGTGGACTACTCCTTCAGCCAGATGGCCGCCGATATGGCCGAGCTCTTGCGCGGGCTGGGCGCCGCGCCGGCATTTGTGGCCGGGCACAGCAACGGTGGCAACGTTGCCTTGTTTATGGCCAAGGAGCAACCGGCGGTCACTCGAGCCGCCGTGCTCCTGGCAGCAAATGCCTACATCGATGAGCATGTCCGATACCGGGTGCCGGTGGGGATGGACCCCGATCGGGTGGCGCGCCAATCGCCCGATTGGATGAATGAGATGATCGAACTGCACGACAGCACGCATGGCAACGGCTACTGGCGGCATCTGCTGCAGGCGACCATCCTCGAGACGATCACGGCACCGGAGTGGACGCGCAAAGATCTGAAGGATCTGAATGTGCCTTGCCTGTGCGTGCAGGGCGAGCTCGACCGGACCAACGCGCCGGGCCGGCACGCCCAGGTCCTGGCCGAGTGGCTGCCGCGGGCCGAATTGTGGATGCCGGAGGGGATCGGCCATTCGGTCCACCACGAGTTACCCGATGCGTTCGAGCAGCGGGTGACCGCGTTTTTTGAGCGGGTAGCCGACCTCTCCGTGCGGTCCAGCTGACCCAGTCGCGAGCCATCGTGGAGCACCACACGCTTTGCCGTCATTCCCGCGAAAGCGCAATGGCATTCAGTTGAGGTGCGCATGCGCACGACGCCGCACAAACAATCCTCCATTCTTGTCATCCTGAGCGAGCCCCTCAGGGCTTCGGCACGCGCGAAAGAAAATGGGCGAGCGAAGGACCCCTGTTGCGTCGCGCGGTGGGCACGAGAATCGGCGAACGCGATTTGGCGCCGATCGAAGCGTCGTCTCGCATTACGTTATAGGGGTCCTTCGCGCACCCAGATACGAGTATTTATGTCACGGCCAGGTGGGGTGCGCTCAGGATGACAAACGCTAGAAACTCGCGCCCGCGCCGTGACGCCTCAAAACGGGATTGCATAACGCAAGGAGCTAAGCTTCTGTGACTGCCCTCGCGCCTGCGAAAGCGCCCCGCTACTTCTCGCTGAAGTTCTTCTACTTCTGCTTCTATGGCGCGCTCGGGGCGTATTTCCCGTTCCTGCAGCTCTACTACCGCGACATCGGGCTGGATGTCGCCCAGATCGGCCTGCTGGCGACCGTGGGCGGGCTGATCGGTTTGCTGGCCGGCCCGCTGTGGACGATCATCGCCGACGCCTTCCGCCTGCAGCGGGTGATGCTGCCGCTGTGCTTCGCGCTCAACCTGGGGTTGCTGTTTCTGATCGGGCAGACGCCCTCCTTTGGCGGACTGGTTCTGGTCGTTGGACTCAACGCCTTCTTGTCCGCGCCGGTCGGTCCGCTGGCCGACAGCGGGGTGGTCCTCGCCCTGGGCGAGCGGCGCGAGCTGTATGGCGCGCAGCGGCTGTGGGGGTCGGTGAGCTGGGCGGTCTCCACCGTTGTGGTCGGCGCGCTGGTGACCCAATTCGGGGTGTGGGTGATCTTCCCGATCGTGGTCGGGTTGGGCGTGCCGGCGGTGATCATGTCGGCCCGCCTGCCCCGCGCCAGCCTGATTCAGCCCGATCTGCGCGCGGGCGCGCGCCAGCTTCTGCGCGACCGAGGCTGGCTGCTCTTCATCCTGAGCGCCTTTCTGCTGGGCTGCTGTCTGGTCGCGGCCACGGGCTATGCCACCTCGTTCATCCGCGACATCGGCGGGACGGGCGAAGTGGTCGGGGCGGCTTTCGCGATCGGGGCCCTGGCCGAAATTCCGGTGATGGGCCTGACCGCCCGGATCATTCGGCGTTTTGGGGCCCGGCGCGTGCTCCTGGTGGCGTGTCTGTTGTATGCCTTGTGCGCGATCGTGCAGAGCGTGCTGACCGACCCGTGGGCGGTGGCCGCGTCGCAGGTCCTGCGCGGGGTGAGCTACGGCCTGTTCTGGACGGCGGGGGTGCTCGAGGCCCAGGCCCTGGCCCCGCGCGGGATGAACGCCACGGCCCAGAGCCTGTTTGGGGCGGCGACGACGAGTCTGCCGAACCTGGTCTTCACCACCCCGGCCGGGCTGATCTACCGTGATTTTGGGTTTGCCTGGCTGTTCCGCATCGGCGCGCTGCTGGGCCTGGGCGCCGCGGCCGGGATGGCTGCGGTGCGCGAACGACCGAAGACCGACGACCGGTGACGGAAGCGGGACCGGCCAGGCTGCGCGCGCAGGAGCGACCTGAGATAGGCCGCGCCCCGCCCGGTAGAATGCGGCCCGACAATGCCCAGAAACAAGACCCCGAATGCCTTGCTCAGAATGTTGATTTGTCTCGCCCTATTCTGGGGGGCGACGTCCACGCCAGCGCCGGCGATGGCCGGGCCGGCCCCCCTGATTGAGGCGCCCGCGGCGCCGCTCGCCGGCGCATTTGTCGTCAATTCGCCCCTGGATACGAATGCGCTCGACTCAGTGCTGACCCTGCGCGAGGCCATCCTGGTCGCGAATGGCACGCTGATTGGCGATTTCAGCCCGAGCGAACAGGCCCAACTATCCGGCTGCGTGTTCAACGGGTCTGGGTTCATCACCGGCGGCTGCGGGCCCGGCATCACCGACACCATCAGCTTCTCCTCCAGCGTGGTGATCACCCTTACCTCGGCCCTGCCGGCGATTACCGACACGCGCGGCACGATCATCCGTGGCTGCGACGTCGAACCCTGCGCCGTCATCGAGTCGGGCAGCATCGCGGCCAACACCGACGCACTGACGGTAAACGGCGCGAACAATGAAATCTGGGGATTGCAGATCCAGCGCAGCCCGCGCGACGGCATCCGGGTCAATGGAGACGCCAATGCGCTCAATTTCCTCAAGGTCTATTCCAGCGCCGACAACGGCGTGCGAATCAACGGTGACAACAACCGGATCTTTGAAGGCTATTTCGGGTTCAGCCCAGCCGACTCTGGGCAGAACTGCCATCCGAACCGGACCGGCATTTTGATCGCCAATGGTGGAACTGGAAACCAGGTGCGTGCCGCGTTGGTCGGCTGCTCTATCCAGGCGGGCATTCAGATCAGCGGAAGCAACCTCAATACGATCATGGATGACACGTTTGTCGGCTGGAGGTTTCCCGTTGCGCGGCCCAACGGGATTGGCATCCTCATCAACAATGGAAGTTTCCGAAACGAGATCAGTCAGACCCTGGTCGCCTACAACCTGGGCAACGGGATCGAGATCAGAGGGGCCAACGGGACCTCGATCCTCGACAGCGACTTCCTGTACAACGGCCGCAACGGAATCGCCATCTACAACGCCAGCTTCACCAGCGTGGGCGGGCGCTATCTCGACAACAACTCGGTCAATGGCAACGAGATCGGCGGCAACACGCGCAGCGGGATCGTGATCAGCGGCACCGCCAACGCAAACGTTGTGCTGGGCAACCAGATCGGCGCCCGCAGTGGCACAAACAACGGCGACGCGGGCGTTCTGATCACCGACGGGGCCTACCAGAACACGGTGGGCGGCCTGCGGAATGGCCCGCTCGCGCTGGGCCGGGGCGGCAATACGATTGGCGGGAACACCATCGGCGTTCACCTCCGGGCCGGGGCCAACAACAACACGGTGTGGGGCAACGACATCGGCCGCAGCGCGGGCGAGACCAGTCCGGTCCTCAACACAACTGGCATTCTGATCGAGGACGGCGTCTACAACACGTTTCTCGGCAGTTCATCGGCTGCCAACTATCACAACGTCATCGCCGGCAACGGGACGGGCGTCGTCATCTCCGACGCGAACCGGGCCTTCCTGTACGGCAACATTATCGGGATCAGTCCAACGCTCGGAAACTTGGGAACCGGTCTGGTGTTGCATCGCGCCGTCACGAATACGATCTTCGAAAACGCCTTGTCCTGGAATGGCGGCGACGGGGCCCGGCTGGTGGCGGGCGCCAATTCCAACGACATTGAGGCCAACACCGTCATTGGCAATGACGGGAACGGATTTGCCCTGATCAGCAGCACGCTCAATGTTATCTCGGGCACGGTCATCGCCGCCAATGCCGGCGACGGCATTCGGGTCAACACCGGCGCGGAAGTAAATTTCTGGAACCGGCTGTCGGTCTACAACAATGGCGGGCTGGGCATCGACAAGCAGGCCAACATCGATGGCACGCATATTCCGAATCCACCCACGGCCACGATCAAATCGGTCAACCGCGCGACGGGCGTGGTCACCGGGACGGCGACAGGGTCGGTGCTCTTCATCCTGACCTCGGTCCAGTTGTATCGCCTCGCGCTGGATCCCAGCGGCTACGGCGAAGGCGCGCAGTATGTCGGGTCGGATGTCACCGACAGTGACGGCAACTGGTCGATCACGGATACCAACGCCGTTCTGCGCCAGGTGGGCTGCTACACGGTTCTGGTGGATGTCGCGGTGCTGGTGCCGCTGGGGACCTCGGAGTTTGGGCGGAACAACTGTCGGGGGATCGTATTCGCGCCGAGGGTGTTGAGGTAGGGGTATCGCCCCGCTACACTAGCCGCCCGTGAACGCGCTTTCGTCCTTCGCCCGGGCCGCCTTTGACCTGCTCTATACCCGCTTCGCCGGGGCGTATGACCTCGTCGCCAGCCTGGTCTCGTTTGGCGAATGGCGCGAGTGGGGGGCGATGGCGCTGTCCTTCATCCCCGATGAGGCGCGGGTGCTCGAGATCGGCCACGGCCCCGGCCACCTGCACGCCCGCATCCGCGCGCGCGACCTCGACGCGGTCGGGATCGATCTCTCGCCTCAGATGGGCCGGCTGGCCTGGCGCAACCTGAGCGCTGGCGGCCGCCCGCCGCGCCTGGCTCAGGCCGATGTCGCCCGCCTGCCCTTTGCCGACGCGAGCTTCGGCTGCGTGGTCGCCACCTTCCCGGCCGCTTTTATCTTTGATCCAACGGTTTTGGCCGAGATTCACCGCGTGCTGCAGCCCGGCGGGCGGGCCGTCATCGTCCCGGGCGTGCGTTTGATCAAAGAGGATCCACTCTCCCGCCTCGCCCGCCTGGCCTTCCGCCTCACCAGCGGCCGGTCGGACCCGCGCGCCATCGCCGACGCGGCCCGAGCCCGCTTTGAGGCCGCCGGATTCAGCTTCTGGCAGCGGAATATGGGCACGGAACGCGCCGCGGTTACGATCTGGCTGTTGAGAGTTTGATCAGGTTTGATCAAACCTTACCCACTTGATCAAACCTGATCAAACCACCCCTACCTCAAACACCGGCGCCCCACACACCGTCCCGAGGCACACAAACGCCACGGGCAGCCGCGCATGGGGGAAGGCACGGGCTTCGATGACGGCCAGGGCGGCGGGATCGGCGGGGTCGAGGGCGCGCAGGATGCGCCAGGGGTGATAGCGTTGGCTGGCGGCGCGCAGGAAGGGGGCGGTCTGCTCGGGCGAACCCAGCACGACATACTCCTCGGGCTCGCGAGAGGCGCGCCAGGCGACCAGGGCGTACGGCCCGGCGTGATCGCGGTAGCGCTTGTAGCCCTCGGCCTGCAACGCCAGGGCCGCGCGGGCCTCCTCGGCCAGTCCGGCCGCGTCGGGCAGCAGATGCGCCGCGCGCAAGAGGGCCTCGGCCATCGCCGCGTTCTCGAAGATCGGGCGCAGGCGGACCTTGAGCAATCCCAGCGCGCCCGGATCGGCCGGCGCGTCGTGGAAGCCACCGCCTTCGGCCGCCAGGGCACGGCGGGCGAATTCGATCAGCGGCCGGGCCGCTTCGGCGCGACCCGCTTCCAGCATCGCCCGGATCACGGCGGACTGATCGCCCAGCGAACCGCGTAACGTGGCAGGTTGAGGCGCGCCGGCGGCATCAAACGCGATGCTGCGGGTGACGCTGCCATCGGCGTTGACGCACAGCTGCTCGAGCGTCGCCAGCACGCGACGGGCCAGCGTCGCCCAGTCCGGCCGGTCGAGGACGGCGGCGGCCGTAAAGAGCGCCGTCACCATCAGGGCGTTCCACTCGGCATACAGCCGCCAGTCGATGAAGGGCGCTTCGCGGGCGGCCCGCTCATCGCGCGAGAGCAGATAGTAGGCCTCGTCGGCGTCCTGGCTCCCGGCGAACCAGGTAAACCCGGCCTCGTCCCGCAACAGGGTTTCGGTGAGATAGCCCACCGCGCTGGTCACGACCTTGGCCAGCGTCTCGGCTTGGGCGGCTCCATCCGGCTGGGCGCGCAGGAGCTGGATGGCGTGGGCGTAGACGGGCAGCAGCCGGGCGTGGTCCTCGAGCATCTTCTCGAAATGCGGCACACTCCAGTCGGGGGTGGTCGAATAGCGGAACCAGCCCCCGGCGGTGTTGTCATACATCCCGCGCGTCCCCATCGCGATCAGGGTCTGGACGGTCATGTCCAGCCATTTGCGCTCATCGGTCTGGTGGTGGGCGAGCAGGAGCGCCTCCCAGGCCTCAGCCATCGGGAACTTCTGGCTGTCGCCCAGCCCGCCATATTTGGTGTCGAAGCCGCGGGCAATGGCGTTGACGGTGTCGGACAGGATCTGTTCGGCGTCGAGGGCCCCGGCCTGGGCGGGCTCGGACACGTCGAGGTCGGGCGCTTCGGCCATGAGCTTGCCGCCGTTGGCCCGCCAGTACTGCTCAATCTGGGCGAGCAGGCTGCGCATTTGCCCGGGCGAGAAGTACGTCCCGCCATAGATCACCTGGCCGTCAGGGGTGAGAAAGCAGGTGGTCGGCCAGCCGCCCTGGTTGTAGCGCGCGTTGATGTCTGGGCGTAGATCGTTGTCCACCCGGATCGGGATGAAGCGCGCGTTGATGAGCGCGGCGATCTCGGGGTTGTTGTAGACCCCGGTGTGAACCGGGTGGCCGGCCTCGCCCCGGTCCATCACGTGGCACCAGTGGCACCACACCGCGCTGATGCCCATCAGGATGGGCTTGCCCTGCGCCCGCGCATCCAGAAAGGCTGATTCGTCCCATTCGCGCCAATTCACCAGTGTTTTCATGTGTAAGGTTTTCCGGAGGCGATATCCCCGGGCTGCGCCCGGGGATATCGCCTCCGGAGAGATTATTGCCAGGCGTTGCCGGAAAATCCCGCCCAAACGGCGCCCAGCCGGGCAAGTGCCTCGGCGGATAAAGGACCCTTGTCGGCCGCCGCCAGGGCCGTCTCCAACTGCTCAAGGGTTGCGACCCCGATCAGGGCGGTGGAGATGCCGCGCTTGCTCATCGCAAAACGGATGGCGGCCTCCACCAGACTGGCCGCATGGCCCTCATCGACCAGAAAGCCAAAACGCCCGGCCAGGGCCGCGTCTTCGGCCAGCGTCTTGCTCGTGCCGATCGGGTCGACCTGCTGCATCGCATGGGGGTGCCGGGCCCCGCTGCCGCTCAGGGCGCCGCCGGCCAGGATCCGAATCGCAATGACGCCCACGTTGTTCTCCGCTGCCCGGTCAATCAGTTGTCCATAGTCCTGAAACGGAAATCCGGGCGTGGCCGTGGTCCCGGCGGTCGGATTGAGCAGGTTGTAGGGGCATTGCACGGCCTGGACATTGCCGGTTATCGCCTGGTGCAGGGCGGCGCTCTCTCCCGTTCCGGTGAAACCCCAATGGCGGACCTTGCCCTGGGCCCGGAGTTTGCTGAAGGCGGCCATCGCCGCGTCGAAATCGGCCGGGCCCAGCCATTGCCGCTCCGGGCGGCGGGCGAGGGCAACCGAGGTGTGGAGCTGGATCAGGTCGATCTGGGCGCGGCCGAGGCGTCGCAGGCTGTCGTCCACCGAGGCGACGATGGCCGGTTCGATGACGTCGAGGTCGGAGAAGCGCAGGCGGGTCTTGGTGCAAACGATCACATCGGCGCGGCGCTCGGCCAGGATCCGGCCCAGGTTCTCCTCCGACACGCCATCGCCGTAGCTGGCGGCCGTGTCGAAGTAGTTGACGCCCGATTCAATGGCGCGGGCCACGGCCCGGGTCATTTCGGAGCGCTCGCCCTTGACCAGCAGGCCGCCCACAGCCCCGCAGCCAAAGCCAAGCGCTGAGACACGGAGGTCGGTCTTTCCCAGGGTCCGGTATTCCATTGGCCGCGAATTGTAGTCTCCGGCGAACACCCTAAAGGTTGGCCCACAACGGAGTGCGGCGGGCAAGAGCGTACGGGGGCCAACCTTTAGGGTGTTCGCGCCTGCGCTCTCGCAGCAGGCCGGAGGCCTTTGTCCTTTCAGCCGGCACGTTCTACGTGCCGGCGTGG
>Ga0209477_1001478_pt1 | contig 14279 bp, 9 predicted proteins | sample KloWWTupernatant_FD_187180 | JGI IMG/M metagenome (GOLD analysis project Ga0209477, IMG submission 187180) | Active sludge microbial communities from Klosterneuburg, Austria, studying microevolution and ecology of nitrifiers - Klosterneuburg... | ecosystem: Engineered > WWTP > Aerobic digester >...
CTCCTGGCGCTCACGGCATACATCGAAGAAGCCCGGCGCGCCGGGCTCACCGCCGACGAGGCAACGCGCCTCGTCCGAGAGGGGATGAACTCATGACGCGTCCGCGCAATGTCAGAATCGTGGGTGCGATCGTCGCGCTGCCGACGGTGGTGGGCATCGCGACGTGGTTGACGATCGGGAGTTTCGCCCAAGAGTTGCCCGATCCGGTGGCCACGCACTGGGGCGCTGGTTCAGCGCCGAACGGCTTCTCGTCGCGCATGACCGGGATGCTGTTCCCCAGCCTGTTTGCTCCCATCGTCGGGATCGTCATGGGCGTGGTCCTGTGGGCGGCCTTCCGACGGGCACCACAACTCCGACGGTGGGCTGGTGCAATGTCCGGCTTCCTCTCCGGGATGATCGGCGGCATCGGAGTTGCCTCGCTGTGGATCCAACGCGGATTGACCGATGCGCGTCAGGCCACGGACACCGGCGTGATGATCAGCGTGGGCCTGGCCGTCGGAGTGGTCGCCGCTCTCGCGGGCGCGGCCGTCATGCCCGGTGAAGCGCCCGGCTCGGTCCTTGCCCACGAGCCGGTGCCGGGGGATGCTCCGCGGGTCACCCTCGCTGAGGGTGAACGCGCTGCGTGGTCAGGGTGGTCGACCTCGACACCGTTGGTGTTGGGGTCGCTGGGCGCGATGGTCGTCCCCCTCGTGGTGCTCGTGCTGGTGGGTTCATCGATCGGCTTCGCACTTGGGGTTGCCGTCTTCGTCGGACTGCTGATGCTGACGATGTCGGCCTTCCGAGTCACGGTGGGGGCCAATGCGCTGTGGGTGCGGTCCGTGGTGGGCTTCCCACGTTTCCACACAGATCTCGATCAGGTGGTCGAAGCACGTGTGGTGGACGTAGCGCCACTGCGCGACTTCGGTGGCTGGGGGATCCGGGGCGACCGCCACGGTCGCTATGGGGTCGTCCTGCGCAAGGGTCCGGCACTGGAGGTCCGTCGGGGCGACGGGTCACGCTTCGTCGTGACGGTCGACGACGCGGCCCAGGCAGCGGCCCTGCTCAACACCTTGGCCGACCGCGCCCGCACCGCACAGCCGCGTTGAGCAATCAGATGGCGGCGTCGGGGGCTTGGGCGCGCGCTGACTGGGCCGATGCATCGTCGGGCATCGTCTGACTCGTGAACTCCGCCTCGACCCGACGCTGGTAGACGTCGATCTGGCGGGCGATCTCGGCGTCGTCCCAGCCCAGGATCGGGGCCGCGAGGGCTGCTGCGTGCGGAGCGGCCTCGATGCCACGGTCCCTGGCCTCGATCGAGATCCGGGTCCGGCGCGTGAGGATGTCGGTGAGATAGAGGGCACCTTCGGACGCGGCTGCGTAGACGATCTCGACCTTGAGGTGGTCCTCCCCGCCGGGCAGCAACTCGCCGAGTTCCGGGCTGGCATCGATGAGGGCGAGCAGCTCGCGGGTGCTCGTGCCATAGCGCGAGAGCAGGTAATCCACGGACTCCTCGGACAGGCCCGAAGCGCGCGCCAGGATCTGGGGCCGCTCGCTCAGCCACTCCCACCCGACGGCGCCGTTGAGTGGGACGGTCTCGGTGATGGACTCGGGAATCTCCTTGCCGGACTTGGCATCCTTGGCCTTGTCGGGGTCCCTCGAGTCGTTCGCGTCCTTGCCCGCTCCGCGGCCGCCCTTGTCTCCTCGCTCGCCCTTGCTGTGCGGAGCCGTGCCAGTGAGGGCCAGGTCGACGGCGTCCTTGGCCATCACGCGGTAGGTCGTGTACTTGCCACCCGCGACGAGCACCAGACCGGGCACGGGGTTGGCCACGACATGCTCGCGGGAGAGCTTGGTCGTCGCGTCGCCCTCGTCCCCGGAGATGAGCGGACGCAGACCGGCGTAGACCCCGTCGATGTCATCACGTGAAAGGGGCTGCACGAGAACGGCATTGACGGTGTCGAGCAGGTAGTCGATGTCGGCGCTCGTCGCCGCGGGGTGAGCGAGGTCGAGGGTCCAGTCGGTGTCGGTCGTGCCGATGATCCAGTGCTCGTCCCACGGGATGATGAAGAGCACGGACTTCTCGGTGCGGAGGATGACTCCGGTCTCGGAGTCGATCCGGTCTCTCGGGACGACGAGGTGGATGCCTTTGCTGGCCCGCACCTTGAGCGGTGCCATGCCCGGCCCGATCATCGCCTGCACCTCGCCGGTCCAGACTCCCGTGGCGCAGATGACGTGCCGGGCCCGGATCTCGAACTCATCCCCGGTGAGGTCGTCGCGGGCCACGACGCCCACGACGGCGCTGGTGGGATCAGCCGGGTCGGCCCGGAGGAATCCCTTCATGGCCACCCGGTTGGCCATGTTCGCTCCATGCGCAGCCGCAGTGCTGGCCAATTCCAACGTGAAGCGAGCATCGTCGACCTGGGCGTCGTAGTAGCGGATCGCACCCGTCAACGCGTCGGGCCGCAGGCTCGGCATCAGGCGCAGGGCAGCCTTCTTGCCGAGGTGCTTGTGCCGAGGCACCTCCCCGGAGGAGCGAACTCCAAAGGCCAGTCCGTCATAGAGCGCAATGCCGCTCCCCACATAGAAGCGCTCCCACGCCGGCTTCTTCAGCGGATACATGAAGGGCACCGGACGGACCAGGTGCGGAGCGATTTTGGTGAGGAGAAGGCGTCGCTCCTGCAGCGCTTCATGGACCAAACCGAAGTCGAGCATCTCCAGATAGCGCAGGCCGCCGTGGATGAGCTTGCTCGAGCGGCTCGACGTGCCGGAGGCATAATCGCGAGCCTCGATCAGCCCGGTCGAGAGGCCCCGGGTCACCGCATCGAGTGCGGCCCCGCATCCCACGACACCGCCGCCGACAACGAGGACGTCGAGGGCTTCACCGGACGACAATCGAGCCAGCGCGGAACGACGAGCGGCCAGGGACAAGGTCATTCGTCATCACCTCCGGCCGACGAGTCCGCAACCGACACCGAGTCCAAGGTGCGCTCCACGGCTCGCTTCCACCCGGCATACCCACTCTCGCGACGGTCCTCTGACCACGTGGGTTCCCACCTCTTGGCCTCGGCCCAATTGGACCGGAGTTCATCGGTGCCGGACCAGAAACCGACGGCCAGCCCCGCGGCATACGCCGCTCCCAGAGCCGTCGTCTCGGCGACGACCGGCTTGGACACCGGCACCCCGAGGATGTCGGCCTGGAGTTGCATGCAGAGGTCGTTGGCCGTGACGCCACCGTCGACCTTGAGCACCTCGAGGGTCACGCCGGAGTCAGCGGTCATTGCCTCGGCGACGTCACGGCTCTGGTAGCAAATGGCTTCGAGGGTCGCCCGGGCCAGATGAGCGCGAGTGTTGAAACGGGACAGTCCCGCGATCACGCCGCGCGCGTCGCTGCGCCAGTAGGGCGCGAAGAGACCGGAGAAGGCCGGGACGAAGCTCACGCCACCGTTGTCCTCGACGCTCGCCGCCAGCGCCTCGACCTCGGACGCGTCCTGGATGATGCCGAGTTGGTCGCGCAGCCATTGGACGGCGCTGCCGGTCACTGCGATGGAGCCTTCGAGCGCGTATGCCGTGGGCTCACCTCCCAGCCGATAGGCCGGTGTCGTGAGGAGGCCGTTGGTGCTGCGCACGATCTCCGTGCCGGTGTTGAGGAGCAGGAAATTGCCTGTGCCGTAAGTGTTCTTGGCCTCGCCGGGGGCGAAGCAGACCTGGCCGACGGTGGCCGCCTGCTGGTCGCCCAAGACACCGGTGATGGGAACGCTGGCCAGACCGCGCCCGGCTCTGGTCTCGCCGAACGCCGTGTCGTCGCTGCTCGATTCGATCGTCGGGAGCATCTCGCGTGGCACCCCGAAGAGGGAGAGCAACTCGTCATCCCAGTCGAGGGTGGTCAGGTCCATGAGCATCGTGCGGCTGGCGTTGCTCACATCGGTCGCGTGGACGCCCCCGTCGGCTCCGCCTGTGAGATTCCAGATGACCCACGTGTCGGGGGTCCCGAAGAGGGCATCACCGCGCTCGGCGGCCTCACGCAGGCCGTCGACATGCTCGAGGAGCCACTGCAGCTTGCCGCCGGAGAAGTAGGTGGCAGGGGGCAGCCCGGCCTTGTGGCGGATGGTGTCCCCAGGGCGTGTGCCGTCACTGGCGGGCCGGTCGAGGGCAGCCGCGATCGCATCGGTGCGCGTGTCCTGCCAGACGATCGCATTGTGCAGCGGGCGCCCGGTCCGACGGTCCCAGACGATCGTCGTCTCGCGCTGGTTGGTCACGCCGATCGCGGCGAGATCGGTCATGCCGAGGTTGGCCTTGGTCATGGCCGAGCCGATCACAGCGCGCGTCCGCTCCCAGATTTCGATGGGGTTGTGCTCGACCCAGCCTGCTCGGGGCAGGATCTGCTCGTGCTCCAACTGGTGGCGCGCGACCTCGCGACCGTCGTGGTCGAAGATCATGAATCGTGTGCTCGTCGTGCCCTGATCGACCGCGCCGATGAAGTCCGCCATGACCCCAGCCTAGGTGCGGGGCAGCGCTGCTCAGAAGGGCCAGGCGGTCCGCATCGGCTGGTCGACGCCCAGTGCGGGCTCGCTGAAGTGCTCGAAGCCCCATCCCTCGCGGAAGGCCTCCTCGGGGATGGCGAGCATCATGCCCACGTCGGACGTCTGGCTGGCGTGGCACCCGAGCGCGGCCCGCTTGCGCTCGATCACTTCCCGTCCGTCGACCTGCCAGTGCAGGTCCGACTCCGGTGTGCCGAGGGGGTGGCCGTCCTCCATGACCTGGTCGGGGTTCCAGTCGCCGACCTCCACACCCATGGCGACGGCGGTGTCGCGCATTCTTCGCATGAAGTCGCGATTGATCGTGGACTCGAGATAGCGCGGCGACCCCGAGTGCAGGGCCAGCGCGCGCTTGGTCACGTGATGCACCTTGACGTGGTCGGGGTGCCCGTAGTTGCCGTGGAAGTCGTAACCGACGACCACATCCGGCCGCACCTCATCGAGGATCGCCGCGAGCCGACCGCCAGCCTCATCGGTGCTGGCCGCGTGGAAGGAGCCCTCGAGGTCGTTCTGCTCCCACCCGAACATCCCCGAGTCCGCATAGTCGAGCCAGCGGATCTCACTGCCCGTGACGGCGGCGCTCCCTTCCGCTTCCTTTCGGCGTCGCTGCACGACGGTCTCGCCCTCGGCGAGATCGGTGGGGGCCTCGCCGTGATCACCATTGGTCGCATAGACCGTGACCACGCGATCGCCGCGGTCGGTCGCGATGGACATGGTGCAGGCGACGGCGGAGGCCTCGTCGTCGGGGTGGGCCTGAACAAAGACGATGGTGGTCACGAGCCGCCATCATTCCGTATGCCGTGCGCTGGGTCGCGTTGTCGGCTGACCGCGTCCGTTCGGGCCGGCAAAGCGTCCCAGCGTGAGGAAGGGCACGCGTCGATGGGGTGGGGCCCACTCCCGCTCCGCGCGAAGATGGTCGTCAGTGACTGCCCGCACCGACGCATCCTCAGGAGCCCACGATGAGCAAGACCTACGCAGGGAACTACTTCGAGGACTTCCAGGTCGGTCAGGAGTTGCTCCACACGAGTCCGCGTACCGTGACCGACGGGGATGCGGCGATGTACACGGCTCTCTACGGCGCGCGCTTCGCCCTCACCTCGGGTGCGACCTTTGCCGCCTCCATGGGGATGGAGCGCATGCCGCTGGACGCGATGCTCGTCTTCCACATCGTCTTCGGCAAGACCGTCCCCGAGGTCTCCCTCAACGCCGTCGCCAACCTGGGTTACGCCGATTGTCGTTTCACTGCACCGGTTTTCGCAGGGGACACCCTGACGGCGCGCAGCGAGGTCATCGGCGTCAAGGCCAACCGTGATGGCAAGACCGGGGTCGTCCACGTCCACTCCATCGGCACCAACCAGCATGGTGAGACGGTCCTCGACTACGTCCGCTGGGTCATGGTGCGCAAGCGCAACGAGTCCTCGCCGGCGCCCGAGACAGTGATCCCGGACCTGCCGTCCGTCGTCTCCCCAGCGGACCTGGTCGTGCCTGCGGGACTCAGCGGCACGGCATACGACGCAGTCTTGGCCGGGAGTGAATTCCTTTGGGACGACTACGAGATCGGTGAGCGGATCGACCACGTTGACGGGATGACGATCGAGGAGGCCGAGCACATGCTGGCCACGCGGCTCTTCCACAACACGGCGAAGGTGCACTTCAACCAGTTCGTGGAGCAGCATGGTCGCTTCGGTCGGCGGATCGTCTATGGCGGGCACGTCATCTCGATCGCTCGCGCCCTGTCCTACAACGGCCTGGCCAATGCCCAGACGATCCTGGCCATCAACGGTGGCACGCACTGCAACCCGACCTTCGCCGGTGACACCGTCCACGCCTGGTCAGAGGTCCTCGACAAGGTCGCCCTCCCGGGTCGCACGGATGTCGGGGCTCTGCGCACTCGCCTCGTCGCCACCAAGGACCTCCCGGCGACCGATTTCCCCCTCAAGGGCGAGGACGGCAGGTACCTCCCCAACGTCGTCCTCGACCTCGATCTCACGCTTCTCATTCCGCGCCGCTGAGGTCGGCCGGCGGTGCCGGAGAACGGGGATCAGCGGTCGAGGGCCTCGAGGATCGCGGGCAGCACTTCGTGCATGTCGCCGATGACGGCATAGTCGGCCTTGGTGACCATGGGTGCCTCGGCATCGGTGTTGATTGCGAGGATCGTCCGGCTCGAGGAGCACCCGGCCCAGTGCTGGATCGCACCGCTGATGCCGCAGGCGATGTAGAGATCGGGTGAGATCCGTGAGCCGGTCTGGCCGACCTGTTCGTGGTGCGGTCGCCAGCCGAGGGAGGTGACGACGCGCGAGACCCCGAGCGCCCCACCGAGGCGGTCGGCCAACGCGATCGCCGAGTCGAAGCCAGCTGGCCCACCCGCGCCACGACCGGCACCGACGACGACCTTGGCTCCCGTGAGGCCAGAGGTGTCGCCGGCCTCGCGGCGCTCGGTGCGGATCACCTGTGCGCGCAGGTCTGTGGGATCGATGGTGACGTCGAGCGCACGGACCTCCGCGGCGCCGGGGGAGTCGGCCGCGACCGGCTCGACCGCGTGGCCCGCCATCGTCATGAGGCGCACCCGGCTCTCGACGCGGGTCTTCTCGAGGGCGGCGCCACCGACGACCTGACGTTCGACGACGAGCGGGGCGACCGAGTCGACGCGGACCACGTTGGCGGCCATGTCGAGATTGCGGCGGGCAGCGACATGGGCAAGAACCTCGTTGCCGCGATTGGTTCCGGGTGCGACCACGAGGTCGGCACGCGCCGCCCGCCCCGAGGCCTCGATGACCGCTGCCCAGGCAGCGGCGGCATAGCGCTGCAACTCGGGGTTGCTCGCCACGTGCACGGCGACCACTCCCTGCTCGGCGCAGTCGGCCACGACGCCGGGTGAGGCCTCACCCAGCACGACGGCGTGGACATCACCCGCGCCCAGGCCACGGGCAAAGGTCAACACCTCTCGGGACACCAACGATGCGCGCGCACCCGAACCGACGGACTCGACCTCGATGACGACGACGACACTCATCGCGACACCACTCCCAGCTTCGTGAGGACTTCGACGACCTTGGCGGCGGCTGCCGGACCCTCGCCGAGCACGACGACCTCGCTCGGTGGGGGAGGCGGCACCGTGAGGCCTGCGCGACCCGAACCCTTGGGGGTGCCCGTCCAGGTGACTGTCTCGAGCGGTGCCTTCTTCGCCTTCATGCGCCCGACGACGCTCGGATATTTGGGGCTGACGCCACCCTCGAGGATCGTTGCGACAGCAGGCAATTCGACCTCGTAGACCTCGGTCCCGTCCGGGCCTTCACCGCGTAGGGTCGCGATCGAACCGTCGACGGCGATGGTCTGGATCCCGGCGGCGACGGGCCGACCCAGTGCATAAGCCAAGCGGATGCCCACCTGGAAGTCGCCGGTGTCCGCCGCGTCGTTGCCGAGCAGGACGATGTCGTATGCCGTGCCCGCGGCTTCCCGAGTGGTGATCACCTCGGCGATGGCCGCGGCGACATCGGCGGGTCCGAGCGTGTCGGCGTCGGCCTCGACGAGGACGGCGTCGTGAGCCCCGACGGCGAGGGCGGAGCGCAGTTGCTCCACGGAGTCCTCGGAACCCACCGAGAGCACGGTCACCTGCCCACTCGTGGCCTCGGCCACCTCGACGGCGATCGCGACGGCGGCCTCCTCGTGGGCGGAGGTGGTGTACCCGGCATACCGACCGTCGACGGCCATGCCGTCGTCGGTGAGGACGACCTCACCGGTCGGATCGGGGACCCGTTTGATGCAGACCAGGATGTTCACGACGTTGCTTCCTCGGTTGAGCTGGCGAGTGATCGCCGGCGGGGCTCACAGCCCGCGAATGCGGTTGTTCTCGGGGTCGAAGAGGGGAGTGGCATCCACGGCGGCCACGACCACCGGATAGAGCTCCTCCATGTAGGAGACGGCGAGTTCGTTGCCCATCGTGGCCTCCTCTGGCGGGAGGAAGGCCATGAGCACATGCTTGCCCAGACTGGGCGCCGAGCCCGCTGTCGTGACATACGGGTGGTGCCCGTGGCCGTCGGTGAGGATCGAGCCGTCGCGCCGGACGATCGGCTCTCCGCCGAGCATGTAGCGCTTCACCCCTGAGGCTGATGTGTGGTCCTCGACCGTCAGCGAACAGAGGACGGCCATGGGGGGTTGGCCCGCCTGCGCGACGATCGCCTCCTTGCCGACGAAGTCCTGGTCCTTGATCTTCGGGCGCTCCATGCCGACCTCGGAGAGGGTGCGCTCGCTGTCGAGCTCGTAACCGTAGGCGCGGTAACCCTTTTCGATGCGACCAGTCGTGCCGTAGACCCCGATGCCCGCCGGGATCAGCCCCTGGTTCTTGCCCGCCTCGAGCAGCCGCTCCCAGAGGGCTGCGCCGGCTTCCATCGGGGTGTAGAGCTCCCAGCCGTATTCGCCGACGTAGGAGATGCGGGAGGCCAACACGTGGAGGTTGCCGACCTCGATCTCGCGACAGGTGCCGAAGGGGAAGCCCTTGTGTGAGATGTCCGCTGACGTGATCGTGCCGAGGATCTCGGCGGCCTTGGGGCCCCACAGGCCGATGGTGGTCCATGAGGAGGTGAGGTCGACGACGACCGCGCCCTCCGGCATACGGTCGGAGAACCACTTCATGTCAGCCATGCCGTGGGCGCCACCGGTGACCACGCGGAAGCGGTCGTGGGCGATCCGCATGACCGTGAGGTCGGAGCGGAAGCCGCCACGGCTGTCGACGACCGGGGTGTAGATGACGCGGCCGATCTTGACGTCGGCCTGGGCGACGATGATGTTCTGGACCGCGTCGAGGGCCTTCGGGCCGACGACGTCGAAGATGGCGAAGGCCGAGAGATCGACCAGCGCCGCCGTCTCGCGCATCTGCAGGTGCTCGGCGTTGATGATGGGGCTCCACCAGCGCGAGTCCCACTCGTGCTCGCGCGGCATGACGGCGTCGCCGAACTTCTCGACGAGGCCGGCGTTGGACTCGTACCAGTGCGGGCGCTCCCAGCCGGCGGTCTCGTAGAAGACGGCGCCGAGGGCCTTCTGCGACTCGTGCATCGGGGCCAGGCGGACGTCGCGGGCCGAGGTGTATTGCTCACTCGGGTGCACGATGCCGTAGGTCTTGATGAAGGACTCGCCGGTGCGCGCCTTGACGTGGGCGCGGGTGCGCTGGTGGGGGTAGAAGCGGGCGATGTCGGAGTGGCCGAGGTCGATCTCGGGATTGCCGTGGGTCATCCACTCGGCCACGGCGCGCGCGGTGCCAGGCCCCTCCTTGATCCAGACCGCGGCTGCGGACCACAGGCCCTTGACCTCGGGCGTCTCGCCGAGGATCGGGTAGCCGTCGGGGGTGAGGGAGAGCAAACCGTTGATGGCGTAACGGATCTCGGCGCCGTCGGCGCCGAGCAATTCGGGCATGAGCTCGTAGGCCTGCTCGAGCTGGGTGTCGAAGTCGTCGGACGTGAAGGGCAACTCGGTGGGGGAGAGCTTGGCCTGCTCGATGCTCGGGATGTCCTCGGGGTCCCAGAGGATCGCCCGGTGGGCATACGAGCCGACCTCCATGTCCGACCCGTGCTGACGTTCGTAGCACAGCGTGTCCATGTCGCGGATGATCGGGAAGGAGATCTCGCCGGGGATCTCGGCCAGTTGCGGGCAGGGGCCGACCGAGATCATCTGGTGGACGGCGGGCGTGAGCGGGATCGCGGCCCCGGCCATCTTGGCGACCTTGGGGCTCCAGACGCCACAGCAGATGACGACGGTGTCGGCCTCGATCGTGCCCTGGTTGGTCTCGACGGCCTTGATCCGGCCTTCCTCGACGACCATGCCGGTGACCTCGACATTGGGGACGACGGTCAGGGCGCCCTTCTCGATGGCACGCTCGCGCATGATCGTGCCGGCGCGCAGGGAGTCCACGACACCGACGGTCGGGAACCATGCCGCACCGATGATGACGTCGGCGTCCAGGAAGGGCACCTTCTCCACGACATGGGCCGGGTCGACGATCTCGGCGGGGATGCCCCACGCCTTGGCGCTGCTCATCCGTCGGCGCAGCTCCTCCATGCGCTCCTCGGTGCGTGCCACCTCATAGCCGCCGGACTCGGTGAAGACACCGAGAGCCTTGTACTGCTTCATCGAGTCGAGGGTGATGTCGGCGAACTCACGGCTGTGGTCGACGGGGAAGATGAAGTTCGACGCGTGGCCGGTCGAGCCGCCGGGGTTGGGCAGCGGGCCCTTGTCGAGTTGCACGATGTCGGTCCAGCCGAGTTCGGCCAGGTGGTAGGCGAGCGAGTTGCCGACGATGCCGGCACCGATGACGACGCACTTCGCGGAGGCGGGGAGAGTGGCCATTCTGGGTCCTTCCGAGATTGTGATGCGTATGACGCAACGCAGCGCGCATCGTGCAACGATGTTGGGCGCCATCTTGCCAGATGAGGGGTGTCCTGTCACCGGCTCCGGTGGTGGTGTCCGAGCGGGTTTCGACGAGGTGGACCGAGGTCGACCGAGCAGGTGTGCGGCTCATGGGGTGGTGAACGAGGCCGGGACCCAAGGGCTGCACCCTTGGGTCCCGGACTCGTTGCACTCAGTGAAGGATCGTGTCGATCCCTCGACTCACTTGGACCAGGCCGCGACCTTGTCCTTGTTGTCGTCGATCCACTTCTTGGCGGCTGCCGCCGGGTCCATCTTGTCGACGGCGATGTACTTGGCCACCATGTTCTGGTCTTCGTTGCTCCACTCGAAGTTCTTCACCATCGCGACTCCGGGGTCGGAGGTGTTGGCGAACCACTTGGTGGACACGACCTTCTGCAGCACGGTGTCGGGGTAGTCGCACGCCACCTTCGCGGGGTCGTCCTGGCAGCCCTCGGTGTAGGGCGGCAACTTGACCGCCTTGAGCGGAACATCGGCAAAGAGGTACTGCGGCTCCCAGAAGTAGCCGATGAGGAACTTCTTCTCGGCCTCGGCCTTCTTGAACGCCTCGAGGCTGGCGGCCTCACCGCCGGAGAAGACGACCTTGAAGTTCAGGCCGAGGTTCTTGACGATCGCCTCGTCGAACTGGACATAGGAGGGGTCGGAGCCCAGGAACTGGCCCATGTCGCCGGACTCGGATGTCTTGAAGTCGGCGGCGTACTTGTTGAGGTTGTTGTAGTCGAGGATGTCGGGGTGGGCGGCAGCCAGCCACGGCGGGACGTACCAGTGGATGATGCCCTTGTTGCCGTTCGGGCCGGCCATGGTGGCCGAGCCGTCTCCGCCCTTGTCCTTGACGAACTTCTTCTCCAGGTCGGGGTGACCCCAGTCCTCGATGACCACATCGACCTCGCCGGTGCCGAAGCCCTGCCAGGAGACGTCCTCCTTGAGGTCCTTGTAGTTGACCGTGCAGCCCAAGGCCTTGGCGGCCTCGCCGACGACGTAGGCGCTCGCCTGGTAGGACACCCAGGGGTTGACGGCCATGTTCATCGTGCCGCACTTGCCGCCGGCCGAGCCGGCCGCGGAGGCATTCTGGCTGGTGGCATCCGAGACGGAGCCGCCGCCACAGCCGGCGAGGGCCAGTGCGGCAACGGCCGCGGTGGCCATGGCCTTCCAGGCCTTGTTGATTTTCACCATGGGGTTCGCTCCTTTGCGAGGGGGTGGTGGTGAGGGGTCGAACGGGTTCGTGGGTCGTCTTCCGGGACGGAAGAACGAGGGGTATGCCGTGGCGCGCCGCCCTGCGGCGCTCGCCGAATCATGCGGTCACCGCACGAAGGGCCGCGGGCTTCTCATCGACGGTCTGCGGGACCTCCTGCTCGACCTTCGCGGCCGCGGCGCGGGTGATCCGGTCGAGCATGATGCCGAGCAGGACGATGGTCATCCCTGCGGCGAAGCCCTTGCCCCATTCCTCGCTTCGACTGAAGCCCAGGACGACGTCATAACCGAGTGCGCCGGCCCCGACCATGCCTCCGATGACCGCCATGGCCAGGACATAGAGCAGGCCCTGGTTGGCGGCCAGGACGAGCGAGGGCTTGGCCATGGGGAGTTGGACGAGGGTGATCTGCTGGCGGGTCGTTGCGCCCGTGGATCGCGCGGCCTCCATGGTCGAGGCGGAGACCGCGGCGACACCGTCGGCGACGAGCTTGATCGAGACCGGCGCGGCGTAGACCAGACCGGCGACGATGGCGGTGAATCGCGTCGGGCCGAAGAGGGCGAGCACCGGGATGAGATACACGAAGGGGGGGGATGGTCTGCCCGGCGTCCAGGAGAGGTCGGACGACGAGGTCGACCGTGCGCCTGCGGGCCATGGCCACCCCCAGGAGCACGGCGAGGATCATCACCAGGGCGACACCGATCAGGGTCATGGCGAGGGTGATCATCGCGTCGTGCCAGAGGTCGAAGTACCAGATCCCGAACTCGCAGATGACGGTGGGGATGAGGACGCGCCGGCCGCCGAGGGCGTAGGCCACGCCGAGGATCCCCAGCGCGGCGAGCCACCAGGGCGACTCCGCGAGCAGACTCTGCAGGGGGTCGAGGGCCCAGGCCGAGATGAGGTTCTTGAGGGCCTCGGTGACCGGCGAGATGACGTCGATGATTCCCCTGGTGACGGTGTTGGTCCCGTCGGCCAGTGCGCGGCCGAGACCGATGTCGGTGAAGCTCGCGGCCCACAGCGAGTAGCGCGAGAGCCAGATCGCCACGGCGACTCCGGCGAGACCACCGAGGAGGATCCATTTGCGCCACGGGTGCCGACCGCCACTGCGCGCGACATTCTCCTCGCGCTCGCTGGCCGCTGTGGTCATCCGGTCGAGCATGATCGCGGTCAGGACGATGAGGGCACCCGGGACGAAAGCTCGGCCCACGTCGTTGATCGTCAGTCCGGCGAGCACCGGCTTGCCCAGACCGGGGCCGTCGACGAACGAGGCGATCGTCGCCATCGACAGGGCCGCCATGATCGTCTGGTTGAGGCCGACGATGATCGTCTTCTTGGCCAGCGGGAGTTGGACCTTGAGCAGTCGTTGCCAGCGGGTCTGGCCGAGGGAGTTCGTCACCTCGATCATGGCGGGGTTGACCGACCGGATGCCGTGGGCGCCGATGCGGATGAGGGGTGGCACGGCATACACCAGGGTGCAGACCACCGCCCCGCTCGCGCCGATCCCGAAGAAGAGGACCAAGGGGAGCAGGTAGACGAAGGTCGGCATCGTCTGCATGAGGTCGAGGATGGTCTCCATGACATAGCCGAAGCGTTTGTTCGTCGCGGTGAGGACGGCCAGAGGGAGGCCGATGATGACCGAGAGCACGACGGAGAGACCGACGATGATGAGCAGGTCGAGGGAGTCCTGCCAGAAGCCGAAGAGGCCGTAGGAGACGAACGTCCCCAGGGTGAGGAGGGCGATTCGCCAGTTCGCCACGGCATACGCCACCCACGTCGAGAGGGCCGTGACGCCCAGCCAACCGATCTCGGGCACCGGCCTCGGGAAGTTCGGGGTGGAGACCATGTGTTGGAGGAAGGTCACGGTGTCGCGGAAGATCCCCGACAGCCACCCGGTGAACTGCATGAGCGGATTGGTCGAGCGACCCGCGAGCATGTCGTCACGGAAGTGCCCGAGGTCGGTGTGCAGCGGCGTGTGGTCTCGCCCGGGGAGCGCGAGCGTGTTGGTGCCCTTGGTCATGGACCAGACGATGATCCAGAGCGCGAGGATGCCCAGGACGGGCGCCCATCGTGACCGGAGCAGGCGGGTCATGTCAGGCCTCCTCGGCCACGACCACGCGCAGGATGTCGTCATCGTCGACGACCCCCACGAAGTTGTCGTCGGC
>Ga0209477_1001480_pt1 | contig 14261 bp, 14 predicted proteins | sample KloWWTupernatant_FD_187180 | JGI IMG/M metagenome (GOLD analysis project Ga0209477, IMG submission 187180) | Active sludge microbial communities from Klosterneuburg, Austria, studying microevolution and ecology of nitrifiers - Klosterneuburg... | ecosystem: Engineered > WWTP > Aerobic digester >...
TGGTTTCGATTTGCACTTGCTCCACGACATTCACGAGCGAATTGCCCCCATTGAAGCCGTCCGCTTCGCCAAGGCTGTTGAACCCTACCGGTTGTTCTTTCTCGAAGACCCGCTCGCGCCCGAAGAGACCGAGTGGTTCCGGCGGCTTCGGCAGCATTCGGCCGTGCCAATCGCGATGGGCGAGCTCTTCAACCATCCACTCGAGTGGCGCAGCCTGATTACCGAGCAACTCATCGACTTTATCCGGGTCCATATCTCGCAGATCGGCGGGATCACCCCAGCCCGCAAACTCGCAGCGTTGTGCGAGGCGTATGGCGTGCGCACGGCCTGGCATGGCCCGGGCGACACGTCTCCGGTCGGGCACGCCGCCAACCTGCACCTGGATCTGGCCTGCCACAATTTTGGCATCCAGGAGGTCATCAACTTCCCGGACGTGCTGTATGAGGTTTTCCCCGGATTGCCGACGGTGCAAGGCGGCTATCTCATGCCCAATGACAGGCCGGGCCTGGGCATCGACATTGACGAGGCCAAGGCCGCGAAGTACCCCATTCATATGATCCCGATCGAGTGGACCCAGAGCCGTCTGCCGGATGGCACCCTGTGGCATCCATAGTTGGAAGCGAACCTCCCCGGCCCCGCCGGGGAGGTTCGCTTCCGGAGAGCCAATATGAGTAACTTGCTCGAAAGACTGCGCGGCGGCCTGATCGTGTCGTGCCAAGCCCAGGCCGACAATCCGATCTATGGACCGCGCTTCATGGCCGCCTTCGCCCAGGCCGCGGCGCTCGGTGGAGCGGTCGGCATTCGAGCCAACGGGGCCGCCGATGTGCGGGCGATCCGGCGGACGCTCGACCTGCCCATCATCGGGATTAACAAGCTGCGCGAGACCTGGCCGGTCTTCATTACGCCTACGGTGGCCTCGGCTCGGGGCGTGGTCAGAGCCGGCGCGGAGATCGTTGCGTTGGACGCCACCGACCGGGCGCGCCGGGGCGGGCTTGGGCCGGCCGAGCTCATTCGGCAGGTCAAGGCCGAGCTGGGCGTGCTGGTGATGGCCGATATCGACACCCTGGAGAACGGCCTGCGGGCCGCCGAGGCGGGGGCCGATCTGGTTGGCACAACGCTCTCGGGCTACACTGAGGCGACCGCCCACCTGCTTGGCAAAGGCCCGGACTTCGCCCTGCTTCGGGCGCTCGCGCGACGGCTCAAGACGCCCTTAATCTGCGAAGGCCGGATCGAATCGCCCGAGCATGTCGCCCGAGCCTTTGACGCGGGCGCGTTCGCCGTCGTGGTCGGCACAGCCATCACCAACCCGACGGCGATCACCGCGCGCTATGCAAAAGCGGCAAAGCGCGGGAACGACTAGACGTCATCGATCGGGCCAGACACAAATCAGCGCCAATCTGCGTCAATCTGCGGATAGATCAAGGTCCATGCCCGCTCGACCCGTCACAGGCACAGCAGGTTTTGTCCGCAGATTGACGCAGATTGGCGCAGATCATGCAGATGCGTCTGGCGGTCGGAGCGTCGCGCGGTCCTTGGTCAGAATCGTTGCAGCAGGAATCGCTTCCAGCCGCGAGAGGACGCGCCAGGCCGCCAGCGTCAGCCAGCGTGAAGGCGCCTTCTTCTGCCCAAACTCCCAGTCCTTCCAGGCGGTCCAGACCGACTCCAGGGCGTACCGCCCGTTCAAATCGGCCTTGCCAATCAGGATTGCCGCCATGTCGCGCAGTCGATCGTCGCCTCGCAGCCATGGGAAGCGGCTGAGCACGTCCAGCACGTTCATGAGGTCATACCAGATGAAAGGGACCTTGAGTTTGCGGAAATCGGTGCCCATGAAGAACATATACGGGTGGCGCGCCCGGCTGTCCGCCCAGAGCGACAGGAGCGACTCGGTCCCGACCCGGGCCGCCGCGCCGTCACGATACGCGTCCAGCTCAGACAGGAGCTTGAGCATGATCAGGGTCGCGAAGGGGCACGGATCGTCCTTGCGGCCCGGGCCGCGAAAGCGGCCGAGCTCCCTGGAGACAGCGCACGGCCAGCCGTTGTGACGGCTCAGACCCGCCAGGTGGGCAACTGCCCTTCGCACGGCCGGATCGTCTTTCAGGCCGAACCTGACCAGGGCATAGGCGACAAGCGGCGCGTCGCACAACGCCCAGGCCCAGGTGTCAGTCCCGGTCCCCCCGAAATGGACGGGCACATTGGTCGGCACCTGATGCGGTCCCTCGCCCGACTGGCGCTGGCCGATGCGGGCGATGATCCGATCGATCCCCCGATCGCCGGCGCGCAGGCCGAGATCAGCCAGAAAGGCGAGTTTGTGAAAGGGCTGGCCGGCGCTCTTGTGACTGGCGATGACGTTTCCCGGCCAACCGGCCAGCTCGTCAATGAGGCCGCGCAGAAGGGGATGATCGAGCATTGCCGCGCGGGCGGCCCTGACTTCGACTGCTGTTTCGGGCTGTTCGAGCAAGTCCAGCCGGGTCCGATACGCGACCCACGGGTCGCCCTCGAGCAGCCAATCGATCGGCGCCTTCACTTCACAAGCTCCGACTTGCGCTGCGCCCAGCTTTGCTGCAAGGGCTGCTGGCTGATTAGACCGAGCGCGGCAGCGATATCTTCGGCGATCATTCGGCGCTTGCTACGCTCGATGAAGAAGCTCGGGCCGGCTTGAAGGTAGGACGGAAAGACCCGCATCCCGCGAAAATGGAACGCCTGACCGCGCAGTTTGTAAGTCGAATCGGCTGGAATCACCCGCGGCTCGCCTGCCCGCCGGGCAATACCGTTGAGAGCGCGAATGGCGACATCCCCCATCAGCAGGATCGCTTTGGCATTCTTGAACGGGGCGAGTTCGTGCTCGAGCAGACGCGAACAGGCGTCGATCGTCGCGGGCTTGAGACCGTAGCCAAGCGTGGGGCACTTGACCGCGCTGGTGAGATAGACCCCAAGTTTCAGAATGTCACTGATGGACTCGACAGGCGCGCCGGCATCCTGAAAAGCCAGGATCGTTGTGCGCGAAAAAAGCGACGCCGGGCCGCCGCCGTAGTCATCGTCAGGCGACGCCGGCACGGCTTCGGAGACAAGAATGACCGAGACCGCATTCGGGTCGACCCAGATTCCCCGCGCCGAAAAGCGATCGGACTGGACATCGGCGCACGAGAGGTCCGGGCACAGCATGGTTTGGATGGTTCGCATCTCCAACCTCCTTCCCGGGCGAGGAGCGACTGCGTTCCTCGCCCCACTCCATTATGACGTTCAATAGCCCCGTTGCCAACAGCCTGCCGCATGGCTCTTGCAGAGTGAAATCGCAAACGGCAATGTCCGACTTCGCTGCCGCCCGACGCGCTTGCGGGACGAAAGGGCAACAGAAGAAGGGAAGAAAGAAGGATGATAGGCAGCTTCCCTTCTTCCGTTCTTCTGTAAACGGCGAAACCCCGGCGGATGCGGCTGATGCAACGCGAGATGCCCCTATAATGCGCCCACAACCAAGAACCGGGGAGTCCGCGGACGCGGGCTGAGAGGGCGCTCAATCCAGCGCCGACCCTGGCCGGCCTGATGGCTGGCTGCACCTGATCTGGATCATGCCAGCGTAGGGAGAAAGGTGATGCGCGAATCACCATCGTCGCACTCGGCGCCCTTCACGATGATCCGTGAGGGGCGTTTTTGTTTCGAGTGAACATGCGCACAATCATCATCGCCAATGGCACGCCCCCGACGGCCGCCGACCTCGACCGCTGGCTCAAGCCGGGCGATCGCCTCATCTGCGCCGACGGCGGAGGCCGCGCCGCACTCGCGGCCGGGCTCAAACCCGACCTCGTCATCGGTGACTTCGACTCGCTGAGCGAGGTTGAGCTCGCGGCCCTTACGGCCAGTGGCGCCGCGCTTGAGCGCCATCCCCGCCAGAAGGACGCGACCGATCTCGAGCTGGCCTTGCGGCGCGCCCTGGTCGATGGCGCGACCGACATCGTCGTACTGGGCGGGCTGGGCGGGCGGCTCGATCACACCCTCGCCAACGCGATGCTGCTGGCCCTCCCGGGCCTGTCTGGCGGCCGGGCAAGGATGGCGGGTGGAGCCGAAACACTATTCGTCATCCGAAGCGGGGAAACACTCGCGCTGAACGGCCAAACCGGGGATACCGTGTCGCTGCTGCCCCTGGGCGAGGCCGCCGGAATCGTCACCTCGGGTCTGGCCTATCCGCTCCGCAACGAAGCATTGCGGGTTGGACCCGCCCGCGGAGTCAGCAACGAGATGTACTCGACCCGCGCCACCATCCGCCTGGGAACGGGCTTCCTGCTGTGCATCCACATCCGGCGCGAGGCCGGACAAGACTCGCCGCCCATCTCATCGAAATAGACGAACCATGAACAAACGAATCAGCCTGCTCGCCCTCCCGCTCATCCTGGCCGCCTGCGCCGTCGCAACGCCCGTGCCGACGATGCCGCCACCCACCGCGACCCGCCCGCCGGCAACGGCCACTGCCAGGCCGCCGACTACGGCCGCGCCAACGGCGGCGCCGACCGCAACAGCGGTCCCACCCACAGCGACACCGAAACCCGCCCCTGGCACGGTGACAGTGATGACTCACGACAGTTTTGCGATGAGCAATGCCGTGCTGGCCGCCTTTGAGGCTGAGTCTGGGATCACGGTCAAGGTGCTCAAGGCCGGCGATGTCGGCAGCGCGTTGAACAAGGCCATCCTGACCAAAGATGCGCCCCTGGCCGACGTCTTCTACGGCGTGGACAACACTTTTCTGTCCCGGGCCCTGAGCGCCGGAATCTTTGATCCCTATGCCGCGCCGGCGCTGAGGAGCATCGCCGATCGCTACAAACTTGACCCGCAGAACCGGCTGCTGCCGGTCGACTACGGGCACGTGTCCGTCAACTACGACAAGGCCTGGTTTGAAGCGAAGAAACTGGCCCTGCCGGCGACGCTCAAGGACCTGGCCGATCCAAAGTACAAGGGCCTGCTGGTCGTCGAGAATCCGGCGACCTCGTCGCCCGGGCTGGCCTTCCTGCTGGCGACCATCGCGTCGTTCCCCGAGGGCAGCGCCTACACCTGGCAGCAATACTGGGCCGATCTGCGCAAGAACGATGTGCGCGCGGCCGAGGGCTGGGAGGCCGCCTACTACGGCGATTTCAGCGGGAGCAGCGGCAAGGGCCCGCGCCCGCTGGTTGTGAGTTATCAAACCAGCCCGGCCGCCGAGGTGATGTTCAGCGAGGGCAAGCTCAGCACGCCGCCGACCGGCAACCTGGACGCGGCTGCCTTTGAGCAGATCGAATTCGTCGGCATTCTGCGCGGGACCAAGAACCGGCCGGCGGCCGAGCGCTTCGTCAACTTCATGCTTGGGCCCGCGGTCCAGGCGGATGTGGCGGGCCAGATGGTGGTCTATCCGGTCGCCGATGGCACAAAGCTCCCAGCCGAGTTCGTCCAGTTCGCGCCCGCGCCCAAAAACATCGTCACCCTTGCCCCGGACATCATTGACCAGGGCCGCGAGAAGTGGATCGAGGCGTGGACGAAGATCGTGCTGAAATAGCGGATGTTGGGGATGGGACCGCAGACCGCAGACGGCAGACCGCAGGAGAATCGGACCGCGCTGGCCGCCGTCCGCAGACTGCCGTCGGCCGTCCCGCTCGCCCTCCCCTTCGCCTTCCTCGCCGTCTTTCTGTGCTACCCGCTGGCGACGATCGGGGCGCTAAGCGCGGCGCCGAGCGCGGTGAGCGGGGGCGAGCTCGTCGCGACTCTGCTCCGCCCCGAAGCCTACTTCGAGACCGTTGTGTTGAGCGCCGCCCAGGCCGGCGCGTCTACGCTGCTGACACTCGCGCTTGGGCTGCCGGCGGCCTATGCCTTCGCCCGCTACCGCTTTCGGGGCGACCGCCTGTTGCGCGCGCTGGCGGGCGTGCCCTTTGTCATGCCCGCGGTCGTGGTGGCCGCCGCGTTTGCGGCCCTGCTAGGACCGCGCGGGCTGGCCAACACGGCTCTGCAGGGCTTGCTTGGCCTCGACCAGCCGCCCATCCAGCTGCTTGGCACGCTGCCGATGATTCTGATCGCCCACGCCTTCTACAACGTCAGCGTCGTGATTCGGATCGTGGGAGGGTTCTGGAGCGCCATCGATCCGCGCCTGGAGAGCGCGGCCGCGACGTTGGGGGCCAGCCGCTGGCAAACCCTGTGGCGGGTGACGCTGCCCCTGGCCCTGCCCGCCATCGGCTCGGCAGCGGCGCTGGTCTTCCTCTTCACCTTTGGCTCGTTTGGGGTGGTGCTGTTGCTAGGCAACGCGCGCTGGGCGACGCTTGAGGTCGAGATCTATCGTCAGACCGCGCAGTTGCTGCGGCTGGATGTGGCGGCCGCCCTGGCCTTGATCCAAATGCTGGCCACCGTGGCCCTTGGCCTGGTAAACAGCCGGCTGCAAGCCCGGACGGCCGCGCCCCTGGCGATGCGGCTCGCGGCCGACACCCGCGCCGCGCCGCGTGGGCCGGGTCCGCGGGCCCTGGCCTGCTTTGCGGCGGCCGTGTCATTGCTGCTGTGCGGCCTGCCGCTGGCGGCGCTCGTTGCAGGCAGCCTGCCGCTGGACGGCGGGCTCGATCCGAACAGTCTCTTTCGCTATTTCATCGCCCTGGAGCGCAATCCGCGCGGTTCGGCGTTCTTCGTCCCGCCGCTCGAGGCGATCCGCAACTCGGTGACGGCTGCGACAGCAACGGCCGGCCTCGCCCTCGCGCTCGGGTTGCCACTGGCGGTGGGTATGACGGCGGACCGCCGGCGGGGACCTGTGGTCACCCCTGCCCTGCTTGACGCCCTGCTCCTCCTGCCGCTCGGCACCTCCGCGGTGACGCTGGGGCTGGGCTACATCGTGGCCTTCAATCGCCCACCCCTGCAAATGGTGGGATCGCCATGGCTGATACCACTGGCCCACACTTTGATCGCGCTTCCGTTCGTTGTGCGCACCCTGACCCCGGCCTTGCGCGCGCTCGATCCGCGCTTGCGCCAGGCTGCGGCCGTACTGGGAAGCCCGCCCTGGCGCGCGCGGCTGGAGATCGATTTGCCTTTGCTCGCCCAGCCCCTGATCGCCGCGCTTGCGTTCGCCTTCGCCACCTCGCTGGGCGAGTTTGGCGCGTCGCTGCTCATTTCCCGGCCCGAGTTCCCGACTGTGCCGGTGGTCATCGCCCGCCTGCTCAGCCAGCCCGGAGCGCTAAACTACGGCCAGGCCCTGGCCATGAGCAGCCTGCTGATGGGCGTCACCGCGGCCGGGATGCTCCTGATTGACCGGCTGCAGCCAAACCACGAACTATGACCGAGCAGCAAATCGCCCAACTGATCTGCGCCATCGGCGGCCCACTGCTCATCCTGGGCGGCCTCATCGCGCTGGCGTTTCGGCGCCGCTTTCTGGCCGGGACTGCCCGGGCCACCGGCGTCGTGAGCCGGGTGGAGACCTTTCGGGACAATCGGACCTTGTTCTCGAACCAGGCCCATATCCTGTTTCACACCCCCGATGGCACAGGCCACACGATCATCGACACGTATTCGGGCCGGCGCTTTTATCGGGCCCAACAGAAGCTGACCATTGCTTACGATCCGCTTGATCCGGCCCGGGCGATGCCGGTGAACTTCAAATCGGTCTGGGCGTTGCCCGTCATCCTGGGCGCGTGGGGGCTGCTGTTGAGCGGGGTCGCCATATACACCCTGTTGCGCTGATGTTATCCATTCGGGCGATCACCAAGGATTACGACGGCGCGCCGTTGCTGCGAGGCGTATCGCTCGAAGCCGCGGCAGGCGAGGTGCTGTGCCTGCTCGGCCCGAGCGGCTGTGGCAAGTCGACACTGCTGCGGATCGTCGCCGGGATCGAGACCCAGGAGAGTGGCGAGGTCTGGTTTGATGGATCCCGCATCGACGGGACGCCCGCCCATGCCCGCGATTTTGGGATGATGTTCCAGGACGGCGCGTTGTTTCCCCATCTCAGCGCGGCCGACAACATCGGCTTCGGCTTGCGCATGCGGGGCGAGACGCCCGCCATGCGCCGGGCGCGGACGGACGAGCTGCTGGCGCTGGTCGGACTGTCCGGTTTCGGGCCGCGCAAGGTCTATACGCTCTCGGGCGGTGAGCGCCAGCGGATCGCCCTCGCCCGCACCCTCGCGCCCGAGCCGCGCCTGCTCATGCTCGACGAGCCGCTCAGCGCCCTCGACCGGGAGCTGCATGATCGCCTGCTGGATGAGCTGGGCCAGATCCTGGCCCGGGCCGGGCGCGGTGTTACAACGCTATATGTCACCCACGACCAGCAGGAAGCATTCGCCCTGGCCGATCGCATCATCGTCATGCGCGAGGGCCTGGTCGCCCAGGCCGGCACGCCAGATGAAATCTACCGCGCCCCGGCCAGCGCCGATGTCGCGCGCTTTCTGGGGTTTTCCAATCTGCTCGAAGCGAAGGTGCTTTCACGCGAGGCGGATTCGATCGTGGCGCGCACCGCGTTGGGCGACGTCCGCCTGGCCGCCAGGCCGGACCTGAGCGCCGATATGCCAGTGATGCTGCTCATCCGACCCGAGGCCGCCCGAATTGGACCGCAGCCCGGCGGATGGGTGGTGGACGGGGTCGTGGGCGAGCGCTCCTTCCGCGGCGCGCAAACTCGGCTGCAGGTCACGCCCGCGCGCGCACCGGAGATGACGCTGACGCTCGTGGTCTCTGGCCCCGCGCCGGCGGCCGGGCAGCCAGTTACGCTCACGATTGCGCCATCGGACTGTTCGCTCATCCCAGGGCCAGCGCGCTGATCCCGATCACCATCAGCGCGGCCGCGAAGAGCCGGCGGCGCGAATCACCCTCGGCCAGCAGGCGCGCGCCAAAGAAGGCCCCGATCAGGATGCTGATCTCGCGGGCTGGCGCGACATAGCTCACCGCCGTCGTCGACAGGGCGGTGAGCACCAGGATGTAGGCCAGCGGGCTGAGGATGGCAATCCCAAGATACTCCTTCTTGCGCAGGGCGAACTCGCGCCGGACCTCGGCGAACCTGGGCAGGGCCAGGGGCGCAAGCAGCAGGGTGCGCGAAAAACCCGTCCCCCAGTCGTAGATCAGCGGTGGAATGCCCAACGATGACACACCACGCTTGTCCCACAGCGTATAGACGGCAATGAAGACGCCGGTGATCAGCCCGTAGAGGACAGCCGCCCGCACGCCGCTGGCCGCGCGATGGCTGCCGACCCCCTGGCGGGCGCGCGCGCCGGCCAGCAGAAAGACCCCCACCCCGATCAACATCGCCCCGCCGAAGGCGATTGGCGAGGGTCGCTCGCCGAAGAAGATGACCGCGGCCAGGGTTGAGAGCGTGGGGCCGGTCCCGCGGGCAAGGGGATAAACCAGCGAAAGATCGCCCTCGCGATACCCGCGCTGGAGGAGGACAAAGTAACCGGTGTGGAGGACGCCGCTGATCATCATCGCCAGGACGCCCTCGAACGGAATCGCACGCGGGGTGGTGAGGAGGGTGATCAGCGCGAATGGGAAGTAGATCAGGGCCGACAGCGCGCTGTAGGTCCAGACCGACAACGCGCCGCCGCCGGCCCGCTTGGCGAGGAGATTCCAAGTGGCGTGGCAGACCGCCGAGAGCAGGATGAGCCCGAGCGAAAGGGCCGTCACATCAGGCGCCCGCGCCCGGCTCGGATGGGTCGCCCTCGGCCCGCCGCTTCTCCATCAACTGCTTCTCGGCCAGATACTGAATAAACTCGAGGGCGGTTTGCCGGCGGGTGCCCTGGAGTGAGGTGTAGAACGACATCAACATCTGAATGTCGGGGTTGGGGGTGAAATCCCAACTCGGGTTGATGCCCTTCCAGTCGCTGAGGATGTCCTGGAGGGTGGTGCCATACAGCACGGCCAGTCGATCGAGTTCATCGACGGTCGGGCTGCTCTTGTTGGTCTCCAGGCTCGAGATGTAGCTGGAGCTGCGATCCAGACCACTTTTCTCGATCACTTCGGCCTGGGTGAAGTGCTTCTTCTCACGCAGGCGCTTGAGGAGGTATCCGAGGCTGTCCATCGCGGCGGGAGTATAGCGCGGGCATCATGGAAACCTCGCGGGTAGGCGCTGTGAGTATTCGGCAACCGTGAGCCCTGGGCGCCTACCTGCGAGGTTTTTCCTCCAAGTTGCGTAGAATGACGCAACGCACCCATGACCGACCCTCGACGCTTTCGGCAACCCCGCGGCATGACCGCCTTCATCGTGGTCTGGCTCGGCCAGATGGTCTCGATCCTGGCGTCGCGCATGTCGCAGTTTGCGCTGACCATTTGGGCTTACCAGATGACGGGCAGCGCAACAGCGCTGGCCCTCGTCCAGGTGGCCTTCATCACGCCGCTTCTGCTCATGTCGCCTTTCGCCGGGGCCCTGGTCGACCGGCACAACCGCAAGCTCATGATGGCCTTGAGCGATCTCGGGGCCGGCGCTTCGACGGTGTTGATTTTTATCCTGTATCTCGGCGGAGGGTTGCAGATCTGGCACCTCTACATCGCTGCAGCCATCTCCGGCACGTTTGAGTCCTTCCAATTCCCGGCCTACTCAGCCAGCATCAGCCTGATGGTTGGCAAGGAGCAACTTGGGCGGGCCAACGGATTGGTCTCGCTGATGGATGCCGGCCCCGGCGTCGTCGCCCCGCTGCTCGCTGGCGCGCTCTTTCCGATGATCGGCTTGTCTGGCTTGTTGACGTTTGACATCCTGACCTTTGTCCTGGCCGTTGGCGCGCTGGCCATGGTCTTTGTCCCCCAGCCGCCCCCCACAGCCGAAGGCGCGGCGGGCAAGGGAAATCTCATCCAGGAGGCGATCTTCGGCTTCCGCTACATCTTCGCCCGGCCCAGCCTGCTGGGGTTGCAGCTCACCTTTCTGTTTGGCAACTTATTCAGCGGCATCGGCTTCAGCATCATGGCGCCGATGATCCTGGCCCGAACCAGCAATGACGCGTTCACCTTTGGCAGCGTGCAGACCGCCGGCGCGGTCGGCGGCATTGTCGGCGGGGTCGTCATGAGCGTGTGGGGAGGCTTCAAACGGCGCAGCTTCGGCGTCGTGGCGGGCTTCGTCTGGTCGGGGCTGATGGGGATGCTGATCCTCGGGCTGGGCCAGTCCGCGCCGATCTGGCTGCTTGGGAGCTTCCTGGGCGCGCTGGCCATCCCCCTGACCAACGGTTCGAATCAAGCCATCTGGCAGGCCAAGGTTGCGCCCGACACCCAGGGCCGGGTGTTTTCCGCCCGCCGGCTGATCGCCTGGATCACCAACCCCATCACCCCCTTGATCGCCGGCCCGCTGTCCGATTTCGTGCTCGAGCCCGCCCTGCGCAACGGCGAAAGCCCCATGGCCGGGCTGTTTGGCAGCCTGGTCGGCGTCGGCCCAGGGGCGGGAATGGGTCTGCTCATCGCCTTCGCCGGCATCGCGAGCGCGCTGGTCGGCGCCATCGCCTGGACGTCCCGCCCCGTCCGCGATGTCGACAGGCTGCTCCCCGACGCGATCCCTGCGAAAATGGGCGCGCCATGACGATCTGGGATACCTACCCCGCCGACTATCGCGCTCCCGTTGTCGCCCGCATCCGGGCCGCCGCCGGCAGCGGAGACTGCGTCTCCGTTGTCGGACTCAGCGGGGCCGGCAAGAGCAATCTGTTTGGCTGGCTCGGCCACCGCGCGCCGAGTCCGCCCCGCTGGGCGCTGGTCGACTGCAACCGCCTGACCGAACACACGCCCGAGGCGCTCTTCCGGCTGGTTCGGCGCGCGCTCACTGGTTCCGGCGCGCCGGTGGACGATGAAATTTCAGCGTTGGACGTTGCGCTCGACGCGGCTGTCGCCGGCGAGGTTGTCGCGCTATTGCTGGATCGGTTTGACGCCATCATTCCATCGAGCGCCATCGCCGGAAATCTGCGCGCCCTGCGCGATGCGCGCAAGTTCCGCCTGTCCCTCGTTTTTGGCAGCCGGCATGGCCTCCCCCCCGCCAGCGAGCTGGCCGAGCTGTGCCATGCCAACACCATCACCCTCGGCTGCCTGAGCGCCGCCGACGCAGATTGGAACGTCAGGGTATTTGCGGAGCGCAAGGGTTTGGACTGGGGCCCGGCCGAGGCCAGCCTGCTGGCGCGCGTCACGGGCGGGTATCCCTCTCTTCTCCGGGCCGGGTGTGAGGCCCTTGCGGATGGTGCGCCAATGACGACCGCCGGCATTGGCGCGCATGCGGCGGTGCGAGCCCGGATTGAGGAATTCTGGTCAGACAATCCCTCGCCCGAAGAATTGCGCCGAGCGGGCCTCGACGGGTTGGCGTTGCTGATGGACGGCCATCCCGCGCGCGAGGCGCGGGCGCAGGGTTTTGACGCCTCCCGGCTGACTGCCCTCACGGCCAAGGAAAGCGCGCTGCTCGAATTCCTGCGCGCGCATGCCGGATCCGTCTGCGACAAGGACGACCTGATTCGGGCGGTCTGGCCGGAGGACGCCATCCTGGAGCGCGGGGTGCGCGACGACAGCCTGGCCCAGCTTGTGCGCCGCCTGCGCGAAAAGGTCGAGGCCGACCCGGGCAAGCCGCGCCATGTGCAGACCGTGGCCGGGCGGGGCTACACCTTCAAGCCATAGATTTGAGGAGAGATATATCTGGAGCGCAAGCCCGGCGGAGCCGGGCTTGCGCTCCAGATAATTATCCGACGGTACAATGCCGCCTTCATGGACGACCTCACTGAGATTGCCGCCGCCGTGCGCGCCTGCCAGCTTTGTCCGTTGGGCGCAACCCGCAAGAACGCCGTGCCCGGCGAGGGGCCAAAGAACGCGGCCCTGATGCTGATCGGGGAGGGGCCGGGCTTCAACGAGGATCAGCAGGGCCGCCCGTTCGTCGGGGCCAGCGGCAAGTTCCTCGATGAGTTGATCGCCAGCGCCGGATATCGGCGGGCCGATGTCTTCATCGCAAACGTTGTGAAGTGCCGCCCGCCCGAGAACCGCGACCCGACCCCCGACGAGATCGACGCGTGCCGGCCATTCCTCGATCGGCAGATCGAATTGATCAATCCGGCCGTCGTCGTCACCCTGGGCCGCTTCTCCATGGCCCGCTGGTTCCCCGGGGCGAAGATCTCTGCGATTCATGGCAAGGCCAGGAAGATCGAGGGCCGGACCATCGTGCCGATGTTCCATCCCGCCGCGGCGCTGCATCAGCCCGCCCTGCGCGACGCCATCATCGCCGACTTTGAAGCGCTACCCGCGCTCATCGCCGCCATCGCGCCTGAACGAAAGACGCCGCCGCCTGAACCGCCCGAGCAGTTGAGGTTGTTCTGATGGCCTCGGACTAACCTCGCGGGTAACCGCTTGGGGCTTCCGCTGGCAGAAGCTCCGAGCGGTTACCCGCGAGGTTAGTCCCGTACAGCATGCCTCTCACCGCCGCCTCCCGCGCCTGGCTGGCCGACGCCCTCGACGCCGCGCCGAACGACATCCGCATCGAGCCGATGGCCGGGGCCACCTCCTCGTCGGTCTACGCCGTGCGTACGCAACCCGGCGTCGACGCCGTCCTGCGCCTGTTCGACAACGCCGCCTGGCTGGCCGACGAGCCCGACCTGGTGGCGCATGAGGCCGCGGCGCTGGGCGAGGCGGACCGCGCCGGTTGTCCCGCCCCGCGCCTGATTGCCTGGTCTGCCGAGGACGTCGGATTTGGCGCGCCGGCGCTGCTCATGAGCCGGCTGAGCGGTGAGGTCGTGCTATCGCCAGGCGACCAGGCTGCCTGGATCGAGCGCCTCGCGTTCGCGCTGGCCGCGATACATCGACACCCCGCCGTCGACCTGGGTTGGAATTACTTCCCGTGGTTTGAGCCTGCGGACGCGGTTATCCCAGCCTGGTCGCCCAACCCCTCGACCTGGGACTCCGCCATCGCCATCGCCCGCCACCCTGCGCCCGTGGAAACAACGGTCTACATTCATCGCGATTTCCACCCGGTCAACGTGCTGTGGGAGTCTGGCGAAGTCAGTGGGATCGTGGACTGGGTCAACGCCTGCCGCGGCCCGGCGTCGGTCGATGTCGCCCACTGTCGCTGCAATCTGGCACTCATGTACGGCGCGGCGGTCGCTGACGCCTTTCTGGCGGCCTATGTCACGGCGACACCGGGCTTCCGGCATGATCCGTATTGGGATGTCGGGTCGCTCCTGGAGTGGGCGCTCCCCCAACCGACGCCTTATCGGCCGTGGGCGGAGTTTGGGCTGAGTGGCATGACCGTGGCGCTGATGGAAGCGCGAGCCGAGGCCTATCTGGCGAGACTCCTTGCCAGATACGAGGACTGGAGGCTGGAACGCTTATGAAGGCCGCCAACCCACCCA
>Ga0209477_1001484_pt1 | contig 14235 bp, 12 predicted proteins | sample KloWWTupernatant_FD_187180 | JGI IMG/M metagenome (GOLD analysis project Ga0209477, IMG submission 187180) | Active sludge microbial communities from Klosterneuburg, Austria, studying microevolution and ecology of nitrifiers - Klosterneuburg... | ecosystem: Engineered > WWTP > Aerobic digester >...
CTGATGGGGCGCTGAGCGATGGCGGCCCGCTCGTTCGCCCGGCAGCTTCGGCTCGGCATCGGCGTGCTGGCCAGCGTACCGCTCGCCGTGGCGGCGATCGCGGCCGCGCTCGCGTGGCTCATCGGCCGGGACGCGCTCGATCCGGCGCAGGCGGTGCGCATCGTGGCGGTGGTCCTGATGCTCGCCGCGTTGCTCGCGCTGGGCGGCTTCCTCTACGGTCGACGCCTTGCCCGCGCCGCCAGCGAGCCGATCGAGCGCATCCAGGCGACCCTCGAGGCGCTGGCGGACGGCGAACTCGATGCGCGCGTTCGCTGGAGCGGTCGCGACGAGTTCGCGAGTCTCGCCGATGCGCTGGACCGCCTGCTCGACGACCGCGTCGCGAGCCTGAACCGGACGATCCGCGAGAACGAGGAACTCAACAACTCGGTGATCGAGATCATGCAGGCGGTGGGCACGATCGCGTCGACCAAGGACCTGTCGGTTCGCGTGCCGGTGACCGAGAACGTGACCGGGGCGATCGCCGACGCGCTGAACCTGCTGACCGAGGAGACCGGCCGCGTGCTTCGCAACGTCGCCGCGTTGTCGAACGACGTGGCGCAGGCGACCTTCGCGGTGCGCGGGCAGTCCGATCTCGCGATCCAGGCGGCCGCGCGTGAGCAGCGCGAAGTGGGCATGGCGGCGAGCGAGCTGGCGCAGGCGGCACAGGCGCTGGTCGCGATGGACGGGCGCGCGCGCGAGGCGAACGAGTCGGCCGCGCGCGCGGTTGCCGAGACCGCCGGCGCGGTCGGGGTGGTCGGCGCCACCGTGCAGGGGATCGTCCAGTCGCGCGAACTGATCCGCGAAACCGAGAAACGGATCAAGCGGCTCGGCGAGCGCTCGCAGGAGATCGGCCAGGTCGTCGGCATCATCCAGGCGATCGCCGAGCGCACCGGCATCCTCGCGCTGAACGCGTCGATGCAGGCTGCGACCGCGGGCGAAGCGGGGCGCAGCTTCGGTGTCGTTGCCGACGAGGTCAAGCGGCTGTCGGAGTCGGCACGCGAGTCGGCCACGCGCATTTCGCGCCTGGTCAACGCGATCCAGACCGGCACGCACGAAACCGTGCGCGCGATGAACGAGGCGATCACGCAGGTCGTCGAGATCAGCCGGATGGCGGACGACGCCGGACAGGCGATGCGCCGCACGCAGCACGAAACCGAATCGCTGGTGGCAAACGTGCGCGAGATCGCAGAGACCACGGAGGAACAGGCAAAGATCAGTTCGGCGCTGCAGGCGCGCGCCGACGTGATCCGCGAGGCGAGCGCCGAGACCACGCGACAGCTGCGCGCGCAATCGATCGAGACCCGCCGTCTGGTCGAGTACGCGCGCTCGCTGGTCGAGGTGGTCAAGGTGTTCAAGACGCCCAATCCCGACTAGCGGATCGATGCCGTGAACGAGAACCAGTCCGGGGCAACGGCGCGCGGCGCCAACGACGGGGCCGGTGCGCGCCTGGACGCGCTCGATGCCGCGGCGGTCGGCCTGCTCGAGCCGCTGATCGGCGCCACCGACCTCGACGTGGTGGGCGCCGCGCACGCCGGCGACGCGATGCCGGTGGCTTCGGCGCGATGGCGCATCGAGCTGGCCGGCGCGCTCGACCGCCTTGCCGAAGCCGCCCTGGCGCTCGAGCTGATCGGCCTGGGTCACGTCGTCGGCCTGCTGCGCGCCCATCTGCTCGGCATTGCCAGGCCCGAGGATGCGGCGCTCGAACTGGCCTCGGCCGAAGGGTGGGTCTCGGACGCGATTGCGTTCTGCGGCGGCCAACTGCCGACCGAAGAGGCGGGCTGCCTGGTCGAGCGACTGCGCGACTGGCCGGGCCTGGCGGCCAAGGTGACGCCCGAACTGGTGGCGGCGATCGCGGGGCGCTTGCGACAGGACGCCGAACGGATCTCCGCGGCGACCTTGTCGGTGCTGGATGCCGCGGCAGCGGCCCGGACGCCGGGTGCCGACGAGCCCGGCGCGACACCACTGTCGGTCGGCGCCGACGAACTGGCGATGCTCGCCGAGGCGGCCGGGCAACTCGACGAGGAATTCGGCGCGGCGATCGCGCGCCAGCCGGGGGCGGGCGAGGCCGCGACGATCGACGTCGACGACGTCGCGGAGTCGCTCGAGGCAGGGGCCGACGCGATCGAGCGTTTCGCCAATGCGGTCGGCTACGTCGGACTCGCGCCGGTCGCGTCGGCGCTCGAGTCGCTGCGGGACAACCTGCTGGCGCTGGCCCGCGACCCGGAAAGGCTCGACGCCCGCCATCGCGCGTTGCTGGCGCGTCTGGCGCCGGCGTGGGCGCGTCTGTTCCGCGAACCGTCGCCGCAGGTCGCGGCCGAAGCGCTCGCGCTGCTCGGTGATCCGGCCTGGCCGGAGCCGGCGCGCCGGGCGTCGATCGACGCGGCGCAACACCAGTTCGGCACGCTCGAGACGGTCGCATCGCGCAGGGTCGCCGTCGCCGACGCGCCGATCGACGAGCGCGACCTGTCGCTCGAGATCCCGGTGGACGCCGACCGCAATGTCGTCGACAACCTGCTGCGCGAACTGCCGATGCTGTCGGCCGAGTTCTCGGCCTGCATCGATCGCCTTCACGCCGGCGACGGCGACGCGATCGCGCCGGCTCAGCGCATCGCCCACACGCTGAAGGGCTCGGCCAACACGGTGGGCGTGCGCGGCATCGCAGTGCTCACGCACCAGCTCGAGGACCTGCTGCAGCTGCTCGAGTCGTCCGAGGGCGCGCTCGCGCCGGAGCTCGACGCGGTGCTCGCCGACGCCGCCGACTGCGTGGCGGAGATGAGCGAATCCGTGGCCGGTCTCGGGCCGGCGCCGTCCGGGGCCCTCGACGTCGTGCAGCGCGTTCGCGACTGGACCAATCGGCTGTTGCTGGAGCCGTCCGCAGCCTTCCCGCCATCGGTCGTCGTGCCGCCGCAAGCGGCTGCGGCGGCCCCGGAAATCGCGGAGCCGGTGAACGCAGAACCGGCGAACGCAGAACCGGTGAACGCAGAACCGGTGAACGCAGAACCGGTGAACGCAGAACCGTCATCGGCCGAAGGCGTGCCCGAAGGGCTCGCGGCCGAAGTGCCGTCGGCGGGAGAACCCCAGGAGTGGCTGCGGGTGCCGGCGTCGCTGATCGAGCGACTGCTGGCCTTCGCCAACGAGGCGTCGATCCTGCTGTCGCAGGCGCAGGAACAGGCGCTCGAAGTCGATCGCGTGCGCGCGACGCTGCGCACCGGCACCGACCAGCTGCAGGATCTGGCCGGCGAGCTCGAACGCCTGGTGGACGTTCGCGGGCTTGCACTGAACGAGCGTCGCACGCGAGGTGATTTCGACGCGCTCGAGCTCGACGAGTACAACGACCTGCACACGGTGTCGCGGCGCATCGCCGAGTCGGGCGACGACGGCCGGCTCATCGAGCGGCAACTCGGCGGCAACGTCGCCGCGTTGCGCGACTCGTTGTCGCAGCTCGAACGCATCCAGGTCGACCTGCGCGAGGTGGCGCTGCAGACGCGCACGGTGCGTGTCGACACGGTGGTCCCGCGCTGGCGGCGTACCGTCCGGCAGGCGGTGCGGATGTCCGGCCACGAAGTGAGCCTGCGGGTCGACGGCGAGGACACCGAGGTCGACGCACAACTGCTGCAGGCGCTCGTCGAGCCGATCGCTCACCTGTTGCGCAACGCGGTCGATCACGGCATCGAAGTGCCGGCGCATCGGCAGGCGCTCGGCAAGCCCGCGGCGGGCCAGGTCGTGCTGGCCTTTCGTCGCGACGGGCCCGACCTGGTGGTCGAATGCACCGACGACGGGCGCGGCCTGGACCAGGTGGCGGTGCGCGAACGGGCGGTCGCGCTCGGTCTGCTCGGCCCCGACGAGCCGTGCGAGCAGGCGGCGCTCGCTCGGCTGGTGCTGGTGCCGGGATTCTCGACGCGAACGCGCGCCACCCAGCTCTCGGGACGCGGCATCGGCCTCGACGTGGTCAACCAGGCCGTGCGCGAACAGCGTGGCGCGCTCGACATCGCGTCCACTCCCGGTCGCGGAATGCGCGTGACGCTGCGCGTGCCGGTCCGGCTGGCCGCGGCACCGGTGATCGTGGTGCGTTCGCCGACGCATCTGGTGGCGTTGTCGGTGCGCGACGTCGAGCAGATCCTGACCGCCGAAGGCATCGTCCGGGGCGACGACGGCCTGCGCCGCTTTCACGGCCCGGCGGGGGTGATGCGACTGGTGCGGCTCGAGGATGCGCTCGGCCTTCCCGACGACGCGTTCGCGCCGCCCTCCGGCGTCGAGCCGGCTGCCCCGGCGGTGCTGCAGGTGAGGATGGCGGGCGGCGAACGGGTTGCGGTGCTCGTGGCCGAACCGGGGCAGACGCGCAACGTGGTGGTGCGGCCGCTCGCGCCGTTCGTCCCGGCGATCGCCGGCATCGAGGGGGCCGCGGTGCTGGGCGACGGCGCCGTCGCGCCGGTCGTCGACCTGCCGCAGCTGCTCGCCGCGCGCGAGGGTGCCCGCGCGACGCCGGCGCTCGAGGTGTCGCGGCGTGCCGCGCCCGTGTGCCTGGTGGTCGACGACTCGGTGAGCGTGCGCAGGACGATGGAGCTGTTCGCCCGCGACCTCGGCTACGACGTCGACAGCGCTGCCGACGGCGTCGACGCCCTCGAGCGCGTCGCCCGCCGCGTGCCGTCGCTGGTGCTGGTCGACCTCGAGATGCCGCGCATGAACGGCGTCGAGCTGGTGCGGGCGCTGCGCGAGCGGCCGGCGACGCGCGCGGTGCCGGTGATCATGATCACGTCGCGGTCTTCCGCAAAGCATCGGCAGCTGGCGCTCGACGCCGGCGTCGATGTCTTCCTGACCAAACCCTACACCGAGGATGCGCTGGCCGCGCACATCGCGGAACTGTCCGGGCGCCGCTGAAGGCCGGCGCGAGCGCCGGATCCCGCCCGGCGCCGCTCGCGGCGCCGCGTTGCGCCCCTTGGTCCCGCCAGGGCCTCATGAGTGCCCTTGTCCCGCTCGCGTCCCATGGGATAGCATGGCCGAGAACGTCCCCGGCCGCGGGGACGGCAACGGGGTCCAGGAGAGGCGACATGCAGGTCAGCGAAGTGCTTCGGGTCAAGGGCAGCACGCTGTTCACGGTCAACCCGGAAATGATGCTGTCCGACTGCGTGATCACGATGGCGGACCACGACATCGGCTCGCTGGTCGTGATGGATCGCGGGCGCCTCGCCGGCATGCTGACCTTCAGGGAAGTGCTGCGGATGCTCGCGCGTCGCCAGCTCGAACATCGGTCGGGGCCGACCGGCCCGGTCGCCGAGACCGTCGTGCGCGACGTCATGATCAGCGACCCGTTCGTCGTGTCGCCGGACATGGACGTCAACGAATTGCGGCGCACGATGCTCGAGACGCGGCAGCGCTACCTGCCGGTGATGGACGGCTCGACTCTTCTCGGCGTGATTTCCTTCCACGACGTCGCGAAAGCGGTGCTCGAGGAACAGAGCTTCGAGAACCGGATGCTGAAGGCGTACATCCGCGACTGGCCCGCCGAGGGCTGATTCGAACGCGAAGGCGGATTCGATAGAATCCGTCCATGCGCATCCTCATCAGCAACGACGACGGCTATTTCTCTCCGGGCATCGAGGCGCTCGCCGAGGTGGCCGGGGCCTTCGGCGACGTCACGGTCATCGCGCCGGAGCGCGATCGCAGCGGCGCCTCCAATTCGCTGACGCTCGACCGGCCGCTGTCGGTCCGCGTGGCGGCCAACGGGTTCCTGTACCTGAACGGCACGCCGACCGATTGCGTGCACATCGCCGTCACCGGGCTGCTCGATCACAAGCCCGACCTGGTCCTGTCCGGCATCAACGACGGCGCGAACATGGGCGACGACACCATCTATTCGGGGACGGTCGCCGCGGCGATGGAGGGCTACCTGCTCGGCGTGCCGTCCATCGCGTTCTCGCTGGCCAGGCGCGGGCACGAACACCTCGCGACCGCGGCGGGCGTGGCGCGCGAACTGCTGCAGCGCTTCGTGCGCCAGCCGCTGACGGGCCCGATGCTGCTCAACGTGAACGTGCCGTCGTGCGCGCCCGAGGCCTTGCGCGGCGTGCAGGTGACGCGCCTCGGCCGGCGGCACGTGGCCGAGCCCGTGGTCCGCGCCACGAGCCCCCGCGGCGACACGATCTACTGGATCGGCCCGGCCGGCGCCGCCAAGGAGGCGGGACCGGGAACCGATTTCCACGCGGTCGACAACGGATGGGCATCGATCACGCCGCTCGACATCGATCTGACCGCCGGCAACTCGCTCACCGCGATCGGCGGCTGGCTCGAGTCGCCATGATTCGATCGGGACGGATGCGCCGCGTCGTCGTCCGCGGGCGGGCCCGCGAATGAGCCGGCGACCGCCGTGGCTCGCCGCGCCGACGGCGGCGGGCGTTCGCGTGCGGCGGGCCGCGGCGCCGCAGAACCCGGGAGGTCTCGGACTCGCGTCCGATCGGGCGCGTGCGAGCATGGTCGAGTCGCTGCGCCGGCTCGGCGTTCGACATGCGCCGGTGCTGGAAGCGATGGCGCAGGTGCCGCGACACGCGTTCATCGACGCGGCGCTTGCGAGTCGCGCCTATGAAGACGTCGCGTTGCCGATCGGCCATGGCCAGACGATCTCGAAGCCCAGTACCGTGGCGCGAATGATCGAGCTGGTCGCGCAGCACGTGCCCGAGGCGCGACAGGCCGGTTCGCAGGTGCTCGAGGTCGGCACGGGGTGCGGGTACCAGGCAGCGGTGCTGGCGCGCGTGTTCGGACAGGTGGTCTCGGTCGAGCGGGTTCGCGGGCTGCACGAGCAGGCTCGCAACAACCTGCGTGCGATGCGGCTCGCAAACCTGCGCCTGGTCTTCGGCGACGGCAACCTCGGCGTCCCGCAGGCCGCGCCATTCGACGCGATCGTGATGGCCGCGGCCGGCGAGTCGATACCCGACGCGTTGCTCGAGCAGATGCGGATCGGCGGGCGACTGATCGCACCGGTCGGCACGACACGGCAGGCCTTGCACCTGGTCGAGCGCATCGATCGCGGAGAATGGCGGCTCACCGTGCTCGATGCGGTACGATTCGTCCCATTGCGCACCGGCACATCGTAGTGCCATCGCTTGGTCCACCGATTGCGCCTGCGTGGCGCGAGACAGTCATGGTGAAACACACAGAAGGCGTCAGCCTCATCGACGCTTCGGCGCGCATTCGTGGTCGACGCGTCCTGGTCGTGCTGGCGACGGCGGCGGCGCTGGCGGCCTGCGCAAGCCCGCATCCTGCGCCGATCGTCCATCGCACGCCGACCGTGCGTCCCGCGCAACCGCCTCCCGCGCCCGTCGCGCCAGCGCCGGCTGCGGCCGCGCCGGTGACGCCGGACGCCGGCCCGGCCGCCGGCGGCCCGATGGTGATCGAGACGACGCCGGTGCCGTCGAGCCGTGTCGAGTCCCGTCCGCTACCCGGCCCTGGCGGCACGATCGCTGCGCCGCCGCCGACGACGTCCACGAACCTGCTGAAGACCGAGCCGCGCGCCACGAAGCAGCCGTATTCCGACGCGTTGCTGGCGCAGCTGAAGGCGTCGGCGCCGCCGGCGGCAACCCCCGGGACCGTCGCTTCGGCGCCGCCGACCGCACCATCGCCGCCGGCAGCGCCGCCGCCTGCGGCTGCGCTGCCCAAGCCGTCGACGGCGCCGGCGCCCGCAGCCGCCGACGCGAATGGCTTCGTGTGGCCGGCGACCGGCCAGGTGGTGCAGGGCTTCTCCGAGCCGCGCAGCATGGGCATCGCGATCGCCGGCAAACCGGGCGATCCGATCGTCGCGGCCGCCGACGGCCGCGTGATCTTCAGCGGGCCCGGGCCACGCGGATACGGCAACCTGGTGATCGTCAAGCATGCGAACGAGACGCTGTCGGTGTACGGGCACAACCGCACGCTGCTGGTGAAGGAAGGCCAGAACGTCAAGCGCGGCCAGCGCATCGCCGAGCTCGGAAGTTCCGGCGCCGACAGTCCGCAACTGCGCTTCGAGATCCGCAAGGACGGCAAGCCGGTAGACCCGCGCAAGTTCCTGCCGGAACGCTGAAGCGGCCGCGCCGCCGATCGACACCGCGCCGATGGTCCCCGTCCTGTGCTTCGACATCGAGACCGTGCCCGACGTGGCCGGGTTGCGCGGCATCCTCGGCGTCGACGCTTTGGTCGATGACGCCGGCGTCGCCGAGCGCGCGTTCGCGCGGCGGCGCGAGCAGACCGGCAGCGACTTCCTGCCGCTGCACCTGCACCGCGTGGTCGCGATCGGCGCGCTGCTTCGCGACGACAACGGGCTCAAGGTGCGCTGCATCGGCCAGCCCGGCGACCCCGAGGAGACGCTGGTCAAGGGGTTCTACCAGCTGGTCGATCGACACACGCCGCAGCTGGTGTCGTGGAACGGCGGCGGCTTCGACCTGCAGGTGCTGCACTACCGCGGGCTGGTGCACGGCGTGCAGGCGGCGCGCTATTGGGAGCAGGGCAGCGACGACCGCGAGTTCAAGTGGAACAACTACCTGGGCCGCTATCACTCGCGCCATCTCGACCTGATGGACGTGCTGGCGCTGTACACGCCGCGCGCCAACGCGCCGCTCGACGAGCTGGCCAGGCTGTGCGGCTTCCCCGGGAAGCTGGGCATGGACGGTTCGCAGGTATGGCCGGCCTACCTCGCTGGCCGGCTGCCCGAGATCCGTGGCTACTGCGAGACCGACGTCGCGAACACCTACCTGATGTTTTGCCGCTTCCAGTCGATGCGCGGGCTGTGGACGCCCGAGCACTACCGCCGCGAGCTCGCGCTGCTGCGCGAGACGCTGCAGGGGCAGGCGGCCGAGGCACCGCACTGGCGCGAGTTCCTGCAGGCGTGGCCGGCGGCGTGAAAGCGGCGGACGAGCCGCTGACGCTCGACGTCGATTCGCTCGATCTCGAGGCGAACGGCGTCGCGCACCACGAGGGCAAGGTGGTGTTCGTGCGCGGCGCGCTGCCCGGCGAGCGGGTGCGCGCGACAGTGGTGCGCCGCAAGCCGCGCTTCGACGTCGCGCAGACCGTCGAGGTGCTGCGGGAGTCGCCTTCGCGCGTTGCGCCGCGCTGCCCGCATTTCGGCGTCTGCGGCGGCTGCTCGATGCAGCATCTCGATGCCGGCGCGCAGTTGGCGATCAAGCAGCGCGCGCTCGAAGACCAGTTGTGGCACATCGGCAAGGTGCGCCCCGGGGTCGTCCTGCGCCCGCTCGCCGGTCCGGCCTGGGGCTATCGCTTTCGAGCGAGGCTGTCGGCGCGGCACGTGCCGAAGAAGGGCGGGGTGCTGGTCGGCTTTCACGAGCGCGGCTCGAGCTACGTGGCCGACATGCGCGAGTGCCACGTGCTGCCGCCGCGGGTGTCCGACCTGTTGCTGCCGCTGCGCGACCTGGTGGGCGCACTGAGCCTGCGCGAGCGCCTCCCGCAGATCGAGGTGGCGATCGGCGAAGCCGGCGAAGGCCTGATCGTCGCACTGGTGCTCCGGGTGCTCGAGCCGCCAGGCGACGGCGATCGGGAACTCCTGTTGCGGTTCGCCGCGCGCGAGCGCGTCGAATTGTGGTTGCAGCCGAAGGGTCCGGACTCGATCGCGCTGCTGTGCACCAGTGACGGCCGTGCCGCCGCGGGCGACGGCGAATCGCAACTCGCGTACCGCTTGCCGGGGTTCGGCATCACGATGCCGTTTCGCCCGACCGACTTCACGCAGGTGAACCACCGGATCAACGAGGTGCTGGTCTCGCGTGCGGTGCGCCTGCTCGATCCGCAACCGGGCGAGCGCGTGGCCGATCTGTTCTGCGGCCTGGGCAACTTCTCGCTGCCGCTGGCGCGCCGGGCGCGCGAGGTGGTCGGCGTCGAGGGCAGCGCGACGCTGACCCGACGCGCGCACGACAACGCAGTGCTCAACGGGCTCGACGCCCGGACCTTGTTCCGGACGGCGAACCTGTTCGAAGACGGGGCTGCCGGGTTCCGCGAACTCGGGCACTTCGACCGGATCCTGGTCGATCCGCCGCGCGAAGGGGCGCTGGAGGTGGCGAAGGTGCTCGCCGGCGAGCCGGCCAGGCCGCGCCGGATCGTCTACGTGTCGTGCAATCCGGCGACGCTGGCGCGCGATGCCGCGATCCTGGTGCATCAGGGCGGGTTCGAGTTGACGGCGGCGGGGGCGATCGACATGTTCCCGCAGACTTCGCACGTCGAATCCATGGCGGTGTTCGAGCCGGCCGTCGGGTAACCCGTTGCGTTTTCGGCGTGGCCGCCCGGCCGCATCGCCGGGCCGGTAGCGAGGCCGCGGGGTCGCGGGGCGGCGTGCGGCCGGCCAGCCGGGCCACGCAGGCGCCTCGCGCCGCCCACGGCTGCGGCCCCGCTGCGCGGGGCTTCCCTCGCCCACCTCGCAACATGGCACCCGCGGCCGACGGGCGCTGCGCGCCCGACGGCGTCGGGTCCCGCCATGTTGCTTTCGGTGGCGCTCGGCTTGCCGACGTCGGCGCGAGGCGCCTGCGTGGCCCGGCTGGCCGGCCGCACGCCGCCCCGCGACCTCGCTACCGGCCCGGCGATGCGGCCGGGCGGTCACGCCGAAAACGCAAAGGGCCGCCCGGCGGGCGGCCCTTGGAGAGGGAGGGGTGGGGCGGGCGCGGGTTACTCGCGGTCGCCGCCGAAGATGCCGAGCAGCACCAGCAGGTTGCTGAAGACGTTGTAGACGCTCAGGTAGACCGACAGCGTGGCGGTGACATAGTTGGTCTCGCCGCCATTCACGACGCGCTGCAGGTCGTACAGGATGAACGCCGAGAAGATCAGCACGGCCAGCGTCGAGATGGTCAGCGTGAGCGCCGGCATCTGCAGCCAGATGTTCGCGATCGCTGCGACGAAGACGACCATGAAGCCGATGAACAGCCACTTGCCCATGCCGCTGAAGTCGCGCTTGGACACGGTCGCGACGGTCGCCATCACGGCGAAGATCGCGGCGGTGCCGCCAAACGCGGTCATCACGAGGCTGGCGCCGTTGGAGAAGCCGAGCACGGCGCCGATCAACCGCGACAGCATCAGGCCCATGAAGAACGTGAAGCCGAGCAGCAACGCGACGCCGATGGCGCTGTTCTTGAAGCGCTCGATCGCGAAGAAGAAGCCGAATGCGACGGCGAGGAAGAACACCAGGCCGATGAACGGGCTGCCCGCGAAGAAGCTGAAGCCGGTCTGAACGCCGATCCAGGCGCCCAGCACGGTGGGCACCATCGAGAGCGCGAGCAGCCAGTAGGTGTTGCGCAGCACCCGGTTGCGGGTCGCGGCCGTGAGGACGCCGCCCGTCGCGCCGAAGCCTCGCGCGCCCAGTTGGTTTTGCTCGTATGCCATGCGTGTAGCCTCCACGGAAGTGATTTCTGCCCCCGCATCATGCCAGTCGGCAATTGGCAGGTACAGAGCGTTTGTCACCTGGCTATGCTAAACTTACAAGTTGCCCAAACTCCTGAGAAACTGGCATAATTAAGTGATTCAAGTCACTCATTTTGCTGGATTTTCTGCTGAGGCAGGCGCCCTTGAAAGACTGGGGGAAGCCCGGGTTCCGTCCCGGCGCCCCGGCCGGCCCGACCCACTCTCCACCACTTCCGACCCTCGGGAACCCAAATGGCTGTCGAACGGACCCTCTCCATCATCAAGCCGGATGCCGTCGCCAAGAACGTCATCGGCCAGATCTATTCGCGCTTCGAAGGCGCCGGCCTGAAGATCATCGCAGCGCGCATGATGCATCTGTCGCGCGAGCAGGCGGGGGCTTTCTACGCGGTGCACAAGGAGCGGCCGTTCTACAAGGACCTGGTCGATTTCATGACCTCGGGACCGGTGATGATCCAGGTGCTCGAGGGCGAGAACGCGATCCAGAAGAACCGCGACCTGATGGGCGCCACCGATCCCAGGAAGGCGGCTCCGGGATCGATCCGTGCCGACTTCGCCGACAGCATCGACGCCAATGCGGTGCACGGCTCGGACGGGATCGACACGGCGCGTGCCGAGTTGGCCTTCTTCTTTGCGACGCTGGATGTTCATTCGCGTTAAGCTCGCGGGAGACCCTGTTTCGACGGCCCAACGATGACCGAGATCGTCAACCTGCTCGGGCTGGACGCTGACGGGTTGGCGCGACGCTGCGCCGACTGGGGGCAGAAACCCTTCCGGGCGCGCCAGCTGATGCGCTGGATCCACCAGCGTGGCGAGCACGACTTCGATGCGATGAGCGACCTCGCGAGGGATTTCCGCGAGGTCCTGGGTCGCTGCGCGCGAGTGGCGGCGCCGCCCGTCGTCGCCGACCACGTGTCGGCAGACGGCACGCGCAAGTGGCTGCTCGACGTCGGCGCCGGCAACGCGATCGAGGCGGTCTTCATTCCGGAGGTCGACCGCGGCACCTTGTGCATCTCGACGCAGGCCGGCTGCGCGGTCAACTGCCTGTTCTGCTCGACCGGCAAACAGGGGTTCTCGCGCAACCTCGAGGCGCACGAGATCGTCGGCCAGCTCTGGCACGCCAATCGAGCGCTGGGCGCCGGCGACCCGGCGCAGCGGGCGCGCGGCGAGCGTCCGATCAGCAACGTGGTGTTCATGGGGATGGGCGAGCCGCTGCAGAACTACGCCGCGACGCTGGCTGCGCTGCGCATCCTGCTCGACGACAATGCCTACGGGCTGTCCCGGCGCCGGGTGACGGTGTCGACGTCGGGGGTCGTGCCGATGATCGACCGATTGCGCGACGACTGCCCGGTCGCGCTCGCCGTGTCGCTGCACGCGCCGGACGACGCGCTGCGCGACCAGCTGGTGCCGCTGAACCGCAAGTACCCGCTGTCGGAACTGATGGCCGCCTGCCGCCGCTACCTCGAACGGGCGCCACGCGACTTCATCACGTTCGAGTACGTGATGCTCGACGGCGTCAACGACAGCGACCGGCATGCCGAGCAGCTGCTCGCGCTGGTGCGCGACGTGCCGTGCAAGTTCAACCTGATTCCGTTCAACGCCTTCCCCAATTCCGGCCTGCGGCGCTCGCCGGCCGACCGGATCCGGCGATTCGCGCAGCGACTGGCCGATGCCGGCATCGTGACGACGACCCGGCGCACCCGCGGCGGCGACATCGACGCGGCGTGCGGACAACTCGCCGGCGAGGTGCGCGACCGCACACGGCTCGAAGAGCGCACTGCACGCGTGGCGCGTGCGGGCGAAGCAGCGGAGGCGCGATGAAGGGCATGACGGGCCGGCCAATCGGCTGGCGGCTGGCCGCAGCGCTGACGCTCGGTGCCGCGCTGGCAGGGTGCGCGACCGATGGATCGTCACCGGCGCGGCCGGGCGGCGAATCGGCGTCGGTCATCCCGCAGGCGGGGCAGGAGAGCGAGCAGCGTCGCCGCGCGAGGATCCGCCTCGAACTGGCGGCGAACTACTACCAGCAGGGCAACTACAACGTCGCGCTCGACGAGTTGCGCCAGGCGCTGCAGGTCGATCCGACTTTTGCGACGGCCTACGGCGTGCTCGGCCTGGTCTACCGCGACCTGGGCGATCTCGATCGCGCCGAAGACAGTTTCCAGCGCGGATTGCAGCTGGCGCCGGGCGATCCGGACCTGAACAACAACTACGGCTGGTTCCTTTGCCAGACCAGCCGCGAGCGCCAGTCGATCAGTTACTTCCAGCGCGCGCTGAAGGATCCCCTGTACGCGACGCCGGCCAAGCCGCTGCACAACGCCGGCATCTGCTCGATGCGGATCGGCGACGAGGCGGCCGCCGAAGGATTCTTCCAGCGCGCCTTCCAGGTCGACCCGAACAACGCGGTAGCGATGTTCAACCTGGGCGAGCTGTACCTCAAGCGCCGCGATTTCCAGCGCGCGCGCTTCTACGCGCAACGCCTGCTGAGCGCCTACGAACCGGCCGCGCAAACCCTGTGGCTGGCGCTCAGGATCGATCGCGCGCGAGGCGACCGAGACGGCGAGGCGAGCCTCTCGGCGCAACTGCGGCGCCTCTTCCCGAACTCCACCGAGGCCGGGCTGCTCGCGGCCGGCAAGTTCGGCGACTGACGTCATGTCCGAGCCGAAACAGCCCGATCCGCAAGCCGAAGTCGCCGGCGACGGCGCTCCGTCGCCGCAGCGCGACGCCGGTGACGACGCGGGCGCGCCGATCGACAGCCCGATCGACAGCCCGATTGTGAGTCCGATCGTCGGTCCGATCGTCGGTCCGATCGACAGCCCCGGT
>Ga0209477_1001485_pt1 | contig 14235 bp, 15 predicted proteins | sample KloWWTupernatant_FD_187180 | JGI IMG/M metagenome (GOLD analysis project Ga0209477, IMG submission 187180) | Active sludge microbial communities from Klosterneuburg, Austria, studying microevolution and ecology of nitrifiers - Klosterneuburg... | ecosystem: Engineered > WWTP > Aerobic digester >...
GAAAAGTATTAGAGAAAATTTGTTCAAATTCTTCTACTAACAATCCACCTTGAGTAAAACAAAGTCGCCTAATGTTATCTTCCGCGTTCTTTTTAGGATTAATTTCCTCTAGGTATTTTGGGACACCTCCTGTAACAGCTAACACCTTAAATATTTCATAAGCAGATATATTTTTAGGCCAAAACTTGCGGCACACATGCAGTGGTAATTCATTTAAGGTAATCGTAAACGAAATCCTACCAACAAACCCCGTGCTTTGCATGATATTTTTTTCAATCCAAGAAGATACAGATCCACAAATAATGAAAATTAATTTATCATTTTTCTTAAGGTATAAATCCCATAAATTTTTTATCTTTGGCAGAAATGTGTGATCTTCAGATCCTATCCATGAAATTTCGTCAAATAAAAGCAATATACTGCCAGATTGTACTTGATTACTTAGTGCAAAAAATGCGTCACTCCAGTCTGTGAAATTTGCTGTATAGGTATGAAATTCTCTTGTCATCTGTCTAGAAAATTCATCTAGCTGATCTTGATTTGTTGTTTTTTTATCGGGTGCTAACCCAGTGAAACTATAAAATTTATCAAAGCTTTTGCTAAACTCGTTTATGAGGCGAGTCTTACCGACTCTGCGCCTACCGCGTACAACCACAAAAGAAGCTACTTTTTTGCTTTTAAGTTCTTTTAGGCGTTGCAGTTCTTTTTCTCTACCGATAAACATAAAAATTACACCTCTTTTTACATCCAAAGTATATCATGTTTTGGATGTAAAAACAGTCAAAAATACCGTTTGTACATCCAAAATTTGTATTGAAATGGATGTAAAAAGGGTAAATTATAAAAAAATATGATATAAATCATACAAATACGTCTCAGGACGAATCGCCGTGTCTGCCCCAGGTCAAAAAAAATTAAATTGATGGTTGACCTATTTGACAATTCATTTCTAAAAAGAGATATTGGACACTTACCTGTAGGTAATTGTCTTCACTGGCTATAAAAAAGGGAGTTTTTCAGTATGGCTATTAAAAGGAATCACCAGATTTATAAACGGCTTATCAGTTTACTGGCTATCAGTGGGTTGGCAGGTGCCTCCGCCCCCGTTTGGTCATCCGCTTTCTCACTGAATGAACAGAATGCTAAAGATCTGGGTACTGCCTATGCAGGCGCTGTTTCTTCAGCGGAAGACGCGAGCACTGGGTGGTATAACGCCGCAGGCTTAGTGCGATTGGGGCAGGAGCAAATTGCGGTTTCGGCTGTATACATTAATTCACAAACCACACAAAGCGGAACAGCTGCAACCAACCAGGGCGTGTCGATGGGCGCGGGTAGTGCAAAAGGGAAAAATCAGTCGGTTATTCCAAGCCTACATTATGCCAAAAGAATCGACGAAAGTTGGGTGTTTGCCTTAAACATTACTTCCCCTTTTGGTTTAAAAAATAACTTTAAGGTTAACGACTTTAATCGTTATGTGGGAACACGTGCAGAAATACGCACAGTCGATATCGGACCCAGCTTAGCTTATGGTTTTAATAATGGTTTTTCGATAGGAGGGGGTGTTGATGCTCTGTATGCACAGGCTAAGCTTGATGCACGAGTCGGGGCGGCGAATAATCCTGCAACAGACGGTTTTTTGGAAAATACCGCAAGTGATTGGGGCTTAGGCTACCATGCGGGCGTATTGTATGAATTTAATGATTGCAACACACGAGTAGGTGCGCATTATCGTTCTAAGGTGAAAATAAAAGCGAGAGGTAATACAACCGCGGCGATACCAGCTCCTCTGCCGACAGCAGTGCAGGCCGATATTACATTGCCAGAATCAATGGTTTTGAGTGCGTATCATGAATTTGATGATCAATGGGCAATTATGGCAGATATTCAACAGACACGTTGGAAGCGGTTTAACGAGTTAAGACTTCGCTTTGATAATCAAAGACAGGCTGTGACCACCGAAAACTTTAAAGATTCGATGCGATACGCATTGGGGGTTAGCTACCAGATCTCCGAACCTTGGAAAATTAAAGTGGGGACCGCATTTGATAGAACGCCAACGCGTGATAGCAATCGGACAACCGCTATTCCCGATCAAAATCGTACTTGGGCTGCTATAGGGGCTCAGTATCGTGTAAGCAGCGCACTAACCTTGGACTTTGGGTATGCACATTTATTTTTCAAGAAAGCTAACATAAGTCAATTGGCGCCCTTGAGAGAAACGGGAGCGCTTTCAGGGTTGCAAAACTTCAAAGGTACTAGCAAGACGCGAGCTGATTTAATTGGTATGCAACTGACGTGGGATTTTGTATAATCGCATAGTTAGTGAATTGGGTGGTTACGATCGGGTGGAGTTTACCAGGTTCGTAACTAAGATGTGGGGACGCTTCCCTTTAACTTTTAGCAATGGATTTAAGACGCTATGCCACGGAAAACAGATAAACGTGTTCGTTTAATTGAAGCAGCAAAAGTGTTAATTCACCAAAAAGGGTTTAATCAAACGACGCTTGCAGATATTGCACAAGAAGCCGATGTTCCTTTAGGGAATGTTTATTATTATTTCAAAACCAAGGAAGCTATTGGTGAAGCTGTTATTGAAAGACGGGCAGCCGAGAATAACGAATTTTTTAGCAAATTGGATGAGTTGACAGATGCTAAAGCGCGTTTACTCGCTTTACTTCAGTTCAGCACAGAAGATTTGGAATTAATAGCACGATATGGTTGTCCCGTGGGCGGATTATGTCAGGAATTAGGTAAACAAGGTGGATCTTTAGCAGATCAAGCCGCTAAGTTGTTGCATGATTTTCTCATGTGGTGCGAAACGCAGTTTCGATCCTTTGGAGTTGGCGATAAAGCAGCTGATTATGCTTTGAATTTGGTATCCAATATACAAGGTATTTACTTGTTAACGCATACCTTCAAAGATCCAAAACTGGCAACGCGTCAGGCTAAGGTTCTGCAGGAATGGTTAGATAAAATAACGTCAGGTGTTCGTGAAAAAACGACTGAAGTGGCATAAATATGTAGGGGCGGATCACTGTGTCCGCCCATCTTAGTAATATATGATAGAAATTAATCCATTTATACAGTCGATCAAAGATTTATTCGAAAGAACAAAAGCCCTTCGGGGGTATCTTTGACTATGATCTGAAAGAAGAGCGATTAACTGAAGTTAGCCGTTTACTCGAAGATCCCGCCATTTGGCATAATCCAACCAAAGCACAAGAACTGGGTCGAGAACGATCTCAATTAGAAAAGATTGTTTGGATAATCCAAAGATTAGAACAAGGCCTAACAGAATTACAAGAATTATTAGATCTTGCGATAGAAGAGCAAGACAACGAAACTCTTCAGGCTTTATTTGTAGAAAGAAAACACCTCACCGATATGGTAGAAAATCTTGAATTTCAGCGTATGTTTCCGAATACAATGGATCCCAATAACACATTTATGGACATTCAGTCGGGATCGGGTGGCACTGAGGCTCAAGATTGGGCAGAAATGTTATTACGGATGTATCTAAAATGGGGTGAACGTCGCGGATTTAAAACAACGCTAGTAGAATTATCGGAAGGCGAAGTCGCCGGTATTAAAAGTGCAACTATTCAATTTGAAGGCGATTATGCTTATGGTTGGTTAAGGACCGAAGCGGGTGTACATCGACTCGTTCGCAAATCACCTTTTGATTCCGGTAATCGTAGACACACGTCTTTTGCTTCCGTTTTTGTATATCCTGAAATTGATGATGATATTGAAGTCGACATTAATCCTGCAGATTTGCGTATTGATACGTATCGCGCCAGTGGCGCAGGTGGCCAGCACGTTAACAGAACAGATTCAGCTATTCGAATTACTCACATACCCACCAACACTGTTGTACAGTGTCAAAGCGATCGTTCACAGCATAAAAATCGTTCTTATGCGATGAAGCAATTAAAAGCAAAATTGTACGAGCTCGAACAGCAAAAACGATCCCAAGAAAAACAGGCATTAGAAGACAATAAATCGGATATTGGCTGGGGTAGCCAAATTCGTTCTTATGTGTTGGATCAATCTCGTATTAAAGATTTACGCACGGGCTTTGAGACGACAGACACCAGCAGTGTTTTAGATGGACATTTAGATCTTTTTATTGAAACAAGTTTAAAGGCGGGCTTATGATAGAAACAGAAATTTTGGGTGATACCAACGAACAAATCGCACAACGCAGGTCAAAACTTTTAAAGCTTCGGGAAAAAGGGAATCCTTTTCCAAATGCGTTTAGACCATCGCATTCAGCAGCGCAATGTCTTGTACCACATGCTTTAAAAACGTCCGAAAATTTAGAAACAGAAAACATTCGGGTGTTGGTTGCGGGTCGTATGATGACGCGCCGCTTAATGGGCAAGGCAAGTTTTGTGCATCTTCAAGATATGTCGGGACGTATTCAATTATATGTTAAGAAAGATCTTTTGCCAGAAGACATCTATGATGAATTTCAATCGTGGGATTTGGGCGATATATTAGGCGTAGAGGGCGTTTTATTTAAAACCAAAACAGGTGAGCTATCTATTAAAGTTCAGCAACTGCAATTATTAACCAAGGCCTTACGACCACTTCCTGATAAATGGCATGGATTAACCGATCATGAAACGCGGTATCGTCAGCGTTATTTAGATCTGATTGCGAACGAAGAGACACGTAAGACGTTTATTCTGCGTTCTAAAGTCATTCAAACCTTACGTGATTTTTTAACCAACCGAAATTTTTTAGAAGTCGAAACCCCCATGATGCAAACGATCCCGGGGGGCGCTGCTGCTAAGCCGTTTATTACGCATCATAATGCGCTAGATATGGATCTTTATTTGCGAGTTTCGCCAGAATTGTACTTAAAAAGACTCGTGGTTGGGGGGTTTGAACGTGTATTTGAAATTAATCGTAATTTTCGAAACGAAGGTCTTTCAACTCGCCATAATCCAGAATTTACGATGGTCGAATTTTATCAGGCGTATGCGGATTATTTTGATTTAATGGATTTGACGGAAGAGCTCTTGAAAGACATTGTTCAAAAAGCGTTGGGAACATTGGCAGTAACGTATCAAGAAAAAATACTGGATTTTTCTAAACCCTTCGAGAGATATACCATTAAGGAAGCCATTTTGCATTTTAATACGGATGTTAAAAGTGCAGATTTAGAAGATCGCACAGTCTTAACTACCCTGTTGAAAAAACACGGAATTGCGATTGATAAAGCCTGGGGTTTAGGGAGATTACAATTAGAATTATTTGATTGCACGGTTGAATCGAAACTGCAACAGCCAACTTTTATTACGGAATATCCAACCGAAGTTTCGCCACTTGCGCGTTGTAACGAGAAAAATCCTGATGTGACCGATCGTGCAGAACTGTTTATTGCAGGGCGCGAAATTGCGAATCTTTTCTCGGAGTTAAATGACGCGGAAGATCAAGCAGGGCGATTCCAAAAGCAAGTGGAAGCCAAAGAATCGGGTGATGAAGAAGCCATGCATTTTGACAACGATTATGTGGTTGCACTTGAGCATGGCTTGCCACCAACCGCTGGTGAAGGCATTGGGATTGATCGACTGGTGATGTTATTAACGGATTCTCCATCGATTCGAGATGTTTTGTTGTTTCCGCATATGAAGGCGCAAGGTGTTAAAGAAGGGGTTAAAGTTTGATTCTGTTTTTTTCTATTCTTTATCAATAAAAGTGCTAGGATTAACATTAAACCGTTTAGATAATCGTCTAATTTGTCTGACATTCAGAATTCGTTTTTCGTTTAATATTTCTGAAACAACGCCTTGGCTGCCAATTTCAGGTAAATCGGATTGCTTTAAGTGGTGGGCTTCCATCAGAAATTTTAAGGCATCTATTCCAGTGGGCTGTTTTTGTTCAATGCCACATCGATTCAGCTCATATTCTTCAATAAAGTGACTGATAATATCGAGTAAGCCAATAAGCGCGTGTTTCTCATCCGAACCAACGATAGTTAATAATTCATCTTGCAGATTAACGAGTTTATCGAACAAGTTATCATTTTTAGGGTAACTAACAGTAGGCGCAATATAGCCCCAATGCTGAACAATCTGAGAAAGTTGTCTACTCATCTTACCTTCCTTTTTGTTTCCAAGTACCGTTTTCATATTCTCTATGCGTTAACACATACCGGACATAAACTTTCTGCCTATTAAAGTGAATATTGACAATCAGCCGAAGCTTGTTACCACCGATATCAAAAATGTAGAAATCATTCACCTTATCTAGGCTGTTAAAGCTTCGTTTCATCGCCGAAAAACCAAAAAACTGATTTTTCTTCATAATCCTGTACCAGCCATCTAATGCGCTGGAAATCTCTGGGTACTTTACTTTAGCATCCCATATCCTCTTTTGAGTAATAATGTGCATGATTCACCCATTAAGCATATATCTCAAAATGAGATAAGTCAATAAAAATTTCGTTCTAGTTTATTGCGTTTAGGGAGGCTGCAAATTTTCTGTTTCCCTTTAATTATAATAAGTGTTCTGTTTTCAAAACTAAATCCGTCAAATAACCTAGAATTTACATCTATTGCTTAGACTTAACACCCAATATTTCAGTTCGACTTGCTGTAACAACCGTTCCAATGATTTCATCACTACCATTTTCGGCATAAAGTTTATCGCTCGGTAAAGGAATGCTATTTGCATCCGGTAAAGTTGTATTAAACAACTTGTGTTTAACATTGGCGCGATATTCCATTCTGGCGACTATTTCTTGTCCGCAATAGCAGCCCTTATTAAAACTCACGGCACCTAATGCAGGTAAGTTTAAACTGTGCGGCAGAAATTGTTCGATGGTTTCTGGCCAAATTTCGGGGATGCCCGCTTGTATATCTAAATATTTCCACGCATCAAAATCAGAAATGACCGAATTTTCAGATGCCAGAAATAGATCCCATAAGGGTTTAACAATATTAGGCAAGCCAATCAATTCAAAGCGTTTATAGAATTCAGGACTGGGTAGTGGGAGCAGTATAATGTCTTTCAGATCCAGAAAATCGATAGTTTTTAGATCAGCGTGTGTTAAACAGATTCCAATCCGCTGCCACTGCTCGCTCACATCTTCCAGTTTAACTTTAGAAAATCGCGCATATTTTTTTAATGTGGCTAAAGCGCTTGGCAAAACACCAACAGGCAGCTGCAAAAAATAACATTCGTGATGAAAAAAAATGCGAAATAAGGCGCGGATGCGACCTTTAGCGTTACAATAAGCCGAAAACCCAGGCTGCGTAGATGTAATGGTTCTAATATCGGCCGTTATTTGACCTTGCAGAAACGTTGCTGCCTCGGATCCTGATACAGCAATAAGTCCATAGAATGGATTCAGATCGAACAGCGTTGTTTTAGTTGTGGATCTCATGAATACCTTGAAATAAGCTAAAAAAATTGATAATATTTAAATCATATCATATTTGGATACGAATGGAATCAGCACCGATGAAAACGACCGAGATACCTTCATTACCCAGTACTCCCAGCATTAGATGGCAATGTCGTCGCGGGATGTTAGAATTAGATATGCTGCTGTTGCCTTTTTTTGATACGGTTTACGATACATTGGGCGTAGAACAAAAACAGGCGTTTATTGATTTGTTGGCTTTTCCGGATCAAGAAATAGTTAGGTTTTTAATGGGACGACAAATACCCGATAGCCTTGCTTTGCAATCTATAGTACAACAGATATGTGGTTTTAAACTAGGGTAAGGTATTTGGAAAGAATCGAATTTGTACTCGGGCGTTCGAGGCTGTTATTCCTTTTTCTAGGCGCGGTGTATTCTTGCGCTGTTCTTGTTTTAATAAATTGTCCATTGTCGATTATACTCAAAATAGCAGGAACCACACTGTTATTATGGTATTTTTGGCAGCTGGTGAATCTGCACGTAAAAAGAATATCTAAAAAATCAGTTGTTTGCATTTGGCAAGATCCCACTGGACGGTGGGGGTGTCTTACCCATCAGAAAAAAGCGGCGATTGGTGAGCTTAAAAGCGATAGTTTTAAGAGTGCCGTTGTGTTGGTCTTGCGCTTTCGTTTTAAAACGGGTATACGAAATGTGATTATTCCTGTAGATGCACTCAATAAATTGGAATATCAACAGTTGTCTGCACGCCTTAGCCTATAATTTTAAAAATAAAGTAATCAAGATATTACCCATGATATTACACATTGAAATAAGATTTTTATTTCACTAGACTAAAAATTGAACCAAGACATATTGCCAAAGGGACTGGTAATCGCGAATAACGGAGGCTGGTCCACATGTACAATAATAGAGATGATTTGCAATTAATCGAGGCTGCTAAACAAGGTGATTCTAGAGCATTTGATGCTTTAGTGCTGCGCTATCAAAGTCGTGTTTTTAAGGTTGTTGCGCGGTTTGTTAAAGATCCGAGTGAGTCCTTAGATGTTTGTCAGGAAGTTTTTATTAAAGTTTATCGCGCGTTAGATAAATTCCGATCTGATAGTTCATTTTATACTTGGATATATCGGATTTCAGTCAACACGGCTAAAAATTTTATTATTTCGCGAGGGCATCGGTTACCGGATATTGATATTGAAATTATCGACATGGATAGATTTGTGATGCGCAACAGTCTTAAAGAATTTGGTACACCCGAACGTTTAATGATGCGTGATGAAATTGAAGGCGTCGTTTATGATACGATTGAACGCATGCCGAATGATCTTCGTACCGCTATTAAGTTGCGTGAAATAGACGGGATGTCCTATGAAGAGATATCTGACATCATGCACTGTCCTGTTGGAACGGTGCGATCACGTATTTTTAGAGCGCGCTCAACCATAGAAAAGTGTGTTCAACCGTTATTGTAAAAAGTTAACCAACTTGTTTTATCTAATGCATGGGACTTAGAAATCAGGTAAAATGACCTCTATAAGTTTTGAATGAAGGTGTTTTTACTTTGTCTAACATGCAACAAATTAGAAATTTTTCCATTATCGCGCATATTGATCACGGGAAATCAACCCTGGCCGACCGATTTATCCAGATCTGCGGTGGGCTAACCGAACGTGAAATGTCTAGCCAAGTCTTGGATTCGATGGATTTGGAGCGAGAACGGGGCATTACCATTAAAGCGCAATGCGTCACTTTAAATTTTAAGGCGAGCGATGGGAAGGCCTATCACTTAAATTTTATTGATACCCCAGGTCATGTGGATTTTGCCTATGAGGTCTCTCGGTCGTTGGCAGCCTGCGAGGGGGCTTTATTGGTGGTTGACGCGGCACAGGGTGTAGAAGCGCAAACGGTTGCCAATTGTTATACGGCGCTGGAGCAAAGGGTAGAAGTGATCCCCGTTTTAAACAAAATTGATCTGCCGCAGGTTGAGCCTGAACGGGTCATTAAAGAAATTGAGGAAATTATTGGGATTGAAGCAGAAAATGCTCTCAGGATCAGTGCGAAAAGTGGTTTAGGTGTTGTTGATTTATTGGAGCGCTTGGTAGAATTGGTTCCTCCACCCATTGGCGAAATAGATGCGCCTCTACAAGCCTTAATTATCGATTCCTGGTTCGACACTTATTTAGGTGTTGTGTCTTTGGTACGCATTAAAAATGGCGTTTTGCGGCCAGGTGATAAGATGCTCGTGATGTCTACCGGCAAGGTTCATCTGGTAGATGAGGTCGGTGTTTTTACACCTAAGCGTGTTAAATGGGAAGCATTATCGGCAGGTGAAGTTGGATTTGTGATTGCCGGCATTAAAGAGATCAATGGTGCACCTGTGGGAGATACCATTACATTAGCTAAAAGACCCGCAGATAAGCCCTTGCCCGGTTTTCAGTTATGTCAGCCTAAAGTTTATGCGGGTTTGTTTCCTGTTGATGCAGAAGATTACGAAGATTTTAGAGATGCATTATCAAAACTCAAATTAAATGATTCTTCCCTATTTTTTGAGCCTGAAGTCTCTCATGCTTTGGGCTTCGGGTTTCGATGTGGGTTCCTCGGGCTATTGCACATGGAAATTGTGCAAGAGCGTTTGGAGCGAGAATATAATTTAAACTTAATTACCACAGCGCCAACGGTTATTTATGAAGTGGTTACGCGAAAAGGGGAAACAATTATCGTTGATAATCCCTCAAAATTACCGGATCCTGCGATCATTGAAGAAATGCGAGAACCTATTGTAGAAGCGAGCATGTTGGTACCACAGGCTTATTTGGGTAATGTGATTATGCTCTGTACTGAAAAAAGAGGGGTGCAGACCAAACTGATGTATCTTGGAAATCAAGTTTCTTTGGTGTATGAATTACCGATGAATGAAGTGGTTTTGGATTTTTTTGATAAATTGAAATCGGTCAGTCGAGGCTTTGCTTCGCTGGATTATCATTTTGTCCGTTTTCAGTCAGCGGATTTGGTTAAGCTCGATATTTTAATTAATGCAGAAAAAGTCGATGCTTTAGCGTGGATTGTGCATCGTGATAAAGCCTTTACGCGTGGTCGAGAATTAACCGACGCATTACAAGAAATTATTCCAAGGCAAATGTTTGATATTGCGATACAAGCGGCCATTGGTGCGCATATTATTGCACGTTCAACGGTAAAGGCTTTGCGCAAAAACGTTACTGCTAAATGTTATGGTGGTGATGTGTCTCGTAAACGAAAGCTCTTGGATAAGCAAAAAAAGGGTAAGAAGCGAATGAAGCAGGTGGGCAAGGTGGAGATTCCACAGGATGCCTTTTTGGCGATTTTAAAAGTAGACAAGGATAAAAAAGGATAAAAAATGCGGTTTTCTGAAATTTTGTTGACTTTAACAGCGACGACAGGTGTTATTTGGGCTGTGGATGCTTTGTTTTTTAGTGCAGGACGAGGAGTTGATGCGCTTTCTGGTCCTATCAATTCGGGTGTAAAAGATCCTTGGTGGGTCGAGTACGCAAAATCTTTTTTTCCTGTTCTCTTAATTGTTTTTGTTTTACGTTCGTTTTTAGCTGAGCCTTTTAGAATCCCGTCGGGTTCGATGCGCCCCACTTTACTGGAGGGCGATTTGATTGTCGTCAATAAATATGATTATGGGTTAAGATGGCCAATATTGGGCAATCAAATCATTAAGATAGGTTCGCCCAAACGGGGTGACGTTATCGTTTTTAAGCATATTAAAAGCGATGGCGAATCAATAGATATGATAAAACGCGTTGTGGGATTACCGAATGATCATGTTCAATATAAAGATAAAATGATTTATATTAATGGAGAGCCTGTTAAGCAAGCTTTTCAAGACGAAAAGCAGGATGTTGATCCCTCAGGTTCTTCGGTCACAGTTCGAGCATTCAAGGAAGAGCTGGGGACTCATAAACACTCAATTTTTACACAACCCCACGGCTTATATGCACCTCGCTATGCTTACGATGATATTACCGTACCAGAAGATCAGTATTTTGTTATGGGTGATAATCGAGATAACAGTGGAGATAGTCGATTTTGGGGTTTTGTCAAAGATATTGATATTCAGGGTCGCGCCATAGCTGTTTGGATGAGCTGGGATAGCACTAAGTACGATGCTCCGTGGTATCGCATTATCTGGAATCGTATTCGATGGGATCGCATTGGCTATATTCCATAAGGAAATAAAATGGCAGAACTGTGGATAGAAAAAGCAGAACATTTAGCAAAAAAACTGAATCATGCTTTTTCAGATATTAAGCTTTTGCATGCGGCGATAACGCATCGTTCGAGCAGCGAAACCAACAACGAACGATTGGAATTTTTAGGAGATTCTATTTTAAATTTTGTTGTTGCTGCAGAATTATATGCGCGATTTCCAAAAGCGCGCGAAGGTGATTTAACGCGATTACGCGCATTATTAGTCAGAGGAGAAACGGTGGCGGAAGTTGCAAGAGAATTTGGCATTGGGGAATACTTAAGTTTAGGAATAGGTGAGCGTAAGAGTGGTGGTCATCAGCGGACGTCTATTTTGGCAGATGCTCTAGAGGCGATTATCGGCGCAATCTATTTAGATTCGAGCTTGGAAGTTTGTCGCCTGTGTATTTTGCGTTGGTATGAGTCTCGTTTTAATGCTTTAGTATCCGGTGTTTCACAAAAGGATGCTAAAACGCAATTGCAAGAATATATGCAGGCACGACGTGTTCCTTTACCAGAATATCAGGTTGTTCAGATGGGAGGGGATGCGCATAGTCCGATCTTTGAAGTGCAATGTATTTTTACTTTGTTAAAAGGACCCTTTATCGGGGTTGCGAACACGCGCCGAAAAGCAGAACAAAATGCGGCAGATTTAGCACTAGAGGCACTTAAAAAAAATGCGCGATAATATTGATACTGTTTGTGGTTATGCCGCTATTGTAGGTCGCCCCAATGTTGGAAAATCCACATTGTTAAATCATATTTTGGGAGAAAAATTAAGTATCACTTCCAGAAAACCACAAACCACTCGGCATCGATTGTTGGGTGTTAAGACGCTTGAAAATGCGCAAATTATCTATGTGGATACACCTGGGATGCATATTGAAGAAGCACATCTCCTGAATAAGTTTATGAACAAAGAGGCTCGTCGTGCATTAGTCGATGTCGATGTGATTATTTTTGTGATAGACAGCTTAAAATGGAACGCGGAAGATCAGTTGGTGTTTGATCTGGTTACGAGGAGCAAATGCCCCATTATTTTAGCGGTCAATAAAGTGGATACGCTTTTAGAAAAAACAGCGCTTTTGCCGTACTGTGAGGCATTAGCTTTAAAATTTAAGTTTGCTGAAATTATTCCTATTTCGGCTATACGTACAACGAATATTGATGCCTTGGAGCGAGCTGTTGCACGTTATTTGCCGAAAAGTCCACATTATTTTCCAGAAGAACAAATAACAGACAGAACACCTCGATTTAGAATGGCGGAGATTATTCGGGAAAAATTAGTAAGATCTTTAGGGGAAGAGTTGCCTTATTCTACTACGGTTGAAATAGAGATGTACAAAAGTGAGCAATCTACAAAAGTATCTGTCATCAGTGCTATTATTTGGGTAGAGCGCGAGGGGCAAAAACCCATTGTGATAGGTAAAAACGGTGAAAGACTCAAAGAAATTGGTATTCGATCACGCAAAGATATTGAAAAAATTGTGGGACGCCAAGTCCATCTAAAGCTTTGGGTGAAAGTACGTGGTGGATGGTCGGATGACGAGCGAGCCTTAAAGAGCTTAGGATATATTGATTTGGAATAAAGATGCGTCGTTTTGAGTGTCAATTGGCTTATGTCTTGCATACGAGACCGTATCGTGAAACCAGTTTTTTATGTGAATTTTTTACAGCGGATTATGGTCGAATCAGTGTGGTTGCAAAGGGAGTACGGAGGCCAAAATCTCGAGGTCGTGCTTTATTGCAACCGTTTATTCCGCTGATGATTTCGTGTGTTGGTCGAGGATCGTTATTAACGTTAACAGACTTCGATGCGGTCGGTGTTGCACCTGTGTTAACCGGTCGTTGTGCGGTAAGCGCATTTTATTTGAATGAATTGTTGTTTCGCTTAATACATCACGAGGATCCGAATCCTGATTTGTTTTTTTGTTACCAAGCTGCGTTAAGCGAATTAGAAAAAACGACGGAAGTACAAATTGTGTTGCGATTGTTTGAAAAATCGTTATTAAAAATGTTGGGATATGAACTCCAATTAGTAAAAGAACTGAGAACGGGGAAGCCGCTTAATCCTGAAGGAAATTATCGGTTTGATCCCGCAAGCGGGCCTGTTTTGGTGGAAACGGGTGATCTTGCTATCGGTGTAAAATCGCAAGATGTGTTTAAAGGAAAAAGCTTATTAGCCTTGGCGGCAGGTGTGCTGAATGACATTGTTGTTTTGGGCGATCTGAAACGATTAATGCGATTGGCATTGGCGCCCCATTTAGGCTCTAAGCCACTGGAAAGCAGAAAATTATTATGAAAATTGTGGGTATTGGTACAGATATTGTTTCGACAAGTCGAATTAAAGCGATTTGGGATCGGTTTGGTTCTGCTTTTGCAAAACGAATTTTAGCGACATCCGAGTTAGTGCGTTTAGAGTTGTCTCGAGACCCAGTTTCTTTTCTTGCGAAGCGTTATGCAGCAAAAGAAGCGGTTGCAAAGGCGTTAGGCACAGGTTTTAGGCCAGAAGGGATATTATTAAGAGAGATCAGCGTTAATAATAATGCTTTAGGACGACCTTATTTAGAATTTTCGGGTGAAGCAGAACGTGAAATGGTGAGGTGTAGGG
>Ga0209477_1001487_pt1 | contig 14230 bp, 13 predicted proteins | sample KloWWTupernatant_FD_187180 | JGI IMG/M metagenome (GOLD analysis project Ga0209477, IMG submission 187180) | Active sludge microbial communities from Klosterneuburg, Austria, studying microevolution and ecology of nitrifiers - Klosterneuburg... | ecosystem: Engineered > WWTP > Aerobic digester >...
GTCCGGGTGAGTGGAGGCTGCCACTGCGCCAGGGTCTGGTTGCCGCCAGTCTTGCCAGGTTTCTCATCCACCGTTACACCGGTCCTTCCGTCATCGCACCGGCCCTTCCGCCATCGCACCCGCCCTCCCACCGTCATGCCCGCCCTCCCACCGTCATACCCGCCCTCCTGCCGTCATTCCCGCGAAAGCGGGAATCCAACTTGTCGCGCCGTCGCCCGAACTGCATCGCCTTGGATCTCGCTACGGGCATTCGGTCGAATCCGCGCAGGTGGCGATTGTCGGGCGATCCCGCGGCGACGCTTAAGCCACGGCAGCGCTTCCGCTATCGTTGCGGCGGCGCACCATCCCGCGTTGCCTGACCTTTTCCCCGCATGGCCGAGACCATTCCCGCCCGCCGCGACCCGCAGGCACCGTCCGACTGGATCGTGCTCAAGTTCGGGGGCACCAGCGTTTCGGCGAAAGCGCGCTGGGACAACATCGTCGGACTGGTGCGCGCGCGCCAGGCCGAGGGCGCGCGCGTGCTGGTGGTGGTGTCGGCGCTGTCGGGCGTGACCAATGCGCTGATGGCGCTGGTGGAGACCGCACGCAACGGCGGTGATCTCGATCCAGCGGTCAACGCCGTGGTCGCGCGCCACACCGATTTCGTGCACGAACTGGGCCTGCCCTCGGCGCCCGCGCTGCATGAGTTCCTCGCGCAATTGGCCGCGCTGGCAATCGACCCGCGCCGGGCCGGCGCGCAACTGCCGTGGCAGGCCGAGGTGCTGGCCCTGGGCGAGCTGATGTCCTCGAGCCTGGGCATGCACTACCTGCGCGCCTGCGGGCTCGAGGCCGAGTGGCTGGACGCGCGCGAGTGGCTGCGCGCCGCCGCGCTGCCGAACCAGAGCGACTGGGCGCGCTGGCTTTCGGTGTCCTGCGCCACCGCGCCCGATGCCGCGATGCAGGCCGCGCTCGCGCGCCGTTCGCCGGTGCTGATCACGCAGGGCTTCATCGCCGCCGACGCGCAGGGCCATACCACGCTGCTGGGCCGCGGCGGTTCCGACACCTCGGCTGCGTACTTCGGCGCGCTACTCAAGGCGCGGCGGGTGGAAATCTGGACCGACGTGGCCGGCATGTTCAGCGCCAATCCGCGCCAGGTTGCCGGCGCGCGCCTGCTCAAGCGCCTCGACTACGAGGAAGCGCAGGAAATCGCCGGCACCGGCGCCAAGGTGCTGCACCCGCGCTGCCTCTCGCCGCTGCGCGACGCGCGCGTGCCGCTGTGCATCAAGGACACCAACCGGCCCGATCTTGCCGGCACCGAGGTCGGCGCCTTCGCCGCCGCCGGGCCGCCGAGCGTCAAGGCGATCAGCGCGCGCAGCGGGATCACGCTGGTGTCGATGGAAAGCGTCGGCATGTGGCAGTCGGTCGGCTTCCTCGCCGATGTGTTCGAGGCCTTCAAGCGCCACGGGCTGTCGGTGGATCTGATCGGATCGGCCGAAACCAACGTCACCGTGTCGCTGGACCCGACCGCGAACCTGCTCAATTCCGACGTGCTGTCCGCACTGTGCGCCGACCTCGAGCGCGTATGCCGGGTCAAGGTGATCGCGCCCTGCGCGGCGGTGACGCTGGTCGGGCGCGGCATGCGCGGCCTGCTGCATCGCCTGGGGCCGGTGCTGGCGGAATTCGGCCAGCACAACGTTCACCTGATCTCGCAATCCTCGAACAACCTGAATTTGACCTTCGTGGTCGACGAGGCGGTCGCGACGCCGCTGGTGCCGCAGCTGCACGAGATGCTGGTGCGCGCCGAAGCCATGCGCCTGGACGACGAGGCGGTCTTCGGGCCGACCTGGGACGCGCTGTACGCGACCACGCGCGAACGCGCGCGCCCGGTGCCGTGGTGGGCGACGCGGCGCGAGGCGCTGCTGGCCAAGGCAGACGCGGGCGAGCCGCTGTACGTGTATGCGCTCGACGAGGTCCGGGCGACGGCGCGACGCCTGCGCGCGATCGGCGCGGTCGACCGCTGGTTCTACGCGATGAAGGCCAACTCGCATCCCCAGGTCCTGCGCACGCTGGCCGAGGAAGGCTTCGGGATCGAGTGCGTGTCGGCGCCGGAGCTCGACGCTGCGCGTGCCGCGCTGCCGGAACTGGCGCCCGACCGCCTGCTGTTCACGCCCAACTTCGCGCCGCGCGGGGAGTACGCGAAGGCCTACGCGATGGATGTGCGGGTCACCGTCGACAACCTCCATCCGCTGCGCGAGTGGGGCGACGACTTCCGCGCCCGCGAGCTGCTGCTGCGGCTCGATCTCGGCCATGGGCGCGGGCACCACGACAAGGTCGTGACCGGCGGCGCGGGTTCCAAGTTTGGCTTGGCCTTGGCCGACGTCGAGGAATTCCGCGAGCGCGCGCGGGCGCTCGATTGCCGCATCACCGGCCTGCACGCGCACCTGGGCAGCGGCGTGCTCGACGTCGCGCATTTCCGCGAGACCTATGCCGCGCTGGCGGCGCTGGCCGAGCAGTTTCCCGACGTGGTGCGGCTCAACCTCGGCGGCGGACTCGGCGTGCCCTCGCGTCCCGAGGACCAGCCGCTGGACCTCGATGCCCTCGCGACGGCGCTGGCCGAGGTGCGCCGGCACTACCCGCAATACCGCGTATGGATGGAGCCGGGCCGCTATCCGGTCGCGGAAGCGGGCGTGCTGCTCACGCGCGTGACCCAGGTCAAGACCAAGGGCGCGCACCACTACGTGGGCGTGGACACCGGCATGAATTCGCTGATCCGGCCGGCGCTCTACGACGCCTGGCATCCGATCGTGAACCTGACGCGGCTCGCGGACGTGGCGGATGCGACCTGCACCATCGTGGGCCCGATCTGCGAGTCCGGCGACGTGCTGGGCAGCAACCGGCGCCTGCCGACGCCGCGCGAGGGCGACGTGCTGCTGATCGCGCAGGCAGGGGCTTACGGGCACGTAATGGCGTCGCGCTACAACCTGCGCGAGCCGGCGGCGGAGGTGCTGCTGTGAACGCGCGCGATCCGCGGCAGTCGCGCGTGTTCCGCTTCGTGCGCTGCGGCTATGACGCAGGCGTAGCGGAGCTGGTGTACGCCTTCGACGAGGGGCCGGAGATGGTGGAGCGGATCCGGTTTCCGGGTGCGCCCGCGGTGTTTCCGGCGCGGCGCGAGGCGGTGGCGGAAGCGCTGCGCTTGCTGCACCTGGTCGCGGGGGTGAGTTACTACAAGGCGGGGGTGCCGCCGGGGATCGAGGTCGATGGTGGTGCGCTGGATGATTCGACGGCAGATCTGCTCGATGCGGTTTATGTGCATGGGCTGGCGGAGTTCGCGTACCAGAACCGGATGGATCTGCGGGAGCGGATTCGGTTTCCGCGTGCCCGAAATGTGGCCGCGTCCACCCCCATCCCCAGCCCTTCCCCCCTCCAGGGGGAAGGGAGATGTGCGGGGGCTCGCTCTGCTCCCTTCCCCCTGGAGGGGGGAAGGGTTGGGGATGGGGGTGGACGCGTCTCGAAAGCACTCGATCTCCCCCGCAGCACGCTGATTCCCCTCGGCGGCGGCAAGGACTCGCTGGTCTCGGTCGAACTGCTGCGCACCGCCGGGGAACCCTGCACCGTCGCCTGGGTCGGCGGCTCCGAACTGATCAAGGCCTGCGCCATCCGCACCGGCCTGCCGACACTCAACATCGGCCGCGAACTCTCGCCGATCCTGTTCGAGCTCAACCGCAACGGCGCCTGGAACGGCCACATCCCGGTGACCGCGATCAATTCCGCGATCCTGGTGCTCGCCGCGCTGCTCTACGGCCACGATGCCATCGCATTCTCCAACGAGCGCTCGGCCTCGAGCGCGACGCTGGAGTCCGCCGGCGTGGCGGTCAACCACCAGTGGAGCAAGAGCTGGGAATTCGAGCGCGCCTTCGGCGAACACGTGGAACGGCGCATCGCCGCCGACCTGCGCTACTACTCGCTGCTGCGTCCGCTGAGTGAACTCGCGGTGACACGGCTGTTCGCGCCGCTGGCGCAATACCAGGACGTGTTCTCGAGTTGCAACCGCAACTTCCGCATCCTCGGCGCGCGGCCGGAGTCGCGCTGGTGCGGGCAATGCCCGAAATGCCACTTCGTGTTCCTGGCCCTGGCGCCCTTCGTGTCGAAGCCGCAGTTGATGACGATCTTCGGGCGCAACCTGCTCGACGACGCCACGCTGGCGCCCGGCTTCGACGCGCTGGTCGAGTGGCACGCGCACAAGCCCTTCGAGTGCGTGGGCGAGGCCCAGGAATCGCGCGCCGCCTTCGCGACACTGGCGCGGCGCGCAGAGTGGCGCGAGGACGCGCTGGTGGCGCGGTTCCGCGAGGAAATCCTGCCGGCGATCGATGCGCGCGGGCTGGCGCTGGAGCCGTTGCTGCGGCCGATGGGCGCGCATCGGATCCCGGCGCGGCTGGTGGAGGCGATCGATGCGCTGCGCTGAGCTGGAGGGAAAGCGCGTCGCGGTGTGGGGCGCGGGGCGCGAGGGGCGGGCGGCGTACGAGGCGCTGGAGCGGCGTTTGCCGGGATTGCTGGTCGCGGTGATCTGCAGGGAAAGCGAGAAGGCCGAGGTGCTGGGATGGGGTTCGGATCCTGCGTTCACCCCCATCCCCGACCCTTCCCCCCTCAAGGGGGAAGGGAGAATTTCGGGGGCGGGTGATGCTCCCTTCCAGCGTGCAACTGCGAGTCAATCTGCGGGAGCGCGCTCTGCTCCCTTCCAGCGTGCAACTGCGAGTCAATCTGCGCGTGCGCGCTCTGCTCCCTTCCCCCTTGAGGGGGGAAGGGCAGGGGATGGGGGTGAACGCAGCCGCGAAATCCTCACCACCGAGCCCAACGCCCAGCTCCTCCAGCAATTCGACCTCATCATCAAGTCCCCCGGCATCACGCCCTACCAGCCCTGCGTCAGCGAGGCCCAATCCACCGGCGTGCGCTTCCTCTCCGGCACCGCGCTGTGGTTCGCCGAACACCCCGAAGCCCGCGTCATCGCCGTCACCGGCACCAAGGGCAAGAGCACCACTACAGCGCTCATCGCGCATCTCCTGCGCGCCGCAGGCAAACGCGTCGCGCTGGCCGGCAACATCGGTGTGCCCTTGCTGGAGCTGCTCGATCCGCCGCAACTGCCCGACTGGTGGGTGGTGGAACTGTCGAGTTTCCAGACTCGCGACATGGAAGCCGTGCCCGAGATCGCGGTCGTGCTCAACGTGCATGAGGAGCATCTCGACTGGCATGGCGACGCGGCGCACTACCACGCCGACAAGCTCGCGCTGCTGGGCAGTCCCGGCCGCCGGCCGCGCGCCAGCGTGATCGACGCGCGGCGCGCGCTGCCCGCGGGCTTCGAACCGGAAGTCGGGGTCGTGCGTTTCGGCGCCGCGCCGGGATTCGATGTCGCCGATGGCGCAATCCGTCGCGACGGTCGCCAAGTGCTGGCGCTGGAGGAACTGCCGCTGCCGGGCCTGCACAACGCGCTGAACCTGTGCGCCGCGCTGGCCGCGGTCGAGGCCGCCGGCGAGAATGCGGCCGCGCTCGCCGGCTCGGTGCGGCGCTTCCGGCCGCTGCCGCATCGCCTGCAGGTGCTGGGCGAGCGCGAGGGCCTCACCTGGGTCAACGACAGCATCGCCACCACGCCGGTCGCGAGCATCGCGGCGCTGGCGCACTACCATGATCGCGAGGTCGCGGTGATCGTGGGCGGCTACGACCGCGGCGTCGACTGGACGCCGTTCCGCGATGCGGTGCGCGCGGCGCCGCCGCGCGCGATCGTGCTGGTGGGCGCGAACGCCGCGCGTGTGGCCGCGACGCTGGATGGATTGCCGCCGGACGCCCCGCGCATCGAGCGTGCCGGCGATCTCGCGCACGCAATCGCGACCGCGCGCGCGATCCTGCCGCCCGGGGGCGTGGTGCTGCTGTCGCCGGGCGCGCCCAGTTTCGATGCCTTCCGCGACTATGCCGAGCGTGGCCGGCGCTTCGCTGCGCTGGCGGGCTTTGATCCGGCGTCGATCAGTTCGATCGAGGGACTCGGCCTGTGAATCGCCACAAGGTCTGGGATCTACCCGTGCGCGCCTTCCACTGGAGCCTCGCGCTGCTGGTGCTGCTGCAGTGGGGCACGGCCGAGTGGGACTGGCTGGACATGCAGTGGCATGCGCGCTTCGGTTACGCGGTGCTGGCGCTGCTCGGCTTCCGGTTGCTGTGGGGCTTCGTGGGCAGTTCCAACGCGCGCTTCGCGAATTTCCTGCGCGGGCCGCGCAAGGTGCTGGCGTATGCGCGCACGGCGCTGCGGCGCGAGCCCGATCACGCGGCGGGCCACAACCCGCTGGGCGGCTGGTCGGTGGTGGCCCTGCTGGCATGCCTGGCGGTGCAGGTCGTGAGCGGCCTTTTCACCAGTGACGACATCCTGGCCGAAGGGCCGCTGGTGGCGCGCGCATCGGCGGACTGGGTCGAGTTCATGGGCGACGTGCACGAGGTCAACAAGAACGTGCTGCTGGCGCTGATCGGCCTGCACCTGGCGGCGATCGCGTGGCACGCGCTGGGCAAGCGCGAGGACCTGGTGTCGGCGATGTTCAGCGGGCGCAGGCGCTTGCCGCACGATCCGGGCTTGCGGTTCGCGGGGGTGGGGCGGGCGCTGGGCTTGCTGGCGATCTGCGCGGGGCTGGTGGCGGCGCTGGTTTATTGGGCGCAGGGGCGGTTGGTATAGCGGGGGTCTTGGCGCTTTGGAGTCCGCGGTCGCGCCCAAGGGCGCTCCTACAGGGCAACGCGCTGCGTTGTAGGAGCGCACCTGGGCGCGACCGGGGAACCACACGTCGCCCCGGTTCGCGCGTGAATCGCTGCCGCCCGCCTAATCGGCGCGGTACACGTCGTGGCAGGCCTTGCAGGTGCCCGCGGTCTTGATGAACTGGGCCTTGGTCGCGGCTTCGTCGCCGGCCTTCGCGGTGGTGGCCAGCGCCTGGGACTCGCGCTGCAGGTCGGCGAGCTTGGCCTGGAAATCGGCGAAGTCCTGCCAGATCCCGGGCTTGGCGTCGGTGGTGGCGCCGGTGTCGGAGCCGGGCGGGAAGCCTTCCTCGACCTGTTGCGCGAGCCAGGCCACGCGCTCGGCGCGCTTGCTGAACTCGGCGGCGTCGAAGGGCACCTGGCCCTTGACCATCGCGCCCATCGGCCCGAAGTTCCAGCCGATCATGGTGTAGACGCCCTGCCGGTAGTGGATCACCTTGTCGGGCGGGATGTCCTGCGCGAACGCGGTCGTGGCGGCGAGCAGGGCAAGCGGGAGGGCGATCAGCAGGCGCATGGGGGGACGATCCGGGTGGGGGCGGCGGATTCTAGCCCAAGCCCGCCGGCGCATACGTCAACGTGACGCCGCGCGGGCGTACCATTCGGGACCCACGGTCCGACCGGAGTCGTCGCCATGTCCCGCATTCCCCTCACCCTGCTTTGCCTGGCCCTGGCCGGCGCCGCAGCCGCAGCGCCGGTGTCGCGGCCGATCGAGTACACGATCGGCGACACCAGCTTCCGTTCCGTCCTGGTCTACGACGACTCGGTAGCAACCCTGCGGCCGGGCCTGGTCATGGTCCCGAACTGGATGGGCGCGAACGATTCCGCGGTCGAGAAGGCCAAGACCATCGCGGGCAAGGACTACGTGATCCTGGTCGCCGACGTCTATGGCGCGAGCGTGCGCCCGGCCAACGGCGAGGAGGCCGGCGCGGCCGCCAAGGCGGCGTATGCCGATCGCGTCGCCTTGCGCGCGCGCGCGGCCCGGGCCGTGGAGGAATTGAAGGCGCAGGCCGGGAAGGCGCCGCTGGATGTCTCGCAGCTGGGCGCGATCGGTTTCTGCTTCGGCGGCGCCACCGCATTGGAGATGGCGCGCAGCGGGCTGCCGCTGGCCGGCGTGGTGTCCTTCCACGGCAACCTCTCCACCACGATGCCGGCGGAGAAGGGCGCGGTGCGGGCCAGCGTGGTCGCGATCAACGGCGCCGACGACACCTATGTGCCGCCCGAGCAGATCGCCGGCTTCCAGCAGGAGTTCACCGCGGCCGGCGCCGATTGGCAGTTCGTGAACCTCAGCGGCGCGGTGCACTGCTTCGCCGAGCCGGGCCAGAATTCGCCGCCGGGCTGCGTCTACAACGAGCTGGCGGCCAAGCGCGCGTTCCGGCTGATGGACAGCTTCTTCGCCGAGCGCTTCGCGGCGAAGTAGGCAGCGACCCTGTGGGAGCGAATTCAGCAGCGACGTGCGCGCGTCGCGGCTGAAGCCGCTCCCACATGAGATCGTGCGGCGTTGCGCGGCGCGTGCGGAGGTGATCGCGCGCAAGCGCGCTCCTACAGGAACCTCGCTCGGCTGGTCGCCTTGTAGGAGCGCGCTTGCGCGCGATGGGCGCCGCCAGCATGCCGCGCGACAACCGACTCAGCGATTGCGGTCGATGGCGTAGTGGGCGAGGACTTCGAGCGCGTCGCGCCAGGGCGATGCGGTGAGGGGGGCCAGCGCGGCGATCGCCGCGGCGGCGTAGCGATCGGCGCGGGCGCGGGAATAGTCCAGTGCGCCGGACTCGCGGATCGCGTCGGCGATCATCGGCAGTTCGCCCACGTCGCCGGCCTCGATTGCCCGGCGGATGCGGCCCGAGCGTTCGGGATCGGCCAGCGCCAGGGCGCGGATCAGCGGCAGGGTGGCCTTGCCTTCGGCGAGGTCGTCGCCGAGGTTCTTGCCCAGCGACTGGGCGTCGGCCACGTAGTCGAGCATGTCGTCGGCGATCTGGAAGGCGTAGCCCAGGGCCAGCCCGTAATCGGCCAGCGCCTGCTCCTGCGCGGCGGGCAGGCCGGCAAGGATGCCGCCCAGGCGCGCCGCGGCGGCGAACAGCACCGCGGTCTTGCGCTCGATCACGCGCAGGTAGGCGGCTTCGTCGACGTCGGGGTTGTTGAGGTGCATGAGCTGCAGCACCTCGCCCTCGGCGATGGCGTTGGTGGTGTCGGCCAGCACGCGCATGATGCGCATGCGGTCGAGCTCCACCATGAGCTGGAACGCGCGCGAATAGAGGAAGTCGCCGACCAGCACGCTGGCGGCGTTGCCCCAGGTGGCGTTGGCGGTGGGGCGGCCGCGGCGCATCCCGGATTCGTCCACGACGTCGTCGTGCAGCAGGGTGGCGGTGTGGATGAATTCCACGATCGCGGCCGACTGCACGTGGTCCTCGCCGGCGTAGCCCGCGGCGCGCGCCGCCAGCAGGACTACCATCGGCCGCAGGCGCTTGCCGCCCGCGCCGACCAGGTACTCGGCGATCTGGTTGACGAGCCCGACTTCGGAGCCCAGGCGCGCCCGGATCAGGGCGTCGACCCGGCGCATGTCCGGCGCCGCGAGCGCCTGCACCTCGGCCAGCGTCGAGGGCGCGCCATGTTCGGCGGGGGCAGAGGCTTTGGCGTACATGCGGGCTTGGCGGGGCTGGGGGGCGGCGACGGGCCAAGTATATGCGTCCGGCCTCCGGGCACGCTGCCGCCCAGTCGCTATAATGGCCGGGCACCGCCGATCCGCGCCGCGCCGTTTTCCTACGCCCCTGCGGGCGAACCAGCGCTGGCGCGAGACGGTACTCGCGGCGTTTCATGGACGCCGCGGCATCCCTCGCCCCCTCCATTCCCAGGAAGCGCAGCGCCATGGCCAAAGGCGTCAACAAAGTCATCCTCGTCGGCAATCTAGGCGCCGACCCCGAGACCCGCTACACCGCCAATGGCGGCGCGATCACCACGATCCGCATCGCCACGTCCGATTCGTGGACCGACAAGGCCACCGGGCAGAAGCAGGAACGCACCGAGTGGCACCGGGTGAAGTTCTTCGGCAAGCTGGCCGAAATCGCCGGCGAATACCTCAAGAAGGGCCGCCAGGTCTACGTCGAGGGCGCGATCCGCACCGACAAGTACACCGACAAGGAAGGCGTGGAGAAATTCTCCACCGAGATCGTCGCCAACGAGATGCAGATGCTCGGCGGCACCGGCGACCGGGCCGGCGGCGAGATGGGCGGCGGCGGCGCGCCGCGGGCCGAGCGGCCGCAGCGCAGCGCGGGGCCGCGGGCGGGTGGCGCGGCGGGGGGGCAGGCGCCCGCATCCTCGCAACCATTCGACGAGGACGACATTCCGTTCTGAGCGCAACGCGCTCAGAACGGAAAGCAACGGCCGCTGCGCGGCCGTTGCTTTCTCATATCTCCACAACCCCTGGCCGCGCATTGCGCGGCCGCCCCCCTTGACTCAAGGGGGGCTCCAGCGGCGACTGGCGCAGTGCATGGGCGTCGCGGCGAATTCGCGGGCCGGCTGGGGTCGATGGTGGCGGGCTGGGTTCTCGCAACGGGTGAGTGATGAAGACGATTCTGGTCACGGGTGGGGCGGGGTTCATCGGGGGGAACTTCGTGCTCGACGTGGTGGGGCAGGGCGGGGTTCGGGTGGTGAACCTCGATGCGCTGACCTATGCGGGGAACCTCGACACGCTGGCGGCACTGCGCGGGCGCGACGAGCATGTGTTCGTGCGCGGGGATATCGGCGAGCGGGCGCGCGTGAGCGCGCTGCTGGCGGAGCACCGGCCGTCGGCGATCGTGAACTTCGCGGCCGAGAGCCATGTCGACCGCTCGATCGACGGGCCGGCCGCCTTCGTGCAGACGAACGTGGTGGGCACGCTCAACCTGCTCGAATGCGCGACGGCGTACTGGCGCGCGCTGCCGCTGGCCGAACAGGACGGGTTCCGCTTCCTGCACGTGTCGACCGACGAGGTATACGGCTCGCTGGGGCCGGTCGGGCGTTTCACCGAGGAATCGAACTATGCGCCGAATTCGCCGTACTCGGCCTCGAAGGCGTCCTCGGATCATCTCGTGCGGGCCTTCCACCACACCTACGGCCTGCCCACGCTGACCACCAACTGCTCGAACAACTACGGGCCGTACCAGTTCCCGGAGAAGCTCGTTCCACTGATGATCCAGAAGGCGCTGCGCGGGGAACCGCTGCCGGTCTACGGCGACGGCCGCAACGTGCGCGACTGGATGTACGTCGGCGACCACTGCCGCGCGATCCGGCGCGTGCTCGAACTCGGCCGGCCCGGCGAGGTCTACAACGTCGGTGGCGACGCCGAGCGCGAGAACATCCAGGTGGTGCGCGCGATCCTGGCCCTGCTCGACGAGCGCCGGCCCTTGGCCGGCGGCGGCACCCGCGAAGGGCTGGTCAGCTACGTCAAGGACCGCCCGGGCCACGACCGCCGCTACGCGATCGATGCCTCCAAGATCAAGCGCGAACTGGGCTGGCGTACCACCGAGACCTTCGAATCCGGCCTCGCGAAGACCGTCGACTGGTACCTCGACCACGCCGACTGGGTCGCCCGCGTCATGGACGGCAGCTACCGCGGCGAGCGCCTGGGCGCGGCCTGAGTGGCCGCGCGGCCTCCAAGTGATTACAATGTAACCACGCTACCTGCGACGGGTGGCGTTGGTGCGGGAGGCGGAATGGAAACTCGAATCGTTGCAGTCGGAAACTCGCATGGGTTGCGAATCCCCAAGGCGCTGCTCGAGCAGGCGCGCCTGGCACCTGGCGACAAGGTCCGGATCGGCGTCGAATCCGGGCGCCTGATCGTCGAAGGCGCACGGGCGCCGCGCGAGGGCTGGGCGGAGCGCTATGCCCAGATCCGCCGGGAGGAACTCGACGATCTCTGGGGCAAGGTCCCGGTGTCGGAGTCATGGGGTGACTGACTTCCCGCGCCGCGGCGAGGTCCATTGGGTGGCACTCGATCCGACGCTGGGCGGAGAGATCCGCAAGACCCGCCCCGGCCTTGTCGTTTCGCCCGACGAAATGAATCGCTATCTCGACACCGTGATCGTTGCGCCCATCACGTCGACGCTGCGCGACTATCCGGCGCGGGTCACGATCCGTTTGCGCCGCAAGGCTGCGTCGGTGGCACTGGACCAGATTCGTTGCGTCAGCCGTGCGCGGTTGGTGGGTCGGGTCGCGACCATCGATCCGGGCGAGGCATTGAAGGTCTTGCGCAACCTGTTCTCGGACTAGGCCATGGCGACGACGACCAAGGGCATCATCCTCGCCGGCGGCGCCGGCACGCGCCTGCATCCGCTGACGCTCGCGGTGAGCAAGCAGCTGCTGCCCGTGTACGACAAGCCGATGATCCACTACCCGCTGAGCACGCTGATGCTGGCGGGCATCCGCGACATCCTGGTGATCAACACGCCGCACGAGCAGGCCCTGTTCCAGCGCCTGCTCGGCGACGGCAGCGACTGGGGGATTCGCATCCGCTACGCGGTCCAGCCCGAGCCGAAGGGCCTCGCGCAGGCCTACACGATCGGCCGCGAGTTCGTGGCCGGCGAGCCTTCCTGCCTGATCCTGGGCGACAACATCTTCCACGGCCACGGGCTCACCGAAGTGCTGCGCCGCGCCGCCGCGCGCGCGGCCGGAGCGACCGTGTTCGGCTACTGGGTGCAGGATCCTGAGCGTTACGGCGTGGCCGAGTTCGACGCCGCCGGGCGCGTAGTCGGGATCGAGGAGAAGCCCGCGCAACCGAAGTCGCACTACGCGGTCACCGGCCTGTACTTCTACGATGGGCGCGCGAGCGACCATGCCGCCGCGCTCAAGCCCTCCGCGCGCGGCGAGTTCGAGATCACCGATCTCAATCGCTGCTATCTCGCCGAGGGCGCGCTGGTGGTGGAGAAGCTCGGTCGCGGCTATGCCTGGCTCGACACCGGCACCCACGAATCGCTGCTGCAGGCGGCCAATTTCATCGAGACCCTGGAACAGCGCCAGGGCCTGCGCGTGAGTTGCCCCGAGGAGATCGCCTTCAACAACGGCTGGATCGATCGCGCGCAACTGCTGGCGCTGGCCAAGCCGCTGCTCAAGAGCGGATACGGTGCGTACCTCGAGCGCGTGGCCCACGGCGAGACCGCGGCATGAAGGTCCACCGGCTGCGCATCCCCGGCCTCGCGGTGATCGAGCCGGCCGTCCACGGCGATGCCCGCGGGGCCTTCTACGAGGAGTGGAACCGCGCGCGCTACGCCGAGCATGGACTCGACTTCAACGTGGTCCAGGCCAATGTCTCGCGTTCGGTCAGGGGCGTGCTTCGCGGCCTGCACTACCAGTGGCCCAATCCGCAGGGCAAGCTGGTCAGCGTCACCGAGGGCGAGGTCTGGGACGTGGCCGTCGACATCCGCCGCGGTTCGCCCAGCTTCGGCCAGTGGGAGGCCTGCGTGCTCAGCGCGGAGAACCATCGCCACTACTGGATCCCGGAGGGTTTCGCCCATGGCTTCGTGGTGCTGAGCGAGCGCGCCACCTTCAGTTACCTGTGCACCGCGTACTACGACCGCGAGGCCGACGCCGGCTTGCGCTGGAACGACGCCCGCCTGGCCATCGACTGGCCGCTGGCGGAACCGACCCTGTCGGAGAAGGATGCGCACGCGCCGTTCCTGGACCAGGTCGCGCCTGGCCGCCTGCCGGTTTACGAGGCAGCCGCGGTCGTGGCACCGGGCCTGCCGGCATGAGGATCCTGCTGCTGGGCGCCGATGGCCAGGTCGGATTCGAACTGCACCGCTCGCTGGCGCCGCTGGGCCACGTGCTGCCGGCCACGCGCTCGGGCGTGTTGCCCGGCGGCCTGGTCTGCCTGCGCGGCGACCTCCACGATTTCGAGGGCCTGGCGGCGCTGATCCGCGACGTGCGGCCGGCCTGGATCGTCAACGCCGCGGCCTACACCGCGGTCGATCGCGCCGAGGACGACTACGACAGCGCGCTGTCGGCCAACGGCGACGCGCTCGGTGTGATCGGCGCCGAAGCGATGAAGCTCAACGCCGCGGTCGTGCACTTTTCCACCGACTACGTGTTCCCGGGCGGTGGCGTGCGCCCGCTGCGCGAGGACGACCCGACCGGGCCGGTCAACGCCTACGGGCGCAGCAAGCTCGCCGGCGAGCACTCGCTGCACGCCACGGGTTGCCGCCAACTGCTGCTGCGCTGCTCGTGGGTGTACGGCGCGCGCGGCAAGAACTTCCTGCGCACCATGCTGCGCCTGGCGCGTGCGCGCGAATCGCTGTCGGTGGTCAACGACCAGCGTGGCGCGCCGACCTCGGCGCGCCTGATCGCTGCCACCGTCGCGGCGATGCTGGTGCGGATCGCGGCGGCGCCGGTGCAGTCGCGCCTGATGGGCACCTACCACCTGGCCGCGGCCGGCGAGACCACCTGGCACGGCTTCGCGACCGAGATCGTGGGCTTGGCCGCGCGCGCCGGGCTGGTGCCGCGCGCG
>Ga0209477_1001489_pt1 | contig 14212 bp, 10 predicted proteins | sample KloWWTupernatant_FD_187180 | JGI IMG/M metagenome (GOLD analysis project Ga0209477, IMG submission 187180) | Active sludge microbial communities from Klosterneuburg, Austria, studying microevolution and ecology of nitrifiers - Klosterneuburg... | ecosystem: Engineered > WWTP > Aerobic digester >...
AATCCGACCTCGTGGTGCGGGCGGCGCGAGCGCTCAAGGCCGAGACGCGGACGGCGCTGGGCGCCGACATCGAGGTCGACAAGCGCCTGCCGCTCGGCGGGGGAGTGGGTGGGGGCAGCTCGGACGCGGCCACCACTCTCCTCGTCCTCAACCGGCTCTGGGGCACGGGGCTGCCCCGGGCGCGTCTGCAGGAAATCGGGGCGAAGCTCGGCGCCGACGTGCCCTTCTTCGTCTTCGGCCGCAATGCCTGGGTCGAGGGGGTGGGCGAGCGCCTGGCCCCCCTGGACCTGCCCCCGGCCTGGTACCTCGTGCTCGTGCCCCCGGTCGCGGTGCCCACCGCCGCGGTCTTCGCCGCCCCCGAATTGACCCGGGATACGGAACCCCTTAAAATGGAAGACTTTTCGGCGCACCTGGCCCCGGGCCGATTCCGGAATGACCTGGAAGCGGTCGTGGCCGCCAAGTACCCCGTGGTCCGCGAGCACCTCGAGTGGCTCGCCGGCCAGGGCGGCGGGCGGCTCACGGGCTCCGGCGCGTGCGTCTTCGCCCGGTTCGGGGACCGGGCATCCGCCGAGGGGGTGCTCGCGAGGGCCCCGGGCGGGATGAAAGGATTCGTCGCGCGGGGCCTCGAGCACCACCCCTTGCGCGACCTGTAGGGCAATACCCGCGGCCGGGAAGCGCCGGGCGCGGGCGCAAGGGGAGTCGCCAAGCTGGTTAAGGCACTGGATTTTGATTCCAGCATGCGAAGGTTCGAATCCTTCCTCCCCTGCCAACCAACCGGTGCACGGTGAATCGGGAACAGAGCGCGATGCCTTTCGACAACCTGATGGTGTTCACGGGCAACGCCAACCCGAAGCTCGCGCAGAAGGTCTCGCGGCACCTCAACGTGCAGATGGGCAAGGCGAGCGTCTCGAAGTTCAGCGACGGCGAGATCATGGTCGAGCTGCTCGAGAACGTGCGCGGCAAGGACGTCTTCGTGCTGCAGTCGACCTGCCAGCCGACCAACGACCACCTGATGGAGCTCATGATCATGGTGGACGCGCTGCGGCGGTCGAGCGCGGCGCGGATCACGGCGGCGATGCCCTACTTCGGCTACGCGCGGCAGGACAGGCGGCCGAGGAGCGCGCGGGTGGCGATCTCCGCGAAGGTGGTGGCCAACATGCTCACCTCGGTGGGCGTGAACCGGGTGCTCACGATGGACCTGCACGCGGACCAGATCCAGGGGTTCTTCGACATTCCCGTGGACAACGTCTACGCGACGCCGATCCTGCTGGGCGACCTGTGGAAGCACGGCTACCGGAACCTCGTGGTCGTGTCGCCGGACGTGGGCGGCGTGGTGCGGGCGCGGGCCATCGCCAAGCGGCTGGAGAGCGACCTCGCCATCATCGACAAGCGCCGTCCGCGGCCGAACGTGGCCACGGTGATGAACATCATCGGCGACGTGAGCGGGCGCACGTGCGTGATCATGGACGACATGGTCGACACGGCCAACACGCTGTGCGAGGCCGCGCGGGCCCTGAAGGAGCACGGCGCGGAGCGCGTGGTGGCGTACTGCACGCACCCCGTGCTCTCGGGCCCGGCGGTGAGCCGACTCGAGGCGAGCGTCATCGACGAGCTGGTGGTGACGGACACCATCCCGCTGCGGGCCGAAGCCGAGGCCTGCAGGAAGATCCGCCAGATCAGCGTCTCGGAGCTGCTCGCCGAGACCATGCGAAGGATCTGCGAGGAGAGCTCGGTGAGCTCCCTCTTCGTGGAGTAGCCAATACGCTTCGCGCCCGGCGACGGGGGCGGGCAACGGGGTGAGGGGGCCGCTTCCCCCTCGAAGGGCGGGAAGCCTGGTCGCGGGCCCCCGCCACAACTGGAGTGAACATGAAGATCGACATCAAAGCCGAACCGCGAAGCCTGCAGGGAACGGGTGCGAGCCGCCGCCTGCGCCGCGAGTCCAAGGTGCCCGGCATTCTCTACGGCGCCGGCAAGGACGCGCAGCCCATCCAGCTCGACCACAAGGAGCTCTTCTTCAAGCTGAAGACCGAGGCGTTCCACTCCTCGATCCTCGACATGGAGATCGGGAGCGACAAGCTGCAGGTGCTCCTGCGCGACTACCAGATGCACCCGTTCAAGATGCAGGTGCTCCACGCCGACTTCCAGCGCGTGGCGGCCGACCGCAAGATCCACATGAAGATCCCGCTGCACTTCGTGAACGGCGACATCGCCCCCGGCGTGAAGGTGGCCGGCGGCGCCGTCCAGCACATCGCCAACGAGCTGGACATCACCTGCCTGCCGAAGGACCTGCCCGAGTTCATCGAGGTGGACCTGAAGGACCTGAACGCCGGCCACTCCATCCACGTCTCGGGGCTCAAGCTCCCGGCGGGCGTGGAGTCGGTGGCGCTTTCGAAGGGCGACGACATCACGGTGGCCACGATCGTCATGACCCGCGCGATGACGGCGGACGAGGAAGCGGCGGAACTCGCCGCGCCGACGCCTTCGGCCGCGGACGTGCCGACCACCGCCCAGAAGGCCAAGGAGGAGGAGACCGGCAAGGAAGCCGGCAAGGGCGGCAAGGACGAGAAGAAAGACAAGAAGTAGAGCCTGCCCGGGGCGCTTCGAGCGAGCCTCACGGATGCGCCCGCCGGGACCGGCGGGCGCGTTCGTTTTGGGGCCCCGCCGCGCACCCCGCCACCCACCCACGACATGGAACCCATCCGCCTCATCGTCGGCCTCGGCAATCCCGGCAGGGAGTACGAGCGCACGCGCCACAACGCCGGCTTCTGGTGGGTGGACGCCATCGCCGCCGACCGCCGCGGCCACTGGGCGAAAGAGACGAAGTTCTCCGGCTGGGTCTCCCGCGTCGCCGAGGGCGGGCGCGACTTCTGGCTGCTCAAGCCCGCCACCTACATGAACGAGAGCGGCCGCAGCGTGGGTGCGTTCCTGCACTTCCACCGCATCGAGCCCGCGCAGATGCTCGTGGTGCACGACGAGCTGGACCTTCCGCCGGGCACCGTGAAGCTCAAGTTCGGCGGCGGCACCGGCGGGCACAACGGGCTGCGCGACATCGACGAGGTGCTGGGCACGCGCGATTTCTGGCGGCTTCGCATCGGCATCGGCCACCCGGGCCACAAGGACGCCGTGGCCGACTACGTGCTGCACCCGGCGCGGCGCGAGGAGCAGGAGGCGATCGACCCCGCCTTCGACCGCAGCCTCGGCCTGCTCGCGCGCATCGCCACGGGCCGCATGACCGACGCCACGACGTGGCTGCACACCCTCCCGAAGCCGGAGATCGAGATTCCGATCGAGACGGGCAAGCCCGCTCCCAAAAAGGACAAGCAATGACCCTGCAATGCGGCATCGTCGGCCTGCCCAACGTCGGCAAGTCGACCCTCTTCAACGCGCTCACCAAGGCGGGCATCGCCGCGGAGAACTACCCCTTCTGCACGATCGAGCCCAACGTCGGCGTGGTGGAGGTGCCCGACCCGCGCCTGAAGGCCATCGCCTCCATCGCCAAGCCCCTCAAGGTGATCCCGGCGGTGGTGGAGTTCGTGGACATCGCGGGGCTCGTGGCCGGCGCCTCCAAGGGCGAGGGCCTGGGCAACCAGTTCCTCGCCAACATCCGCGAGACGGACGCCATCGCCAACGTGGTGCGCTGCTTCGAGGACGACAACGTGGTGCACGTGGCCGGCAAGGTGGACCCCATCTCGGACATCGAGGTGATCCACACGGAGCTGGCGCTGGCGGACATGGCCACGGTGGACAAGGCCCGCGAGCGCCACATCCAGAAATCGCGCTCCGGCGACAAGGAGGCCGCGAAGCTGGTCGCCGTGCTCGAGAAGGTGCAGAAGGCGCTGGACGGCCTGCACCCGGTGCGCACGATGCCGCTGGACGAGGAGGAGCGCGCGCTCCTGAAGCCCCTCTTCCTGCTCACCGCCAAGCCCGCGCTCTACATCGCCAACGTCGAGGAGCACGGCTTCGAGGGCAACGCGCTCCTCGATCGCGTGAAGGAATACGCCGCGAAGGAGGGCGCGCCGGTGGTGGCCATCTGCGCGAAGCTCGAAAGCGAGATCGCGGACCTCTCGGGCGAGGAGAAGGAAATCTTCCTCGCCGACATGGGCATGCACGAGCCGGGGCTCGACCGCCTCGTCCGCGCCACCTTCGACCTGCTGGGGCTGCAGACCTACTTCACGGCGGGCGAAAAGGAAGTGCGCGCCTGGACCATCCACAAGGGCGACACCGCGCCCCAGGCCGCGGGCGTGATCCACACCGATTTCGAGAAGGGCTTCATCCGGGCGGAAGTCATCGCCTACGACGACTACATCGCGCTCAAGGGCGAGCAGGGGGCCAAGGAGGCGGGGAAGATGCGGCTGGAGGGGAAGGAGTACGTCGTGAAGGATGGGGACGTGATGCACTTCCGCTTCAACGTCTGACCGGGAGCTATCCTCAGGGCTTCTTCACGGCGCCCAGGCGCAGCATGAGCGTCATGGGGTGGGTTGGCGAGGGCTGGAACCCGAAGTGCTCGTAGAACCGCCCGGCCTTCTCGTGAAGAGCGTGCACGAGCAGTGCCCTTACGCCCGCGTTCTCCGATACGGCTACCGCGCGGCCGACCGCGTCCCGGAGCAAGGCGGCGCCCAGGTTCATGCCCTGTGCCCTGCGGTCGACCGCAAGCCGGGCGAGAACCATGACGGGCACCGGGTCAGGCATGTTCCGCTTCGCGCTGCTCGTCGCGAGCCGGTGCGAAACGGCGCCGGCTGCCATGGCATAGAAACCGCGGACGCGGCCTTCCTCGTCGGTGACGACGAAGGTGCGGCTGGCGCCGCTCGACTGGTTGGCCAACGCCCTTCGCTTCAGCCAGTCGTCGAGAGCGGCTTCGCCGCACTCGAAATCATCCAGCAGATGGGAAGCCGCCAGGGGCTCCGGTGAGCCGAGCCGCAAGCTCAGGCCTTCGAGGACTTCCTGTCCCAGGGAGCCTTCACCGCCATGAGGCGCTCGAGCCCGGGATTGCGCGACGGCGGCGCATCGAGCAGCCGGGTGAATTGCCGGAACCTCTCGGCATCCAGCTTGAAGAAGACCTGGTCGAGCAGCACCGATTGCGCCTTGGCGCAGGCGGCTTCGAGCATGAAGTCGGAGCGGTTCTTGCCGAGAAGCTGCGCGGCCTCGTCGATCAGGTCGCGCTGCTCGGGACGTGCGCGCAGGTTGATGGCGGCGTCGCGCATGGGCTTCCTCCGGGTTTGTATACGCAATCGATACACGCAGTCTACGGCGCGTGTATAGCTGTTGTCAATACGCGGCGGGTCACAGGCTGGAGCCCCTGGCGGCGGTTCGCCATTTCACGCGGAGGCGCGCGGTGTTTCTTGACCGGGGTGCGCAAATGCCCGAAAATGCAGGGCTTTCCGGCGAGTTAGCTCAGTGGTTAGAGCAGCGGAATCATAATCCGTTGGTCCGGGGTTCAAATCCCTGACTCGCCACCAGTTCCAGCGAAAACGCCAGCCCTTGGGCTGGCGTTTTCGCGTCCACGACGGCCGCGATCAGCGCCCCGCCGCCGCCCGCAGGTAATCGGGGAAAGCCCCGTAGATCCGCACCTCCGAGGCCGGGCAGGTGTGCCGGATCATCCCCGCGCGGCAGTTCACCGTGAGCCGCATCTCGAAGGCTTCGCCCCCCGCGGGCACCTTCGCGACGGAGAGGCCGACCTCGCCCAGCACGATCGGCGGGTAGGTCTCGATGGCCGTGGCGGTGACGCTGCGGATGCGCATGTCCGCGTTCGCGCCGACGAAGCTCTCCGCGGCGGCCCACGCCTTGTCGCAGGCCGCCTTGCCCTCGCAACGCCACACGGCGCGCGCCTTCGCTTCCGCGACCTGGGCGGGCGGGGAGGGCCGTGACGGAGGTGGAGGCACAGGCGCCGCCTTCGCGACCGGGGCAGGCGGCGCGGTCGGGGTGGAAGGTGCTGCAGGCGGGGCGGGCGGCGTTGCAGGCGCAGGCGGTACCGGGGCTTCGATCGCCTTGGCTGGCGCTACCGGCTTCGGGGGAACCGCGGGCGTCGGTGGGGTCGGAGGCGGCGGAGCCGCCTGCGCAACGCCCGCCCGCTTCGCATGCGCCGCCGCGATCTCGCGATCCACGTCGATCGTGCGGTCCAGGAGCTTCGCGAACGCCACGCGCTCGTGCAGCGGCCCCTTCGTGATCTTCCGCTCGAACGACGCGAGGTCTCCCGCGTGCGAACCCGCCGCCTGCCGGAGGATCTCGGCAAGATCGGTGCGCGCGATGGCCATGATTTCCGGGCTGCGCCAGGCGTGGCGAAGGGTCTCGGCCTTCACGTCCGCGGTGCCGTCGCGCCAGCTCGCATAGAGATCCACATACGCCGCGCGGTAGTCGCCGGCCTTGGCGGCCTCGCGCCAGTCGCGGCTGCGCGGTGCGGCACAGCCGGCAACCAACGACACGGCCGCAACGCAGAGCGCGGCGGCAGCGACGGCCTTCGCAAGGCCCATGGCCATCAGCCCTTCTTCGCCTTCGCCGCCGCCACGGCCTTCGCCGGGTGCACGAGGAACCGCCGCCCGTCGGTGGTCTTTTCCACGGTCGAGAGGATGATCGCGATCACCTCAGCGGGCTTGAGCTTCGGGTTCACCGCGAGCATCTTCGCCGCGAGCCCGGCCACCTGCGGCGAGGCCATCGAGGTGCCGGAGAACGCCACGCGGTCGCCACCGGGCAGGTAGCTCTCGACCTGGTAGCCGTTGGCGTGCGCCTTCACCGTCGGGCCGTAGCTCGTGAAGGGCGCCTCGTCGCCGGCCTTGTCCACAGCGCCGACGGTGAGGAGGTTGGGTGCGGCGAGGTCCGCGGGGATCGCCTCCTCGAAGGCGGCATCGGCGTTCGAGTTGCCGGCCGCCGCCACGAAGAGGATGCCGGGCGCGCCGCGGATCGCCGCGTCGAGCGCCTTCTTCTGCATGTCGAAGTACCCGCGGGCGATGGCCTTCCTCTCCTCCGGGTTCTTGCCGATGTTGCAGAGCTCGAGGTCGTTCTCGAGCGACTTGGCGGTGCCGCCCCAGCTCATGTTCACCACGCGCACGCCGTTCTTGCGGAAGAAGTCGACGTAGGCCTTCATGTTCCGCGCGTTCTTTTCCGCCAGCTCGCGGGTGGGGCAGGGGTCGGGAAGCAGCTTGTAGCCGAACTCGAGGCGCGCGTTCAGCAGCCGCGCGTAGGGGTTCCCGGCCATCGCGATCCCGGCCACGTGCGTGCCGTGGCTGTAGTTGCCGGCGAGGCCCAGCTCCTCGACCACGGCCTTGTACTCCTCGCGCTTGAGCTTCGAGAGCGCGGCCTTCACCTCGCTCGCCTCGGGGCTGTCCACGTTCGACTGCAGGTCGGAGAGGCCCTTCATGCGCGACTTCATCGTCGGCAGCCGGTCGCGAAGCGCCGCGGGAATGGGCACGAGCGGGCTCTTCGAGGGGTTCTCGAAGACGTCGAAGGCGATGAAGAGCGGCTTGCCGGCGGCGTCGCGCACCGCGCGGTCCTTGAAGATCGGCGCGTCCACGCCGCTGTCCCAGATGGCAATGCGCACCGGCGCGTAGCCGGCGCCCTCGGGCAGGGCGACATCGCGCGCGGCCCAGATGTCGGCCTTCTCCACCTTGTTGGCGGCGAGGTACGCCGAGTAGGTGTCGATGAGCACCTGCTTGAGCGGCAGGCGCGTCACCAGCGCGAAGCGGGAGCGCACGATGGCCGGCGCGAAGTCGGAGCTCATCACGCCGCCCGCCTTGTCCACCACGGGCTGCAGCCGGTCGCGCACGCCGCCGAGGATCAGCGCCTCGCCGATGATCTCCGCCGAGGACTTGTAGCCCTTGATGTCGTTCTCGATCACGGCGAAGGGGTGCTTCGCGAGCTCCGCGGCCACGAGCCGCCCCACTTCCTTGCGATAGGCTTCCGACGTGATGTCGCCGGCCTTGGCCTGCGCGGCCACCATGGTTCGGATGGCCATGCCGGAAATCAGCTTGTCGGCGGGCTTCTCCTCCAGCGCGCGGATCTCCTCGGCGCGCCTGGCCGCCTCGGCGTAGCGGCCCTCGAGGAAGTCGATCTGCGCCTGCACGGCCAGCAGGTCGCGGTGCGCGGCCTTGTCGGCGATCTCGTAGCCGTCCAGCACGGACTGGTTGTCGCGGCGCACCTGCGCGGCGAAGCGGCTGAAGGCGCCCGCGTCGCGCACGAGGTCCTCGAGCTTGCCCTCCACCTTGTAGGTGAAGGTCGGCATGTCGGTCGCCTTCTCGATGCGCTTCTTGGCGAGGGCGAGGGGCGAGGCGGCCACCAGGGCCGCGAGGAGGAGGGTGGCGTATCGGTTCATGGGTCGGATTCCGCGTTCGGGGTGGGGATGATACGACCCGGCCGGGCACTTGTCTTTCCGGGGAGCGCCGGCCGGGCCCCGCCGATCGGGTAGAATGCGCGCCTTTCCCCTGCCCGGATTAAACCTCCGCGACCCAGGATCCCCGATGGCCGATCCCGCCAAGAAGGTCTTCATCCGCACCTTCGGGTGCCAGATGAACGAGTACGACTCGGACAAGATGGCCGACGTGCTCGCCGCCGCCGAAGGCTTCGAGAAGGCGAGCTGCGCCGAGGAAGCCGACCTCATCCTCTTCAACACCTGCTCCGTGCGCGAGAAGGCGCAGGAGAAGGTCTTCGCCGACCTCGGGCGGCTCAAGCCCCTCAAGCAGGCGAACCCCGGGCTCATGATCGGCGTCGGCGGCTGCGTGGCGAGCCAGGAGGGCGAGGCGATCGTGCGCCGCGCGCCCTTCGTGGACGTGGTGTTCGGCCCGCAGACGCTGCACCGCCTGCCGGAGCTGCTGGCCGCGCGCCGCGCGAGCGGGCGGCCGCAGGTGGACATCTCCTTCCCCGAGATCGAGAAGTTCGACCACCTGCCGCCCGCGCGCGTGGAGGGGGCAAGCGCCTTCGTCTCCATCATGGAGGGCTGCAGCAAGTACTGCAGCTTCTGCGTGGTGCCCTACACGCGCGGCGAGGAGGTCTCGCGGCCCTTCGCGGACGTGATGCGGGAAATCCGCGACCTCGCGGCGAAGGGCGTGAAGGAGGTGACGCTCCTCGGCCAGAACGTGAACGCCTACGTGGGCGAGCTGCCGGGCGGGGAACCCGCCGACTTCGCGCTGCTCCTCGCGCACGTGGCGAAGCTGGAGGCGATCGAGCGCATCCGCTACACCACCTCCCACCCGCTCGAGTTCACGCAGCGCCTCATCGACGTGTACCGGAAGATCCCGAAGCTCGTGTCCCAGCTGCACCTGCCCGTGCAGTCCGGCTCGGACCGCGTGCTCGCCGCCATGAAGCGCAACTACACGGCGATGGAGTACAAGTCGATCATCCGCCGGCTGCGCGAGGCGCGGCCGGACATCTCGCTTTCCACCGATTTCATCGTCGGCTTCCCGGGCGAGACGGAGGAGGACTTCCAGCGCACGATGAGGCTGGTCGAGGACGTGCGCTTCGACGGCGCCTTCAGCTTCATCTACAGTGCCCGCCCCGGCACGCCCGCGGCGGACCTCCCCGACGACACGCCGCACGCCGTGAAGCTCGACCGGCTGCAGCGGCTGCAGCAGCGCCTTCAGGCACTCTCGGAGGAATACTCGGCCGCCATGGTGGGCACCCGCCAGCGCGTGCTGGTCGAGGGGCCGTCGCGCAAGGACGCCGCCGAGCTCGCCGCCCGCACCGACAACAACCGCGTCGTGAACTTCCCCGGCCCGCCGCACCTCGCCGGCCGCTTCGTCGACGTGGAGATCGTGAAGGCCCTGCCCCACAGCCTGCGCGGGGTGGCCGTGGCCCAGCCAACTGCCTGATTAACAAAGCGAACATTCCGTGACAAACCCGGTCCGGCCGCGTGCTACCTTGCGGCGCTTCACGGACCTTGCCTCCGAGGACACCCCATGAACCCGATGCGTACCCTCACCGCCGCCACCATCGCGGCGCTCGCCTTCGCCTCCGGCGCCTCCGCCCAGGCGCCCGCGCCCAATGGCGCTCCTGCCGCGGGCGCCGCCCCGGCTGCGCCCGGCGCCGCCCCCAAGGCCGCGCCCACGCCGCCGGGCCAGCCGAAGCCCTACAAGGAAGTGCTCAAGGACGCCAAGGCCATCCCCGGGTACTTCACGCTGCACGAGAAGGACGAGAAGGTCTGGATCGAGATCAAGCCCGAGCAGTTCGACAAGCCCTTCTTCTTCTCCGCCAACATCCCGCGCTCCATCGGCGAGCGCGGCCTCTACGGCGGCCAGATGGCCGGCCCCTGGTTCGGCATGCCCTTCGCCGGCTCGCACATGGCCGTGTGGAAGAAGGTCGGCAACCAGGTGCAGCTGATCGCGAAGAACACCGAGTTCTTCGCGAAGGCCGGCACGCCGCAGGCGCAGTTCGTGTCCGAGTCCTTCTCCGACAGCCTCATCGCCTCCGCGCCCGCCGCCGCCGCGCCGCACCCCGACACGAAGGCGGTCGTGATCGAGGCCAACGCGCTGCTCTTCGCCGACGTGCTGGGTTACGGCACGATGATCGAGCAGGCGTTCCGCATGCCCTACGCGCTGGACGCCAAGAACTCGAGCTTCAGCCGCGTGACCAACGCCGACGGCGGCACGAGCCTGCAGGTCAACGCGCACTTCGCGGTGCCCAAGATCTCGCCCCCGCCGCTCACGCCGCCGCCCAAGCCCCTGCCGCCGCCGCCCAAGGCGGTGCCGGACCCGCGCAGCTTCTTCGTGGGCTTCCAGTACAACTTCATGCCGCTGCCGGAGACGCCCATGGCCGCGCGCCCGGCCGACGAGCGCATCGGGCACTTCACCGTCTCCCGCGTCGACTACACCGACGACGTCACGCCCAAGGCGCGCACGCACGTCGTGAACCGCTGGCGGCTGGAGAAGAAGGACCCGTCGGCCGCCGTCTCCGAGCCGAAGCAGCCCATCACCTACTGGCTCGACAAGAACATCCCCGAGAAGTACCGCAAGTCGGTCGCCGAGGGCGTGCTCGAGTGGAACAAGGCCTTCGAGAAGGCCGGCTTCAGGAACGCCATCGTGGTGAAGCAGCAGACGGAGAAGGACGACTTCGACACGATGGACTCGCGCCACGCCTCCATCCGCTGGTTCACGGGCGCGGACGTCGGCTTCGCCATCGGGCCCTCGCACGTCGACCCGCGCTCCGGCGAGATCCTGGACGCCGACATCGGCATGTCCGACGTCTTCGCGCGCGGCGCGCGCCGGCAGGTCGCGGAGGACTTCGCGCGCACTTTCGACCGCGAGACGCACGACCACGCCGCCGACCACCCGGCGATGGCCGCGCGCGGCTTCCTCGCCTGCAACCACATGAACGAGTCGGCGCGCGAGATGCACTTCGCTATGGACCTGCTGGAGGCCCGCGGCCTCGCCATGGACGGCCCCGAGGCCGAGGCCGTGGCCCAGGCCTACGTGAAGGACGTGATCATGCACGAGGTCGGCCACACGCTCGGCTTCCAGCACAACTTCCGCTCCTCGGGCATCTACACGCTCAAGCAGATCCAGGACCCGGCCTTCACGAGGCAGAACGGCATCACGGGCTCGGTGATGGACTACACGCCCTTCAACATCTCCGCCAAGGGCGAGCCGCAGGGCGAGTACGCCATGAGCACGCTGGGGCCCTACGACTACTGGGCGGTCGAGTACGCCTACAAGGAGATCGACCCGGCGGCCGAGAAGGCCGAGCTCGCGCGCATCGCCTCGCGCTCGACCGAGCCGCAACTCGCCTTCGCCAACGACGAGGACGCCGGCTATGGCAGTATCGCCATCGGCATCGACCCGGAGGTGAACCGCTTCGACCTCGGCGCCGACCCGATCGCCTACTACCGCAAGCGCATGCAGCTCTCGCGCGAGCTGTGGGACCGGCTGCAGACGATGCAACTCGCCCCGGGCGAAAGTTACGAGCGCCTCACGCGCAGCTTCACCACGGGTTTCTCGGCGCTCAACCGCGTGGCGCCGCTCGCGGCCAAGTACGTGGGCGGCGTGCGCCACCTGCGCGACCGCGCCGGCTCCGGGCGGCCGATCTACGAGCCCACCCCGGTGGCCCGGCAGCGCGAGGCGCTGGCGATGATGACGAACGACTTCTTCAAGGTGGACAGCTTCCGCTTCAAGCCGGAGTTCGTGAGCCGCATCGGCATCGACCACTTCGAGCGGCCGAGGAACCCCGACGTCTCCATCTCGGCGGCCGTTCTGAAGGTGCAGGGCGCGGTCCTCGACCAGCTCATGGCCGACAGCGTCGCCGCGCGCATCCTCGACTCTCAGGAGAAGGTGTCCGACGCGTCGAAGGCCATGCGCCTGTCGGAGGTCTACGACACGCTGCAAGGGGCCATCTGGTCGGAGCTGAAGACCGGCCAGGACATCTCCCCCATGCGCAGGAACCTGCAGCGCAACCACCTCGGCCGCATCGCCAACGCGCTGGTGAAGCCCTCGCCCACGGCGCCCGCGGATGCGCGAGCGCTCCAGCGCGAGAACGCCACGCAGCTCGCGGCGCAAATCCGCGCGGCGCTCGCGAAGCCCGGGATGTCCAAGGAGGCGAGGGCGCACCTTTCGGAGAGCCTCAACACGCTCACGGAAGCGCTGAAGGCCCCGCTCGCGCGCGCGGCGGTCTGAGCGTGCGGGCGCTCGCGTTCGCGGCCGGCGCCTTCCTCGCGCCGGCCGTAGCCCTTGCCGCGGCCTTCGCCGGCGTCGAGGTCCCGCCGCCGCCGGCCCCGCGCCCGGTGTTCGACACGCACTGGGGCGTGAAGGTCGAGGACCCGTACCGGTTCCTCGAGAACACGGCCGATCCCGAGGTGCAGAAGCTCATGCGCGCGCAGGCCGACGCCGCGCAGGCGATCCTCGACCGGATCCCGGGCCGCGACAAGCTGCTCGCCCGCCTCCGCGAGATCGACGACGCCACGCCGGCCGTCGTGGGCGCGGTGCAGCGCGACGACAAGGGAACCCTCTACTACCTCAAGCGCGACGCGAAGGCGAACCAGCTCAAGCTCTACACGCGCGCCGCTTCCGGAGGCGAGGAGACGCTCCTCGTGGACCCGGAGGCCGAAAGCAAGGCGGCCGGCAAGCCGCACGCGATCAACGGCTTCACGGTCTCGCCCGACGGGCGCCGCGTCGCGTTCGTGATGGCGGTCGGCGGCGCGGAGATCGGGGCGTTGCGCGTGATCGACACGAAGACCCGCGAGGAAGTGCAGCCCCGCACCGACCGCGTCCGCGGTGGCCAGGTGGGCTGGCTGCCGGATTCGAGCGGCTTCTTCTACGGGCGCCTCGCGGAAGGCTACGAGAAGCGACCGCGCGCCGAGCGCTTCATGGACGTGATGAGCTACCTGCGGCGGCTGGACGCGCCGGCCGCGGACAAAGCCGTCTTCGGCCCCGGGCTGCACCCGGAAGTGGACATCGACCGCACGTCCTCCGGCGCGCTGTTCGCGACGCGCGGGGCGGGGCTCGTGGCCGCGCTCGTCTACCACGGCGTGGACCGCAACCGGTCGCTGTTCGTGGCGGAGCGGGCCGGCGTCCTCGAGGGCAAGCCGCGCTGGCGCAAGGTGTTCGACCGCGCGGACCAGGTGAACGCGGTGGCCATCGGCGGCGGCTGGCTCTACGCCAAGACGGCGAAGGACGCGCCGCGCTTCAAGGTGGTCCGGCTGGCGCTGCCCGAGGCCGACCCGGCGCGCGCCGCCACGGTCATCCCGGCGGGCGAGGAGGTCATCGCGGAGATCGCCGCCGCGAAGGAAGGCCTCTACGTGACGACGCGCCGCGGCCCCGCGAAGACGCTCGCGCGCTTCGCCCACGAGGCCGGGGCGAAGGCGCAAGCCGTGCCGATGCCGTTCGAGGGCAACATCGACATCGTGGACGCCGACGGCGACATGCCGGGGCTCGTGCTCACGCTGGGTGGCTGGACGCGCGCCGCGAAGCACTACCTGCTGGCCGGGGCGGGCGCGAGCGCCACCCCGCTCGCGCTCGCCCCGGCCGGCCGCTACGACGAGCCCGCGGGCATCGTCTCACGCGAAGTCGTGGTGAAGAGCCACGACGGCGTGGAGGTGCCGGTGTCGATCATCTCGCGCGCCGACATCCGGCTGGACGGCCGCTCGCCCGCGATGCTCTACGGTTACGGGGCCTACGGGATCGTGGAGGAGCCCGGCTGGAGCCCGCGGCTGCTCGCATGGCTGGAGCGGGGCGGCGTCTTCGCCATCGCGCACGTGCGCGGCGGCGGGATCTTCGGCGACGCCTGGCACCGCGCCGGCTGG
>Ga0209477_1001491_pt1 | contig 14205 bp, 11 predicted proteins | sample KloWWTupernatant_FD_187180 | JGI IMG/M metagenome (GOLD analysis project Ga0209477, IMG submission 187180) | Active sludge microbial communities from Klosterneuburg, Austria, studying microevolution and ecology of nitrifiers - Klosterneuburg... | ecosystem: Engineered > WWTP > Aerobic digester >...
TCACTCGCGCAGAACTGCCAGGTGCCATTCGGGCTCTGGCCAGCAAATCCGGAGAAGTTGGAGAATGTGCTTATCGCGCCGTCCTGATTTGGCGCAAACGCGCACACCCCATTTTGCTGGCAGATGTTTTGCGAATCCGAAACCAGGGCGCCCATCGATTCCGCGCTCTGGGTGGCCGTGTCGGTGAACGTGATCGGGTAGGCTGGGGTCATGTTCGCGGCGCTACCGATGCCAGCGCCAGTTCCACCCGGCTGATTCATCATGACGAGGGTTTGACTGGCCGGGTTCACCAGCCAGAGCTTTAGGTCCCCGATCCACGTGTGGCTCATTGCCGTCCGGAGCGACATCGTGGCGACGGTGCCCGTACCCGAATACGGGATCGAGACGCAGATACCGGACGGATTGTTGTCCGGTATCTGCGTATAAGTTGTCACGGTGGTTGGCTGACACGCGCAAGCCGCCACCCATCGGGTGTTGTTCTTGCAGTCGCCGACTGGGAAGATGCCGCCTGCCTGGCATACCGTGCCCGTCGTATTGCACGAGTTGTTTCCGATCGCACCGGCAGCGTAGTGGCATGAGCCGTAGCCATTGCACGAGCCTGCGCCGATCGAACCGGCAGCGGCGAAGCACGCATTTTGGTCAACGCATGAGCCTGCGCCGATGGAACCCGCAGACTGCTGGCACGCGTTGGAGCCAATGCACGAGCCTGCGCCAATAGCGCCGATAGCGAAAGCGCACGCGGCGTAGACCACGCATGAGCCTGCGCCGATCGTTTTGGTGTATGGACTGGTGTGATAGCACGAATAGTCGCCAATGCACGAGCCGTCGGCAACCTTCGATTGATCAACGTTGTCGCACGCATTTGTGCCGGTGCATTTAGCCAACGGGACTGCCACTGCGGGCAGATCTATGCGAGTGGCGTCCTGGGCGCTGGCGGCGTTGGTTGCGGCAAATAGCGCCACAACAGCGGCGCCGATAAGCGCCAGAAGAAGCACGAGTCCGATGCGGACTGTCGTTGTTGGCTGTTTCCCTGCAATCATCAGCGCATTCTATTCAATTCATGCAATCGTGCCGACCCGCTGGCCGAGTCAGAGTGGCCCGGAGGCTGGCTCTGGGGCGCTATCCTTGCCCGCGGTCGGATCTCGGCGGCAAAACGCGCTTCGGGCCATCATGGCGCGGTTGGGCGGCAGGCGGCTAGTGGGGCGGGCGCGGTAGTTACAGGGTGGCGGGCCTCGGGTTTCCCCTGTTAGCTGGGGACAACAGGGAATGCCCAAGGCGTCGGCCCGCTGCTGTTCCGCTGCTAGGCTGTTGCAATCATGTAGCGGAAACTATTGCCCAGATGATACCCACCTGAACTCGTTTTGAAAGGCGCCAACGCTTTCAAGATTGCATCGCGTACCACGTCTTCGCCATTGACCTGTATGGCTCGTATCGCTGGACCCGTTGACAGAAAACCGCGCAACGCGGTCTTCTCGTCGCGATAGTCCATCGGACACGTGACGGTCTTGACTGTTGCTGGGGTCATTCCTGCGGTGATGGCGAGGGCTTCCAACGCCCCATCAGCCGAAAGCGCATATGGTCCGGGGGCACCTGGCGGGGGTGGGGGCAATATTGATCCCATTGCCTTAACAATGGCAGTGGACTCGTTTTCTTCCGGTTTGCCAAAAACCGCAACCACAACCGCTCCAGTCCGTGATACACGGCGTGCTTCTTGTAGCGCCTTCACAGGTGAGGCGGCAAATTGAAATGAACTAAAGCCCGTTACGACATCAAATGTCTGATCGGCATAGGGTAACTCTTCCATTTCCCCTGTTCGGAAATCACCATCTTGCGCACGCTCACGCGCAATTGCCAAAAGGAGCTCGGATGCATCCAACCCACTAACCCGCGCACCGCGTTTTGCTGCCATCTCGCAAAATATGCCTGACCCACACCCAATATCCAGAATGGATGTGCGCGAATCCACGGCGGTTTCCTGCAAAACCGACTCAAAGATCGGCACAGCCATACCTTCCTGTACCTCCGCCCAATCTTTGGCTCGTGCTCCCCAAATCTGTCCTTGCGCACTTGCTGTACCCATGAGTTTGCTCCCTGTAAAGGCTGATCGTCTTGTCCAATACCCCAGTTGTTAGTCAAGCCGCCCAACTGCGGATAACCGGTCGCCTGGGCGGCCTTGGAGGCGTGGAACTGGCGCCGCCGCGATCATCTGCAAGACTTCCTTCCGCTCACATTCAGCCATCAGCCGAGTGTAGGCGTTTTCGGTAATCGTGCAAGGCGGGCCCAGGGCGTGGCGTCTGGGGCGTTATCTTTGGGCGCAGTCGTATCTCTGCCGTGAAAATGCACCGCCGTACGCTATGTGGCGCCTTTGGGTATCCCCAACGCGCACGAAATGATCTCGCCGGTTGTTTGTAGGATGACCTCCCGCAATTTGGTGGCGGACCGTCGAAGACGCCGCTCTGCCGACCTGCGAGGAACACGGTATCGGTCTGGTTCTCTACAGCCCGCTGGGCCGCGGGTAGCTGACCGATTTGATCGACGAGCGCGCGGCGTTCGACAGCTCCGACATCCGCAGCCACAACCCCGCGCTTCGCACCCGACGCGACCCAGGCCAACCGGGTCGTGATCGATCTGCTGGTTGGCGACCGGTGTTGATGCCGGCGGCCGACATAGACCGAAGCCGGCGGCACAAATGATGGCAAGTCCGCCCGAAGGCTCTTGACACGGAGTTCACTCCAAGTGCTAAGCTCATAACCAAGAGGACGTGATCAACCCTGGGCCCGAGTGATGTTTCATTCAAACCTGCCGGCATGCGGCACGCGTGGCCTAGGTCGCGCGCCGGCGGAAAGTTAAAGGAGACTCACATCCATGTCTGAAAAGAACTACGCGAATCGCCGGGACTTTCTGCGTGGCCTGCTGGCACTCCCGATGGCCGGCGTGGCAATGAGCCTCGGTGGCTGTGGGGGCCCGGCCCCTACACGGGTGGCTCCAACCGTGCGGGCGGACACCCCGACACAGGCACCGACACAAGCGCCAACACAAGCGCCAACACAGGCACCGACACAAGTGCCGCCACAAGCCGCTTCCGCGCCCACGGAGGCACCCACCCCCACTGCGGCGCAGCTAAGGAACCCAGCCAGCGCAGGGGACACTTACCTGGCGGTCGTGCGCGGCCAGACCCCCGGTCCAGCCGAGCTCACGCGGCGGGCGATCGCCGCCCTGGGTGGCATCGAGCGCTGGGTGAAGCGGGGCGCAGACGTGATCATCAAGCCCAACATCTGCAACGCCTACAACGGCCCTGAGTACGCCAGCACCACCAACCCGGAGGTGGTGGCCGCCATCGTCGCGCTGTGCGTCGGCGCCGGCGCCAAACGGGTGCGCGTGATGGACTTCCCGTTCGGCGGCACCGCCCAAAACGCCTACCGGGCGAGCGGGATTGCCCAGGCCGTCGAGGCCGCCGGCGGCCGGATGGAGCTAATGAATTCGCTCAACTACCAGGTCGTGAAGATCCCCAATGCGCTGGCGCTGAGGCAGACCGAGGTCTATGCCGATCTCCTCAAGGCCGATGCGGTCATCAACGTGCCCATCGCCAAGCACCACAGCATGGCCACACTCACGCTTGGCCTCAAGAACCTGATGGGTACGGTCAAGGACCGCCGCACGATCCACGCCAGCGGCCTGCACGAGTCCATCGTCGACCTGGCGACCGTCATCAAGCCGCAACTGACCGTCATCGATGCGACCCGTATTTTGATGGCCAACGGCCCGACTGGCGGCAACCTGAACGACGTCAAGCGGATGGACACGGTGATCGCCAGTGCCGACGTGGTGTCGGCCGACGCATACGCAACCACCCTGTTCGGAAAGACCGGCGCCGACATCGCCTACATCGCCCTGGCCGCCAAACTTGGGCTGGGCAGGATGGACCTCAGATCGATCAAGATCGAAGAAATCAACGCATAACACGGTTTGCAAGGAAGGTCTGATGAGAGCGAATACCCTACGCCGGCTGCGTCCGTGGGTGCAGGCTCTGGCGTTCATCCTCTTCATCGTGGTGTTTGTGGCTGCAGGGCGGGTCAGTTTTCTGCCGGCAGACCTGTTCTTCCGCCTCGACCCGCTGGCCGCGCTGGCGGAAATGCTGGCGTCCCGGGATCCGGTGCCGGCGATGCTGGCCGGCGGGCTCATCGTGCTGGTGCTGACGGTCGTCGCCGGGCGGGTCTGGTGCGGCTGGCTGTGCCCGCTGGGTACCGTGCTCGATTGGGTGCCGGCGCACAAGCCGGCGCCGAAGGAGGCGGATCTTGACCACCGTTGGCGGCAGGTCAAGTATTTCCTGCTGGGCCTCATCCTGCTGGCCGCCGTGCTGGGCAATCTGAGCCTGATGATCCTGGACCCCATCACGCTGATCTACCGCACCAGCGCCAGCGCCGGCTGGCCGGCGCTGATGGCGATCGTTTCGGGCCTTGAACGGGCGGTGTCCGGTCTGCCGGTGCCTGGCCTTAAGGATGCGGTCGTCTCCGCCGACAACTTCCTGCGGAACGTCGCGCTGCCCATGTACCAGCCGGTCTATGAGCTGGGCGGCCTGGCCGCGCTGGTGTTCGTGGCTGTGCTGGCCTTGAATGCCAAGCGCGCGCGCTTCTGGTGCCGATACCTGTGCCCGCTCGGGGCGCTGCTCGGGCTGGTCAGCAAGGTCGCCTGGTTGCGACGCACGCTGGGCGATGCCTGTGTCGAGTGCGCGCGCTGCGCGCGGGCCTGCCCGACCGGGACGATCGACGCCGCGCAGCACTATGCCAGCGACCCATCCGAGTGCATCATGTGCCTCGAATGCGTGCCGGTCTGCGCCAAGGCGGGCCAGCATTTCCGCGGCCACCTGGCGCAGGCGGCCTGGCGGTCCTACGATCCCTCGCGGCGCCAGATCATCGCTTCGGCCGGCGCGGCTGTGGCCGTGGCGAGTTTGAGCGCGGTGGAACCTTCGGCCCAGCGCCCCCAGCCGTTCCTGCTGCGCCCGCCGGGTGCCGTGGACCCGGATTTTCTCGGCCAGTGCCTGCGATGCGGGGTCTGCCTGAAGGTCTGCCCGACCTCGGGCCTGCAGCCCAGCCTGACGATCGCCGGCTGGAGCGGCATCTGGACGCCGGTGCTCACGCCGCGCCTGGGCTACTGCGATTTCTCCTGCAACGCCTGCGGCCAGGCGTGCCCGACCGGCGCCATCCCCCGGCTGACGCTCGACGACAAGCGCAGAACAGTCATTGGGCACGCCTACGTGGACCGCAACCGCTGCCTGCCGTGGGCCAGCGGGCGCAACTGCATCACCTGCGAGGAGATGTGCCCGCTGCCCCAGAAGGCGATTCAGTTGGAGGACGTGGAGGCGTGGACAGCGGACGGACGAACCACCAACGTAAAACGCCCACACGTGCTGCAGGAGCGCTGCATCGGCTGCGGCATCTGCGAGAATAACTGCCCACTGAGCGGACAAGCCGCCATCCGTGTCTATGCGCCGACGGATCTGGGCGTTGCCGCACCGGGGTAATCCTGCCATAGACGCAGCGCGCTGCCAGGCAGCGCATGCGTCATGCGCTACTGACCAATGACTTCATCCAGTTCCAGTCCACCGCGAAGCGTGATTTGTTTGAGGGCTTGGTCACCGCCTTTCCAGATGCGCGACACAGGCACCGTGACACGCTGAATTGCTACTCGGGTCTTGTCTCCGCCCGCGTTCGGCTCTCGGCCGCAAAACGCGCCCTGGGCCTCCTGACGCGTTCGGGCGGCCTATCGCTGCATCAACGGCAAGTACGCGCGGGGGACGATGCACGCGGCGGGTGCCACGTCATTGCGCTGGCAATCACCGACCGGGAAGGTGTTCCCGAGCTGACCCTGACATGCCGTTCCGGTCGTATTGCACGAGTTGTTACCGATCGAATCAGCTGCCGTGTAGCACGCATACGTGCCAATGCACGAGCCTGCGCCGATCGAACCGGTAGCATAGTTGCACGCGAAGTCGCCGTTGCACGAGCCTGCGCTGATCGAACCGGCAGCGGAGCGGCACGTCTGAAGGCCAACGCACGAGCCTGCGCCGATCGAACCGGCTGCGAAGGCGCACGAATTGTAGCTATTGCACGAGCCTGCGCCGATCGGACCGGCAGCGTCGAAGCACGCGTTGTTGCCAGTGCAGGAAGCCTGCGCCGATCGTTCCGGTGTATGGGTTGCTGTGATAGCACGCTGTAGTGCCATTGCACGAGCCGTCGGCAACCTGAGATAGATCAACAATGTTCCTGCATGCGTTGAGGCCATCGCATTTGACCAACGGGATGGCCACTTCGGGCAGATCTACACGAGTGGCGTCCAGAGCGCTGACTGCGCTGGCTGCGGCAAATAGCGCCAGGACAGCGGCGCCGATGAGCGCCAGGAGAAGCAGTGGTCCGATGCGGGTTGGCGTTTTCGGCTGCTTCATTTTGTTGAACGCGGCGTTCTACTCAATTCACGCAATCGCGCCGGACCATGCGGCGCGGATCAGGCGGGCACGCCGGGGCCTTCGAGGCCCCGGACGCCCGGACAGCACCGCTGCTCAGAAGCCAGGCCGCTACTTGTTTGCGGAAGCATCCGGAGCGGAGCCGAAGGACGCTTCCGCCGGCAGGTCGAGCGCAGTCGCCCTTCGACTTCGCTCAGGGGGCCTCCTTCGACTACGCGCATCGACGCTTGCGCGCCGATGCGCTCCGCTCAGGATGCCTGCGCTTATTGTGTGCGCTGCCGCGCACACGCGGTATCTGGCCGCTCTCTCCGCGGAAAGTGATTCGGAAGTCAGGGGAGCGGGCGCAATGCGATCGTGATCGCGTTGCCAACGTCGGGGTCGTTGCTGGCGATGGCCGTCAGAGCGCCGGTGGCCTGGGCCGTCGTTTGATAGGCGCGGTTCGCTTCGATCGATATGCCCACCGTAGTCGGCGACGGAATGCTCGCGCGATCGAACGACTCGGTCATCCCCGCCGGCGGCGTCCATGTCGCCGCGCTCGCGAACGCGTGCGATGTCACGATCATCACGCCGTTGACGGATGGCGTGATGCTTGGCGCCGTGTGCTGCAGTGAACTCGCGGTGGCCAGACCGCTAGACTGGTCGATCGGGCTGATTGTGTTGACACCTGTAAACGACTGGATGCCTCCGACCGCGCCTTCGTGGGAGATTGAGAGATCCCAAACGTAGCTCGTGCCTTCGGCAGCGCCGGCGATGCGGTAGTAGACCGCGAGTGCGCTCGTGGTCGCGTTGATATTGTTCACCCGTCTGATCAGCGTCCATCCGGCGGGGGGAGTGATGGTCGCGTTGCTGGGGCGCACCGCGATAGAGGCGATCATCACATCGCCGGCCGTGGTCCCGGCGGGCTTTGCAATGGTCAGATCGCCCGTGGTGACGCCGGCGGATTCCGCCGAGCGGAACGTGATCTTTGGGGTCGCGGTTGCAGTGGCGGTTGTCGTCGCCGTCGATGTGGGCGTCGGCGTGGGCGTGTCGGTCGGCGTCGACGCGGGCGCGGGCGTGTTCGTCGCAGTTTCAGTGGGCGTGGGAGTACGGGTGACCGTGCCCGTTGACGTCGGCGTGCCGGAGGGTGTCGCTGAAGGCGTTGGCGTTCCAGTTGCCGTCGCTGACGCTGTTGCTGTTGCCGTTGGCGTGGGCGACGCGGTTGGGGTTGGGCTTTGCAGCACGCGAATCAAGCCGGCCAATCGGACGCCCGCGATATCGGCGCCATACGCCACCTCACCTGCGCTTTCGAACGTCACGGTGAACGCATCGCCTGACAGCAATGTGGCCGAGAAAACGGAATGGGTCGTTTCAACGGACGACGCGCGGGCCAACCCGGAAGACGCTTGGGCAGAGATCGCGGGCAGGTAGGCGCGCGGCTGAATATCGCTGCGCACGATGGCTGACTGCGCGCCCACGTAGGTGAACACCACCGAACCGCCGACTTGAATGTCCAGCGAATCCGGCGCGATTGCGCCATCGGTGATCGTGACATTCCAGATGCCAGTTTGGACACTCGGATTGGCCGCCTCTCGCCGATTGACGTGATGGTTGGCCTGGACGCTGGCGGCGCTGGCGGAGTTCAGCAAAGTAACGATGACAAGCCCCGCTGCGATACTCAGCAGGCTGAAGGCCAGGGAAACGGAAACGCGGGGGCGATCTTTCACGGGGCGATGTTAGGCCCAATCGCTGAAACGCACAAGGACGCGAGGCGCCGGCCCATCGGGGCGCGGCCGAAATCGAATCGTGCGGGCGGGAGGCCGAAGGCCTTCGTTGCATCAGCCGGCACCGTCTCCTGCTGGGAGAAGGTCATGATTGGCTGAAGTTCTCAGGGTCATCACATCGTCATCCCCGCGAAAGCGCAATGGCATTAAGTTAGCGCAAAGGGCGAGCATGAAGGGACCTTCGGACCGGCGCGGGCGCGAGTATCTCGCGTTTGTCATCCTGAGTGCGGCCCACCGATCTGATGCATAAACGCGAGTAGCAGGCCGCGCGAAGGACCCCTATGACGTTGCACGGAAGCATAGGATATCGGTGACAACACGCGTATGCCGATCCACCCATGCGCGGGGTGACATCACAGGGGTCCTTCGCTCGCCCCCACCGCTCGTCCCTCCCGAGACCCTATGGGGCTCGCTCAGGATGACAAGAAAGGAGGATCGTTCGTGCGGCATCTTGCGCATGCGCACCTTTACTTCATGCCATTGCGCTTTCGCGGGGATGACAGGCAGAAAACTTGAGGTAGTCAGGAGAAGACCATGGGCTCGTATCGGTCAATCAACCTGCCGGGTTTTGCGGTCGTAGACCCGCATCCCCCGGGCGAGGTAGTTCTTGAGCGCGGCGGGATGATCGAGCGTGCAGGTATGCAACCAGACGCGTTGCGCGTCCCAGGACCACGCGCGCTTGAGCGCATCGGTCAAGAGCGCGCCACCCAGACCGCGCCCGATGAAATCCGACGCGAGCCCGAAGTAGGCGACTTCGACCGCCTGGGCGTCGTCGCGGCGCAGCTCGTAGTAGCCGGCCGTCGCGCCGCGCAACGACGCGACAAAGGTGCGACGCTGTTCGTCAGCGGCGTAGCGCTCCCAGTCCAGATCACTCCAGCCGAGTTTGTCGATCCATCCCCATTGCTCGCCGACCAGCAGATGGAGCACGCGATTGAGTCTCCAGTCGCGCTCGACAGCTTCGCGCACGATGAAATCGGGGTCGTTCATGGGCGCCGGCACAAGCTCCTTGAGGGCGCTCATCTGGAGATAGGTTGTGATGACTTCTGGCATTTGTGGGTCTTTGCGGGCATCGTGCGGACTGTGCGCCGATAACGTAATTCCGTTGTAGGCGCAGCCTTCAGGCTGCGCTTGCGACTGCTGCGCGGGCTGAAGCCCGCGCCTACATGGGCCGATAACGTAATTCCGTTGTAGGCGCAGCCTTCAGGCTGCGCCTGCGGCTGAAGCGGGGCTAGCTATCCGCCGTGCCATGCATGCCCTGGATGCCGATCAGGCATTCGATCATCCCGAGGTGCCGATTGTCGTGGGTCATCCAGGTTGCAATGATCGGGCCGATCCGGCCGTCGTGCCAGTGTTCGCCGTGCAGGCCCGCATAGACCCGGTGGAACGCCTCGTCGTCGATCGCGGCCACGGCCTGCTGGGCAAGGGCAAAGGCGCGCCGGGCATAGTCCATGAGCGCCGCCTTCCCGGGCATGCTTAGCGCATTCGTCACTGTGTCGTCCATACTCATGCCGGTCTGGGCATAGCCGAGGCCCTCCGTCGCCAGCTCCCAGCGGGCGGCCAGCCCCTCCCGCTCCCAAATCTGGCTGCCGCGCCCGTGGACCATCTCCTGCAGATAGTCCGCCCAGCGGGCCAGATGCCAGACATGGAAGCCGATGGATGGGGTGGTCTCGTTGGGCGACCAGGCAAGCTGCCCGTCGGTCAGATCGTCGACAAGGTCAAGCGCGGCTTCCTGGGTCTCGCAATACTGTCTCGCGAGCGTGGACATGATGCTGACGGGCACGTGGTTCCTTTCGATGGGGGGTCCCGATAAGAGATCTCGGGTGGGCGTTTCCTTTACCGAATCGTTGGCGCGGTCGGCGCGGCAATCGAACCCGCGCTGTCGGCGAATTTCGTTTCGAATAGGTTCACGTACGTGTTTACGGCGGTCAGGAATTGGGCCTCCTTGCCTGCCAGGATCTTGCCCGCAAGGCTCTTGGCCTCGTACCACGCCTTGAAAGCATATGAGCTGCTGGACCATTCCCATGTGGCGCCTGCCTGCGGCTTGGTTCCGACAAACGTAACGTGGAACTTCGTCACGACGTATTTCTTCCCCTTCGTCGTGATTTTCTCAATCGTGATGTGCGCTTTCAGCCCGGCGATGCCGAGCGCTGAATCGGCGCAGACGATATAGGGTGGCTGCCCTGCCTTGAAGCCCGGGATTGATCTGCCGACATCGAACTCTTTTTGTTTCGCCATGATTCTCCCTGATTGCGATATGCGGTCAAAATCGACGGCGAAAGTATATTCGCGCCCCGCTTTTTCGCAAGCGGCGTGCGCTGGCCTGGCATGACTCCGGCAACGACGTCACTTGCGCGGCTCGCCGTCCTCGGTCACCCAGCCTTCGGCGCGCAAACCGGCCAGCGCTTCCAAGTAGCGCTCGTTTCGCGCCTTGGCCGCATCGCGCTGCCCGACCTTGTTGGCCTCGGCCTCGGCCCGAAAGGCCGGCGACATGAATGCGCTTTGGGCGGGCGCGTCATCGGCATCGTCGGCGATGAGGCCGAGCAGGGCTCTGACCACGCGCGGGTCGCCGAGAAGGGCTTCCAGCCGCGCCAGGCGCCGTTCGATTCTATAGAGTCTGTCTTCGCTCGTCATCGTCCATCCTCAAGCACGGCCAGGCGCTCCTCGGTGCCACCTTCGTCGCGCATTATCCGCGGCCCGCCTGATGCGGCCTGGGCCGCCTGAAGTCGTCCGGACACTCGCCACAGGATTTCGGTCCTTGACCGTGGCTGCCCATGTTACTGGCAAAACCCGGTACGGGGCTGTCGCTCTCCCGGTATTCGAGCCGCCGTAGGGACACTTGCCAATGGGCCCATTTCCAATACACTTGGTTTTCGTTGCCGCGGCCTCGGGCGTGGAAACATCCAATTGCTTTGATGAGGGGGAAGTACATGTTTCGATCCACGACTGCCGTTCGCCGTGCAATGCTGCCTTTGGCTATATGCGCGATGCTCCTGTGGCCGGCCAACGGGGCGGCCCAGACCAGCCCGCCCGATGATCCAGCCGGTCCGCTCGTCGCCGCGCCGGAAGCCCCCGAGGGCCTCCCCGACGTGTGTTTCTCCAACTACAGCGGCGGCGCTGGTGCTGACTTCAGCAGCTACAATGCCCAGGCCGTCCAGAACGCGATCAACGCCGCCAGCGCCGGTGGCACGGTCAAGCTGGCTGGGGTCTGCGCTGGCGTGGTGTCGTACGGCGGGAGCAGTCAGGTCGGGCTGATCACCAAAACGCTGACCGTCATCGGCGGCTATGCCTTCAACAACTGGGCCGTCAGCTATCCGATCACCCAGCCGACCGTCCTTGATGCGCAAAGCGGCGGGCGGGTCCTGCAGATCACCGGCGCGCCGGTATCGGTCTACAGCCTGACGGCGCAGTTTGGCAAAGCCGTGGGCGTGGACGGTGGGGCCATCCGGACGAATAACGCGCTGACCCTGACCCATGTGGCGGTCTACAGCAGCACGACGGATAACGATGGCGGCGGGGTGGCGTCGAGCGGGATCCTGCGCTTGATCGACACCCGCATCATCAGCAATACGGCCGGCCAGAGCGCAGGCGGGGCGCGGGCAGGCGGAACGCTGATCCTGATCGGCGGCCTGTTCGAGCGGAACGTCTCGCAGCACGGCGGCGGGGCGCGCGTGTTTGGCTCGGTGGGCATGACCGGGACCCAGTTCATCGACAACCATTCGAGCGCGGCCAATTTCAGCGGCGGCGGCCTCAAGGTCGATGCCGCGTCCACCCTGAACGGCGGCCTTTTCCGGGGGAACAGCGGCTATGACGGCGGCGGGCTGAGCGGGCAGGGCACGGCCTCGATCTCCGGCACGGAGTTCATCAGCAACACCGCCCTGCGCTGGGGCGGCGGCGCGAACGTAAATCTGCTCACTCAGATCACGGGGACAACGTTCACGAACAACACATCGGCCTCGGACTGCGGCGCATTGCGCACGACGGCAATCCTGCGGGCCACGGCCAGCGCCTTCCATGCCAATACGACAAACGGCAATGGCGGCGCGGCCTGCGCCGACAACGGGGGGGTGTTCACTGGCGGCCTGTTCCAGAACAACTCGGCTGCGAAGGGCGGCGGCTTGTGGACGAATGCCTCCACCACGTTGAGCGGCACGGCCTTTGTCACTAACACGGCCACGGTCGCCGGCGGTGGCGCGTATCTGGAGAACGGCGCAGCGACCGTGAGTGGAGGCGTGTTCGAGGGCAACGCGGTGTCCGCCCCGCTGGCCGGCTACACGGGTGGGCGATACGCAGCTTCGCTTGCGATGAAGGACACCCGCCTGCTCAGCAACGCGGCCAGGGCGAATGGCGGCGTGTTCCAGGCCAACCGGGTTACCGTCCCGGCGGGCGGCTACGCGGGCGGGCTGTACGCGGCCTCGCTTGCGATGACGGATACCCGCCTGCTCAGCAACACGGTGGACTCCCAGGGCGGTGGGGTCTATGTGGCGGGCCCGGCGTCCATCTTTGGCGCCCACTTCACTGGCAACCAGGCCCAGTCTGTGTCTGACGGTCAGGGCGGCGGCCTGTATGCCAGCGCCGCGCTGACCGTCACGGACTCACGATTCCTTCACAACGCCGCAGGATATGCCGGTGGCGGCGCGACGGCCATGGGCCCCGCGCTGATCTTCGGTGGCGTGTTCGAGCAGAACAGCGCGCCTTCGTTTGGCGGAGGCGGCCTCGACGCCGATGTTTCGGCGACGATCTCGGGCACGCGCTTCCTCACGAATACCGGCTACTACGGCGGCGGGATCTTCGCCAGCGGTCCGGTCTGGATGACAGGCGGATCCCTTGCCGGGAACTCGGCCACGGCAGCGGGCGGCGGGGCCGACCTGGAGGGCGGCGGCGCGCTCACCCGCACGCTGATCCAGGACAACCGCTGCGGCGGCTGCGGCACCTATGGCGGCGGCGGAGTGTGGTCGATGGCCGATCTCCGGGTGAATTCCGTGCGTTTTGTCGGAAACAGCGCCGGAAGTGTGGGCGGCGGCCTGGCTTTCGGGACCGGGTCGACGGCTGGCAGCCTGGTTGTCGTGAACTCGCTATTCGCGGCCAACTCCGCGCCGGCGGGCGCGGCCATTGTGGGCGCAAACGCGGCCTCCGTGCAGATTGTCCACACCACCATCGCCAGCCCGACCCAGGCCAGTGGCGCCGCGATCTCGCTCGCGTTCTCGCCGGCGGCCATCAGCAACACGATTGTGGTCTCGCATGCGATTGGTATCGATGCCCTCTCGTCGACGGCGGTAGAGACCCATAACCTCTTCTTTGGCAACACCGTTGACACCGCGGGCACGGTGACGGGCGGGGTGGGCAGCTTTATGGGCGATCCGCGCTTTGTCAATCCCGCCGCCGGGGACTACCACTTGACGCCGCTCAGCGCTGCGCGGGATGCGGGGGTGGATGCGGGCGTGGATGCAGATTTCGAGGGGGATGCGCGGCCCATCGGGGGTGGCTTTGACATCGGGTATGACGAGTCGCGCGCCCGGCTGGCGTGGGTGCCCAGCGTGTTGCGCTGATCGAATACGTAAAGCGTTGGGCGGGATGACACTCCCCGCGCGGAGCGCGGGGAGTGTCATCCCGCCCAACGCTTTACGGGAGTCTACGAATACGCCAGGCCAAATCCATAGGGATACAGCGGGTTCACCGAGTCGTAGGGCACATCCGCTTTCTGATTCCGCACCGCGTCCATCGAACTGGGCAGTTCAAGTGGCAGCTTGCCTTGCGGGCTGGCCTTGCCAAAGATCACATCCAGCACGGCCGTGTCGCTGGCGCCAAACTCGACCAGCAGCGCTTTGGCCAGGTCGTTGATCTCGGGGATGACCGCGGGGCGGTCCACATACAGCACAACGATGGTTGGCGTTTTTCTGAGCAGGCCCAGAATGCCTTCCTTCGCGTCGCCCTTGAAGTCCAAATCGCCGTGATGAAAGCCGCGCGCGATGAAGTTGGGAGTCTCCA
>Ga0209477_1001494_pt1 | contig 14192 bp, 14 predicted proteins | sample KloWWTupernatant_FD_187180 | JGI IMG/M metagenome (GOLD analysis project Ga0209477, IMG submission 187180) | Active sludge microbial communities from Klosterneuburg, Austria, studying microevolution and ecology of nitrifiers - Klosterneuburg... | ecosystem: Engineered > WWTP > Aerobic digester >...
CGCCGTCCATGCTCGAGATCTACGCCGCGCTCGACCGCATGCACGCTTGGCGCGGCTGGCACTGGTGGCCCGATGCCGACCCGTTCGAGGTCGCCGTCGGCTCAATCCTGGTGCAGAACACGATGTGGACCAACGTCGAGCGTGCCCTCGAACGGCTCCGCGCCGCCGGCGCTATCGATCCCGCCGCCATGGCCGCCCTCTCCGGCTCGGAACTCGAAGACCTTGTCCGTCCCAGCGGCCAGTTCCGCCAGAAGGCACGCAAGCTCCGCGCCTTCCTCGATCTCATCAGCGAACATGGGAGCCTCGACGCGCTGCTCTCGCTCGAACCAGCCACCCTCCGTGGCCGCCTCCTCGCCACCTGGGGGATCGGCCCGGAAACTGCCGACTGCATCGTTTGCTACTCGGCCGGCTGGCCAGCCCTCGTCATCGATGCCTACACCATGCGGATCTTCGGGCGGCTCGGCCTCGGCCCGCCCGGCGCTGACTATCACGTATGGCAGGAGTGGATGGCCGCGGCGATCAACCGCGAGCATCGCGCATCATCGTTGGCGATCACCCGGCGCGACCTCTACGCCCGCTACCACGCCCTCATCGTGATGCATGCGAAACACCTCTGCCAGAAGCGCGCCCCCGCCTGCGCCGAATGCGAACTCCGCGACCGGTGCGCCTTCGCCTGTCAGGCCCGCGGGTAGCTGCCGAATACTTTCAGCTCGGCGCAAAGCGGCCGGATGGCATCGAGCACCTGCCGGCACGGTGGGTCGTCCTGGTGCCCCTCGAAGTCAATCAGGAAGACGTACTCGCCGAACGTCGCCTTGGTCGGCCGGCTCTCGATCTTCGTGCAGTTGATCCCCGCCGCGGCGAACGAATTGAGCACGCTCGCCAGCGCCCCGGGCCGGTCTTCCAGGAACGTGAAGGCGATCGACGTCCGGTCCCGGCCGGTCGGGGGCTGGTGCCCGCGGCCCAGCTTCAGGAAGCGGGTCACGTTGTTGTCGCTGTCCTGGATGCCCCGGGCGATGATCTCGGCGCCCTCCAGCTCCGCTGCCCGCGCCGTGGCGATGGCTGCCGCATCGCCCGCCCGCCGCATAGCCAGCTGCACCGCCTCTGTCGTCGAAAGCGCGGCCTCGGCCTGTGCCTTCGGGAAGCAGCGTTCAAGGAACTTCCGGCACTGTCCGAGCGCCTGGGGGTGCGAGAAGATCACTTTCACCTGGTCCGCCCGGGTCCCGGGTTGCGCCACCAGGTTGTGCTCAATCGGCAGCAGCAGTTCCGCCTGGATCTGCAACGTCGTTTCGTGGATCAAGATGTCCAGCGTCTCCTGGACCGACCCGTTGATCAGGTTCTCGATCGCCACCACGCCCGCATCCGCCATCCCCGACTCCACCGCCGCCGCGACGGCCGCATGCGAAGGGAACGGCAGCAGGTCGGCGCCCGGTTCGAACCGCTTGGCCGCGAGCTCTCCCCACGTCCCCGGCGGGCCAAGGTAGGCCAGTCGCTTCACCGGCTCAGGTGTCCAGTCCGTGCGTCGAACCGATCAGCTGTTCGCGCAACATGTCCAGGCTCTCCTTGCGGCTTACCACCACCAGCGCGTCGCCCGGGTTCAGCCGCGTATCTCCACTCGGCATCCGCGGCACCCCGCCCGGGTCGACAATCAGCGAGATCAGCGATTCCGCCGGCAGCAGTACCTCGCGGACCGACCGCCCCGCCACCGGCGATGTTTCCGGCAGCTTGATCTCGATCAGCTCCAGTCCGCTGTGCAGCTGGAGCAGCGGGATCATCAGCTGTGTCGGCAGCTCCTGCTCGATCTGCGCGAGCACCGCCTGGGTCGCCGAGATGGTCGTCTCAATGCCGCGCTTCCGGAACAGCAGCTCGTTCCGCGGGTTGTTGATCCGCGCGATCGTCCGGGCCACCCCGCGGTACCGGGCGATGTCGCAGATAACCAGGTTGTCCTCGTCGTCGCCGGTCACCGCCGCCACCAGGTCCGCCCGCGATACCCCGCCCAGGTCGAGCGTTGTCGCTTCGCACGCGTCGCCAGTCAGGACGTTTCCGCCCAGGTCATCGCGGATCTGGCCCGCGCGCCCCCCGTCCTGCTCGATCACCAGCACCTCGTGGTTTTCGTTCAGCAGTTCTTCCGCCAGGTGGTAGCCCACCTTCCCGCCGCCTGCGATCAGGATGTACATCGCTATTTCCTCACCGGCTCGTGCATCAACATGTCGACCATGATCTGCGCGCCGTAGCTCGTCGGGCTGAACGTCTCCAACCCCAGGTCACGGAAGATCTCCTCCCGCACAGGGTCGTACACCCGGCACAGCACCCGCTTCACGCCGTAAACCTCGTGCGCCATCTGGCTTGCGAAGTAGTTCCGGTTGTCTCCCTGCGTGATCGCCATGAACGCATCCGCCGATTCGATCCCCGCCCGCTCCAGTGTGGTTGCGTCCATCCCGTTGCCGACCACCCTCAGACCGCTAAACGAGTCCCCGAGCCGCCGGAATGCCGATTCGTTCGCGTCGATCACCACCACCTGGTGACCCTGCCGGTCCAGCATCCCCGCGATCCGCGAACCGAGCCTGCCGCATCCCATGATCACCACCTTCAGGTTGCCTGCCGAGCTACTCATGTCGGTTGTCTGTTTCCTCCGATTGTCGCACCACCCAGACTGCACAGGTGGCGTTCTTCATCACAAAGTCGACCGTCCGCCCGACCTGGAACGATGGCATCGCCGGCTTCCAGGCCACGCCCATGACGATCACCGCGGCCTCCTGGTCCTGCGCTTCTTCCACGATGGCATTTCCCGCATCGCGCGCCTGGACCAGCGCCCCGATTGCGCTGCAGCCCGCCTCTGCGGCCACCGCCTCTGCCTTGCGGATAACCTGCTCCCCGCGCCGCGCCTCGGCGTCCATCTGCGCATTCAGCGGCAGCGACCGGCTCACTTCGATCACGTGCACCAGGTACAGCCTCGCCTTGCGTGCACGGCTCACGGTGGCCGCCAGCGAGACGGCTTCCATGCTCGCCTCGCTGTTCGTGATCGCTACCAGGATCGTCTGCTGCGCTGCCATGGCCTTGCTCTCTAACCTGCTCGCTCGCGCGTAGGCCCGGTTTTCCCGCACACCGGCGCTCTCATGGCCCGTCGTCCTGGGCGAACCAGAGCCGCACAGCACCGTTCAGGATCAGCACCACGCCGATGCCAACACCGATGTTCCACTCTACCGACTGCGTCAGCATGAAGAGGATGAGCGCGATGCCGAGGATGATGGAGATCACGGAGAAGACATAGTTGGCGGTTCGCATGACCCACCCGTGGTCGCCAGTTGGCGCCCTGGTCTGCCCATGCTACGCCCGCCCCGGTGAACAGGGAATTCGAGCCGCTTTCGCGCGTTCCCGCGGGGGAGCGCCTGCTGAAGAGATAGAACAAGTGTTCTATACTTGCCGAACGATGGCCGCCTATGCCGAACTTCACGCCCACTCCTGCTGGTCGCTCCGCGAAGGCGCCAGCACAACTGACGAACTGATCGACCGCGCCCTGGCTCTCGGCTACCCGGCGATGGCCCTCACCGACCACGACAACCTCTACGGCTCCATGGAGTACGCGAAGGCTGCCCGGGAACGCGGGCTCAAGCCCATCACCGGCTGCGAACTGACTGTGACGCAGGAGGGGGCGAGCGATGAGGCTACCCCGCTCGCAACTCGCAACTCGCAACTCGCAACTCCTCCCCACCTGACCGTGCTGGCGCAGGATGTCGAGGGGTACCGCAACCTCTGCCGATTGCTGAGCCGGGCGTACCGCGTCCACGGCAAGGATGCCCCGGTGGTGGAGCGGGACTGGTTGTTCGAGCACAACGCCGGGCTGCTTGTGCTCTCAGGCTGTCGCGATTCCGAACTGGCGCAGCTGGCTGTCGGCGACCCGCGCCGGGCCGATGCACTCGCCGCCGGGTACCGCGACGTCTTCGGTGACCGCTTCTTTGTGGAACTCCAGCATCACGACGTCTTCGGCGATACGGAGCGCGTGGCGGCCCTGGCGGGGCTCGCGGGACGCTGCGGGATCGAGGTAGTGGCGACGAACAACGTGCATTACCACGTGCGCACGCGGCACCGCCTCAACGATGTGCTGGTGGCCGTGCGCCACCGCCTCACGCTCGATAGTTCCCACCGCGAACGGCGGCCCAACTCGGAGTTCTTTCTGAAGAGCGCGGATGAGATGGCGCGCCGCTTCGAGCGCTACCCGAGCGCGCTTTCGAACACGCTGGCGATCGCCGAACGGTGCGCGTTCGACCTGGCGCGCGACCTGCCATACCGCCTGCCAGACTACCCGGTCCCCGAGGGCGCGACACCCGATAGCTTCCTGCGTGGCGTCTGCGAGCGCGCCTTCCGGCGCAAGTACCCGCCAACCGACCCGTTTGGCGCCGAGGCGCGCGACCGGCTCGAGCGCGAACTCGCGCTCATCGCGAAGCACGGCCTGGCCGGGTTCTTCCTTGTCTACTGGGACCTGCTCCAGCTCGTGAACGAGATCGCGGTGGAGATACGCGGCCGCGATGCGCGCCTCCAGCCTGATGAGCGCCCTGTGGGCCGCGGGAGAGGGTCCTCGGTCAGCTCAATCGTGTGTTATCTCATCGGCCTCTCGCACATCGACCCGGTGCGCAACAACCTCTACCTCGAACGGTTCCTGAACGAAGAGTTGCACTCGCTCCCGGATATCGACCTGGACTTTCCGCGCGATGTCCGTGATGAGGTGCTACGGCGGATCTACGACCGTTACGGCGAAGAGCACGCGGCGATCGTCGCGGCCTTCCCGACCTACCGGTTCCGCAGCGCGGTGCTCGATATCGGCAAGGCGTTGGGCCTGCCAGAGCCCGTGCTCGCGAAGCTCAACAAGCTCGGCGGGCCGTACTCGAGCGCGGCGCTGATCGCCGAGGAGATGCGAAAAGTGCCCGAACTGCGCCCGATGGTAGATGCGCCGATCTGGCGCGACATGGTGGAGCTGGCCGGGCAGGTGGCTGGCTTCCCGCGGCATATCGGTCAGCACGTCGGCGGCGTGGTCGTCTCCGCCGAGCCGCTTTCCTCGGTGGTGCCGGTCGAGCCGGCGCGGATGGACGGCCGCTTTGTGTGCCAGTGGGATAAGGATTCAGCCGATGATGCCCGCTTCGTGAAGATCGATTTCCTCGCGTTGGGGATGCTCTCGGCCGTTGATGAGTGCCTCGGGATCATCGAGGAGGAACACGGTGTGCGCGTGGACCTCGGCCGGGTCCCGCACGATAGCCCGGAGATCTACGCCTCGATCTGTGACGGTGACACGATGGGCGTGTTCCAGATCGAGAGCCGGGCCCAGGTGCAGACGCTGCCGCGCACACAGCCCCGCAACCTTGATGACCTGGCGGTCCAGGTGGCGATCATCCGCCCCGGGCCGATCATGGCCGGCGCGTTCCGGCCCTACATGGAGTACCGCGAGCGCCTCGCGCGGGGCGAGGCCATCGAGGTGGACTACGGCCACCCGGAGCTCGCGCCGCTGCTCGAGCACTGCCTGGGCGAAACGCTCGGGCACGTGCTCTACCAGGACCAGGTGCTACAGATCTCCTGCGCGGTGGCGGGGTTCACGCCGGGCCAGGCCGACCGCCTGCGCCGCGCAATGAGTCGCAAGCGTTCGAGCGAGGCGATGCAGGCGTTGGCCGCCGAGTTCTATGCCGGGGCCGAGCGCATGGGTGTGGGCCATGAGGCGGCAAAGGTGGCGTTCGACAAAATGGCCGCATTCGCCGCATTCGGGTTCCCGAAGAGCCACGCCGTGGCCTTCGCGCTGCTCGCCTATGAGTCGGCGTGGCTGCGCTACCACTACCCGGCGGCCTACTACTGCTCGCTCTTCAACGCCCAACCAATGGGCTTCTACTCGGTTGAGGTGCTCACGCAGGATGCGGCCCGCCACGGGATCATGACCCTGCCGCCATCGATCAACGCCAGCCGGGTGGGCGCCTGGCCCGAGGGGGGCGATATCCGCCTCGGCATCCAGCAGGTGAAGGGCCTGGGCGGTGGCTGGCAGGACATCCGCCAGCACCCGAGGGGGCAGGGCTATATCACGCTGCCGGAGCGCATCGTGGCCGAACGCCGGGCGAACGGGCCGTACCGTTCGCTTCGCGACCTGCTGGTGCGCGCGCGCCTGAGCAGGGAGCAGGCCGAGGCGCTCATCCGGGCCGGCACGCTCGAGGAGTTCGGTCTGCTGCGCCGGGAGCTGCTCTGGCAACTCGGACTGCTGACGGAGGCGGCCGTACCCGCCCGGGCCACCGCCCGCAAGGACCAGCTGGCGCTGCCACTTCCGACAGGACAGGATATGGCCCGGCTGCCCACCCTCACGGCGTGGGAAGAACTCGCCTGGGACCACGAGAAGATGGGGTTGAGTCCCGGCCGCCACCCGATGGCGCTGGTCCGGCCCCTGCTTCACGAAGGCCTCATCACCAGCCGCCACCTGGGCGGGGTAGGGAATCCCAACCGGCTGCCGCAGGGGATGATCGTGGAGATGGCCGGCATGGTGGTCACCCGTCAGCACCCGGCCACCGCCAGCGGCGTCATGTTCATGCTCCTGGAAGACGAGTTCGGCCTCGCCAACCTGGTGGTCTATGCGGCACTCCAGGAGCGCCAGCGCGAACTGGTGCGGGCCACCCCGTTCGTCATCGTGCGCGGGCGCGTGGATAACGACCAGAGCGGGTTCCCGAACATCATCGCCGAGCACTTCCGGCCGTGTCCGCTGCCGGGCTTCATCGAACGGCCCGAATCGCACGACTTCGGCTAAGGCTCCGCCACGGGCGACGATTTCGGGGTTGAACACGCAGAGTGCTCAGTCGGCGGTCATTCTGCGGCTCTCGGCGCATGCAACGGACGATTCAGGCCACCATCCGGCCAGGCGAGCAGTCAGGGTACGTGGCGGAGTCCACACAGCCAGCGTGGTGACCAGGGAGACGACACTCGACGAGGCGGTGGAACTCGCGCTGGAGGGCGAGGAGCTGGCTGAGCCAGGGCTTGCAGCAGAGCTCGGGGTTGTCGTGACGTTGCCGGCCAATTACCCGGCGCGGCCACGCAGGATGGTGCCGCTTTCCCGCGGGCCCTCGTAGGACTGGGCGTACCAGGTCCCGGTGACCAGGTCGCAGTAGAGCGTGAGCCGGCGCCCGGATTCGAGTTCGACAACAAAATAGCGCCGGGCGATCTCGTCTCGCCACCATTCGTCGTCAATGCGCCAGCTATCGGCCACCGCACGGATGCGCTGGTAGCGGCCCTGCCAGACGGCGGCTGCAGGCTCGCCGGTGGGAGTGGCCTCGACAGCGGCCGGTTTCGGCTGGTTCAGGAGCCGAAGGCCACCAGCGCCAGCTGCCGTTCGGGGATTCTCGACCATGGTTGCACCTCCACGATGCGGTAAACCTGGGGGCCACCGACGCGGGCGGAAAGCTGCGCGATCGCCTGTTCGAGCTCACGCTGGCGGCGGGGGCCGATCTGCCAGAGGTTCGCCTGGTGGGCGTACTCGCTGCAGATGCCCGAGAGGGTGACGCCTACACTGGCGGCTGCGGCAGCCAGCGCGAGCCGATCGAGCTTGCTCCGCAACACGAAGAGCATGTGCCGGGCATCACTCGTCGGCTCGCGGAAGACGACCCTCCGGCTCACCTGTTCGCCACTTTCCAGCCCGAGCCACCAATCCAGGCGGCGCACGGTCTGCCCGCGGATATCGGGGTGGGCGAGCGCGCGGTTCAGCAACGCCTCGCTGCCTACCATGAGCGGCTCGATCGAAGCGGCGGGGGCGGGAAGGTCCATCTCCTCGGTGATCCGCGCTTCTTCGCGGCGGGCCACAATGCTCGATCGGTCGCGGCCGTTGGCGAGGTCCCAGGCGCGGCGGCCATCGGGGCCGAACTGGGCCTGGAGCGCCGAAAGCGGGATCGCCGCAACCTGCCCCACGCGTTCGAGCCCGAAGAGACGCAGGCGCACATGCATCACCGGGTCCACCGGCAGGACTTCCACGGGAAGCTGGGCAAGGAAATCACGCTCCTGCCCCGGGGGGACGAGTACCCGGCCGCTCCTGGGAGCGGGAGCCGGCCGGCCGGGGTGGGGGGCGCCGGCGCCGACCAGCGGGAGGGCAGTGGCGGCAGCGTGAGCAGGGAAGATGCTGCTGGCGGCGCCCAGCCATGCCCCCAGCCCGGTCTCCGCCTGAACCGTTTCGAGAAGCTCGGCGATGTAGTGCTCGTCGTCCATGCCCGCGAGCCGGGCGAGCCCGCGGATCTCGAAGTGGATATGGCCGGGAGCCACGGCCTCCACCAGCGGGCTTCGCTCCAGCACCACATCAGCCAGGCGGCTGGCCTCCGTGTGGACGAAGGACTCCTGGAGGGGGAGAAACACCGCCTTCGGGCAGAGTGCGAGCGCGCGCCGGAGCGTCGTCCCGATCGTCACCCCGGCCGCCGCGGCCTCGGCGGAACAGGCCGTGACCTGGGCGTGCTCCTCGGGTGCGCCTCCGGCCACGATCGCCCGCCCGGTGAGTTCCGGGTGGTCGCGCCGGGCCAGCGCGATAAGGAAGTTGGGGACCTGGAGGCAGGCAACATCCATGGGATCTGCGATGGTAGAACAAATGTTCTAGCTCGGATAGATCCGGAGTGTGAAGATTTCGTGCCCCTGTCAGTCGAGCGGTGGAGCCTCCGCGATCGCTTCGGCATCGCGCGAATGGGCCACTGGCGAGACGCCTGCTGCCTCCAGTGTCGCCTCGAACGAGGCGATCGCAACCTCGATCTGGCCGTCGTCCGGCACCTTCGTCGTCAGTGCCTGGAGGGCGATGTTTGGCATGAACATCGCATGGACAAACCAGTTCTCTCCATAACGCGCGCCAATCCGCAGGATCTCGTAGCTGATCCCCGCCACCAGCGGCATGAACACGATGCGCGAACCAGTCCGGACGATCAGCCCCTTATCCACCAGCAGGTCGAACACGAAAAAGGTGATAAGCGCGACGAACACCACCACCAGCAGGAAGCTCGTCCCGCAGCGCGTGTGCTCCTTCGGGAACGGGCGCACCTCGCCCGGTGTGAGCGGCCGGCCAGCCTCGTAGGCGTGGATGGTCATGTGTTCGGCGCCGTGGTACTCGAATACCCGCCGGATATCCGGGATGAGCCCGATGAGGGCAATGTAGCCCACGAAGAGCACCAGCCGCAGGACGCCCTCTACCGCCACGATCCAGAAACGGTGGACGTCGAACGCCTCGAGCAGGTTCGCCAGCAGGATCGGTCCCGCGAAGAACACCCCCACCACGAACAGGATCGAGAGCGCCATCGTCCCCCAGAGCACCTTCTCCGGGAATTCCGCCGGCTCGCCGGTCGTCTCATCCTCTTCCTCGAAGGCAATCCGCGATGAGTAGTTGAGCGCCCGCATCCCCAGCGCCATCGTCTCCCACAGCACCACCACCCCGCGCAGGAACGGAATCCGCCGCGAACGCCCGGTGTAGATCCCGGCCAGCCGTTCGGAATGGGTCACAATGTGGCCCTTCGGGTGGCGCACAGCCACCGCCATATGCTCGGGGCCCCGGATCATCACGCCCTCGATCACGGCCTGTCCGCCAAAGTACACATTTGCCGGCTGGTTCGGGGTCGCCTCCGTCATGGCTGCTCCAAAAAGAAAAGGGGCGCACGAGGCGCCCCGGTATTGTGCCGTCTTCGCTGGCTAGCCGCCGCGCTGGAAGCGCCGGTTGAAGCGCTCCACCCGTCCGGCCGTGTCAACAATGCGCTGCTCGCCCGTGTAGAACGGGTGGCACTCGCTGCAGACATCCAGGTGCATCGCCGTCTTGGTCGAACGTGTCTTGATCTCCGCCCCGCACGAGCAGCGGATCACCGCTTCCTGGTAGTTCGGGTGAATTCCTGCCTTCATCGCTACTCCCCTAACTCTCAGCCTGCGCGTACACGCTGATCTTCTTCCGCCGTCCCTTGGCGAATGGCTCGAACTTCACCTGCCCGTCGATCAGGGAGAAGATCGTATAGTCCCGCCCCAGACCCACGTTGTTGCCCGGGTGGAAGCGGGTGCCGCGCTGCCGCAGGATGATCGATCCCGGCTTCACCACCTCACCGTCGTAGTGCTTTACGCCAAGGCGTTGCGAATTGCTGTCGCGGCCGTTCTTTGAGCTTGAAACGCCTTTTTTGTGCGCCATGCTGCCTTACCCCTTCGAGATCGACTCGACCACGAGCCGAGTAACGTGCTGGCGGTGTCCGAACTTCCGCCGGTACCGCACCTTGTTCTTGTACTTCATGAACACCAGCTTCGGCGCGCGCCCGTGCTGGGTAATCCGCGCACGGACCGAGGCTCCCTCCACCAGCGGATTCCCGATCGTCACATTCGGCCCGTCAAGGACCATCATGACTTCCAGGTCCACCGTGTCACCGGGCTCGCCCGCCACGCGGTTCATCTCAAATTCTTGCCCTTCGGCAAGGCGCAATTGGCGCCCATCGGCGCGTACGATCGCTTCCATATCTTAACTCCAGGAAATCCGTGGACAGCTTTCCAGTGTGGCGCTGTCCACGGACTCAGTCAACGAGGTCCCCGGGACCGGGGTGGTGTCAGCCGTCTGCGCGAGTCTGGTTCCCACCTTCCCAGGCGAGTCCGGGCGCCGGCTTTGGCTCAAATGCCGGCCGGGGAGGTGCTTCACCGCTGGCTGGCGGCGTCACAGGCGATTCCGGCGGCGCGGCGTCGCTTCCCGCCGGTGGCCACGGCTCATCCGGGTTGCTGTTGAGCAGCCGCAGAAGCGTCTCACCCTCCAGCGTCTCCACATCCATCAGGACGCCTGCGAGCTTGTCGAGCAGCGGGCGCCGCTCCATCAGGATGCGCGACGCCGCCTGGTGCGCCTCGTCGATGAGTTCCCGCACTTCATCATCGATGTTCTCCGCAACCTTCTCGCTATAGTCCCGCGTTTCCGAGATCTCCCGTCCCAGGAACACCAGCTCTTCCGCTTTGCCGAACGTCCGCGGCCCCAGCTTCTTGCTCATGCCCCAGCGGGTCACCATCGACCGCGCAATGCGGGTCACCTGCTGGATGTCGCTCGATGGGCCGGTCGATGCCTCCCCGAAGATCATCTCCTCGGCTGCCAGCCCGCCCAGGGCGCTCGCCATCCGGTCCTTGAACATCGCCGGCGTGTGGTAGCTCGTGTCCTCACCGATGAACCGCGTGTGCCCGCCGCTCATCCCGCGCGAGACAATCGTCACCTTGTGGACCGGGTCGTGGTGCTTCAGGAAGTGCGCCACGATGGCGTGCCCGCCTTCGTGGTACGCCGTGACCTTCTTCTCCAGCTCCGACATTACCTTGCTCTTGCGCTCCGGCCCGAGGATCACGCGGTCAACCGCCTCCTCGAACTCCTTCATGGTGATGATCTTCTTGTTGCGCCGGGCGGCGAGGATCGCCGCTTCGTTCACCAGGTTCGCAAGGTCGGCGCCGCTGAATCCCGCGGTCGCCTTCGAAAGCACCGAGAGCTTCACGTCGTCGGCGATCGGCTTGCCTTTCGCGTGCACGCCCAGAATAGCCTCGCGGCCCTTCACATCCGGTGCGTCCAGGACAACCTTGCGGTCGAACCGGCCCGGGCGCAGCAGCGCGGGGTCGAGGATGTCGGGGCGGTTGGTCGCCGCGATCACAATCACGTTTGTCCCGGTGTCGAACCCGTCCATCTCCACAAGGATCTGGTTGAGGGTCTGCTCGCGCTCATCGTGGCTGCCGCCGAGGCCCGCGCCGCGCTGGCGGCCGACCGCGTCGATTTCGTCCACGAACACAATGCAGGGGGCGTTCTTCTTGGCCTGCTCGAACAGGTCGCGTACGCGGCTTGCGCCCACACCCACGAACATCTCGACGAATTCCGAGCCTGAAATGCTGAAGAAGGGTACACCCGCCTCGCCAGCAACCGCCCGCGAAAGCAGCGTCTTGCCCGTACCAGGAGGCCCCACCAGGAGCACGCCCTTCGGGATGCGCGCGCCAAGTGCCGCGAACTTCTCCGGATACTTCAGGAACTCCACGACTTCCGCGAGCTCCTCTTTCGATTCGTCCACACCGGCCACATCGGCGAAGGTCACCGTCACCTTGCTCCCGGTGAACAGCCGCGCCCGGCTCTTGCCGAAGCTCATCGCCTGCGAGTTCGAGCCCTGCGCCTGCCGCATGATGAGCAGCAGGAACAGGCCGAACAACAGGAACGGCAGGACGTTCAGCAACAGGCTGAGCCATGGCCCGAACCCCGAGCTATCCTTGTACTCCAGGTTCACCGCGGCCACGCCCGCGCCCGTGCCCGCCGGACGGCTCAGCGCCACTCCTGCGTCCGCGAGCAGTTTCTCAATTTCCGAGTTCGACCCGATCTTTGCCGACTTGACGTCCGGCTCGGCGTCGGGACTCGACGTAACATACGTGACGGTCAGGTTCCGCCCATCGATTTCGATCTCCTGGACAAGGCCGCTCTTCGCGTCTTCGACGACCTGGCCATAACCGATCTTCTGGTGGTCATCCCCACCCTGGAAGAATGCGAAGACTATAGCGACCACGGCCACAATGAGGATCAGATAGAGAAAACTGTTGCGTAGCCAGCGGGAATACAAAGGCGATCTCCGGGTGCGCGGGGCAAAGGCCGCGCCGTGCTTCTGAGTATAGCAGACCCCCCAAGCCCTCTTTCGCGGACGTGTAAGCAGGCCTATACGCAGATGGGGCCGTGGCCAGCTGCCACAAGCACCCTATAGGTAACGTACGCCACCTGACGTTGGTTGCCACAGGGGTAACCCCTGAAATCCGCCCGGATCCGGGCCGCTGTCTCCCATTTCTCCCCGAGCCGCTACGCTTCTCACATCTCGATTCACCTCAAGGAGTCCCCATGAAGCTCGCGTTCGTTGGCGGTACCGGTCCCGAAGGCCTCGGCCTTGCCATGCGCTTCGCCCGCGCCGGCCACGAAGTCGCCATTGGCTCCCGGTCCACCGAACGCGGAGTTGAAGGCGCAGATAAGGTCCGCGAAGCGGTCCCCGGTGCGACGGTCTCCGGTGGCTCCAACGCGGAGGTCGTCCCGGCAGCCGATGTGGTCTTCCTCACCTTCCCGTATGGCGGCCAGCAGCCCACCCTCGAAGCTCTCGGCTCAGCCCTGGATGGCAAGATCGTCTGCGACGTGGTGGCCCCGCTTGAATTCCAGCAGGGCATCGGTGCGGTCGCGCTCAACGTCCCGGGCAGCAGCGCGCTCCAGGAAGCCATTGCCCAGCTCCCGAATGCCCGCGTCGTCTCCGCCTTCCAGAACATGAGCGCCGAAGAGCTCCAGCACCTCGATCACCCGATCGAGGCTGACGTGCTCGTTTGCGGCCGCGATGCCGAAGCCAAACAGGTGGTCATCGGGCTCGCCAACGACATTGCCGGCTGCCGCGGTATCGACGCTGGCGGGCCGTCCCAGAGCCGCTATGTCGAGATGCTCACTTCGCTCCTCATCAATCTCAACCGCAAGCACAAGACGCAGACCAGTATCCGCATCTCCGGGCTGTAGCCGCCCGGTCGCGCGCGTATCCTTGTCTTCACGGCCCGGCCCAGTCCGCCAGGCCCCAGTTCGCACCAAGGAAGGCGGCCCCCAATGCCCGGACTCTCCATTTTCGGCATCCCAGGACTCCCCGAAATCACGGCAGGGACCGACCTCGCGGACGCCATCCGCGCCGCCGCGCAAGAGGCCAGCTCGCCCCTTGCCTCGGGCGATATCCTCGTCATCACCTCGAAGATCGTCTCCAAGGCCGAGGGGCGGGTTGTCGAGCTTTCGAAGGTCCCGGTCTCCCCGTTCGCCCGCCAGTACGCCGAGAAGTGGGAGAAGGAACCCGCCATCGTCGAACTTGTGCTGCAGGAGTCGCGCCGGGTTGTCCGCCAGGTCGGCCCCATTCTCATCACCGAGACCCGCCACGGGTTCATCTGTGCCAACGCCGGCATCGACCAGTCCAGCTCCGGCGGTCACGGCCTGGCGGTCCTCCTGCCGATTGACCCCGATGCAAGCGCCAGGCGCGTCCGCCAGGGCCTCAAGGCCAGCGGCCTCGATGTCGCCGTCATCGTCTCGGATACGTTCGGCCGCCCCTGGCGCGAAGCCCAGACCGACATCGCCATCGGCATCGCCGGGATGCAGCCCGTCACCAGCTACATCGGGCAGGTGGACCCCCACGGCCACGAGTTCCGCGTCCAGGCGCTCTGCACCGCTGATGAAGTCGCCGGCGCCGCCG
>Ga0209477_1001495_pt1 | contig 14189 bp, 10 predicted proteins | sample KloWWTupernatant_FD_187180 | JGI IMG/M metagenome (GOLD analysis project Ga0209477, IMG submission 187180) | Active sludge microbial communities from Klosterneuburg, Austria, studying microevolution and ecology of nitrifiers - Klosterneuburg... | ecosystem: Engineered > WWTP > Aerobic digester >...
AGGGCGGCGAGCTCGGCGGCCCTTCGTGACGCCCGGCGCTCGTTCCTCGCGCCGGGCTCCTCAGGGAACGTTGTGGATAGTGCGCTGACGCGTCAGGGCGCGAACCTATCGGGTATGCCGTCGGCGTCGGCGTCCACCTGTTCGGCGGCCTCGACTTCGCGGTAGTGGCGGTTTCGGGAGCCGAGCAACAGCGCGGCGAGCACGGCCGCCAGCACGGACGCGGTGAGGATGGCCACCTTGCCGATGTCGTCATTGGGAGTGCCCTGCCCGAAGCTGAGTTCGCTCACGAGCAGCGAGACGGTGAACCCGATCCCGCCGAGCACGGCCAGCCCGAAGACGTCGATCCAGGCCAGATCGGGATCGAGTCGAGCATGCCGCAGCCGAGTCACCAGCCAGGTGGCGCCGGAGATGCCGATCGCCTTGCCCACGACCAGGCCGAAGATCACTCCCAAACCGATCGGGCTGGTCACTGCGGCGACGAACCCGCTCCATCCGCCGACGGCCACGCCGGCCGAGAAGAAGGCGAAGACCGGCACCGCGACGCTGGCCGAGAACGGTCGCACCTTGTGCTCCAGGATCTCGGCTAGACCGTGCGCGTTGTCGTCCCCACGAGCCGGATGCACCGGCACGCCGAACGCCAGCAGCACGCCGGCCACCGTCGCATGCACGCCCGAGTTGTATGCCAGCGCCCAGGCGACCAATCCGATCGGCACCAGCAGCAGGAACGCCGCCCAGCCGTGCCTCGACAGGAAACGCTGGCCGCGATGGGCGACCAGAGCGAACAGCACGATCGGCACCAGACCGCCCAGCAGGTACTCCAGCCTTAGGTCGCGGGTGTAGAAGAAGGCGATGATCGTGATGGCGATCAGGTCGTCAGCGACAGCAAGCGTGAGCAGGAAGGTCCGCAACGCCGCTGGGAGGTGCGACCCGATGACCGCCAGTACGGCGAGTGCGAACGCGATGTCAGTGGCTGCCGGGATCGCCCAGCCGACGCGCGCGCCTGGATCGGTGAACGTGAACGCGACGTAGATCAAGGCCGGGACGGCCACCCCGCCCACCGCCGCGACGACCGGCACCAGCGCGGTCTTCGGGTCACGCAGGTCGCCGGTGACGAACTCCCGCTTGAGTTCCAGGCCGACCAGGAAGAAGAAGACAGCCAGCAGTCCGTCCGCTGCCCAGTGCCCGATCGACAGGTCGAGGTGTAGACCGAGCACGTCGCCGCCGAGGTGCAGATCGCGAAGCCCGAAGTAGAACTCCGGCGCGAGGTTCGCACACAGCATCGCTGCGAGCGCGGCGATCAGCAGCAGGATTCCACCGACAGACTCGCGCCGGAGGATCTCGTTGATCCTCCGGAACTCGGCGTAGGCGCCCCGGGCCAGCGTGGCCCGCTGACCGTTCACCAGATCTTCACGCGGTCGGACGGATCGAGCCAGGCCGCGTCCGCCTCGGTGACGCCGAAAGCGGCGTAGAACGCCGGCAGATTGCGTACCACCTGGTTGCAGCGGAACTCCTCCGGCGAGTGCGGGTCGGTCGCGATCTGTTGCCGCAGCGCTTCGTCCCGGCGCTTGCTCTGCCAGACCCGTGCCCAGGAGAGGAAGAACCGCTGATCGGCCGGGATGCCGTCCACCGGTTCGGGCTCGACGCCGTCGAGAGCGAGTCGCCAGGCGTCGTAGGCGATCGCCGCGCCGCCGAGATCGCCGATGTTCTCGCCGATGGTCAGTTCGCCGTTCACATGCACCTCGGGCAGTTGTACGGGGGCGAGTGCGGAGTACTGGCCGATCAGCGCTCGCGTCCGCTCGGTGAAGGCCTCCCGGTCAGCCGGCGTCCACCAGTCCCGCAGCCGACCTTCGCCGTCGCAGGTTGAACCCTGGTCGTCGAAACCGTGCCCGATCTCGTGACCGATCACCGCGCCGATGCCGCCGTAGTTCACCGCGTCATCCGCCTCGGGGTCGAAGAACGGCGGTTGCAGGATGGCAGCGGGAAACACGATCTCGTTGCGCAGCGGGTGGTAATACGCGTTGACCGTCTGCGGAGTCATCAACCACTCCCACTTGCGGATCGGTCCGCCGAGCTTGCTGAGCTCGTCCGCTGCCTGGAACTCCGCGCAGGCCAGCACGTTGCCCACCAGGTCGCGCCGGTCGATCTGCAAGCCCGCGTAGTCGCGCCAAACCGTCGGGTAGCCGATCTTCGGGGTGAAGTTCGCGAGCTTGTGCAGAGCCTCGGCGCGGGTGGCGTCCGTCATCCAGTCGAGGTGAGTGATCGAGTTGCGGTAGGCGGTCAGGAGGTTGGCCACCAACTCGTCCATGCGCTCCTTCGCAGCGGGCGGGAAGTGCCGTTCCACGTAGAGCTTGCCGACCGCTTCGCCGAGGCTGCGCTCGACCAGGTCTATGCCGCGCTTCCAGCGCTCCTTGAGCTGCGGGACGCCCTGCAGCGTGGTGCCGTAGAAGCTGAATCGCTCCAGCACCAGCGGCTCGGGAAGGAATGGAGCCATTCCCGACACCAGCGCCCAGCGGCACCACTGCTTCCAGTCGTCGAGCCGCGAAGGCACGAAGAGCTCGGCCAGCTCGGTGAGGAAGGACGGCTGTGCGACGATCACCTGGTCGAGGCGCGGCACCCCGGCGGCGGTGAGAACCCGAGTCCACGAGACGCCGGACGCGTCGAGGTCGGCCCAGTCGGTGGGGTTGTACATCGCCACCATGTCGCGGGTGCGAACCTTGTCCCAGTGCTTGGCCGCCACGTCGCGTTCGAGATCGACGGTGAGCCCGGCGACGCTGGAGGAGATGCCGCCGAGGGTGAGCATCCGGTTCACGTGATCGTGGTAGGTGCTCAAGATCTCGGCGTGCTCGCCCAGGCGGTAGTACTCCTCGTCGGGCAGCCCGATGCCCGACTGCCCGATGAACAGCGCGTAGCGGGACGGATCTCCGGGGTCAGCCTCTACATCGACGCCGATCGGGGTGGACAGCCCGCGCCGCAGGCTCCGTCCGAAGTAGTCGAGGAGGTCGTCGAGGGTACCGATGGCGTCGATCTCGGCCAGGATCGGCGCGAGCGGTGCCAGCCCGCGCGCGTCCACCTGCTCGGTGTCCATGAAACTGCCGTACAGCTGCTCGACCAGGTAGGCCTCGGTGCCCGGATCGGCACCGGCCAGACCGGTGACGATGTCCCGGATCGCCTGCTCGGACGCGTCGCGAAGGTCCATGAACGCACCGGCGGCGTGTTTGTCGGCCGGGATCTCGGCGGACGCGAGCCAGTGCCCGTTGGTGTGGCGGAAAAGGTCGTCCTGCGGACGTACTGACGGATCGAGATCGAAGTTGGTCACGGACTGAAGGCTAGTAGCACCCGCGGACACAATGCGTGCCCCACTGCGAGGGGTACCCGGGTGCTAGCTTCTGGCTCAGGGACGAAGGCTGGACGGCCGATCAGGACGGGAGGTCGAGATGACCACAGTGGAGACGACGGAACTGCGCTCGCTACCCGACGCGTACGCGCTCCCCGCGACGGAGGTGTGCGCAGCGCTCGGTTCGGGCGCGGACGGTCTGAGCGCGGACGCCGCCAGGCGACGCTTGGCCGAGGTCGGCCCGAACCGCATCGAAGCTGCCGCCGCCGAGCCCTCGTGGCTCCGCTTCCTGCGCCACTTCGACGACATCCTGATCTACATCCTGCTCGCGGCTGCGGCGCTGAAAGCCGCGATGGGGGAGTGGATCGACTTCTGGGTGATTCTCGCGGTCGCGGTGATCAATGCCGCGATCGGCTTCGTCCAGGAGGGACGGGCCGAGTCGGCCCTGGCGGGGATTCGAAAAATGCTCTCCACCGATGCCCAGGTGCGACGCGACGGCGAATGGACGCGGGTGCCGGCCGAGGAGCTCGTACCCGGCGATGTGGTCCGGGTGACCGCTGGGGCGAAGGTGCCTGCCGACCTGCGCCTGTTCGAAGCCGCCAATCTCCGGGTCGAGGAGGCGGCGCTCACCGGCGAAGCCGTGCCCTCGACCAAGACCATCGAACCGGTCGCGGCAGGTACCGGTATCGGCGACCGCACCTCGATGCTGTTCTCCTCCGCACTGGTGTCCGCCGGCCAGGGCGTCGGGGTGGTCACCGCCACCGGTGCGCAGGCTGAGATCGGTCGGATCACCACAATGCTCAGCGACATCGACAGCTTTGACACGCCGCTGACAAGGCAACTCAGTGGTTTCGCCAAGATGCTCGCCGGGGCCATCGCGGTGCTCGCAGTGGTGATGGTCGCGATCGGAAAGCTCTGGCACGGGTTGCCCGCAGGTGAACTGATCTCGGCCACCATCGGGTTCGCGGTGGCCGCCATTCCTGAGGGGCTGCCGGCTCTGGTCACGATCACGCTCGCGCTCGGCGTGCAGCAGTTGGCCAAGCGGAACGCGATCGTCCGCAAGCTGCCCGCGGTCGAGACCCTGGGCTCGGTCACCCGGATCTGCTCGGACAAGACCGGCACCCTGACCACGAATGAGATGACCGTGCGGACGGTGGTCACCGCGGCCGGAGAGTACGCGGTGAGCGGGCTGGGCTACGACCCCGATGGTGCGATCAGCCTGAACGGTACGGCCGTACGTACCGCCACCCACGGTGACCTTCTAGCGGTGGTGACCGCGATGAGCGTGGTGAACGACGCAGTGGTCGCCCGGACGGACGGACGCTGGCAGTTGGTCGGCGAGCCGACCGAAGGAGCGCTCACGACACTGGGGATGAAGGCCGGCTTCGATCCGTCCGGGTATCCACGCACGGACGTGCTGCCGTTCGACTCCGAACACAAGTACATGGCCACGGCGAACACCACTCCGGAGGGGAACCGCGTGATCCTGGTCAAGGGTGCACCTGATCGGCTCCTCGATCGCTCGGCAAGGCAGTTGTCCGCGTCCGGGAAGCTGGAGCCGCTCGACCGTGCCTGGTGGGACGCCAGGGTCGACGATTTGTCCGGCCAGGGGTTGCGGGTGTTAGCCGCTGCCTCCCGTCCGGCGCCGGCCCAGGCCACTGATGCGTCCGGGCTCGGCCACGAGGCTCTGACCGACCTGGTGATGCTCGGCCTGACCGGCATCGTCGACCCGCCGCGACCAGAGGCGATCCAGGCGATCACGGTCTGCCACACCGCGGGCATCAAGGTGACCATGATCACCGGCGATCATGCCGGCACGGCCACCGCGATCAGTCGCGAGATGGGCATCTTCGACGAGTCCACTGAGGCTGCGGTGACCGGTGCCGAGATCGAGGCCGCCACGGACGAGCAGTTGCGGCAGATCGTGAATCGAACCGAGACTTTCGCGCGGACGAGCCCCGAGCACAAGCTGAGGCTGGTGAAGGCGCTGCAGGCCAACGGCGAGATCGTGGCGATGACCGGGGACGGCGTGAACGACGCACCCGCGCTGAAGCGGGCGGATGTCGGGGTGGCGATGGGAATCAAGGGCACGGAGGTGACCAAGGACGCGGCCGACATTGTGCTCGCCGACGACAACTTCACCACCATCGAACACGCCATCGAGGAGGGCAGGCGGATCAACGACAACCTGCACAAGTCGGTGCTCTTCCTGCTACCGACGAACGGCGCCCAGTCGTTGGTGGTGCTGCTCGCGGTCCTGTTCGGCTGGACGCTGCCGCTGGAGCCAGTGCAGATCCTCTGGGTCAACATGATCACGGCCGTCACGCTCTCGTTGGCCCTGGCCTATGAGCCGGCCGAACCCGACATCATGCTGCGTCCGCCCCGTGCGCCGAACGCACCGCTGGTGAGCGCGAAGTACCTGCCGCGGCTGGCGACGGCGTCCGTGCTGATCGCCGCGGCGACGCTGGTGACGTTCGCTATCGGCCGGCTGATCACCGGTGACGCCTCAGTGGCCCAGACCTGGGCGGTGAACACGCTGGCTCTCGCCCAGGCCGCCTACCTCTTCAACGCGCGCTTCCTGCGGGAATCGAGCCTGCGCCGGGAGGCGATCGGCGGTAACCCGATGGTTTGGCGGGTGGTCGGGCTGCTGGTGCTGCTTCAGGTGGCGTTCGTCTACCTGCCGGTGCTGAACCGGTGGTTCGGCTCCACGCCGGTGGACGTCTTCGGTTGGCTGATCCCGCTCGCTTTCGCGGTGGCGGTCTTCGTGCTGATGGAGGTGGGCAAGGCGGCCTTGCGCCATCGCGAGCTGAACTGAATCCATTGAGAACGCTTGCAAGGTTGATCGATAAAGTGTAACGTTCACTTTAACGATCAACTCAGGAGGCGGTGATGGGCGGTATCCCGGAGAACCCGGTGACCATGAAGACCATCGCCCAGCGGCTCGGGGTCTCGATCACCACGGTGTCCAACGCCTACAGCAAGCCCGATCGGCTCTCGCCCGACCTGCGTGACCAGATCTTCGAGATCGCCAGCGAACTCGGCTACTGCGGCCCGAGCGCCGCCGGACGCGCGCTGCGCTCGGGCCGGACGGACGTTTGCGGCTTCCTGTTCGGCGCGCGGCTGTCGCAGGCGGTGGTCGACCCGTACTCGGTGCTGTTCCTATCGGGACTGAGCGATGCGATGGAGGACTACGGCGCTTCGGTGCTGCTGCTGCGCGCACCAAAGGAGCACGGCAAGGACTCCCAGGTGCTGCAGCGAGCGGCGATCGACGCACTCGTGGTCGACTCACCCGTGGCTGATCATCCGGGGATGGACGTCCTTCGGCAGCGCGGGATTCGGATCGTCGGCAGCCAGCGCGCCACGGACGGCGATTGGGTGGCCATCAACGACGCCAAGGCCGGACGCCTGGTCGGCAAGCACCTGCAGCGGCTCGGGCACCGCAACATCGTGGTGGTGGCCCCCGGCTACAACCACGATGACATCAAGGAGTTCGAGTACAACCCCGATCGGCCGAACGCGAACCTCCGCCCCGAAACCTACGAGGGTGAACGAGTGCGTGGGCTCTGGGAGAAGGTTCCCGGCGCTCGGATCCGGGTCGTCTGCACCGGCGAGTACAGCCGCGAGTCCGGCCGGAAGGCCGCTGGCTACGCGCTCGACGTGCAGGACCGCCCGACCGCGGTCGTTGCCTTGAGCGATGTGCTTGCGCTCGGCGTATGGGACGCGGCTCACGACCGCGGCCTGGCGCCCGGACGGGATCTCTCGATCGTCGGCTTCGACGACATCCCGGACGTGGGGTTCGTCGGCATCACCACGGTCCACCAGCCGATCGCCGAGAAGGGCCGGCTCGCCGGGCACCTGGCCATGAACCCGGACTACCCCGATCGACAGATCACGTTACCCATCGAACTCGTGGTCAGGGCCAGCACTGGCCCGGCGCCACACAACTGAATCGAATGTGAAGAGAAGAGGATTGAAATGACCATTGCGCTCACCACCCAGATCCAGCTCGCCGAGCGGGCAATTACCCCGGCGATCGCGTTCGACCCCCGGGCGGTTCCCGCCCAGCACACCTCGTTGCGGGAGTTGATCGCCTCGACGCTGCGGAACATGTCCGACGGCAGCCTCCGGCTCGCTGACCGGATCGACCCCGAGCCCCGATACGCCTGCTGAGGCTGACTCACCACTGGCGCGAAGCGGCGCAGGTTCTTTCGAACCTGCGCCGCTTCGTCTATCCGTAGCCACCGAGAAACGATGGCTGAGCCCTGACAACACGATGGCTGAGCCTGACGAAGCCTCGGCCGCCTCGCAGTGGGAGGGCTTTTCAGTAGAAGGCGCGAAGCAGCAACTCGGCGATCGGCCAGGCGCCCTCGGATGTATTGCCGAGGACGGTGGCGGTCGTCTTGGTGTCCGGGTCGTGGATCGAGCGCATGGAGACGCCCGCGTCGTAGCCCTCCATGAGCAGGGCCGGGCCGTCGGGATGGACGTAGACGCCGAGCCCGTAGCGCAATCCCTCGTCGGGCACGTCGAACCTTGGCCGGACGATCTCGTCCACGAGGTCGCGACCGACGATCCGTCCGTCCCGTAGTGAGAGCCAGAACTGGTGCAGGTCGGCCACGTTCGCGTAGGCACCGCCGTCCCCGTTGCCGCGGATCGGCAGGTGGAGGACGTTGGTGAGGTCGCCGGAAGCTTGCAGGTAGCCGAGGGCAGCGTCCCCAGGTAGTTCGTTCGAGCGTAGGAACGCTGCCCCGCGCATGCCGGCGCGCGCGAAGACCTCCTCGACGACCAGCTCGTGGTAGCCGCGTCCGCTGACCCGCTCGGCCACCAGCGCCAGCACCAGGTAGCCGCCGTTGTTGTAGGCGAAATGGTCACCCGGCGCGAACGCCTGCTCGAAACCATCGAGCACTGGCAGGAACCCGCTGGTCGCATCGAGGGTGTGCACCGGCACGGGTAGTACGTAGTCGGCGGCGTCCCAGTCGGCCTCCTCGTCGAGGTAGTCGCCGATCCCCGAGGTATGGCCCAGCAGATGTTCAACGGTGACTGCATCGTCGATCAGCGGTAGGTCGGTGCCCAGGACGGGTCGAACCGGCGTGTCACGGCTGAGCAGACCGAGTTCGACCAGCCGCAGCACCGCCAGTGCGGTGAAGGTCTTGCTTCCGCTGGCCAGCGCGAACCGCGTTTCCAGAGTGTTCGGCACCCCGAAAGCCCGGTTCGCTGAGCCGTAGCACCGGTACCACGGCGCGTTGTCGGCGGTCGTCACCGCGACCACGCCGCTGAAGCCGTTCTTCGCTGCAGCTTCGGTCAGGCGCCTCTCGTCGATCTCCATCAGCCGATTCTGTCGTGGCATGGCTCGGGACACCACAGGTCTCGACGAGCGCGGGTCTCGACGAGCTCGACCACCCGAGGGTGAACGCCGCCGAGCTGGCCGAGGGCTTCCAGGCGCTAGACCTGCCAGGTGTCGGTACCGGCGACGAGGTCCTGCAACTGGGCCAAACGCTGCGGCTGGTCGCTCACGTCGCTGAGTTGATCGCGCGCGAGATCGTCGTACGCCGGACGCTCGACGTCGCGGAAGATGCCGATCGGCGAGGACTGCAGTCCGGCCAGGTCGGTCAGACGGGAGATCGCGAACGCTTGGCCCGGATCGTCATGATGGGCGTCGTGCACCAGCACGTTCTCAAGTCCGACTTCGGCCACCTCAGCGGTCTGCAGGTGCCCGCCGGCGTCCCGTACAACGCCCCTTGAGCCGTCCGGTCCGAAGACGATCGGCTCGCCGTGCCGCAGCGGGATGAGCCCACTGTCCGCGCCCTTCAGCGCGTCGAAGGCTCCGTCGTTGAAGATCGGGCAGTTCTGGTAGATCTCGACGAAGGACGCCCCGCGGTGGCTGATCGCGGCGGTCAGCACCTTCGAGAGGTGCGCGCGGTGCGAGTCGACCGTCCGCGCCACGAAGGTCGCCTCGGCGCCGAGCGCCAGCGAGACCGGGTTGAACGGACGGTCCACCGAACCGGCCGGGGTCGACTTGGTCACCTTGCCCTGCTCGGACGTGGGGGAGTACTGCCCCTTCGTCAGCCCGTAGATGCGGTTGTTGAACAGCATGATCGTGATGTTCACGTTCCGGCGCAGCGCATGGATCAGGTGGTTGCCGCCGATGCTGAGCGCGTCGCCGTCGCCGGTCACCACCCAGACCGCAAGATCGGGACGGGTCATCGCCACGCCGGTAGCGATCGCCGGTGCGCGGCCGTGGATCGAGTGCATGCCGTAGCTGTCCACGTAGTAGGGGAAGCGGGACGAGCACCCGATCCCGGAGACGATCACGGTGTTCTCGCGCTTGATGCCCAGGGTCGGCATCAGGCCCTGGAACGTGGCCAGCACCGCATAGTCGCCGCAGCCCGGACACCAGCGCACCTCCTGGTCGGAGGTGAAGTCCTTCCGCGTCAGCGGAGTCACGGACAGCGGCACGCGGGCCAGTCCGGACGCCGGAACCAGTGGGGTCGCGGTCACTTGCCCGCCTCCTCGTCGATGATCTCGCTCAGGTCCTTGGCCAACTCGGACAACGAGATCGGCAGTCCGCGCACCCGTGAATAGCTCTCGGCGGGCACCAGGTATTTCGCTCGCAGGATCATCGCCAACTGCCCGAGGTTCATCTCCGGCACGATCACCCGGTCGTAGGCGGCGAGCACCTCGCCCAGGTTCGCAGGCAATGGGTTCAGGTAGCGCACCTGCACGCAGGCCACATCGCGCCCGGTACGACGGACGCGGCGCGCGGCTGCCGAGATCGGCCCGTACGTCGAGCCCCAGCCCACCGCCAGCACCTTGGCCTTTCCGCTCGGATCGTCCACCTCCACCGGTGGCACCACCGCCTGGATCCCGTCCACCTTCTGCTGGCGCAGGTTCACCATGAACTCGTGGTTGGCCGGGTCGTAGGAGATCGCGCCGGTGCCGTCCGCCTTCTCGATGCCACCGATGCGGTGTTCCAGGCCAGGGGTACCGGGCACGGCCCAGGCTCTGGCCAGCTTCTCGTCGCGAAGGTAGGGCCAGTAGGCGCCGTCCGGACGGTTGGGCTCGGTGGCGAACCGGGGCTCGATCTCCGGCAGCGAATCCAGGTCGGGCACCAGCCACGGCTCGGCGCCGTTGGCCAGGTACCCGTCGGAGAGCAGGATCACCGGCGTGCGGTAGTCGATGGCGATCTTCACCGCCTCGTAGGCGGCAGCGAAACAGTCACCCGGCGATTGCGGCGCGATCACCGGCAGCGGTGCCTCGCCGTGGCGTCCGTAGATGGCCTGGGTGAGGTCGGCCTGCTCGGTCTTGGTCGGCATGCCGGTAGCAGGACCGGCGCGCTGGACGTCACAGATCACCAGGGGCAGTTCCAGCATCACCGCGAGGCTGATGGTCTCCATCTTCAGCGCCAGGCCCGGGCCGGACGTGGTGGTCACGCCCAGGCTGCCGGCGAAGGATGCGCCCAGCGCCGCGCCGACGGCCGCGATCTCGTCCTCGGCCTGGAAGGTCATCACCCCGGCGTCCTTCGCTGCGGCCAGGAAGTGCAGCACATCGGACGCGGGCGTGATCGGGTAGGCGCCAAGGAACAGCTGCAGGTTGGCCTTGGCCGCCCCCGCCATCAGACCGAACGCCAGCGCCCGGTTGCCCGAGATCTGTCGATAGACGCCGGCCGGCACCGGGGCCGGGGCCACCGCGAACCGGTTGGCGAACACCTCGGTGGTCTCGCCGAAGGCGTAGCCAGCCTTGAAGGCGGCGATGTTCGCATCCCGGATCTGCGGCACCTTGGCGAAGCGCCGTTCCAGGAAGCTGATCGTGCCCTCCATCGGACGGCTGTACAACCAGTCGAGCAGACCGAGGGCATACATGTTCTTGGTGCGCGCGGCATCCTTGCGGCCCAGCCCCAGTTCGGCCACCGCAGCGGTGGCCTGTCCGGAAAGGTCCAGGGCGACCACCTGGTAGCCGGCCAGCGATCCGTCGGTCAGCGGGTCGGCGGTGTAGCCGACCTTGGCAAGGTTCCGTGGGGTGAAGTCGGCGGTGTCGGCGATGATGAGCCCGTTGGCGGCCAGGTCACCAAGGTTCGCCTTCAGCGCTGCCGGGTTCATCGCCACCAGCACATCGGGCCGATCGCCCGGCGTGCGGATATCGAAATCGGCGAAGTGCAGCTGGAAACTCGACACGCCGGCCACGGTCCCGGCAGGGGCCCGAATCTCGGCGGGGAAGTTGGGCAGCGTGGAGAAGTCGTTGCCTGCGTTCGCGGTGTCGTGGGTGAACCGGTCTCCGGTCAGCTGCATGCCGTCGCCGGAATCGCCGGCGAACCGGATCACGACGTGGTCGAGCGTGGTCACTTCGGTCATGCGATGAGTTCTCTTCCCAGTCCCGCTGCGCCGGCGAACTGGGCGGCCGGCGCGTCGGGCAAGTCTAGTTGCTCGGTGGCCGCTGCCGCGTAAGCCTCGACGACTGCAGCCACCACCAATGGATGTACCCCGATCGGCTCAGATACCACGTCCGCCGCGACCGTATGCAGCCGATTGGCGAACTCACCGGGTGCGAGCAGGTAGCTCGCCACCGCGATCCTGCGGTGGCCGGACGCCCGCAGCCGCGCGACCGCGTCCGCGACGCTCGGCTCGGCTGCGGTGATGAACCCGGCCACAACCGGACGATCGAGCAACACGGCGAGTTCACGGGCCGCACCGGCGACCTCCAGCACCGAGCGCCGGCGCTTGGAGCCGGCAGCCGCGAGCACCACCGCGTCCGCCGGCCCGCCGGGTGCGCTCGCCTCGGCTGCGTGCAGGCGATCGGCCACGGCCGCGATCAGGCCCGGCCCGATCAGCCCGGCCAGCCGGGCGCGCCCGCCGGAGGCCTCGATCGCCGCGGGTAGGTCGCTGGTGACGTGGTATCCCGCGGTCAGGAAGCCGGGCACTACCACCGCCCCACCCAGCCCACTGAGGGTCTGGGTGAGGGTCGGCGAGAGCACGTCGGCCCAGCCGAGGTGCACTTGCACCCCGGGCAGTCGTGCGGCCACCGCGGCGGCGATGGCCGCGCCCACCTGCTGGCCGGCGGCGCTGCGGGTGCCGTGCAGGGCGAGCACCAGATCTGGGCGGTTCAAATGGCGTACTCCTGATCCTCTTCGAGCCGAGCGGCCTTGGCGCTCCGCTGGTGGCTGATGGCCTGCCAGGTGGTCAGGCCCACCCACAGCACGGCGACCACCCAGTAGCCGACGGTGGCCGCGTCGCCCTGGATTCCGCCGGCACTGAACAGGGTGCGCAGGTTGGTGATGACGATCAGTCCGCCGACCGCGACCCCCAGCACCTGGGCCGGCACCTTCGACACCAGCCAGGCGGCCAGCGGCGCGGCCACCACGCCACCGGCGAGTAGGGAGAGCACGATCCACCAGTCGATCCCGGCCGTGCCGAGGGCGACGATGAACCCGATGCTGGCAGCGGTTGACACCAGGAATTCGCTGGTGTCGACCGAACCGATCACCGTTCGTGGGGCGGTCTTGCCCGCGCTCAGCAGCGAGGTGGTCGACACCGGGCCCCATCCGCCGCCGCCGGTGGCGTCCACGAAACCGCCGACCAGGCCGAGCGGCACCAGGAAACGCGGACCGTGCGGGGTGCGGCGGGCGGTGGCGACGTTCGGCGGTGCGAAGACGTAGCGCAGCAGGATGTACATGCCCAGGAGGCCGAGGATGGCAGCCATGATCGGCTTGGCGGCTTCGGTGGAGAGGTTCGAAAGCACGGTCGCGCCGGCGAACGCGCCGATGGCGCCGGGCACCCCGATGATGCCGACTAGGCGCCAGTCGACGTTGCCGAGCTTCCAGTGCGAGACCCCGGACACGATGTTTGTGCCCATCTCGGCGAGATGGACCGAAGCGCTGGCCATCGCGGGAGTGAGCCCGGCCAGCAGCAGGAGTGAGGAGGAGGTCACGCCGTAGCCCATGCCCAGGGCACCGTCGACCAGTTGGGCGGCGAAGCCGACCACAGCGAGTATCAAATAGCGTTGCATTTCAGATGGTCCATTCGTCGGTCGGGGTGAAGTCGGGGTCGAAGACGAGGTGCCCGCGCACCATGCCGGCGGCAAGAGTCTGTTGAGTCTGTGGATCGATCAACAGCAGAGAGCCGCCAGCGCGGCTACAGCCGTAGTCCTCGGCCATGACCGGTCCGGCCAGGCGAATGCGTACGCGTCCGATGTCGTTCAGTTCGAACTTCTCCGTCTCGACGGGCACCAGGCCGTCCAGGTCGAGTTTCGCGACCAGTTCGGTCACCCGGGCCTGCACGGTGCGGGTGCCGTGTTTGACCAGCACCCGGGCCGCAGGCAGCAGCGGACGCTCCGCCAGCCAGCAGATGGTCGCGTCCAGTTCGGTGGTGGGTACCGGGGCATCGGCCACCGACGAGATCAGTTCGCCGCGGGCCACGTCCACGTCGTCGGCGAGACGCAAGGCGACCGACTGGCCGGCGCTGGCGGTCGCCAACTCGGTGCCGGCCAGGTCGATGCCGGCGATCCGCGTCCGGACGCCTTCGGGCAGCACCACCACCGGATCACCGACCCGCACCGAACCGGACGCGATCCGGCCGGCATAGCCGCGGTACTCGACATGCCGTGGGTCGAGGGCTGCCTCCTGCGGACGCAGGGTGAGCTGCACCGGGAATCGGAAGCCGGCGTCGGTCTCGATGGCCGGGGGAATGTCCTCCAGCAATTCGAGCAGGCTGGGGCCGTCGTACCAGGTCGTGTTCGGCGACCGGTCGACGACGTTGTCCCCGGCCAGCGCCGAGGTCGGCAGCGTCCGGACGTCGGCAATGCCCAGCCCGGACGCGGTCGCGGCCAGCTCGCCGGCCACCGCGCGGTAGCGCGCCTCGTCGTAGCC
>Ga0209477_1001501_pt1 | contig 14154 bp, 12 predicted proteins | sample KloWWTupernatant_FD_187180 | JGI IMG/M metagenome (GOLD analysis project Ga0209477, IMG submission 187180) | Active sludge microbial communities from Klosterneuburg, Austria, studying microevolution and ecology of nitrifiers - Klosterneuburg... | ecosystem: Engineered > WWTP > Aerobic digester >...
ACCCCGGCGTCTAGGACTCTTGTCCCCCATGCCAGGAGAGCCTACTTTCGGTCCTGGGTACCGGAAAGCCCGGCGCCAGCTCAGGACGTCTGTGGAAGGACACGATGATGTCTCCTACCCCCTTCACCGCGGAGCGTTTCGCCGGGAGGACCGCGATCGTCACGGGCGCCGGCTCCGGGATCGGCCGGGCCACGGCGATCCGGTTGGCGCTCGAGGGCGCCACCGTCATCGCCACCGACATCAGCGAGGCCCGCCTCGCCGAGCTCGTCGCCGAGCACCCGGAGCTCGGCTTCGTCACGGTCGCCGGCGACGTCTCGAGCCAGGAGCTCGTCGACCGGGTGGTCGCCACCGCCGGCGGCCGGGTCGACGCCCTGGCCAACATCGCCGGGATCATGGACGCCTTCCTGCCGCCGGCCGAGGTGGACGACGCCACGTGGGACCGGGTCTTCGCCGTCAACGTCACCGCGGTGATGCGCATGACGCGGGCCGTCCTGCCGCTGATGATCGAGGCCGGCAGCGGGTCGATCGTCAACGTCTCGTCCGAGGCGAGCCTGCGGGCCTCGGCCTCCGGTGCGGCGTACACGGCCTCCAAGCACGCCGTCAACGGCTTCACCAAGAGCACGGCCGTCTTCTACAAGCCCAAGGGCATCCGCGCCAACGCGGTCGCCCCCGGTGCGGTCGCGACGAACATCGAGGCGCCGTTCAGGTCCGCCTGGGGCGCCGAGGTGGTGGGCCCCTTCTTCGCGATCATGCCCCCGCCGGCGACGTCAGAGCAGCTCGCGGCCACGATCACCTGGGTCCTGTCCGACGACGCCTCCAACGTCAACGGCGCGATCCTCCCGTGCGACGGCGGCTGGTCGGCCATCTGACCTCCCCGTTCCGCCGCCGCCCCACCAGGCCCGCGGGCCTGGTGGGGCGGCGGGGCGGTGCGAGGATGAGCGTCCTGCGAGGGGAGGTTCCGATGGTCGGGACGGCGGTGCTGCTCGAACGGCTGGCCGAGATCGGTCGGTCGCTCGCGGCCACCGACCACGGGCTCGCCCTGCTGGGGCTCGGCTCGGTGGGTACGGAGACGGACCGGCTCGACGAGTTCTCCGACCTGGACTTCTTCGCGATCGTCGAGCGCGGCCACCAGGGCGACTACCTCGCCGACCTGGGCTGGCTCACCCGCATCGCCCCGGTGGCCTTCGCGTTCCGCAACAGCCCCGACGGCTTCAAGCTGCTGTACGACGACGGTGTCTTCTGCGAGTTCGCCGTCCTCGAGGCGTGGCAGCTGCCCGGCATCCCGTTCACACCCGGTCGCGTCGTGTGGCGTCGCGACGACGTCGACCCGGCGAGCCTCCGACCTGCTGCGGTGCGCGCCGATGCGCCGGTCGACGTCGCCTGGCAGGTCGGCGAGGCGATGACCAACCTGCTCGTCGGCCTGGGCAGGTACCACCGCGGCGAGCGGCTCGCCGCGGCGCGCATGGTGCAGGGCCACGCCGTCGACCGGGTCCTCGCGATCGCGTCGACCCTCGAGCCGGGGTCGGCAGGGCACCGCGACCCGTTCGCGGCCGAGCGCCGCGCCGAGACGCTCCTGCCCGGGGCGGCGCCGCACCTGCCCGACTTCGTCCAGGGGTACGACCGCACGCCGGAGTCGGCCCGCGCGATCGTGGCCTACCTCGACGCACGCGTCCCGCTCGACCCCGCGCTGCGGGCCGCCGTCCTGCAGCTGTGCGAGCGACGCTGAGCGGGCGTGCGGACAGCCCGGGCACCCACCCCCCGTGGCAGGCTGGGGCCATGGTGAACGTCATCGACCGGGACACACGGATGTGCATCTCCCTGGCCGCGCGGCCGGGCAACCACGGCAACCGGTTCCACAACTTCCTCTATGCCGAGCTCGGCCTCAACTACGTCTACAAGTCGTTCACGTCGAGCGACATCGGCGCGACCGTGGGCGGGATCCGGTCGATGGGCATCCGCGGGGCGGGGGTGTCGATGCCGTACAAGGAGTCCTGCATGCCGTTCCTCGACGTCATCGACCCGTCGGCCGCCGCGATCGACTCGGTCAACACCATCGTCAACGACGACGGCGTGCTGACCGGCTACAACACCGACTACCTGGCGATCCGCACGATGCTCGACGAGCACGGCATCCCCCGCACCGAGGACTTCGCCCTGCTCGGCCACGGCGGGATGGGCAAGGCCGTCCTCGCGGCGCTGCGGGACGCGGGGTTCACGCGCGGCGTCGTGGTCGCCCCGCGGAACCTTGAGCGCGGCCGGGCGCTGGCCGAGCGGTACGGGTTCCCCGCCGTGGCCGACCTGGGTGACGCGCGCCCGCAGCTGCTCGTCAACGCCACCCCGGTGGGGATGGCCGGCGGGCCGGAGGCCGACGACCTCCCGTTCCCCGACGAGGTGGTCCGCGCCGCCACGACGGTGCTCGACGTCGTCTACCTGCCACCGGACACCCCGATGGTCCGGCTCGCCAGGGCCCTGGGCACGCACGTCCTTGCCGGCGACGAGGTGATGGCGCTGCAGGCGCTCGAGCAGTTCGTCCGGTACACGGGCGTGCGCCCGACGGCGGACCAGGTCGCGCGCGCCGAGGCGTACGCCTCGGCATAGCTGCCCGGCTGTGGAAGCATCGGCACCATGGCCGCCGACACCCCCCTGGACGTCCGCTCCCTGGTGATCTACCAGGCCTTCCCCCGGGTCTACGGCCCGACGGGACGCCTGGCGGACCTCACGGCCGACGTCGCGCGCATCGCAGCCCTCGGCGCAGACGTGCTGTTCCTCACCCCCATCCACCCCATCGGCGAGGTGGGCCGCAAGGGCTCGCTGGGCAGCCCGTACGCGATCAGCGACTACCGCGCCGTGCACCCCGACCTCGGTACCGAGCAGGACTTCGACGACCTCGTCGCTGCCGCCCACGCCGCGGGCCTGCGCGTCATGCTCGACGTCGTCTTCAACCACACGGCCCAGGACAGCGTGCTCGTCACCGAGCACCCGGAGTTCTTCCACCAGGACGCGCAGGGCCGGCCGTACACGACGGTGCCGGCGTGGCACGACGTCATCGACCTGCACCACCCGCACCCCGACCTGACGCGCTACCTCATCGACTCCCTCGCGCTGTGGGTGCGCCGCGGGGTCGACGGCTTCCGGTGCGACGTCGCCTCGCTGGTCCCGGTCGACTTCTGGGTCCAGGCCCGCGCGGAGCTGGCGCAGATCCGGCCCGGCCTGCTGTGGCTGGCCGAGACGGTGCACCCCTCGATGGTCGAGGCCCGCCGCGCGGCGGGGCTGCCGACGGCGGGCGACGGCGAGATGTTCGAGGCCTTCGACATCGAGTACCAGTACGACCTGTGGTCGGTCTGGCAGGCCGTGGTGGTCGGCGACCTGCCCGTGGGCCGGTTCCTCGAGATGCTGCGCTGGCAGGACGCCACGCTGCCGGGCCATCACGCCAAGCTGCGCTTCGTCGAGAACCACGACCAGTACCGGATCATGCACTTCGCCCCGAGCCGCGACCAGGCGCTGGCCTGGACGGCGGTCATGGCCGCGGCCCGTGGCCCGCTGATGGTCTACGCCGGGCAGGAGTCCGCGGCGCGACGCTGGCCGTCGCTCTTCGAGCCCGACCCGGTCGACTGGGGCACGTACGAGCTCAGCGGCTTCGTCACCGCGCTCGCCGGGATCAAGAAGCACCCGGCGATGCGCACCGGCGAGCCGTGGGTGCTCGCGGACGAGCCGTGCGTCCAGCTCGCCTGGGGACTCCTCGCCGACGACCGGATCACCCCGGTGGCCGACGGTCCGTCGCTCTACGTCGTCGCCGACGTCGCCGCGGTGGGCGGCCCCGTCGCGGTCCAGCTGCCCGACGGCGAGTACCGGGACCTGCTGGGCGGCGGGGTCGTGACCGTGCGCGACGCGAGCATCCCGGCCCCGACGTCAGCGGTCGTGCTCGAGGTCAGCGACCCGTACGTCGCCCGCCGCTGGCAGACCCCCCTGCTCGACGTGTTCCTGCACGTCGAGGTGCTGGGCGACGCGTGACCTGACGCGGCGTCGCGCCGGCCGGCGCGGGGGCCGGTCCGGCCTGCGGCGCGCCACGGCCCCGGCTGGAGTTGACCGTGCGCCCGCGCACGATCCCGATGAGCTCCTCGACCAGCTCGCCGTGCCGCTCCGTCACCCACACCAGCGCCACACCCGACGTCGGCGCGTCGGTCATCGGCACGGAGGTGAGGTCCTTGCGGTGGTGCAGCCGGGCGAGCGACTGCGGCACGACGAGCACCCCGACCCCGGCCGCCACGAGCTCCACCGCCTCGGCGGTGGTCCCCGGCGGGGCGCCAACGGCCGGCCGGCCCGGCGGGTCCGCCCAGCCCACGACGTCGTCCCGCGGGACGAGCAGCACCTCGTCGGCCAGGTCGGCAGCCCCCGCCTCGTCCAGCGCGGTGAGCAGGTGGTCGCGCGGCACGACGAGGACCGTCGTCTCGGTGAAGAGCGGGATCGCGCTGAGGTCGTCTCCGGCGTCCGCGACGGGCCAGCGGAGCAGGCCGGCATCCGCCCGGCCGTCGCGCAGGGCAGCGAGCTGCTCGGCGGCCTCGACCCGGACGAGCTCGAGCCGCACGTCGGGCAGCCGCTCGCCCCACGTGCGCAGCCAGCCGGTGGGCGTGACGCCGGGGACCAGCGCGAGGCGGAACGTCACGTCCGGCACGGCCACCGCCCCTCGGTCCTCGAACGGCCCTGGCGGCCGCCGTCAGGTCAGGCTACCGACGCCGGACCGTATCCTGACCCCGTGACCGAGACCGCACCGCGCCGCCGCAAGCCCCAGACGATGAAGCCGGCGACCGCCGCCGCCAAGCTGGACGTGTACCTGCCAGCCACGCCCGCGGAGTTCCAGGAGAGCGTCATCAGCCGCGAGGAGCTCGCCGCCCTCCAGGCCGACCCGCCCGCGTGGCTCACCGAGCTGCGTCGCAACGGCCCGCACCCCCGGTCCGTCGTCGCCGCGCGCCTGCGCGTCTCGACGAGCGGCCTCGCCCGCGCGGGCCTGACCGGTCCCGTCACCACGGCCGAGATCGAGGCCCTCCAGGCCGACCCGCCGGCGTGGCTGCTGCACGAGCGCCGCACGCTCGTGGAGGTGCGACGCGAGGAGAAGCGCCTCGCCGAGCGCGCGGCGCAGCACCCCCAGGGCTGACCCCGCGGGGCCGGCGACCCTGCCAGGATGAGGGCGCGGCACCGACGCCGCGCGACCCACGCGGCACTGCCGCGAGGAAGAGGGAGGACGTGCCTGGTTGGCGGCTCCGGGACTTCCACGCGGACGACCTCGACGGGATCCTGCGCCTGTGGGAGCAGTGCCAGCGCACCGGCTCCGAGCCCGTCTACGCGCTGTCCGAGGTGCTGGCCTCGTGCCAGAAGGACCACGCCGTCGTCGCCGTGCACGGGGAGGAGGTGGTCGGGGCCGCCGTCGGGCGGGCCGCGCACAACCAGGGCTGGATCGTCTTCAGCGCCACGGCGGACGGCTGGCACGGGCGCGGCATCGGCCCCGGGCTGCTCGCGGCGCTCGAGAAGCGGATGGCCCCGCACGGCCTCAGCAAGCTCTCGGCCCTGCTGCCGGACGACGGCAGCCGCGTGGACGCGTTCGTCAGCCAGGGGTTCGAGCTCAAGAGCCGGCTGCGCTACGTCGAGCGCCGCATCCCCGTGCAGCGCGAGGAGCTCGGCACGCTGCACGAGCTCGGCGGGCGCGTGCCGGCCCGCGGGCTGTGGGACTCCGTGGGCGGCATGCGTCACGAGAAGGACCTGCTCGAGAAGCGGCTCGTGCTCCCCCTCGCCCAGCCGGACCTGGCCGACCAGTACGGGATCGTGCCGCCGCGCGCCGTCGTCCTCTTCGGCCCGCCCGGGACGGGCAAGACGACCTTCGCCAAGGCGATCGCCTCACGGCTCGAGTGGTCGTTCGTCGAGGTCTTCCCCTCGCGCCTCGCGGCCGACCCGCTGGGTCTCGCCGGCGCGCTGCGCGAGACGTTCGACAAGATCTCGGAGCTCGAGCACGCCGTGGTCTTCATCGACGAGGTCGAGGAGATCGCCTCGAAGCGCACCGGTGAGCCGCCGTCACCCCTCCAGGGCGTCACCAACGAGCTGCTGAAGATCATCCCCGCGTTCCGCGAGCAGCCCGGCCGGCTGCTCGTGTGCGCGACCAACTTCATCCGCGCCCTGGACTCGGCCTTCCTGCGGCACGGGCGGTTCGACTACGTCATCCCCATCGGGCTGCCCGACGCCGCCGCCCGGCGCGCCATCTGGGAGCGCTACGTCCCGCCGGCCGTCGCCGACGAGGTGGACCTCGACCAGCTCGTCGCCGCGAGCGACGGCTTCTCGCCCGCCGACATCGAGCACGCGGCGCGCACGGCGTCGCAGCACGCGATGGAGGCCTCGCTCGTCGTGGCCCCGGACCCGCACCGCGTGCCAGGGCCGCGCACGGCGGACTACGTCGAGGCGATCGCGGGCACCAAGGCGACGGTCTCGGCCGAGGTGGCCGCGGACTTCCTCGAGGACATCGAGACGCTCGCGCGCCTGTGAGGCCGTCCGTGCCGGAGCCTGGCCCGGCACGGACGGCCTCACGCCGCGTGGGTTCCGTCGCGCTCGGTCAGGCCCCGAACCAGTCGTGCACGCGGTCGACGATCGCGTGGTCGAACAGGTCGTCGTCGTGCCGCGCCTTGAGCCACTGCGCGAAGCTGCCGCCTGCGGCGGCGTCGACCTCGCGACGGCACGCCGCCGTGTCGGTGACGGCCCGGTAGAGCATCTCCTCGGCCTGCGAGGGTGTGCTCCAGAAGAACGGGTAGCCCTCGGGCAGGATCGCCCTCGCCCACGGGCGGTCCGGGAAGACGCCCACGGCCCCCGCGACGAGCGCCTCGATGTACTCCAGCCCGTAGGACTCCTCCGTTGCCGTGGCGAGGAACGCCGTGGTGCGCGCCAGCGCCTCCCAGTAGCCCTCGCGGGTCGCGGTGAGCGGCCCCACCCAGGCCCAGTCCTTGCGCGAGAGCCGCATCGCCTTCTCGGAGATGAGGTGCGACTCGTGCAGGCGCGCCTCGACCTTGATGGGCGTGCGCTTGACGATCCGCTCGACGACGTCGAGGAAGACCTGCGGCTGCTTGCGGTCCGACAGGTAGATCGCCGGGTAGAGGACCACGGGCACCTGCGGCTCCTGGCGGGGCTGCACGTGCTCGAGGCGGATGCCGAGGTTGACCCACGAGATCTGGGCCTTGTCCGCGATCGGCTTGGTGGTCAGCGAGGAGACGATCTCCCGGACCTCGCTGGCCGTGCGCTCGGAGTTGGCGAACGTCGGGAACAGCGCGCAGGACAGCGCGAGCGCGGCGCGCTGCACGGGGTGGTCGTACTGCGAGGTGTTCCACCACACGAAGTTCATGAGGTGGGGCTCGTCGCAGCTCGCCCGCAGGGTCTGCCAGACGGTCGTGGAGTCCAGGACGTCCATGCAGATGACGATGGTGTCCGCACCGTCCACGAACTCCAGCGGGATGACGTCGAACCCCTCGCAGTGCCGCGGCCCCGGGCCGATGAGCTGCGAGCCGGGGAACACGCGGAGCAGGCGCCGGACCAGCGTGGCCCCCGCGTCGTGCCCGGCGACGTGCCCGTCGGCGTCGACCTGCGCCGCCTGGTACCGCACCGCGATCTTCATCGCTGCTCACCCGCTCCCGTCTGGACCAGACCCGCCGCCGCACCGGCGCCGGTCACTGCAGCACCCGAACCCGGCCCGGCCTCACCGGGCTCGAGGAGCACCTCGTCGTCCTCGAGCGACGCGGTGATCCGCATGCCGTAGAACGACCGGTAGACGAAGTACGACATGACGAGGAAGAAGATCCCCGCGAGCACGAGCACGAGGCTGTGCCGGCCCTGGTTGTTGAGGCTCACGGCGAGCTCGACGGCCAGCAGGCCGAAGAGGGTCGTGAACTTGATGACCGGGTTGAGCGCGACGGACGAGGTGTCCTTGTACGGGTCGCCGACGGTGTCGCCGACGATGGTCGCCTCGTGCAGCGCCGTGCCCTTGGCGTGCAGGTCGATCTCGACGATCTTCTTCGCGTTGTCCCATGCCCCGCCGGCGTTGGCCATGAAGTTGGCCTGGTAGAGGCCGAAGATCGCGATCGAGATGAGGTAGCCGATGAAGAAGTACGGCTCGACGAACGCGAAGGCCAGCGTGGCGAAGAAGACGCCGAGGAACATGTTGAGCATGCCCTGCTGGGCGTACTGGGTGCAGATCTCGACGACCCGGCGCGAGTCAGCCTCGGAGGCCTTGGTGACCCCGTCGAGCCGGATGGTGTTCTTGATGAACTCCACCGCGCGGTAGGCGCCCGTGGTCACGGCCTGGATCGAGGCGCCGGTGAACCAGTAGATGACCGCACCGCCCGTGACGAGCCCGAGCAGGAAGGGCGGGTGCAGCAGGGACAGGTTCTCCAGCCCCGTCTCGAGCCCCTCCGTCAGGCTCATGATGATCGAGAAGATCATCGTCGTGGCGCCGACGACCGCGGTGCCGATGAGCACGGGCTTGGCCGTGGCCTTGAAGGTGTTGCCCGCCCCGTCGTTCTCCTCGAGCATCGTCTTGGCCTTGTCCCACTGGGCCTCGACGCCGAACTCGCGGCGCAGGGTCGACTCGATCCCTGGCACCTCCTCGATGAGGGACAGCTCGTAGACGCTCTGGGCGTTGTCCGTGACCGGACCGTAGGAGTCGACGGCGATGGTCACCGGGCCCATGCCGAGGAAGCCGAAGGCCAGCAGGCCGAAGGCGAAGACCGCGGGTGCGATCATGATGGAGTCGAGGCCCTGCTCGCTGAGCAGGAAGGCGCCGCCCATGAGGCCGACGATCGCCATGCCCAGCCAGTACGCGGCGAAGTTGCCCGCCACGAGGCCGGAGAGGATGTTGAGCGACGCCCCGCCCTGGCGCGAGCTCTTGACGACCTCGCGCACGTGCTTGGAGTTGGTCGACGTGAACGCCTTGACCAGCTCGGGGATGAGCGCACCGGCCAGCGTGCCGAAGGAGATGATGGTGGCGAGCTTCCACCACAGCCCGTCGGTGGTGCCGTCGGAGAGCACGAACCAGGTGGTCGCGAACGTCGCCACGATGCTCACCACGGACGTGATCCACACCAGCGAGGACAGCGGCGTCTCGAAGTTCATCCGGTCGACGGTGCCGTACCGCGCCTTGGCCCACGCGTCGTTGACGAGGTAGGAGGCGCCGGACGCGATGACCATGACCGAGCGCACGACGAAGAGCCAGACGAGCAGGTTCGCCTGCATGAGCGGGTCGCCCACGCCGAGCAGGATGAACGTGATGAGCGCGACGCCGGTCACGCCGTAGGTCTCGAAGCCGTCTGCGCTGGGGCCGACGGAGTCGCCCGCGTTGTCGCCCGTGCAGTCGGCGATGACGCCGGGGTTGCGCGCGTCGTCCTCCTTGATCTTGAACGCGATCTTCATGAGGTCGGAGCCGATGTCGGCGATCTTGGTGAAGATGCCACCGGCGATGCGCAGCGCCGCTGCGCCGAGGGACTCACCGATCGCGAAGCCGATGAAGCACGCCCCGGCGATCTCGGCCGGGATGAACAGCAGGATGACGAGCATCATGAACAGCTCGAGGCTGATGAGCACCATGCCGATCGACATGCCGGACTTCAACGGGATGCGGTGCATCGGCAGGGGCCGCCCGCCGAGCGACGCGAACGCGGTGCGCGAGTTGGCGAACGTGTTGACCCGGATGCCGAACCACGCCACGGAGTACGAGCCGCCCATGCCGATGAGGCTGAACGCGATGACGACGGCGACGCGGCCCCACTCGAACCCGACGAGCACCTTGTAGTAGACGACGATGACCGTCGCGATGAAGAGCCACAGCACGAGCAGGAACCGGCCCTGCTGGATGAGGTAGGCCTTGCACGTCGAGTAGATGAGCTCGGAGACCTCGCGCATCGAGTCGTGCACGGGCAGCTGGCGCAGCTGGACGTAGGCCATGAAGCCGAAGCCCAGGCCGAGCGCGCAGACGAGCAGGCCGACCATGAGCAGCGCGCGCCCGGAGGCGCCACCGAGCACGGTGACCGTGGCGAGGTCCGGCAGGGCGAGGCTCGCCTCGCCGCCGTGCACCGTGGACTCCCCCTCGGCCGTGGGCTCCGCCGCGCAGCCGGCGAGCGCGAGGGCGACGGCCCCCAGGCCGACCGAGCCGACGAGGGCACGGAGCCTGGCCCGACCCCCCGGTGGCTGCGGCCCCGCGGTGCCCCGTGCCCCGACGGAACGGGTGCGGTCGGTCTGCTGCGGTGCGTGAGCGCTCGGGGAGCGCTCCTCGGTCGAGTCGTTGCTCACGGTTTCCCCAGGGTCGGGATCGACGTCACTGTCACCTGGCACGCTAGGCGGGCCGTGCGTTGCCGACCCGTGACCTTTGGCTCAGGAGGTGACGTCGGCCGAGGTGAACCTGCTCCACGCGAGGGCACCGAAGACCGCCACCCACGCGGCCTGCACAGCCAGCCCCTGGCCGAGGACGCCCCCGTCGACCTCGACCCGGAGGAACTCCGCGAAGTCCAGCCAGTGGTGCGTCAGCAGCCCCGGGTGGATGACGGCGAGCTGGGGCAGCGTGTCGAGCACGGCGGAGACGATCGCGACGACGACGGTGCCGGCCATCGCCCCCACGGGCACCTCGGTGAGCGTCGAGAAGAACAGCCCGACGGCGATGAGCCCCGTGAGGGACAGCGCGACGTAGGCGGTGACCCCGGCCATCCGGACCAGTCCGTCGGTCAGCGGCACGGTGGTCCCCGACAGCAGCGTCACGTCGGACAGCCCGAAGTAGGCACCGCCGGTGAGCACGGAGACGACGGCGATCGCCAGCACGGCCGCGAGGACGAGCGTCAGCGTGGCAACCGCCTTGGCGACGAGCAGCCGCGTGCGGGCCACGGGGACGGCGAGCAGGTACCGCAGGGTGCCGGCCTGGGCCTCCCCGGCGATCGCATCCCCCGACGCGATCCCCACGGTGAGCGGCAGCAGGAACGGCAGGCACATGAAGAGCGCCGCGACGACGAGGAACAGCCCGTTGCCCGTCACCCGGCCGACGAAGCCGGGGCCCTGGCCGCCGATCGCGGAGTCCTGCGCGATGTAGAGCACCGTGCCCAGCAGGAGGGGGACGGCCGAGAGCCCCGCGAGCAGCGCCTGGTTGCGCCGGCGCCCGAAGATCAGCCGGATCTCCCCGCGCAGCAGGCGCCAGGTCGCCCCGGGCAGCCGGGGCGGTGGCGGGGTGCCGGCGTCCGACGCTGGCAGGCTCATCGGGTGGTCGACGCCACGCGTGCCGACGTCAGCGGGCGACATCGAAGCCCTCCCCCGTGAGCGCGACGAAGAGCTGTTCGAGGCTGGGTCGCTGCACCTCGAGGCCGACGAGGTCGATCCCCGCGCCCACGAGCGCCGCCGAGACCCGCTGCGGCGCGACGTCGCCCAGCAGTGCCCGGACCACCGTGCTGTGCCCCTCGGGCTGCGCCTCGACCTGCACCTCGACCTGCGCCAGGCCCAGGGACACGAGCACCTGCGCCGCGTCCCCGACGTGCTCCGGCGTCGTCGTCACGGCCACGTGCGCCGTGCCCTCGTCGAGGAGCGCCGCGCGCTCGCCCTGGAGCAGCAGGCGGCCGCGCCCCATGATCCCCAGGTGGCTGCACACCTGCTCGATCTCGGCCAGCAGGTGCGAGGAGACGAGCACGGTGCTGCCGCCGTCCGCGAGCTCGCGGATGAGGTGGCGCACCTCGCGCGTGCCCTGCGGGTCCAGCCCGTTGGTCGGCTCGTCGAGCACGAGCAGCTCGCGCGGGCGCAGCAGCGCCGCGGCCAGGCCGAGCCGCTGCTTCATGCCGAGGGAGTACTGCCGGTACGGCTTGGCCGCCGCGGCGGACAGGCCCACGCGCTCGAGGGACTCCCCGACGCGGCGGGGCGCGGAGCGCGGGTCGGCTGTCGCGTCTGCCCCGTCGAGCCGCTCCAGGTTGGCCCGGCCGGAGAGGTACGGCTGGAAGGCGGGGCCCTCGACGAGGACACCCACCCGCGGCAGCACGGACCGGCCCGCCTGGGGCATCGGATGGTCGAGCAGCCAGGCCTGGCCGGAGGTCGGCGCCACGAGGCCGAGCAGCATCCGGATCGTCGTCGTCTTCCCCGAGCCGTTGGGGCCGAGGAAACCGTAGACCGCCCCGCGCGGCACGGCGAGGTCGATGCCGTCGACCGCCACCTGCCCCGAGCGGAACCGCTTGGTCAGCCCCGAGGTGCGCACCGCAAGGGGCACCGCCACCGGGCCCGCCGCGTCGGGCGCTCCCGCCCCGCGTGAGGCGGCGGACGGCGGCGCGTCGGGCACCGCCGTCCGCGCGGTGGTCGCCGGTGCCCCGCTCACGCCAGGTCGCGCAGCGTCTGGGCAGGGACCGCCCCGACGAGCACGCGGCCGTCGTCGGTGACCAGCACGCTGAGCAGCGTCGAGCTGAGCAGTCGGCCCCCGTCGACCTCGGTGGTGAGCTGCTGGTACAGGGCCGCGGCGTCCAGCTGCATGCCCATCGAACCGTCCTCGTCGCTCGGCATGAACTCGTCGACCAGCTCCTGGCCGCTCTCCGAGCCGATGAGCCGCTCCGAGCCCGCCATCGAGGCGAGCGCGGCCGGGTCGCCGGCGATCATCGCGGCGACGTCCACGTCGGCCAGCTCGAGCACCGTCTCCCAGCCCGTGCCGGTGATCGTCACGCCATCGGGCAGCAGCCCGGCGGCGGCCAGGTCGGCCGGCCCCTCGATCCCCTCGAGCTGCGACGGGTCGACCTGCGGGGCGTCGACGGGCTCGCTCGGCAGCGGCACCACGACCTCGCGCACCTGCGCCCCCGCGGGCGGCGAGAAGCTCAGCACGGCGTCGGTCGGCGTCGTGAAGGACACGTCGGTGAAGGCGATCTCGACCGCGGGCGCCTGGGCGTCCTGCGTGCTCCAGGTCTGCACCCGCAGGGGCACGGAGGTCTCGGCGTCCACGGCGATGACCACGCGGGCCACGAGCGACCCGGTGCCGCGCGGCGTGACGACCAGCTGGTAGGCGCCACGGCCGGCGATGGTCGTCTGGGCGTCCAGGGTGACCGTCGAGAACTCGTCCGCCTTCTCCAGTGCCATCCGCGCCGCCTCGTCCGGCGTGGGCAGCGTCGCGGCCCGCTCGGCCAGCGCGCGCTCGCGCGCCTCGTCGGTCATCGCCTCGAGCGCCGCGGCGTCGGCGTCGCTCATGGCGTAGTGCGTCACGATGTCCTCGGAGGAGTCGTAGGTCCACATCTGGGCGCCGTCGGCGACCACGGAGTACTCCGAGACCGAGCCGAGCAGCGAGACGCGGGAGCGCTCGGTCCCGTCCGTCCAGACCCGCAGGGTCGAGCTGCCGCCGAGCAGCGCGATCGGGTCGGCGCCCGTCGCCTCGGTGAGCGGGATCTCCGGCAGGCCGAGCCGCGCGGTGTAGACGACCGTCCCGGCCAGCGGCACGGGCTCGGCGGCGACCACCTGGGCGAGCAGCTCCTGCGCGGTGAGGTCCGGCAGGTCGGCGTCGCCGGCGGAGGCGAGCAGCGGCGGCGCGACGAAGGCTGCGGCGACGGCTGCGGCGACGACCACCGGAACGGTCCACGGGTGACGGAGGAGCGAGGCGGGCAGGGCACGGGTCTGCGACATGGGACCACTGTGCGGCACCGCCCCTGAGAGGACGCTGAGAGGACGCCGGCTAGGTGTGTCCCTCCTGACGGCCGGGCGCCAGGCAGGCGCGTCCGGTCATGCCGATGACCGCGCGTTCGTAGAAGGAGCCGGACAGCGCTGATCGCGACGAACGCGCCAACGCCAGGCCGTGGTGCGCCCGCGTAGCCTCTGCTCCATGGTCGAGGCGAGAGCTGCAGCGGTCTGGCGTGACGGCGGCGACCTCTGGCTCGACCATGTGTCGCTCAAGGCGGAGGACCACGAGTGGCTAGCGGCTGCCCGGTGGCTGACCCTCTGGACGGTGAAGGTGCCCGACGGCCTGCTTGCGTCCTTGCCGCATCTGGAATTCCTCGACCTGCGCGGGGGAAGCGGTACCTCTCTGAGAGCGATTGAGGGGTGCCATCGCCTGCGTCTTCTCGAGGTCAACCAGATCCGTGGCGTCAATGACCTCGACGTCTTGCCGACGCTGACCTCCCTGGAACTGCTCAGCCTCTA
>Ga0209477_1001508_pt1 | contig 14095 bp, 11 predicted proteins | sample KloWWTupernatant_FD_187180 | JGI IMG/M metagenome (GOLD analysis project Ga0209477, IMG submission 187180) | Active sludge microbial communities from Klosterneuburg, Austria, studying microevolution and ecology of nitrifiers - Klosterneuburg... | ecosystem: Engineered > WWTP > Aerobic digester >...
TGGCCCGGCGCGTGTACGAGGAGGAGATCGAGAACTACCTCGCCGACAACACCCAGGCCTGGGAGCTGCGCAGCGACGGCACCTACGTGAAGCTGGCGCCCGTCGGCGACGCGATGCCGCATTCGGCGCAGCAGGCCCTGCTGGCCAAACTCACCCGATGAAGGTGGACGCCCTTCACCTGACCAGGTCCCCTGCAGGAGCGGCCTCAGCCGCGACTGAGGCCTATCGCGCGCAGAGCGCGCTCCTACGCAGCCGGCTCTGTAGGAGCGCGCTCTGCGCGCGATAGGCCTCAGTCGCGGCTGAAGCCGCTCCAACAGGGCGAACCCGGAACCTGCGCCGAACTGGAACACCATGCCGACCGAATCCACCAAGGGCATCCGCGAAGGCGACTCGCTGGCCGCCGTCGACCTGGGCTCGAACAGCTTCCACCTGGTGGTGGCGCGCTACGAGCACGGCGAGATCCGCGTCATCGACCGCCTGCGCGACACCGTGCGCATGGCCATGGGCCTGCGTCCGGACGGCAGCCTCGAACCCGAGCGCCAGCGCCGCGCCCTCACCTGCCTGGCGCGCTTCGGCCAGCGCCTGCGCGAGTTGCCGCCCGAGCGCGTGCGCGCGGTGGCGACCAACACCGTGCGCCAGCTGCGCTCGCCGCGCGCCTTCCTGCTCACCGCCGAGACCGCGCTCGGCCATCCGATCGAGGTCGTGTCCGGCCGCGAAGAGGCGCGCCTGATCTACCTCGGCGTCGCCAACGGCATCCCGCGCAGCAAGCAGCGCCGCCTGGTGGTCGACATCGGCGGCGGCAGCACCGAGTTCATCATCGGGCTGGGCTTCGAGCCGCTGGAGACCGAGAGCATCCAGATCGGCTGCATCGCCACCACCCGGCGCTTCTTCGACGACGGCAAGCTGACGCGCAAGCGCTGGCAGAAGGCCCAGACCGAGATCGAGGTCGAGCTGCAGCAGTTCGCCGCCGGCTATCGCGCGCGCGGCTGGAGCGACACCATCGGCTCCTCGGGCACGGTGCGCGCGCTGGGCGCGATCTGCGCCGCGCTGCGCCCGGCCGACAACGGCATCACGCTCGACGGCCTCGAGGACGTGCGCGAGCGCCTGCTCGAAGCCGGCGAAATCGGGCGCATCCGCCTGCCGGCGTTGTCCGAGGACCGCAAGGCAGTGATCGCCGGCGGCGCGCTGATCCTCGAAACGGTGTTCCGCTCCCTCGCCATCGAGCGCATGCGCGCGTGCGATACCGCGATGCGCGAGGGCCTGCTCTACGACCTGGTCGGCCGCGCCGGGCAATCCGACCCGCGCGAGGCCAGCGTGCTGGCGCTGGCGCGCCGCTATGGCGTCGACGCCGCCCACGCCGCGCGGGTGGAGACCACGGCGCTGGCGCTGTTCGAGCAGGTCCAGGACGCGTGGGAATTCAACGAGACCCAGCGCGACTGGCTGGCCTGGGCGTGCCGCGTGCACGAGATCGGCCTCGCCATCGCGCACAGCCAGCACCAGGTGCATGGTGCCTACCTGGTCGCCAACTCGGACCTCTTCGGCTTCACCCGCCAGGAACAGCAGGCGCTCGCCTTCGTGGTCCGCGCGCAGCGGCGTGCCATCCCCGTGGACGAGGTCAATGCGCTGCCCGAGCGCCTCGCGGTGCCGGCCGCGCGCCTCGCGGTGCTGCTGCGCCTCTCGGCCCTGCTGCACCGCGGGCGCACCGGCGAGGTGCTGCCGCGCCTCGCGCTCAAGGTCGGCGACCGGGTCATCCGGCTCGCGCTGCCGAAGGACTGGCTCGATACCCACCCGCTGACGCGCGTGGACCTCGACACCGAACGCAAGCACCTCGCCGAACTCAACCTCAAGTTGCAGATCATCGCGACCTAGCTCGCTGCGCGCCCTGCGACGTGGCACCGTCGCGAGGCTGCCCGCGCGGGCGGCGACATCGGGCTGCGCAGGCGCCTGCGTCACGCCACGGTCACCGCGTGGTCATGACGGCGTCCACGCGCGACGGCAGCATGGGCCAAACCAGCCCGCCGCGTGGACCATGCGCATCGCGATCGTCACCGAGACTTATCCGCCGGAGATCAACGGCGTCGCGCTGACGGTGCAGGGCTTCGTCGCCAACCTCGCCGCCCTGGGCCATGAGTTGCTGGTCGTGCGGCCGCGCCAGGACGTCGCGCCAGCCGCGGCAGCGATTCCCGGCGTCCACGAATTGCGCCTGCGCGGCGCCGGCCTGCCTGGGTACCCCGGATTGCGCTTCGGCCTGCCGGCGCGCGCGCAGCTCGAACGCGAATGGCGCGCCTGGCATCCCGACGCGGTGTACGTCGCCACCGAGGGTCCGCTGGGATGGTCCGCGGTGCGCGCGGCGCGCGCCCTGGGAATTGCCTGCGCGACCGGCTTCCATACCCGCTTCGACGACTTCGCCGCGCACTACGGCCTCGGCCTGCTCACGCCGATGGTCTTCGCGTGGCTGCGCCGCTTCCACAACCTGGCCGGCGCGACGCTGGTGCCGACGCGCGAGCTCAAGCAGTTCCTCGATCGCTCCGGCTTCCGCGACGTGCGCCTGCTCCCGCGCGGCGTGGATACCGGCCAGTTCTCGCCGGCGCGGCGCGACCTCGCGCTGCGGCGGGCCTGGGGCCTGGCGGACGGACAGCTGGCGGTGCTCTGCCTCGGTCGCATGGCACCCGAGAAGAACCTCGAGCTCGCGGTCCGCAGCTATCGCGCGATCCAGCGCCGCGTGCCCGGGGCGCGCTTCATCTGGGTCGGCGATGGTCCGGCATTGCCCGGCTTGAAGCGCGAGCATCCGGACTTCGTCTACTGCGGCATGCGCCGCGACGCCGACCTTGCGCGCCATTTCGCCAGCACCGACCTGTTCCTGTTCCCGAGCCTCACCGAGACCTTCGGCAACGTGACGCTCGAAGCGCTGGCCAGCGGCGTGCCCCTGGTCGCCTACGACTACGGCGCTGCGCGCGAACACGTGCGCGACGGGGTGCACGGCCGCACGATCGGCTGCGGCGACGCAGCCGCCTTCGTCGCCGCGGCGGTCGAGCTTGCCGACGATGCCGCCGCGCGGCAGCGCATGCGGGCCGCGGGCAGGGCGGCGGTCGCGGCCCTCTCGCCGCAAGGGGTCGCGGCCGACCTTGCGGCACTGCTCGCGTCCATGGCCACGCGGCGGGCCGCGTGATGGGCGTCGCACTGCACGGCTCGGAACTCGGCGCGCGGCGCGAACTGCGCTGGACGCTGGGACTCAACCGCTGGGGCGCCCGGCCGCCGGTGACGCGGCTGTTCGCCGTGGTCAGCCGCCTGGGCGACGGGCCGGCGTGGTACGCGCTGATGGCGCTGCTGCCGCTGCTGGACGGCGTGCGTGGCGCGGCCGCCAGCCTGCACCTGGCCGCGACCGGGTTGGCGGCGCTGGTCCTGTATCGCGCGCTGAAGCGCCTGACGCGGCGCCCGCGCCCCTGCGCGCGGCACCGCGCGATCGTGGCCCATGTGCCGCCGCTGGACGAATTCAGTTTCCCCTCGGGGCATACCCTGCACGCGGTCGCGTTCACCGCGGTGGCTTGCGCCTGGTACGCGCCGCTGGCGCTGTTGCTGGTGCCCTACGCGCTGCTGGTCGCCGCCTCGCGCGTGGTGCTGGGCCTGCACTACCCCAGCGACGTGCTCGCCGCGATCGCGATCGGTGGCGCGCTGGCCACGTGCTCGATCCTGCTCGCTGGCGCCGTCGGACTGCGCTGAACCGTCCTATTGCGCCAGGCGGCGCAGCCAGAACACCAGCGGCTTTTCCGACTCCTCGCGCTCGCCCAGTTCGCGCCACGAGACATGGGCCACCATCTCCGGCTGGCGCAGGTAGCCGCGCGACTGCCAGAAACCGTCGAGCGGGCGGAAGCCCGGCGGACGCCGCGGGTCGTCGGCGCGGCGCGAAACCGCGCAGAACGCGGTCCAGCGGAAGCGCCCGAGCGAGCGCGCGTAGGCCTCGCGCAGGTCGAAGAAGCGATGCCCGACCCCGACGCCGCGGAACGCCGGCAGCAGCACCGACTCGCCGAAGTAGAACACCTCGGATTCGTCGATGCCGCGCTCGCGGAACGGGATCCGGAACGGCTCGGACTCGTCGGCCAGCGGCACGCCGGTCGACGCGCCCACCACCTCGCCGCCGGCCAACGCGAGCACGAACAGGCTCTCGCGGGAACGGGCATAGGTGGCGAGGTAGCGTCGCTCGTAGTCGGCGTCGCCCTGGTACAGGTAGGGCCATTCGCGGAACACCGCGATGCGCAGGCGCGCGACCGCGTCCAGCCACGGCGCGATGTCGCGCCCGCTGACCGCGCGCACTTCCGGCAAGCCTTCGCTGCGCTGGCTCATGGCGGTGCGTGGCCCGCGCCGGCCCGGGCCCGGGCCCGCGCCGGCGCGCAGCCCGGTCGCGTAGCCCGGTGCCGCCGGCTCAGCCGGCGGCCTTCTCGCGCGCGATCCATTCGTCGACCGTGCGCTCGAGGATCGCCATCGGCATCGAGCCGTTGGTGAGCACGACGTCGTGGAACTCGCGGATGTCGAAATCCTCGCCCAGCGCGTCGCGCGCGCGCTCGCGCAGCTCGAGGATCTTCATCATCCCGACCTTGTAGGCCAGCGCCTGGCCCGGGTTGACGAGGTAACGCTCGATCTCCGCGGTGACGTCGTCGTTGCCCATGCCGGTGTGGTCGAGCATGTACTGGATCGCCTGCTCGCGGGTCCAGCGCTTGGCGTGCAGGCCGGTGTCGACCACCAGCCGCACCGCGCGGAACATCTCGGCCTGGAGGCGGCCGAGGTTGTCGAGCGGCTCCTGCTGGAAGCCGGCCTCCCAGGCCAGGCGCTCCGAGTACAGGGCCCAGCCTTCCGCGTACGCGGTGAACGGCAGCAACTTGCGGAACATCGGCAGGCCCTTGAGCTCCTGCTGGATCGCGATCTGGAAATGATGTCCCGGGACCGCCTCGTGGTAGGAGAGCGTGCGCATGCCCATGCGCGGCACCTCGGCCACGTTGCGCAGGTTGGCGTAGAAGGTGCCCGGGCGCTTGCCGTCCAGCGAGGGCGGCATGTAGTACGCGCCCGGCGCGGTCTTCTCCGAGAAGGTCGGCACGCGCTCGACCTTGACCCCGATCTTGGGCCGGGTGGCGAAATACGGGTCGAGGCCGGCGTCGATCTCGTCGATGATGCGCTGGTAGTCCTTGAGGATCGCCTCGCGCCCGGCGTCGGTGTCCGGATAGAGCTGCTCGGGCGACTTGGCCAGTTGCTGCACGCGCGCGCCGATCGTGCCCTCGGTGAGCCCGGCGTTGCGCAGGATCGCGTCCATCTCGGCGCCGATGCGCTCGACCTCGAGCAGGCCCTTGGCGTGGATCTCCTCGGGCGTCATGTTGGTCGTGGTGTTGTCGCGCACTGCGAAGGCGTAGAAGGCGTCGCCATCCGGCAAGCGCCAGACGCCGTCGTTCGAGGTCGCCTTGGACTGCAGCCCCTCGAAATAGGCGATGACCCCGGCGTAGGCCGGATACACGCTCTTCTCGATCGCGCGCGCGGTCTCGGCCAGCAGCGCCTCGCGGGTCGCGGCGTCCATCGCCTCGGGCGCGATCTTCTCCAGCTTCTTGGCCAGGGTCGTGTACAGCATGTGCTCGGTCGGCGCCGGCTTGACGAAGCCGCGCATCTGCTCCAGCACCTTCTCGACCGTGAACTTCGGCGGCAGCACGCCCTTGGACTCGCGCACCTTCAGCGCCTCGACCACCTGCTCGAACTTGAGCGGGAACTTGTCCAGGCGCGCGACGTAGTTGCGCGCATCGGACTCGCCCTCGACCAGGTGCTGGTCGGCCATGAAGTTCGGCAGGTAGCTCTGCACGCCGAACATCTGGTTGACCGGGAAGTTGTGCCAGCGCCAGCGGTCGCCCTCGACCTGCATGCCCATGAAGTAGTCCCAGATGTCGTAGGACAGCAGTTCCTGGCCGCTGTACGACGCGCGGTCGTAGGACTTGAACACCTGGTAGTCGGCCTTGAGCTGCTCGGAGGCGCGGTCTTCGGCGGCTGGCGACGAGTCCGACAGGTCATCGTCCGGGAAGTCGAGCCCGAACTGGTTGAGCAGGCGCAGGCTGGTCAGGAGCTCGGGCTGCTGCAGCGCGAACTGCGCGAACACGCGGCCGTAGAACCAGTCGACCTTGAGCGGCTTGAAGTACCAGACATGGACGAAGGCGATCGCGCCCAGCGCGACCAGGCCGAGGAAAAGATAGGCAATCCACTTGAGCAGGCGTTTCATCGCAGGGGTTCCAAAGGCGGGCAAACCCGCACAGGGTAGCAAACCGGCGTCCCGCGCCATGCCCCGGAAGTCACTGCGACCGCGGGCAGGGGGGCCGGAAACGGCGGGTATACTGCCCCGGCAGCGCCGCTGGCCGCCACGGCCACGCAGGATTCCCGACCGGAGGCCCGCATGAACTACCGGCACGCGTACCACGCCGGCAATTTCGCGGACGTGCTCAAGCACGCGGTGCTGGTCGCGCTGCTGGAATCGCTCAAGCACAAGCGCGCGCCGTTCTGCTACCTCGAGACCCATGCCGGCGCGGGCCGCTACGACCTCAATGCGGTCGAGGCGCGCAAGACCGGCGAGGCGACCAACGGCGTCGCGCGGCTGATGGGCGCCACCCGCCTCCCGGCGGCCCTGCACGTCTACCTCAACCTGGTGCGCTCGCTCAACGCGCGCCAGGCGGCCGGCACCCTGGGCGACTACCCCGGCTCGCCGCTGATCGCCAGCCTGCTGCTGCGCGAGGACGACCGCCTGGTGCTGTGCGAACTGCAGGAAGCCGAGGCCGCGGCGCTGCGCCTGGAATTCGCCGGCGACGCGCGCGTCGCGGTCCACCAGCGCGACGGATACGCGGCGCTCAAGGGCCTGCTGCCGCCGGCCGAGCGGCGCGGCCTGGTGCTGGTCGACCCGGCCTTCGAGGCCCAGGAACAGGAATACGCGGCGATTTCCGCCGCGCTCAAGCCGGCCTTCAAGCGCTGGCCGACCGGGATCTACGCGATCTGGTACCCGATCAAGCTGCGCCAGCACATCGCCCCGTTCCATCGCTGGCTCAAGGGCTGCGGGATGCGCAAGATCCTGGTCGCGGAGCTGCTGCTGCACCCGGACAACTCGGGCCTGCGCCTCAACGGCGCGGGCATGGCGATCGTCAATGCGCCGTGGCGCTTCGACCACGCGCTGGGCGAGATCATGCCGCCGCTGCTGCGGCACCTGCAGCAGGGCCGGTTCGGCACGCAGAGCGTGGCGTGGCTGGTCGGTGAATAGCGCCGCGGGCGAACGCGATGCGGAACTCGTCGATATCCCGGCGCGCCCGCCCGGTGGAGAATGGGCTTGCCTCCCGGATCGATCGATGACGTCCATGCCCTTCCGCCACCGCTTTCCCGTTCGCACGGCCCCGGTCGCCGCACTTGCGCTCGTGCTGGCCGCCTGCGCCACCCGGCCGCCACTCGATGCCGCCGGCGTCCGCGCCGACCTCGCGCCCTGGCAGGTCGCGGAGCTGGCCGAACAGGGCCCGACGCCCGAAGCGGTCGTGCTGTGGGCGGGAATGATCGTCGGCGTGGACAACCTGCCCGACGCCACCGAGATCACGATCGAGTCGTACCCGCTGGACAAGGCCCAGCGCCCGGTGGTCGGCGCGCCCAGCGCCGGTCGTTTCATCGCGGTGCTGCCCGGCTACGTCGAGGCGCTGGACCTGCCGGAGGGTCGCTTCCTCAGCGTGAAGGGCCGCGTGGCCGGATCGCGCGAGACGCGCCTGCGCGGCGAACTCGGCATCCTGCCGGTGATCTACGCCGACGCGCGCTACCTGTGGCCGGCCGGATTCCAGTACGAGCGCTCGAACATCTCGATCGGGGTCGGCGTGTCGTTCTGACCCGCACCGCGCCTCCGGCTGCGGCTCGACGCAGGCCTGGATCGCATCGCGCGTCCGCAGGTCGGCGACTTGCCCGACCAGCAGCTGGCTGACGACATCGCCCTTGCCCGCCATCGCGCGCGCCCGCGTTGCGATTAGCGCCAAAGTCCGGCAGTCGCTACGGCTCGCACTTGACGCTGGCACCCGCCGCCGCCGAGTCTCGGGCTCCACGCCGGGAGGACCGCCACCATGGCCACGCGCAGCACGGTACGCGGCACGGCGCGCATCCGGCGTCCGCTGGTTTCCAGGCTCACGCCGGTGCTGCACGTCGAGGCCATCGAACCCGTGCTGCCGTTCTGGGAGGCGCTGGGATTCCGCCGCACCATCGAGGTGCCGGCCGGCGACCGCCTCGGATTCGTGATCCTCGCCAACGACGCGGTCGAGGTGATGTACGAGACCTGGGCGTGGCAGGCCTCCCAAATGCCGGCGCACGCTGCGCACGCGGCCCGCCACGAGCAGACCTTCCTGTTCGTCGAAGTGCGCGACGTCGCCGCGATCGAGGCTGCCCTGCCGCACGGCGAGCGCTTCCTCGAGCGCCGCGAGACCTTCTATGGCGCGATCGAGATCGGCCTGCGCGAGCCCGGCGGGCACCTCGTCACCTTCGCCCAGTTCAAGCGCGCCGGGTAGGCTCCGACCCTCGTCACAACGCCAGCCCGGCCAGCGCCCCCAATGCCACGACCAGGGGCACCGACCAGCCGCGCCACGCCAGGAGCAGGAGCATCAGCGCCAGGGCGGTGAGTCCGGGACGCCACGCGCCGCCCGCATGCAGGGTCTCGCGCCCGAACCACCACGCGAGGTGGGCGACGACGCCCAGCACCGCGGCGGAGATCGCGGTCAGCGCGTGCCGCGCCGGCGACCAGCGCGCGATGCGATCGAGGTGCGGCGCGCCGGCGAACACGAACACGAAGCTGGGCAGGAAGGTGACCGCCACGGTGATCGCCGCGCCCAGCGTGCCGGCCACGAGCGGCGGCAGCCCCCCGGGGTTCTGCCAGGCGCCGACGAAGCCCACGAACTCGAGCACCATGATCAAGGGACCGGGCGTCGACTCGGCCAGGCCCATGCCGACCAGCATCTGGCCCTGCGAGACCCAGCCGAACTGCGCGACCGCATGGTCGGCGACGTAGGGCAGGACCGCGTAGGCGCCGCCGAAGGTGACCAGCGCGGCCTGGCTGAAGAACAGGGCCATGCGGCCCAGTGTCGACTCCGCGCCGAAGCCCGCGAAGACCAGCGCAACGACGCCGATCCACAGGCCGAGACACGCCGCGGCTGCCGCCAGCGCGGCGCGCGATGATGCCGCCGCCGCGTGGTGCGCCGGCTCCGGCGCCGAATGCCCATGGACCTGCGGCAACTGCGCGGGCGCGAGGCGTCCCACCAGCATGCCGGCCACCGCGGCGCCCGCGATCAGGAGCGGAAACGACACCAGGGCGCTGGCCAGTGCCACGAAGGACAGCAGCGCCAGCGCCAGCAGCGCCGCGCTGTGCAGCACGCGCCGCCCGATGCGCCACAGGGCGTGCACGATCAGGGCGATCACGGCGGCCTTGACGCCCTCGAGCGCGCTCGCGACGTGCGGCAGGTTGCCGTACAGCACGTAGGCGTAAGACAGCGCCCAAAGGATCAGCGCGGACGGCAGCACGAAGAGCATGCCGGCGGCGATTCCGCCACGGACGCCGTGCAGGCGCCAGCCGAGATACGTCGCCAGCTGCTGCGCCTCGGGACCGGGCAGCAGCATGCAGAAGTTGAGGCCGGTCAGGAATCGATGCGGGTCGATCCAGCCGCGCCGGTCCACCAGCTCGGTCTGCATGACCGCGATCTGGCCGGCCGGGCCACCGAAGCTGATCCATCCCAGGCGCCACCAGAAGCGCAGCGCTTCCGCGAAGGAAGGCGGTGTCGCAGTCATCGGGGCTCCAGTTCGCGCCGCACCCCCAGCGGCAGCTTCGCCTTCACCAGTTCGTAGCTGCCGCGGATCAAGGCCGACAGTTCCGCCGGCGCCAGCCGCGCGCCGCGCTCGACCATGACCCAGCGTGCGCGCGCCAGGTACGGCGCCGGCACGATGCCCGCGCGATCGGTCAGCTCGAGGAAGCGCTCGTCGGGGACCTTGAACGAGATCCGGCCGGCGTCCTTGGGGTCGGTCGCGGTCACCGCGAACATCTTGCCCCCGACCGAGTAGACGAGATCGGCGCCCCACTTGATGTCCTCGGTGACGCCGGGCCACTTCCCCACCAGTTTGCGCAGTTCGCTCGCGTTCATGTTCCGCCCTCGCGTGCACCGGCATGGTGATTCGCGCGCCCATGATCGCCGAAGTTCGCACCAACCGGTGCGTCGCCGGGCCTGCGTTCGAGCATTCGCTCGCCGCGGGGATGACATTCTCAACCGCATGCAGTACCTCTATCGCTCCATGCCGCGCTCCCGTCCCAGCCGCAGTGGCCACCGCTTCAAGCGCCGGGTGCACCTCGGCCCCTGGCGCGAGGAATTCACCCTGCCCAACGGGCGCCGCGTCCTGCTGCGACCGATCGTGCCCGAGGATGCGCGGGCCCTGCGCGAAGGCTTCGGCACCCTCAGCGCCGAGGAAGTGCGGATGCGCTTCCTGCACCCGCTCAACGAGCTCAGCGAGGACATGGCGCGCAAGCTCACCCATGTCGACCCGGCGCGCGGGATCGCGCTGGTGGTGGCCGAGCCGCTGCCGCCCGGTGAAGCGCTGATCGGTGCCGTCGCGCGCATCAGCCTCGGCGCGGTCGGCCACGAAGCGGAGTTCGCGCTGCTGGTGGCGCGCCCGCTCGCGGGCCAGGGCCTGGGCACCTACCTGATGCGGCGCCTGATCCAGTGGTGCGCGCGTCGCCGCGTGACATTGCTCTACGGCGACGTGCTCAACGAGAACCGGGCCATGCTCAAGCTGACCGGGAATCTCGGCTTCGAGCACCTGCACCTGCCGGGCGACCAGGGCCTGACGCGGGTGCGCCGCGTGTTCGGCGATCCGAAGCGGAGGCGCAAGCCCTGAGGATTGCGCAAAGCGCGCCCCTGCAGGAGCGGCTTCAGCCGCGATCCGAGGCTCCTCGGATCGCGGCTGAAGCCGCTCCTGCAGGGGCGCGCTGGTACAATTCGCGTCCTCCCGCGCGCCGGAATGCCTTGGCGCGAGGGGAAATCGCGCGCGCATGAACTCCCCGAACGGCTCCATCGACTCCGCTGTACTGGCCCCGCCCGGCCCGCGCGCCGGCCAGCAGCGGGCGTACTGGCGCGCGCCGCACGGCTCGGCGCTGGCCCTCGCGATCGCGCGCCTGGCGCAGGCGCATCCCGGCATCGTGCTGGCGGTCGCGCGCGACACCCAGTCGGCGCAGGCGCTCGAAGTCGAGATCACGGCCTTCGCCGGGCCGGCGCTGCCGGTGCTGCACTTCGCCGACTGGGAGACCCTGCCCTACGACCTGTTTTCCCCGCACCCCGACATCGTGTCGCAGCGCATCGCCGCGCTGTACCGGCTGCCGGCGCTGGCGCGCGGCGTGCTGGTGGTGCCGGTCGCGACCCTGATGCAGCGCCTCGCGCCGCGCGAATTCATCGCCGGCGCCAGCCTGGTACTGCGCCGCGGCGAACGCATGGACCTCGAGGCGGAACGGCGCCGCCTCGACGGCGCCGGGTACCGCCACGTGCCGCAGGTGCTGGAGCCCGGCGACTACGCCACCCGCGGCGCGCTGATCGACATCTACCCGATGGGCGCGGCGGCGCCGTACCGCATCGAGCTCTTCGACCATGAGATCGAGAGCATCCGCAGCTTCGATCCGGAAACCCAGCGCTCGCAGCAGCAGGTCGAGTCGGTCGACCTGCTGCCTGCGCGCGAGTTCCCGCTCACCGAGAGCGCGACCAGGGCCTTCCGCAACCTGCTGCGCGAACGCTTCGAGGTCGACACGCGACGTTGCCCGCTCTACCAGGACCTGCGCGAAGGCTCGACCCCGGCCGGCATCGAGTACTACCTGCCGCTGTTCTTCGAGCGCACCGACACCCTCTTCGACTACCTCGGCGCCGAGGCGATGGTGGTGCTGGACCATGGCGCGCTCGAGGCCGCCGCCGCGTTCTGGGCCAGCACCAACGATCGCTACGAGCAGCGCCGGCACGACGTCGAGCGCCCGCTGCTGCCGCCCGCGGAGCTGTTCCTGCCGCCCGAAAGCCTGCGCGAGCGGCTCAACCGCACGCCGCGCATCGAAGTGCTGGCGGCGGATCGTGCCGACGCCGGCGACCTGGGCACCGCGCCGGCGCCGGAGCTGCCGCTGGACGCCCGGGACGCGCAACCCGCGGCCGCACTGCAGCGCTTCCTCGCCGGCTATCCCGGCCGGGTGCTGATCGCCGCCGACTCGCCGGGCCGGCGCGAATCGCTGCTGGGCCAGCTCGCCGCCGCCGAACTGCGCCCGGACGTCGTGGCGTCGTGGCCGGCGTTCCTGGGCGGCGAGTCGCGCTTCGCCATCACCGTCGCGGCCATCGACGACGGTTTCGTGCTGGCCGCGCCCGCACTGGCCCTGCTTACCGAGCGCCAGCTCTCGGGGCAGCGCGCGCAGCAGTCGCGCCGGCGTCGCCGTGCCGGGCGCGACCCCGAGGCCATCATCCGCGATCTCGGCGAGCTGGCGCTGGGCGCGCCGGTGGTGCACGAGGACCACGGCGTGGGCCGCTATCGCGGCTTGCTCAAGCTCGATGTCGGCGGCACCCCCGGCGAGTTCCTCGCCATCGAGTACGCGCGCGGCGACAAGCTCTACGTGCCGGTGACGCAGCTCATGCTGGTGAGCCGCTACACCGGCACCGCGCCCGAGCTTGCGCCGCTGCATTCGCTGGGCGGCGATGCCTGGGAGAAGGCCAGGCGCAAGGCCGCGGAGAAGGTCCGCGACGTCGCCGCCGAGCTGCTCGAGATCAATGCCCGCCGCGAGGCCCGCGAGGGACGCGCGGTGGTGCTCGACCGGCCGCTGTACGACCAGTTCGCCGCCGGCTTTCCCTTCGAGGAAACGCCGGACCAGCAGTCCGCGATCGAGTCGGTGCTCGGCGACCTCGGCAAGTCGCGCCCGATGGACCGCGTGGTCTGCGGCGACGTGGGCTTCGGCAAGACCGAGGTCGCGGTGCGCGCCGCCTTCGCCGTGGCCCAGGCCGGGCGCCAGGTCGCGCTGCTGGTGCCGACCACGCTGCTGGCGCAGCAGCACTACCGCAACTTCGCCGACCGCTTCGCCGATTGGCCAATACGCGTCGAAGTGCTGTCCAGGTTCCGCTCCCGGGGCGATACGGCGGTCGCGCTCGAGCGCATCGCCGCCGGCGAGGTCGACGTCGTGATCGGCACCCACAAGCTGCTGCAGGACGACATCCAGTTCAAGGACCTCGGCCTCGTGATCGTGGACGAGGAGCAGCGCTTCGGCGTGCGCCAGAAGGAGCAGTTCAAGAAGCTGCGCGCCGAGGTCGACCTGCTCACGCTCACCGCCACGCCGATCCCGCGCACGCTCAACATGGCGATGGCGGGGCTGCGCGACCTCTCGATCATCGCCACCCCGCCCGCGCACCGCCTCGCGGTCCAGACCTTCATCACGGCCTGGGATCCCGCGCTGCTGCGCGAGGCCTTCCAGCGCGAGCTGGCCCGCGGCGGCCAGGTCTACTTCCTCCACAACGAGGTCGAGACCATCGAGAAGATCGCGCGCGAGATCGGCACGATGGTGCCCGACGCGCGGGTGCGCATCGCCCACGGCCAGATGGCCGAGCGCGAGCTCGAATCGGTGATGCTGGACTTCTACCGCCAGCGCTTCAACGTGCTGGTTTGCACCACCATCATCGAGTCGGGCATCGACGTTCCCAGCGCCAACACCATCATCATCAACCGCGCCGACCGCTTCGGCCTGGCGCAGCTGCACCAGTTGCGGGGCCGGGTCGGGCGCTCGCATCATCAGGCCTACGCCTATCTGCTCACCGATGCCAATGGCAAGCCCACCGCCCAGGCGCAAAAGCGCCTGGAGGCGATTGCGATGATGGAGGAGCTCGGCTCGGGCTTCTATCTGGCGATGCACGACCTTGAGATCCGCGGTGCCGGCGAGGTGCTGGGCGAGAGCCAGTCCGGTGACATCCAGCAGATCGGCTTCAGCCTGTACACCGAGATGCTCAAGCGCGCGGTCAGGGATCTGCAGGCAGGCAAGGAGCCCGACCTGTCGCAGCCGCTGGAGGTGGTGTCCGAG
>Ga0209477_1001513_pt1 | contig 14068 bp, 8 predicted proteins | sample KloWWTupernatant_FD_187180 | JGI IMG/M metagenome (GOLD analysis project Ga0209477, IMG submission 187180) | Active sludge microbial communities from Klosterneuburg, Austria, studying microevolution and ecology of nitrifiers - Klosterneuburg... | ecosystem: Engineered > WWTP > Aerobic digester >...
GAGCGCGGCGTGATCGTCAATACCGCGTCGGTCGCGGCCTACGAGGGCCAGATCGGACAGGCGGCGTACTCGGCCTCCAAGGGCGGCGTGGTTGCCATGACCTTGCCGATGGCGCGCGAGCTGGCGCGCTTCGGCGTGCGGGTGATGACCGTGGCGCCGGGCATCTTCCTCACCCCGATGGCCGAAGGCATGCCGCCGGCGGTACACGACGCGCTGTGCGCGTCGGTGCCGTTTCCTGCGCGCCTGGGCCAGCCGGAGGAATTCGCCGCGACGGTGGCGCACATCCTGGTCAACCGCTATTTCAACGGCACGACGCTGCGCCTCGACGGCGCGGTGCGCATGCAAGCCAAATGACCCCGCTTTTGTAGGAGCGCATCTCATGCGCGACCGCGGACTGGGAGACCGCGGTCGCGCATGAGATGCGCTCCTACAGGGCAACTGCAACTGAAAGAAGACCATGAAAGCCTACGACGTCAAGCGTGGCAACGTGATCGAGCACAACGGCTCGATCTGGGTGGTACGGGACGTGGAGCGCAGCGCGCCCACGGCCCGCGGCGGCAACACGACCTATCGCTTCATCCTCAACGCGGTGCCGGGCGGCAACAAGCTCGACCTCAGCCTGCGCGCCGACGACGACCTGGTCGAGGTCGAGCTCGACCGGCGCCAGGTGACGTATTCGTTCAAGGACGGCGAGGCCTTCGTGTTCATGGACGTGGAGAACTACACCCAGTACGCGCTCGATCCCGCGCTGGTCGGCGATGCCGCCGGCTACATCACCGAGGGGCTAGCGGACTGCTACGTCATGCTCAAGGACGAGCGGCCGATCAGCCTGCAACTGCCGGCGCACGTCGTGCTCGACGTGGTGGAGACCGCGCCGGAACTGCGCGGCGCCACCGCCACCAAGCGCCCCAAGCCGGCGAAGCTGAGCACCGGCATCGAGATCCAGGTGCCCGAATACATCACCAACGGCGAACGCATCCGCGTCAGCACCGAAACCGGCGAGTTCGCGGGTCGGGCGTGAGGGGGCGTGCGTCAACGGGCGTCGCCCGTGCGGGCGCTGCGGCGGCGGAGATCTGCGCCTGCCCGCTTGTAGGAGCCCACTCCGTGGGCGACCGTTGTCGCGGTCGCACACGTGCAAGCCGAATCGTTGATTCGAATTGGCGCGGTCGCCCACGGAGTGGGCTCCTACGGCGCGGTAGGCCCTGGTCGTGACTGAAGCCCTACGCGAGGCGTCGGGTCTCGACGGCCGCACCGCGCACCAGAACCTCACCCGCGCGGTGCTTTTGATGACCGCGAGCGCGACGCTGTTCGGGGTGATGGCGATCACGATCCGCTACGCCTCGCGCCAGCTCCATCCCTTCGAGATCGCGTTCTTCCGCAACGTCTTCGGCTTCCTGTTCGCGCTGCCGCTGCTGCTGCGGCACGGCAGCGGCATCCTGCGCACGGACAAGATGCCGCTGTACCTGACCCGCTGCGTGGTCGGCATCGTGTCGATGCTGTGCGGCTTCTGGGCCCTGGTGAACCTGCCGCTGGCGCAGGCAGTCGCGCTGTCCTACGCCACGCCGATCTTCATCACCATCGGCGCGGTGCTGGTGCTGGGCGAAGTGGTGCGGGCGCGGCGCTGGACCGCAGTCGCGATCGGACTCCTCGGCGTACTGGTGATCGTGCGCCCCTTCGACCATTCATTCACTGCCGGCTCGCTGGTGGCGCTCTCCGCGGCGGCGCTGAGCGCGATGGTCGCGATCAGCATCAAGTTCCTCTCGCGCACCGAGCCGCCCGACGCGATCGTGCTGTGGACCACGATCATCTGGGTGCCGCTTTCCCTGCTGCCCGCGCTGGCGGTGTGGGAGTGGCCCAACGCGGCCTCGTGGGGCTGGGTGGCGGCGGCGGGTTTCTTCGGCACCGTGTCGCACATGGGCTGGACCCGCGCCAATCGCCTCGCCGACGCCTCCGTCATCGCCCCGATCAGCTTCGTGCAGTTGCCGGTGGTGGCAGTGCTCGCGTGGCTGCTGTTCGGCGAAACGGTCGATCGCTGGACCGTGGTCGGCGCGGCGGTGATCTTCGGCTCGACCTTCTACATCGCGCGGCGCGAAGCCCGCCTCGCGCGGCGCACCCTCGACGGCACGCCGGATCCTTCGTTGTAGGGGCGGCTTCAGCCGCGACCAGGCCTATCGCGCGCAGAGCGCGCTCCTACAAGGCAGGCTTTGTAGGAGCGCGCTCTGCGCGCGATAGACCCCGCCCGTGGCAGAACCCTCTTCCGCAGGGACAGGCCGGTTCAACCGCCACGCTGGGCGTAGCGCTTCGCGACGTAGTCCTCGATGATGGCGACGAAATCGCGCGCGATGCCCTCGCCGCGCAGGGTCATGGCCTTGCTGCCGTCGATGAACACCGGCGCCGCGGGCGCCTCGCCGGTGCCGGGCAGGCTGATGCCGATGTTGGCGTGCTTCGATTCGCCCGGGCCGTTGACCACGCAGCCCATCACCGCCAGCGTGAGGTTCTCGACGCCGTCGTACTGCACCCGCCACTCGGGCATGCGCGCGCGCACGTGTTCCTGCACCGTCTGGGCCAGTTCCTGGAACAGGGTGCTGGTGGTGCGGCCGCAGCCGGGGCACGCGGTGACCATCGGGGTGAAGGCGCGAAGGCCCATGGTCTGCAGCAGTTCCTGCGCCACGATGACCTCGCGCGTGCGCGATTCGCCGGGCTCGGGCGTGAGCGAGATGCGGATGGTGTCGCCGATGCCCTCGCCCAGCAGCACCGCGAGCGCCGCGCTCGACGCCACGATGCCCTTGCTGCCCATGCCGGCTTCGGTCAGGCCCAGGTGCAGGGCATGGTCCGAGCGGCTGGCGAGTTCGCGGTAGACCGCGATCAGTTCCTGCACGCCGCTGACCTTGCACGAGACCACGATCGCGTCGGCCGGCAGGCCCAGCTCGATCGCGCGCGCGGCCGAATCCAGCGCCGAGCGGATCAGCGCCTCGCGCGCCACCCGGCCGGCGTCCCAGGGTTCGGCGCGCGCATGGTTCTCGTCCATCAGGCGCGCGACCATGGCCTGGTCCAGCGAGCCCCAGTTGGCGCCGATCCGCACCGCCTTGCGCAGGCGCGCCGCGGTTTCCACGATCGCGGCGAACTGCGCGTCGCGCTTGTGCCCGAAGCCGACGTTGCCCGGATTGATCCGGTACTTGGCCAGCGCCTCGGCGCAGGCCGGCTCGCCGGCCAGCAACTGGTGCCCGTTGTAGTGGAAGTCGCCGATCAGCGGCACCGAGCAGCCCATCATGTCGAGGCGCTCGCGGATGCGCGGCACCGCGGCCGCGGCCTCGGGGGTGTTGACCGTGACCCGCACCAGTTCCGATCCGGCGCGTGCCAGCTCCGAAACCTGTTTCGCGGTGCCGGCCACGTCGGCCGTGTCGGTGTTGGTCATCGACTGCACCACGACCGGCGCGCCGCCGCCGATGGCCACGGAGCCGATGCGCACCGTGCGCGTGGCGCGGCGACCGCGCAGGATCGATGGTTCGATCATCGACACGACCGCTCAGGCCGCCGCGCCGTTGCCGTTGGCCCCGCTGCCATTGGCCCCGCTCCCAATGGCATTGGCCGCGCGCGGCGCCAACCGCAGGTAGGAGCCGCTCTGCTCGAGCACGGCGATGCCCGGCATCTCGACCAGTTCGGCGGTGTCGCGCTCGGCATAGCGCTCGGGCGCGATCACCAGTTCGTAGCGCAGCGCGCCGCGCTCGAGCACGCTGGGCGCGACCACGCTGTAGGGGCGGATTTCGCCGTCGGCGCCGCGCATCGCCTCGAGCCGGATCGCGCGCACCGGCGGCTTGGGGTGCCCCTGGCCATCGAGCGTGCGCAGCACCGCGGCGCGCGCCTGGCGCGCCAGCAGCTCGATGCCGGCGTCGACCCGGCCCTCGGGGGCGATCCGCAACCAGCGGATCATGCCGATCATCCAGTCGCGGTCCCCGCCCTCCTCCTCGTCGGCCTGCGCCACCGCGACGATCTCGCCGACCCGCGCGCGCACGGCGTCGGCGCGGTCCCATTCGATGCGATAGCCGCCCAGGCTCTGGTCGATCACCTTGGCGCGGTAGACCTCGGGCCGGGTGAACTCCAGGCCCTGCGCGGTCCAGGCCGCGGCGCGGTCGCGATCGCTCAGGTGCACCGCCGGCCCGCAGGCGCGACGCACGAAGTTCTCGAAGTCGAGCTCGCCGGCCAGGAAATAGTGGATCGCGTGCAAGCCGACCAGGGTGTCGAGCAGGTGGCCGGCCGGCAGGCGCACGTGGTTGCGGCTCGCCAGCGGGGTCCAGCTCTGCATGATGCGGCGGATCAGCTGCGGCTCGACCGAGACCGCGGCCGCGTTCTTGAGCCGGAAGCTGATCGGCCCCTGCACGCCCCCGACCAGGCTCAGCTGGCGCTCCAGTTCGCGCTCCAGCGGATTGGTGTCGAAGTACAGCACCGCGCCGGCTTCGCTGGAGCGTTCCTCGGGGAGGTAACCCGGGCCGCGATCCTCGTCGAGCGGAATCGCATAGGCGTGCTCGCCGGCCGGGCCGCTGCGCAACTGCGCCATTCGCGCCCATGAGCGCGTGACGAGCCAGGCTTCGTGGATGTCCTTCTGCGCCAGGCGGTAGGGATTGGAGATCGCCAACAGCAGCGCGTGCAGGTAGCTCCAGCGCGGGCTGACGTCGGTCCCGCCCAGTTCCGGGTCTTCGACGGCCTTGTCTTCCAGGCGCAGCCATTGCGCGACGCGGTACAGGTCGTGCAGCGCCAGCCACAGCCCGGTGGGCGGCGTCGAGTACAGCAGGTAGGCCTTGGACAACTGCCCGCCGAGGTGGGCGATGGCGCGCTCCAGTGCCAGCGCCACCGTCTTGCCGCGCATGAACGGGATCTTGCCGTCCGATCCGACCAGGTCGAGCAGCGCCATGCGATAGCCCAGCGCCATCTCCTCCTGGAAGTCGCGGGCCACGGTGCCGAGCTGGGCCTTGGCCGGCGGCAGCGGGAAGGTCGAGCCGACGATCTGGCGGTCGACGTTCTCGGCGATCTGGCTGACCGGGCGCCGCAGCGCCTCGAGCGCGGCGATCCGCTCGACCGGGTCGATGCGCAGGCGGTTGATCGCGCGCAGGGCCTGGTAGAGCTGGCGCGCGGTGGCGCTGGCATTGGCCATCGGCAGGGCCGCGATCCATTGCCGCAGCTGGCGCGCCTCGGTGCTGAAGGCGTCGGCGCCCGGCGCACGGCGTTCCGGCAGGCCCTCACCCAGGCGTCGGTAGAATGCGCTCATGCAATCGGCGGGCTACGCACAAGGGTCGATTCTATGCAGTATCGGCAGCGGCGGCGAGCCAAGGCCGCCTGGAAGCGCGGCGACGCCCTGGCCGGCGTGTCCGCGACGATGCGATTCCCACCTGGAGCGATGATGTCCCGCACCCTGCTTGCCGGCCTCCTGTTGGCCGTTTCCCTCGCCGCCGCGGCGGCGCCGCGCCCGCTCACGGCCGACGACCTCTGGGCGATGCAACGCGTGGCGCAGCCCGCGGTCTCGCCCGATGGCCAGTGGGTCGCCTTCGTGGTCACCCACTACGACACCGCCGCGAACACCAACGACAGCGACCTGTGGCTGGTTCCCGCGGCCGGGGGCACCGCGCGGCGGGTCGCCGGCAACAGCGGCAGCGCGACCGCGCCCTTCTGGAGCAACGAGGGGCAACTGGGCTTCCTGCTCGCGCGCGAGGGACAACCCGCGCAGCCGTGGTCCCTGCGCATCGGTGCTGGCGAACCGCAACCGCTCGCGCAGTTGCCGGTGGCGGTCAAGCGCGCGCGCTGGCTGCCGGGCGGCCGCGCGCTGGTCTTCGAGGCCCTGACCTTCCCCGACCTCGATGCCCGCTTCGCCGAGGTCCAGGCCCGCGTCGACGCGCTCAGGGCCGACAAGACCCAGGCCCGGATCAGCGAATCGCGCCTGCTGCGCTACTGGGACCGGTACCTGACCGACGGCATGGTGCCGCACCTGTTCGAGCTCGACGTGGCGAGCGGCGCGGTGCGCGACCTGATGCCGGGCTTCGACCGCATCACCGGCTTCGAAGGTTTCGAGTGGGACCTGTCGGCGGACGGCGCGGAGATCGCCTTCTCCGCCAACAACACCGCGCCACCGCACCGGGAGCTGAACTTCGACATCTACGCGCTCGACCGCGCGCGCGGCACCCTGGCCAACCTCACGCCGGCCAGCCCCGGCGCCGACACCCGCCCCGTGTACGGGCCGCGCGCGCATGACCTGCTCTTCGGACGCACTGCGCGCGCCGGGATCCCCTCGGACTTCACCCGCCTCGTCCTGCTCGAACGCGCGCCGGCGCGCGAACGCGAGGTCGCCGCCGGCCTCGACGCGGCCAAGGGCGCTTGGGTGTTCGGCGCCGACGGGCGCTCGGCCTGGTTCAACGCCGAACGCGATGGCCGCGTCGACCTCTACCAGGCCAGCTTCGCCGGCACGAAGGCGCGCCGCATGGCCGAGGGCGGGAGCATCGACGCGATCGAGCGCGTCGACGACGGCGTGGTCTACCTGCGCCACGACTTCAGCCATCCGGCGGAACTGCATCGCTACGACCCCCACGCTTCCGGCCGCGTGCGCCGCCTGACCGCGTTCAACGACGGGCTCCTCGCCAAACTGGCCATGGGACGGGTCGAGCGCTTCGACTACCCCGGCGTGGACGGCGACGCGGTGCAGGCCTGGCTGGCATACCCACCCGACTACCGCGCCAACCAGCGCTACCCGCTGCTGGTCCTGGCCCACGGCGGCCCATTCACGAGCTGGACCGACGCCTGGAGCTACCGCTGGAACGCGCAGGTCTTCGCCGCGCGCGGCTGGCTGGTGGCGATACCGAACTTCCATGGATCGATGGGGCGCGGCCAGGCCTATGCCGACGCCATCCTCGGCAACCACGGCGAGAAGCCGGCCGCCGACGTGCTGGCCCTGCTCGACGTGATGTCCGCGCGGCGCGACGTCGACGGCAGCCGCGCGGCGCTCGCGGGCGGCTCCTACGGCGGCTACCTCACCGCGCTGGTGACCGGGATGAGCCCGCGCTTCCGTGCCGCGATCGTGCACGCCGGCGTGTTCGACATCTCGGGCCAGTTCGCCTCCGACTCGACCTGGGACCGGCCGGCCAGCTACGGCAATGCGCCATGGACCGATCCGGTCGAGCTCGACCGCTGGTCGCCCAGCCGCTTCGTGCCACGGATGCAGACCCCGACCCTGGTGCTGCATGGCGAGAAGGACTTCCGCGTCCCGGTCTCGCAGGGCATCAACCTGCACGGCGCGCTGACCGGCAAGGGCGTGCCGGCGCGGATCGTGGTGTTCCCGGACGAGAACCACTGGATCATGCGGCCGCAGGCCTCGCAGTTGTGGCACCGGGAATTCTTCGCGTGGCTTGACCGCCATGCCGCTGCGAGCCCCAAGGAAGAGGCACAGACTGCGACCGCGCAATAGTCCTCTGTAGGAGCGCATCTCATGCGCGACCGCGGATTCGCAGGCCTCGGTCGCGCATGAGATGTGCTCCTACAGTGCCGGATCGGTTCGGGTGCCCCCGCCCGAAGCGAGGCCGCGACCGTCGGCATCCGCGTGACGGCGAGTTCCACGAATGTCTGAGCCGGCACGCGGATGGCGGCGGGCGCGGACCCCCACGGCTGCGGCTGGCGCGATCGGCGACGGCGCATCGCGCGCCGACGCAGGGCTGGGCTATCATCGAGGCCGTCGCGCGCGACCGGCACCGGCGCGGCGCGGATCCAGCGCGATTCCCTTCCAGCGAGGTCGGGTAGATGGCGGAGCGCTTCAAGATCGCGATCGTGGGCTCCGGCCCCGGCGGCAAGAGCGCCGCCGCGCATGCCGCCGAGCTCAACGTGCCGCACGTGCTGCTCGAGGCCTCGCCCTACCTCTCGTACACGATCTACCGCTACCAGAAGGGCAAGCACGTCATGGACGAGCCCGGCATCCTGCCGTTGCGCTCGCCCCTGCCCTTCAAGGCCGGCAGCCGCGAGTCGATCCTCGACGCCTGGAACGAAGGGGTGCAGAAGCTCGGCACCAACGTCCGCTTCGGCCACGAGGTCGAGAAGATCCAGAAGGGCGCCGGCGGCTTCACCCTGACCTGCGCCAACGGCACCAGCGTCGAAGCCGAGTTCGTGGTCCTGGGCATCGGCCTGCAGGGCAACATCCGCAAGCTCGGCGTGCCGGGCGAGGACCTGCCCTTCGTGCAGTACCAGCTCGACGACCCGGACGAGTACGAGGGCGAGACCATCGTCGTGGTCGGCGCCGGCGACGCCGCGATCGAGAACGCGATCGCGCTGGCCAAGCAGAACCAGGTCATCATCATCAACCGCAAGGACGAGTTTGCGCGGGCCAAGAAGGGCAACGAGCAGGGCATCCTCAAGGCGATCGAGGACGGCCGCGTCGAGTGCTACTACAACGCCGCGCCCGAGCGCGTCGACGCGCTGCCACAGGGCTCGCGCAAGAAGGGCCGCATGCTGCTCGCGACCAAGGACGGCAAGGCGCAGATCCTGCTCGACCGCGTGATCGGGCGCCTCGGCGCCACCGCGCCGCGCCAGGTGGTCGAAAGCTGGGGCGTGGTGTTCCCGAACAAGGACCCGGCCGCGGTGCCGGCGATCAGTCCCCAGTACGAGTCCAACGTCAAGGGCCTGTACATCGTCGGCGCGCTCGGCGGCTACCCGCTGATCAAGCAGGCGATGAACCAGGGCTACGAGGTCATCGAGTACATCCTCGGCCGCAGCGTCGAGCCGGCCGACGAGCCGCTGCTGCGGGACAAGTTCGCCGCGATGCCGGGCTTTCGCAGCGTCACCGCCGCGCTGGAACGCATCCAGGGCAACGTCAAGGTGCTGTCGCACATCACGCCGCTGCAGCTGCGCGAGTTCATGCTCGATTCCACCATCCAGGTGCCGCAGCCGGGCGAGGTCCTGTTCCAGCGCAACGACTACACCAACACCTTCTACACGATCGTCGACGGCGAGGTCTTCGTCCAGCTCGACGGCAACCGCCAGGTCGGGCTGCGGCGCGGCGAGTTCTTCGGCGAGATGAGCCTGATCTCCGGCCGGCGCCGCTCGGCCACCGTGGTCGCCGGCAACAACTGCGTGCTGATCGAGACGCCGCGCCGCTCGATGATCCGCCTGATCGCCTCGGTCGAGGCGGTCAAGCGCGACATCGACCGGGTCTTCATCGCGCGCGCGATCCAGACCCGTTTCGCGCCCGAGGCCAGCTACGAGCAGATCGCCGACGTGGTCGAGAGCGCCACCATCCAGCGCTACAAGGCCGGCGACGTGGTCTTCAACGAGGGCGAGGCCGGCGACTGCCTGCACCTGGTGCGGGTCGGCTCGCTGACCATCTCGCGCACCATCGGCGGCAAGGAGGTGGTGCTTTCCTACGTGCCGGCCGGCAACTACGTCGGCGAGATGGCGCTGCTGGGCGAGGGCAAGCGCACCGCGACCGCCAAGGCCGCGATCGCGACGGAGACGGTGCGCCTGGACGGCGCGGCCTTCAAGAAGCTGGTCCAGCGCAACCCGGTGCTGCGCCTGCGCCTGCAGGCCGAGTACCGCCAGCGCACCGCGGCCAACCTGCAGATGCAGGCGATGCCCTCGGGTGGCGACATCATCACCTTCCTGATCGGCCAGGGCGCGGGCGAGGCCACCGACATCCTGCTGATCGACGAGGCGCTGTGCGTGCGCTGCGACAACTGCGAGAAGGCCTGCGCCGAGACCCACGGCGGCACCTCGCGCCTGCGCCGCGAAGCGGGGCCGACCTTCGACAACGTGCACGTGCCGACCTCGTGCCGGCATTGCGAGCATCCGCACTGCATGAAGGACTGCCCGCCGGACGCGATCCACCGCGCACCCAACGGCGAGGTCTTCATCGCCGACAACTGCATCGGTTGCGGCAACTGCGAGCGCAATTGCCCCTACGGCGTGATCAAGCTGACCAGCAAGCCGAAGAAGAAGCCCGGCCTGCTGGCGTGGCTGATGTTCGGCGCCGGGCCGGGTCCGGGCGAGGCACCGTACAAGAAGAAGAGCAAGGACGGCCCGCAGGAGGAGAAGAAGGCGGTCAAGTGCGACATGTGCAAGGACCTGCCCGGCGGCGCCGCCTGCGTGCGCGCCTGCCCCACCGGCGCGGCGATCCGCATTTCGCCCGAGGAGTTCCCGCAATATGCGCAGTCACGGCGTTGAGGCCCAAGGCGTGACCAAATCCGGTTGCGATGCCCCTGTAGGAGCGCGCTCTGCGCGCGACCGGCACCGCCCTGTAGGAGCGCGCTCTGCGCGCGACCGGCGCCTATCGCGCGCAGAGCGCGCTCCTACGGGGCAGTGCATAGCGCGCGTAGAGCGGCAGGGCAGCTAGACCGTGCACCAGAGCTTCCTCACCCACGCCCGCAACCGCTACCTCTGGGTGGCGCTGTTCCTGCTGCTCGGTTCGCTCATCGCCTACGGGCTGCACGACCCGATCGGGCCGCCCAACGGCGGCACCTGGCTTGGCTACACCCTGGGCACCATCGGCGCGCTGCTGATCTTCTGGCTGATGCTGTTCGGCATCCGCAAGCGCACGTACTCGAACCGCGTCGGCACCCTGCGCGGCTGGCTCTCGGCCCACGTGTACCTGGGCACGGCGCTGCTCCTGATCGCCTTCCTGCACTCGGGCTTCCAGGTCGGCTGGAACCTGCACACGCTGGCGCTGGTGCTGATGATCGTGGTGATCTTCTCGGGCTTCTTCGGCGTCTACGCCTACCTGCGCTATCCGCACCTGATGACGCGCAACCGCGAGAGCGTGACCCGGCAGGCGATGCTCGACGAGATCAAGGAGATCGACCAGAACGCGCTGGCGCTGGCCGATGCCGTCGACCGCAAGCTGCACGCGATCGTGCTGCGCTCGGTCGACAAGACCCGCCTCGGCGGCGGGGTCTGGGCCCAGCTCAACTCGCGCGACGGCTCCGAGCAGGCGCTGGCGCAACTGCGCGAGATCCTCAATGCGCGCGAGAACCTGGCCGAGAAGCCCAAGGAGCCCGCGACCGGCGAGATGCCGACCATGTTCGCGATGGTCGACTTCCTCGCCGCCGGGCGCGGCGACGACAAGCAGTCCGAGGCGCTGCGCAAGCTGCTCGACCTGCTCTCGCGCAAGAAGGCCCTGGCGACCCGGGTCGCGCGCGACATCCAGTTCCAGGCCCTGATGGAGATCTGGTTGTACTTCCACGTGCCGCTGTCCTTCGCCCTGCTGGCCGCGCTGACCGGCCACATCCTCGTCGTGTTCTTCTACTGGTGAGGACCCGACGATGAGATGGCTGATTCGGCGTGTCACCCGCAAAGGAAAGGGCTCGGTCGCCTACGAGGAGGACATCCATTACGGCGACACGCTGACGGTCGGGCGCGGCTCGGACCAGGCGATCTTCGTGCCGGACCTCAAGGTTGCGCTGGAACACGCGCGCCTGACTGCGCTGGGCAACGGGCAGTACAAGGTCGAGTCGCAGATCCTCGCCGGCGTGCGGGTCAATGGCGCCGCGACCCAGAACGTCAACGCCGGGCCCGGCACCCAGGTCGAGATTGGCGGCACCCGCCTGACCCTGCTCGAACCCAGCGGCGACTTCGACGCCGCGGTCGAGGTCGGGACCATCGACCAGGCCGAGAAACAGGCCGCCAGCGACGCCCAGACCCTGCCCACCGCGCTGGGGCAGACCTGGCTGTCGCGGCGCTGGCCGAGCTGGACCCTGTTCGCGCTGGTCGCGGGCCTGATGGTGCTGCTGCCGCTCGCGGCCCACTACTCGCAGAAGCTCGCCGCCTTCGAGGCGCATTCGCCGCTGCCGACCCGCAACGCGTGGCAGGCCGGCCAGATCGCGCCCTCGCACCAGTTCTTCGGCGCGCAGTGCAACCTGTGCCACGAGAAGGCCTTCCGCTGGGTGCGCGACGAATCCTGCGCGCGCTGCCACGCGGCGACCAAGGCCCACGCCGACCCGGTCAAGTTCAACCTGCCCGAACTGGGCGAGGCGCGCTGCGCGCACTGCCACCGCGACCACAACGGCCCCGAGGGCCTGATCATCCGCGACCAGATCCTGTGCAGCGACTGCCACGTCGGGCTGCAGAAGTCCACCGGCGGCGCGACCACCCTGGCCGACGTGAGCGATTTCGGCGACGCCCATCCGCAGTTCTCGGTCAACCTGCCGAACTGGGACGCCAGCGGCGCCTTTGCCCCGGTCCGCACCAGCCTGACCACGCCGCGCATCGAGGAGAAGTCCGGCCTCAAGTTCCCGCATGATGCGCACCTCGACCCCAAGGGCATCAACTCGCCCGGCGGCAAGAAGGTGCTGGCCTGCGTCAATTGCCACGTGCCCGACGCCGGCGGGGCGGCGATGAAGCCGATCGACTTCGAGCCGATGTGCCAGGACTGCCATCGCCTGGATTTCGACATCCGCGAACCCGACCGCCAGGTCCCGCACGGCAAGATCGCCGAGATCCAGTTCATGCTCGACGAGTTCTACGCCCGCCGCGCGCTCGAGGGCGGCTATGCCGACACCGGCGCGCCGCCGCAGGTGCAGCAGCGCCGGCGCCCGGGCCAGGCCCTGAGCAAGCAGGAACAGGCCGAGGCCCTGGCCTGGGCGCGCGAGAAGTCGCGCCGGACCGGCGAGAACCTGTTCACCGGTCGCGCCTGCACCGTGTGCCACACGGTGGCCCTGCGGCCCGACGCGGAGAACCCCTGGTACGTGGCACCGGTGCGGGTCAACGGCATCTGGTTCGCCAAGGCCGCGTTCACGCACGCCAAGCACGAAGCCAACATGAAGTGCGGCGACTGCCACGCGGCGACCGACTCCAAGGCCAGCAGCGACCTCCTGATCCCCGGCATCGACAACTGCCGCCAGTGCCACGCCGGCGAGGGCGCAACCGACAAGGTCGCCTCGACCTGCATCGCCTGCCACGGCTACCACGACTCCGAATTCCAGGTCCTGAGCGAACTGCAGGCGCGCGCGCGGGAGCCATAGCCGGGCGCCCGACGTTGCAATCGAAGCGGCTCGCCGCGTATTGTTCGGGCCTGTGGCGCGGGAGTTCGAGCGGTGCCCGCGGGTTACACCGACGTCGGCAGGGATCCGGACGGCGTTCGTCCGGTCCCACCTGGGGAGGGGTCGCGCAATGGGACGCCATCATGCCTTGAGCCTGGCCGTGGCCTTGAGCCTCGCCCTGGCGGGCTGCAGCGGGGGCAGCAACACGCTCGATCCGGTCGGCACCTCGCCGCCGCCGCCCACGCCGGGCACCAGCGATTCGGGCTGCGCCGGCCAGTGCGCCACGGCCAGTTCCTTCCTCACGCCCGACGATATCCGCCGGATCATCGCCCAGGCCGTGGCCGAGGCGAAGGCGCAGGGTCGTCCGGCCACCATCGTGGTCAGCGACCGGGTCGGGAACGTGCTCGCAGCCTATCGGATGGCGGGCGCCCCGCTCACCCAGAAGGTCAGTTCCGAGCGCGGATTGGTCGGCGGACTCGAGGGCCTCGATATCCCGGCCGAGTTCGGCGCCATCTCCAAGGCCCTGACCGCGGTCTATTTCTCGTCCGAGGGCAATGCCTTCACTTCCCGCACCGCCGGGCAGATCGTGCAGGAGCACTTCAATCCCGGCGACGGGACCTCGCCCTCGGGCCCGCTGTTCGGCGTGCAGATCGCCAACCTGCCCTGCTCCGACATCAACGTGCCCTTCAACGGCACCGGCCCGAGCCCGGGGCCGCATCCGGCGCCGGTCGGGCTGGCCGCCGATCCGGGCGGCATCTCGCTGTACAAGGCCGGCGTGCCGGTGGGCGCGGTCGGCGTCGCGGCCGATCCGATCTACGGCCTCGATGCCAATGCGCTCGACCGCGACCCCAACCTCGACGAGATCATCGCGGTCGCCGGCAGCTTCGGCTTCGCCGGTCCCACCGACCGTCGCGCCGACACCATCACCGCCGGTGGCCTCATCCTGCGCTATACCAACACCGAGTTCAGCGAGTTGGCGCGCGACCCCGCCTCGGCGCCGGGCTTCGCCACCCTGACCCCCGCCGACGGCGCCCTGTTCGCCATTCCGGGCTACGTGACCACGAACATCCAGC
>Ga0209477_1001514_pt1 | contig 14066 bp, 10 predicted proteins | sample KloWWTupernatant_FD_187180 | JGI IMG/M metagenome (GOLD analysis project Ga0209477, IMG submission 187180) | Active sludge microbial communities from Klosterneuburg, Austria, studying microevolution and ecology of nitrifiers - Klosterneuburg... | ecosystem: Engineered > WWTP > Aerobic digester >...
TGGCCTTCGCCGGAATACGCGCCCTCGGTGTTCTCGCGGACGATAACCAGGTCGACGCCGGCCGGAAAGCGCGACTTGGTGTTCGGGAAGCTCTTGGCCGGGCGCACGTTGGCGTACAGGTCGAAGCGCTTGCGCAACTCGACGTTGATCGATGAGAAGCCCTCGCCGACCGGCGTGGTCAGCGGCGACTTCAGGGCCACGCTGTTCCGGCGGATCGAGTCCATGGTCGCCGCCGGCAGCAGCTCGCCGTGCTTCTCCAGCGCGGCCAGGCCGGCGTCGGCGAATTCGTACGCAAGGCCAAGCTGCATCGCATCCAGCACGTGCAGGGTGGCGTCCATGATTTCCGGGCCGATGCCGTCGCCGCGGATGATCGTGATGGTTGTCATTTTTGCAGGATTCCAGACAGGCTGAACGCCACGCTCGGGGCGTGGCGTCATGGGGATTTACAGCCCGCCATTATGGCAGATGGCGTGCGCCGCCGTATCCGCCGGCGCATTCAACCATGGTCGTGGGTGGCCGGTGCCTGCGCCTCGCCCTGCTCCAGCCGGTCGAGGAAATCGACCGCGCGGCGCAGGTGCGGGATCACGATCGATCCGCCCACCACCAGCCCCACCGAGAACGCCTCGAACATCTCCTCGCGGGTCACGCCGGCGTCCTTGCACTGGGCGACGTGGTAGCTGATGCAGTCGTCGCAGCGCAGCACCATCGACGCGGTCAGCCCCATCAGCTCCTTGGTCTTCACGTCCAGCGCGCCGGCCTGGTAGGCCTGGGTATCGAGCGCGAAGAAGCGCCGCACCACCTGGTTGGGCTCATCCAGGATGCGCTTGTTCATGCGCTGGCGGAATTCGGTGAATTCGCTGACCCGGTCGCCGCCGCTCATGCGCCGCCCCCGGCCAGCAGCGGTTCGAGCTTGCCGGCGCGATGCAGCGCCATCATGTCGTCGTAGCCGCCGACGTGGGTGTCGCCGATGAAGATCTGCGGCACGCTGGTGCGGCGGGTCTTCTGCACCATCGCCTCGCGCTGGGCGGGATCGGTGTCGATCCTGACCTCGGTCCACGCCAGGCCCTTGCTCTTCAGGAAATTCTTGGCCGCCACGCAGTACGGGCAGATCGCGCTGCTGTAGATGGTGATGCCGGGGGGGCTGCTGTCGCTCAAGACGGACTCCGGGAACCTGCAAGGATGCTGGCGGTCGAATATGCAGCCGGGCGCCGCGTTTTTCCAGCCGCTCAACCCGCATTCACACCAAGCGCACCACAACACAGCATCCTGCCCGCATGACCCGACCCCGATTCCGCCGCCGCTGGCCCGCCGCGCTCGCCTTCGCCCTGTGCTGCGCGACGGCGAGCGCGCAGCAGGCCCGGCTGCCGGACATCGGCTCGTCCGCCGGCGCGGTGCTGTCGCCGGCGCGGCAGGCCGAATACGGCTCGATGGTGCTGGCCCAGCTGCGGCACGAGGGCTACATCCTCGACGACCCGCTGATGGACGGCTGGCTGCGCGATGTCGGCCTGCGCCTGGCCGGCGCCAGCGACCGCCCGCAGCAGGGCTTCACCTTCTTCCTGCTGCGCGACCGCCAGATCAACGCCTTTGCCACCCTCGGCGGCTACATCGGCATGAACGCCGGGCTGGTGCTGGCCGCGGACCGCGAGGACCAGGTCGCCGGCGTGCTCGCCCACGAGATCGCCCACGTCACCCAGCAGCACGTCCTGCGCGGTGCCGAGAAGGCGCAACGCGATAGCCTGCCGATCCTGCTCGCCACCCTCGGCGCGATCATCGCCGCGCAGCAGGCCGGCGGGAACTCCAGCGGCGATGCCAGCCAGGCCGCACTGGTGACCGGGCTTGGCCTGCTGCAGCAGCGCCAGATCGACTACACCCGCGACAACGAGGCCGAGGCCGACCGCGTCGGCATCCGCACCCTCGCCAATGGCGGCTTCGCGCCGGAGGCGATGGCGGAATTCTTCGAGACCCTGCAGGCGGTGGTGCGGGTGAACCAGGGCGACGAGCGCAGCCGCGTCCCCGGCTACCTGCAGACCCACCCGGTGACCCTCAGCCGGATCAGCGAGGCACGCGAACGCGCGGCCAAGCTGGAGGTCGGCAACGCCACCGGCAGCACCGCCATCGCCACCAATCCGTTGCTGCCCGCCGGCCTGCGGATCCAGACCCAGGGCGCGCGCAGCCGCGGCACCACCGGCGATTTCGGCTGGGCGCGCGAGCGCCTGCGCGTGCTCAGCGCCAACACCCCGGCGCAGGCGATCGGCGAATACCGGCAGATGCAGGCCAGCAAGCCGCTCGACGACGCCCAGCGCTACGGCCTGGCCTACGCCCACCTGCGCGCCGGCGACGCCACCACCGCGCTGCAGGAACTGCAGCCGGTGCAGGCCGCGCACCCCGACAGCCTGTGGCTGCAGATCAGCCTTGGCGAAACCGAGGCCAGGGCCGGGCGCACGGCGGACGCGGACAGGCGCTTCGAGACCCTGTTGGGGAGGATGCCGACCCACCGCGCGCTGGCGCTGAGCTACGCGCGGGTACTGGCCGAACGCAACACCAAGGCGAGCGGTGCGCGTGCGGTCGCGGTGCTGCGGCCGCTGCTGGCCACCGCCGCCAGCGACGCCCTGTTCCAGCAGTCGTATGCACGCGCCAACGAGATCGCCGGCGACGACATCCGCGCCGGCGAGGCATGGGCGGAGGCGGCCTACCTCGGCGGCCGGCCGGAACAGGCGCTGGTGCAGCTGAACAACCTGAAGAAGCGCGCCAACCTGGACTATTACGCGCGCAGCCGGATCGACGCGCGGATCGCCGCGATCACCCCGACCGTGCTGGAACTGCGCCGGCAGGGCGTGCATGACGAGGAAGCCACCGGCAAATGGCGGGTCGGCCTGCGCGCGGGCGAGCCCGCGGGCGCCTGGTGACCCGGCGCAGGTGACAACGTCACAAAGCGGTCATAAAACCGTCGTGTAATGGCAGGATAGCCGCTCCCGCGGTGCCTACGTGCCCTGCCATGCAAAAGCGCATCCTCATCGTCGACGACGAACCCGCGATCCGCGACATGGTCGCCTACGCCCTGCGCAAGGGCGACTTCGACCCGGTCCTCGCCGGCGATGCGCGCGAGGCCCAGGCCGCGATCTCCGAACGCGTGCCGGACCTGATCCTGCTGGACTGGATGCTGCCCGGCACCAGCGGCCTGGAACTGGCGCGGCGCTGGCGGCGCGAGGCGCTGACCCGCGACATCCCGATCATCATGCTGACCGCGCGCGGCGAGGAAAACGACCGCGTCGGCGGGCTCGAGGCCGGGGTCGACGACTACGTGGTCAAGCCGTTCTCGGCGCGCGAGTTGCTGGCCCGCATCCGCGCGGTGATGCGCCGCTCGCGCGAGGACGACGAGGACGGCAGCGTCCAGGTCGGCGGCCTGCGCATCGACGGCGCCGCCCACCGGGTGTTCGCGGATGGCAGCGCCGGACCGACCCCGGTGCACATCGGTCCCACCGAATACCGCCTGCTGCACTTCTTCATGACCCACCCGGAGCGGGTGTACAGCCGTTCGCAGCTGCTGGACCACGTCTGGGGCGGCAGCGTGTACGTCGAGGAGCGCACCGTCGACGTGCACATCCGGCGCCTGCGCAAGACCCTGGAGCCGCACCGGCTCGACCCGATGGTGCAGACCGTGCGCGGCTCCGGTTATCGGTTCTCGGCGGCCGCCTGACATCCCGCCGCAACCCAACCGGCGCGTCCAGCGCCTAGACTGGCCGCATGTCCCCCGACGCCCGCAACGCCTGGTTCCGCACCCTCGGCCAGCTCGCCCTCGTGCTGGCCGCCGGCCTGCTGGTCGGGCTGCTGCTCGGCCAGCCATGGCCGACGCTGACCGTGGCCGCGCTCGGCGTGGTCGCCTGGCACTACTGGAAGCTGCGCCACGTGCTGCTGCGCCTGACCGCGCGCCAGCGGCTCGAACCGCCGCAGGGCGTGGGCGTGTGGAACGAGCTCGACCGCCTGTTGTTCCGCAGCCAGTCCGAGATGCGCGCGCGCAAGCGCCGCCTGTTGGCGATGCTGCGCGCCTACCGGGCCGCGGCGGCCGCATTGCCGGACGCGGTGGTGGTGGTCGAACGCAACAGCCAGCGCGTGCTCTGGTTCAACGAGGCGGCGGGTCCATTGCTCGGCCTGCAGTTCCCGCGCCACCAGGGCAGCTCGATCGTCGGCGCCCTGCAGCCGTTGCCGATGGCGCACTGGCTGGCCGCCGGGCGCAATGCCGAGCCGATGACCGACGTCGCCTCGCCGGCCGACCCCGACCTGCGCCTGGGCCTGCGCCTGATCCCGTATTCCGACGAGCTGTGGCTGCTGGTCGCGCGCGACGTGACCCGCACCATGCGCCTGGAGCACATGCGCCGCGATTTCGTCGCCAACGTCTCGCACGAACTGCGCACCCCGCTGACCGTGGTCCACGGCTACCTGGAGATGCTGGACCCGGCCGAAAACCCCGACTGGGCGCCGATGCTGGCGGAGATGCAGCGGCAGTCGCAGCGCATGACCCAGTTGGTCGAGGACCTGCTGACCCTGTCGCGGCTGGAAGCGCGCGAGACCCTGCCCGAGGAACACGTGGCGATGGCGCCGATGCTGGCCACCCTGCGCCGCGAAGCCGAGGCGCTGAGCCAGGGCCGGCACCGGATCAGCGTGGACGACGGCGCCCGGCTCGACCTGTGGGGTTCCAACAAGGAGCTGCACAGCGCGTTCTCGAACCTGGTCAGCAACGCGATCCGCTATACCCCGGCCGGCGGCGAGATCGCGGTGCGCTTCAGCCGCGACGGCGACGGCGGCGCCACCCTCTCGGTCCGCGATTCCGGCTACGGCATCCCGGCCGCGCACCTGCCGCGGATCACCGAGCGCTTCTACCGGGTGTCCACCAGCCGCTCGCGCGAATCCGGCGGCACCGGCCTCGGCCTTGCCATCGTCAAGCACGTGCTTGGCCTGCACGGCGCGCGGCTGGAGATTTCCAGCGAAGTCGGCAAGGGCAGCACCTTCGCCTGCCGCTTCCATCCCGAGCGCGTGTTCCAGCGCGAACCCCACCCCATCGCGGCCACATCGCCATGAACGCAGAACCCGCACCGCCGCCCTCGCTGCGCGACCAGTCGCTTTACGCCAATCGCGAACTGTCGCAGCTCGACTTCAACTTCCGGGTGCTTGCGCAGGCCCAGGATCCGTCGGTGCCGCTGCTGGAACGGCTGCGCTTCCTGTGCATCTCCTGCACCAACCTCGACGAGTTCTTCGAGATCCGCGGCGGCTCGGTGCGGCATGCGATCGAATTCGGGCTGCCACCGTCGGCCGACGGGCTGGCCCCGGTGACCCTGCTCAACCGCATCCACGACCGCGCCGCCGAGCTGGTGCAGGCGCAGTACCGCTGCTTCTACGACGAGATCCGGCCGGCGCTGGATGCAGAGGGCATCCGCCTGCTGCAGCGCGAGCAGTGGAGCGAGGAACAGGTCGCCTGGCTGCGCCAGCATTTCCGCAACGAGATCATGCCGGTGCTGTCGCCGCTTGGCCTGGACCCCGCGCACCCGTTCCCGAAGATCCTCAACAAGTCGCTGAACGTGGTGGTGCTGCTGGAAGGCAAGGATGCGTTCGGCCGCGAGGGGCACATGGCGATCGTGCGCGCGCCGCGCTCGCTGCCGCGGATCATCCGCCTGCCCGACGCCGACGGCGACGGCGACGACTTCCACAACTTCGTGTTCCTGAGCTCGGTGCTGTCCGCGTTCGTGCACGAACTGTTCCCGGGCATGAAGGTCAACGGCGCCTACCAGTTCCGGGTCACCCGCAATTCGGAACTGATCGTCGACGAGGAGGACGTCGACAACCTCGCGCTCGCGCTGCGCGACGAGTTGCTCGGCCGCGGCTACCTGCGCGCGGTGCGCCTGGAGATCGCCGAACAGTGCCCGCAGGACATCGTCGACAGCCTGCTGGCGAACTTCGAGCTGCCGGCCAACGCGGTCTACAAGATCAACGGCCCGGTCAACCTCAACCGGGTGGTCCAGGTCTATGACCTGGTGCGCCGCCCCGACCTCAAGTTCCCGGCCTTCCAGCCGCGCCTGCTGCGCGACGTCGACGCGATGTTCGAGCAGATCCGCCAGGGCGACGTGCTCCTGCACCACCCGTACGACGCGTTCGCGCCGGTGCTGGAACTGATCCGGCAGGCCGCGGAAGACCCGTCGGTGCTGGCGATCAAGCAGACCCTGTACCGCGCCGGCAAGGATTCGCCGATCGTCGAGCACCTGATCCAGGCGGCGCGCAACGGCAAGGACGTGACCGTTGTGGTCGAGCTGCGCGCGCGCTTCGACGAGGAAGCCAACCTCGGCCTGGCCGACCGCCTGCAGGACGCGGGGGTGCAGGTGGTGTACGGCGTGGTCGGCTACAAGACCCACGCCAAGATGCTGCTGATCGTGCGCCGCGAAGGCCGCGAACTGCGCCGCTACGTGCACCTGGGCACCGGCAACTACCACTCCGGGACCGCGCGCGCGTACACCGACTTCAGCCTGATGACCGCCAACCCGGAGATCGGCAACGACGTCCACCTGATCTTCCAGCAGCTCTCCGGACTGGCCGCGCCGCTCAAGCTGCGGCACCTGCTGCAGTCGCCATTCACCCTGCACAGCGGGGTGCTGGAGCGGATCGAGCGCGAGGCCGCGCATGCGCGCGCCGGCAAGCCGGCTCGGATCGTCGCCAAGATGAACGCGCTCAACGAGACGCAGGTGATCCGCGCGCTGTACGCGGCCTCGCAGGCAGGCGTCGGGATCGACCTCATCGTGCGCGGCGCCTGCACCCTGCTGCCGGGCATCGAGGGCGTGTCCGCGAACATCCGCGTGCGCTCGATCGTCGGCCGCTTCCTCGAGCACCACCGCACCTGGTGGTTCGGCAACGACGGCGCGCCCGAGTTGTACTGCTCGTCCGCGGACTGGCTGGAGCGCAACCTGCTGCGCCGGGTGGAAACCGCGTTCCCGATGCTGGATGCGGGCGCCGCCCAGCGGGTCCACCGCGAAGGCCTGCTCAACTACCTGGCGGACAACCAGAACGCGTGGGAACTGCACGCCGACGGCAGTTACCACAAGATCCTGCCGGCGCCGGGCGAGGCGGGTTTCTCCGCGCAGCTGTCGCTGCTCGAAGGACTGTATTCGTGACACCTGCGAATGCAGCGGCAGCGGAATCGCGGGCGCCGCGCGGGCGATAATGCGCGCATGAACCCGCATCGCCGCAACGCAAACGCATGAGGTCCGCCCCGCGCCGCGGCAGCACCCTGCTGGCACCGGCAACCGCGCCGCTGCGCGACGGCGACATGCTGGCCGCGCTCGACCTCGGCTCCAACAGCTTCCACATGGTGGTCGCGCAGACCGTGCTCGGCCAGCTGCGGGTGGTCGACCGCCTGCGCGAGACCGTGCGCATGGCCGAGGGCCTGGACGGCTTCGGCGGGCTCGCCCCGGACGTGCGCGACCGCGCGCTGGCGTGCCTGTCGCGCTTCGGCCAACGGGTGGCGGACATCCCCCCGCACCGGATCCGCGCGGTCGCCACCAACACCGTCCGCCAGCTGCGCGCGCCGGAGAGTTTCCTGCTGCCGGCGGAAACCGCGCTCGGGCATGCGATCGAGGTGGTGTCCGGGCGCGAGGAAGCGCGCCTGGTCTACCTCGGCGTGGCCCACGCGCAACCGCCGAAGGATGGCCAGCTGCGGCTGGTGATCGACATCGGCGGCGGTTCCACCGAATGCATCATCGGCAGCGGGATGGATGCGATCGAGCGCGAGAGCCTGCAGGCCGGCTGCGTCGCCAGCACCCGCCGCTTCTTCCCCAACGGCAAGCTGTCGCGCAAGCGCTGGAAGGACGCGCTGACCGAAGTCACCGCCGAGTTCCAGCAGTTCGCGTCGGCCTACCGCGCGCTCGGCTGGGACGAGGCGATCGGCTCGTCCGGCACCAACAAGGCGATCGGCGAGATCTGCGCCGCGCTCAAGCTGACCAAGGGCGCGGTGACCGCGGAGGCGCTGCCGCTGCTGCGCGAGCGCCTGCTGCAGGCCGAACGCATCGAGGACATCGACCTGCCCGGCCTGTCCGTGGACCGGCGCCCGATCATCGCCGGCGGCCTGCTGGTGCTGGAGGCGGTATTCGCCGCGCTCGGCCTGCAGCGGATGGCGGTGAGCAAGGCCGCGCTGCGCGAAGGCGTGCTGCACGACATGCTTGGCCGCGGCGGCGCCGACGACCCGCGCGACGTGTCGGTGGCGGCGCTGGTGCAGCGTTACGGGATCGACGCCGCCCAGGCCAGGCGGGTCGAGGCCAGCGCCCTGCACCTGTTCGACCAGGTCGCGCGAACCTGGGCCCTGGATGGCGACGACCGCCGCATGCTGGCGCGCGCGGCGCGCCTGCACGAGATCGGGCTGGCGATCGCCCACAGCGGCTACCACGTGCACGGCGCCTACATCCTCGAGAACTCGGACATCGCCGGCTTCTCGCAGCAGGAGCAGCGCTTCCTCGCCGCGCTGGTGCGCACCCATCGCCGCGGGATCCCGAAGGCCGCGTTCGAGATGATCCCCGACCGCCTGCTGGGCAACGCGCGCCGCACTGCCGCGCTGCTGCGGCTGGCGGTGCTGCTGCACCGTTCGCACGACAACGAGCGGATCCCCGACCTCACCCTGCGCGCGGATGCCGGGCAGCTTGCGCTGGCCCTCGACAAGCGCTGGCTGCAGGCGCGCCCGCTGCTGCGCGCGGACCTCGAGGGCGAACCCGAGGACATGCTGGGGCTCGGCATCCAGCTGCGGATCGCGGCGCAGTAGCGCCCCGGCCCGGCCACCGCGCGCTGGCGGCGGTATCCTGCGGCAATGGCCGTCCCGCTGCAGGTCCAGTTGATCGAAGCCTTCGGGGCTGGCGTGTATGCGCTGACCCTGGCCTCCCATGCCGACCTGTGGTGGCGCCGGCGCGAGCAGCGCTCGCACGCATGGCTGGCACTTTCCGCGTTCGGCGCACTGCTGGTGAACCTGACCGGCGCGGCGATCCGGGTGGCGCCGGCGGCCTACGCCACTGCGTTGCTGGGCTTGAACATGCTGGGGGTGGCGGTCGCCCTGATCAGCCTGTACGAACTGGCCGAGGCGATCGGCGGCAAGCGTCCCGGCCGGCTGGCGCGGGCGATGGAGGCGGCAACGCTGGTCCCGATCCTGCTGCTGCCGGTGCTGCCGCACGCCGTGCTGCTGGCCGCGCTGTACCTGACCGGCGTGCTGTTCCTGCTGGCGGCGATGTTCCGCGCCGCGCGCCACGCGCGTTCCGGCGACCCCGAGTCGCACGTGATCGCGCTCGGCCTGACCTTCCTGTTCACCACCCTGCTGTACGACATCCTGTCCGAGATGCAGGTGCTGGTGCGGGTCGAAGGCATGCCGGTGCTCGGCTTCACCGTGCTGTACCTGGCCGCGGCGCGCGCGCTGAGCCTGCGCTACGAGCGCGAACACCGCGAACTGCTGGAACTGCGCGGCAAGCTGGAAACCCGGGTGCAGCAACGCACCACCGAACTGGAGGCCGCCAACCAGCGCCTCGAGCAGCTCTCGCGCACGGATGCGCTGACCGGCCTCGCCAACCGCCGCTGCTTCGTGGAGGCGGCCGCCGCGTACCTGCGCGCATCTCCGGCGCGGCTGCTGATGATCGACATCGACCATTTCAAGCGCATCAACGATACCCATGGCCACGAAACCGGCGACGCCGCCCTGCGCGCGGTCGCGGATGCGCTGGGCCAGGGACTGCGCAGCGGCGAACTGCTGGCGCGCTGGGGCGGCGAGGAGTTCATTGCCCTGCTGGAGGACGCCGACGACGCCAGCGCGCGCGCCGAACGCATGCGCGCGGCGGTGGCGGCGACCTGCGTGCAGTCCGGTGACGCCGCGCTGCGGCTCAGCGCCTCGTTCGGGCTGGCCCGGGTCGCCCGCGGCGGCGCGCTCGATGCGGCGATCGCGCGCGCCGACGAGGCGCTGTACCGGGCCAAGCGCGAAGGCCGCGACCGCGTGGTGACGGACACCGCGGGCAGCGACGCCGGCTGAGGCGTGCCAGCGCCTACCTGGGCGGCGCCGCGAAGGTGGTGAATTCCGGTCCGGCCAGGCGCAGGTTCGCGCGCAGGTAGGCGCGCAACCGCTGCCCCGGTTGTTCCGGTGCAGGCCCGCCAAGATGGCGCTGCAGCATGGTTTCCATCGCGAACAGGTAGGCCTCGCGCGGGACCGGATCGACCGGCGAATGGCCGCCGTTCGGCTCCACCAGCAAGGTCAGCGGACGCCCCAGCGCCTTCAGGGTAGCGCTGTAGTTCGCCACTTCGCGGATCGCCACCGTGCGGTCCGCGCCGCCGGCGATGATCAGCAGCGGCCGGCGCATCTTCGCCGCATTCGCCTGCGGCGACTGCGCATGCAGGCGCGCATGGGTGGCGGAGTCGGTGCTGTCCAGCGACAGTGCGCGCAGGGTGTGCCGCAGCGAACGGTCCGGCAGGTCGCCCTGGGAACCGGAGCGGACCAGCCAGCGCATCGACCAGCCCAGGTCCGCCGGCGGCGCGCCGGCCACGCCGACCTTGAACAGGTCCGGCTGGAATGTCAGCCCCAGCAACGCGGAATAACCGCCGAACGAATGGCCGACGATGCCGACGCGCTTCGCATCGCCGATGCCGCGCGCCAGCAGCCAGCGCACGCCTTCGACGATGTCCTGCTGCACGCGGCCGTTGCCGTAGTCGCCCTTCGGGGCAAACACGTAGTCGCGTCCGTGGCCGGTTGAGCCGCGGAAATTCGACTGGAACACCACGTAGCCGCGATTGGCCAGGAACTGCGCGGTGCCATCGAACCCGGCGCGGAAATGGTTGATCGGACCGCCGTGCACCTGCGTAACCAGCGGCGCGCGCGCGACGTCCACGCCCGGCGGCAGCAGCACGAACCCGTGCACGCGCATGCCGTCGGAAGCGGTGTAGGCGATCGCGAGCTTGCGCGCCAGCGCGGCTTCCGGCGGTGACTTCGTGCCGATGCCTGGCTCGTCCAGGATCCGCCGCAGGCTGCCGTTGCGCGGGTCGTACAGGTGCAGCCGCGGATCGCGCAACGTGGCCGCGCGTTCGCTGACCAGCCAGCGCGCGGCGGGGCCGCTGCCCACCTGCAGGCCAAGGTCGCGGCCCGGGAACCTGCGCGCGATGTCGGCCACCGTTGCCTGCGCGCTGCCGATGCCATGGGTGGCGGCGACCGTGCTGCGATAACTCGCCGCCACCGGCAATTGCGTGCGCGGATCGAGCACCACGTCGTCGAGGTCGGCCTCGCCGCGCGGATCCTGGTGCAGCGTCTGCAGCCGGTCGTCCGCGCCCAGGCGCAGCACGCGGCGGAAATTGCCTTCGGCGCCATTGCCGGGATTGCCTTCCAGCAGCAGGCTGCCATCGGCCAGCGTCGCCAGCAGGTCGATGCGCTGCATCGGCCGCAGGCGCAGCACCTCGCGCAACCGGCCATCCGCACCGACGCGATGCAGCGCGTCGTGGTCGCCCTCGAAGCGCGCCAATGCGACGATCCGGCCGCGCGCATCCAGCGCCAGGTCGTGGATCCAGCGCGGGTCCTCGCGCAGCAACGTGCGCTTGCCATGCACATCCAAGCGCACGATCCGCCAGCGCTCGCCGGCGCCCGCGCGCACCCGCTCGCGCAGCAACACGGCCGCCGGTTGCGAGGGATCGACCTTGATCACCTGCCGCCGTCCGGAACCGCCCAGCGGCACGCGCACACCGCTGCGCCCATCCACCCCAACCATGGTCAGCGTGCCCGGCGCGCGCAGGAACAGCCAACGCCCATCGCGCGACCACCACAGCTGCTCCGCCTGGGTGCTGCCGACCAGCGTGCGGGCGGCGCCGCCGGTGGTGGGCAACAGCCACAGGCTGCGCGAGTCCTTGCGTTCGCGCAGGTAGGCGACGTGTTCGCCATCCGGCGACAGCCGCACCGCGACCAAAGTGCGGCCTTCGAGCAACGCGGCCCGCGGCAGGCGCGGCGCGCGCGGCATCTCGCGCTGGGCGGCGACTGCCGCCTGCAGGCCGTCAGCGACCTGCGCGGGCACGCTGCGAGGGGACAGCAGCAGCGCACATGCCACCAGCGCGCCGCACATGATCCTGGAAATGTTCATCGTCGATCCTCGCGTCCGTGCGTGCTCAGGCGAGCGTCGGCGAGGCGACCGGCAACGGCTCGCGACGCGGATACAGCAGCCACAGGCTGGCCAGCGCCGGCAGGCCGACCACGCCGCACAGCACCACCCAGGCCCAGCGACCGCGCGTCGAATGCACTTGCCGGCCGCTGACCCAGATCGCCGCCAGCAGCGACAGCAGGCAACACGCGGCCGCGAGCCACAGCACCGACGGCGGCACGCGCTCGGGTTTCGCCTTCAGCGGATCATTCGCGGCAAACAGGTTGCGCGCGCCCAGGCAAAGCGCGCGGATCACCGGCGACAGCCAGGTGTTGCGGTTGGTGTAGGCGGACGGCAGGTCGACGTCGATCGCGCGGCGTGCGACTTCATGCACCTTGCCCGCGTCATCCACCCGCACCAGTTGCTGGAACGGCTGCTGCAGCTCCCCGCTCCACACGCCCCAGGTGTAGGTAAACGAGACCAGGTAACCATCCAGCAGTTCGATGGCATCCATCCGGCTGAAGTGGCCGACATGGGCCGGCATCGGCACCCGCAGCAGCGGCTGCAGCAGGTCCAGGCCATTGACCGCCTCGCGGCCGGGATAGAAATAGGCGGCGCGGTCGCTGAGCACCAGCACGTTGTCGCCGGCCGGTTCCGGCGGGCTGGCCATCACCTCGCCCCGCGGCAGGCGGATGCGTTCGAAGATGCGCTGCTGGCCGGCATCGTATTGATAGGCCGCATTGGCGTTGAACAGAAAGCCGGCGGCATATTGCAGGGTCGGCGCGGGGAATGCGGCACGGGTTTCACCCACGCCCAGTTCGCCACGCGCCCGCTTGTCCAGGGTGCCGTAGCCGACGAAGCGCATGCGGTCATGGCTGAACACCCAGCGCACGCTGTTCTCGCCATCGTCGAATTCCATCGGCGCGGGGTTGGTCAGCGTGTTGCGCACAGGCAGGTTGCGCAGCGGATAGCGCGTATGCACGTCCGAGAGTGCGACCTGTTCGCGCCACAACGCAGCCTCCGGCGAGCGGCTGGCATCGATGCCGAGCAACAGCATGTCCTTGCCTTCGGCGCGGTCGGCCTCGATGTAGCCGCCCTTCGGCGGCACCGGCATGCCGAGCGGATGGGTGCCGCTGACGGTCCAGCCCAGTTCGACCCCATAGCCCAGCATCCACGCCAGGAAATACGCACCCACCTGCACCGGCAGGGCGACCGCGAGCACCGCCAGCGGGTTGCGCGAGGGTGCGGCCGGGTCCGGCTTGAACGCGATCGCCAGCAGCACGACCAGGAATGCGATCGCGACCACGTGCACGCCGAGCATGGCCACGCCGGACGCCTGCGAATACATGAACAGGTTGGGCAGCAGGAAGCCGGTGAACGCGTAACGGCGGTCGCCGACCATCGCGTAGGCACCGGCCAGGTAGCCGGACACCGCGATCAGCCACGCGGCAATCGGCAGCAGCCAGTGGCGCATGTCGACCACCCGCGGCGTCAGCGATTCTTGGTACACCGCGACCAGCGCGATCGGCAGCGCCACTGCCACCAGCAGCACCACCACGCCGGCAGCGGTCAGCGCGCCGGCGATGCGCAGCCGGTGCAGCGGCCGATGCAGCAGGTTGAGCCACTGGTTGGGCTTGCGGTAGCTGCCCATCTGGTACAGGCCCAGCAAGGCACCGGCGACGGCGTACACCACGCAGAACACCTGGTAGACCTGCAGCGGCTGCTGCGCAAGGTCGACCATGCGGCTCAGGAATGCCAGCGCCACGAGGTTGATGACGGCGGCGACCAGCGCCCACAGGCGGAAGCGCAGCAGCTCGCCCTTGAAGAGATCGATCATGTTCTGGTCCTCTGTCGCGCGCGTCAGGCCGCAGCCGGCGCAGCATGGTTCTTGGCAAGGAAGGCATTGACGGCGCGGTCCAGGCTGACCGGCATCGATTGCACGTTGCGCGC
>Ga0209477_1001515_pt1 | contig 14066 bp, 16 predicted proteins | sample KloWWTupernatant_FD_187180 | JGI IMG/M metagenome (GOLD analysis project Ga0209477, IMG submission 187180) | Active sludge microbial communities from Klosterneuburg, Austria, studying microevolution and ecology of nitrifiers - Klosterneuburg... | ecosystem: Engineered > WWTP > Aerobic digester >...
CCTGACAACGACCAGCGACGTGCCTGCCATCGATCAAGCGGGGCTGGCGCCCTCTTCCGGCCAGTCGCGGATGTAGGCCTTGAGCATCTTGTTCTCGAAATTCTGGCTGTCCACCACGGCCTTGGCGACGTCGTAGAAGCTGATCACGCCCATGAGCATGCGCCTGTCCATCACCGGCATGTAACGTGCATGGCGGTCGAGCATCATGCGGCGCACCTCGTCCATGTCGGTCTCGGTGGTGCACGTCAGTGGATGGTCGTCCATGGCAGCACGCACCTGCATTGTGCCCACACCACCTTTGTTCTTGACGATAGCCTGGATCACCTCGCGGAAGGTCAGCATGCCCACCAGGTCGCCGTGCTCCATCACCACGAGCGAGCCAATGTCTTTCTCTGCCATGGCATCGACTGCGCGCGCCAGTGGTTCGTCGGGGTGAACAGTAAAAAGGGTTCCGCCCTTGACGCGCAGGATGTCGCTGACTTTCATGGTGTAACTCCGAGTCGGCCCGGGGGGCTCAGTGCATGGGATGGTCAAATATAGCCCACAATCCCGGGGCATTGCCCGCCGTTTGATACACCTTGGAGACATATTCATGCCCGGTTACGCCGATCCTGGCTTTGATACGCTGGCCCTGCACGCAGGCGCCACCCCCGACCCCGCCACCGGCGCACGCGCCGTGCCCATCCACCTGACGACGTCCTTTGTGTTCGAGTCCAGTGACCATGCGGCTTCGCTGTTCAACATGGAGCGCGGTGGCCATGTGTACTCGCGCATCAGCAACCCCACCAATGCGGTGTTCGAGCAGCGCATGGCCGCACTCGAAGGCGGCGCGGGCTCAGTAGCCACCGCCAGCGGCCAGGCTGCTCTGCACCTGGCAATCAGCACCCTGATGGGCGCGGGCTCACATATCGTGGCGAGTACGGCGCTGTATGGCGGGTCACAAAACCTGCTGCACTACACGCTGCGGCGCTTTGGCATCGAGACCACCTTCGTCAAGCCCGGCGACATCGACGGATGGCGCGCGGCCATCCGCCCCAACACCAAATTGTTCTTCGGCGAGACTGTGGGCAACCCGGGGCTGGATGTGCTCGACATCCCCACCGTGGCAGCCATTGCACACGAAGCAGGCATCCCGCTGCTGGTGGATTCGACCTTCACCACGCCCTGGCTGCTCAAGCCTTTCGAGCATGGCGCGGACCTGGTCTACCACTCGGCCACCAAGTTCCTCTCGGGCCATGGCACCGTGATCGGCGGCGTGGTGGTGGACAGCGGCACCTTCGACTGGGAAGGCTCGGGCCGTTTCCCCGAGATGACCGCCCCTTACGAGGGCTTTCACAACATGGTGTTCAGCGAGGAATCGACCGTGGGCGCCTTCTTGCTGCGCGCACGCCGCGAAGGCCTGCGCGACTTTGGCGCCTGCATGAGCCCGCACACCGCCTGGCTCATCCTGCAGGGGATCGAGACCCTGCCGCTGCGCATGGAGCGCCACATGCGCAACACCGAAAAGGTGGTGCAGTTTTTGGCCAGCCAGCCTTTTATCGAGCGCGTGGGCCACCCCATGCTCGAATCGCACCCCAGCCACCAGCTTGCGCAAAAGCTGCTGCCGCGTGGCGTGGCCTCGGTATTCAGCTTTGACCTCAAGGGCACGCGCGAGCAGGGCAAGAAGTTCATCGAAGCCCTCAAACTCTTCAGCCACCTGGCCAACGTGGGCGACTGCCGCAGCCTGGTGATCCACCCAGCCAGCACCACGCACTTTCGCCTGGACGACGATGCGCTGGCCAGCGCGGGCATCACGCAAGGCACGATCCGCCTGTCCATCGGGCTGGAAGATGCAGACGACCTCATCGACGACCTCAAGCGCGCTCTCAAGGCCGCAGAAAAGGCAGGAGCCTGAGCCATGGAACTGCTCGTCAACGGACACAAAACCTTCTGCTACACCGGCGGCAAGCCCTTCAACCCGGCCCAACCTACCGTGGTGCTGATCCACGGCGTGCTCAACGACCACAGCGTCTGGGCCATGCAGAGCCGCTACCTCGCCCACCACGGCTGGAACGTGCTGGCGGTAGACCTTCCGGGCCACTGCAAAAGTGCGGGCCCGGCGCCCGCCTCGGTGGAGGAAGCCGCTGATTTCATCACCGCCCTGCTGGACGCCGTGGGCGCACCGCGTGCTGCGCTGGTGGGCCACAGTTGGGGCTCGCTGATCGCACTGGAGGCCGCAGCGCGCCTGCAGGAGCGCGTGAGCCACCTCGTGCTGGTGGGCACGGCCTTTCCCATGAAGGTCTCTCCCGCACTCATCGAGGCGGCGCTGAACGAGCCCGAGAAGGCGCTGCGCATGGTCAACGTGTTCTCACGCAGCACCCTGTGCGCCCCGCCCACAGCACTGGGCCCGGGCACCTGGGTGTATGGCGCCAGCATGGCGCTAGGCCGCCGCGTGCTGCGCAGCAACCGCGAGGTGAACCTGTTCCACCGTGGCTTCGTGGCCTGCGACAGCTACACCGGGGGCGAAGCGGCTATCGCCCGCATCACCTGCCCCGTGCTGTTTGCCCTGGGCGCGCAGGACCAGATGACCACACCCAAAGCGGCCCAAGGCCTGATTGCGGCGGCGCGGTCGGGCGGCAAAACCGTGCAGGTGGTCAGTCTGCCCGTAGGCCACCACCAGATGACCGAGGCGCCAGAAGAGACGCTGGCGGCGATCCGGGATTTTCTGTCCAACGCCTAAACCAGCACACCCCATGAAAATTGCGACCTGGAACGTCAACTCCCTCAGCGTGCGCCTGCCCCAGGTGCTGGACTGGCTGGCCCAGAACCCTGTCGATGTGCTGTGCCTACAGGAACTCAAGCAGACCGAGGACAAGTTTCCCTTTGCCGTACTGCAGGCGGCCGGATATGAAGCCGTGGCCTTGGGCCAGAAAACCTACAACGGCGTGGCCATTCTGGCGCGCACTGCACTAGGCGCAGTCGTGCGCAACATTCCCGGCTTTGAGGATGAACAGGCGCGTGTGATTGCGGCCACGGTGGAGTCTGGCGAAGGCCCTGTGCGCGTCATCAACGGCTATTTCGTCAACGGCCAGGAGCCCGGCAGCGACAAATTTGCCTACAAGATGCGCTGGCTGGCCGCGTTGCACGACTGGGTGCGTACCGAGCTGGCAGCCCACCCCCGCCTGGTGCTGCTGGGCGATTTCAACGTGGCCCCGGAAGACCGCGACTCGTACGACCCGGAGGGCCTGCGCGAAACCATCCACCACACCAGCGAGGAACGCGCGCATTTTCAGGCCCTGCTGGGCCTGGGGCTGACGGACGCCTACCGGCTGTTCGAACAGCCCGAGAAAAGCTATTCGTGGTGGGACTACCGCATGCTGGGTTTCCAGAAAAACCGGGGGCTGCGCATCGACCACATTCTGGTGAGCCAGGCCCTGCGCGCCGCGGTGACGGCCTGCACCATTGACCGCGCACCGCGCAAAAACACCCAGCCCAGCGACCATGCGCCCGTGGTCGTCACGCTAGGTTGAAATGCTACACTATTTATAGCTTATAGCGCTTTACCATCAAGCGTTAGAGCGGGTTTTTATCATCAATTTTTGTCTCTAGACCCAGTTCCTGGATCTTGCGCGTGATGGTGTTGCGCCCAATGCCCAGGCGCTGCGCGGCCTCCATACGCCGCCCGTGGGTGGCGTCCAATGCAGCGCAGATCAGGCGCGACTCGAATCGGTGCATCAGCCTGTCCCATACATCGCCCTGTGCGTTGGACAAGAGCACCTGCAGTTCGGCATCCAACGCCTGCTCCCACGTCGGCACCGCCATGGCGGCTGCATGGGACACCGCTTGCCCTGAGCCAACAGTGGGCCCGGTCTCTGGCACAACGTGCACCGGTACGGATACGGTGGTCGGCGCTGGTGCGGCGGGTGCAGACGGACTGAGGGCAGATGCATCCTGAGGGCTGGCCTGCAGCACCTCGGGCGGCAGATCCTGCACCGAGATCACTTGCGCAGGCGCCATGACGGAGAGCCAGTGGCAGATGTTCTCCAACTGGCGCACATTGCCCGGGAAGGCGAACCGCCCCAGGCGTGCCAGCGCAGCATCGTCGATGCGCTTGGGCTCCACGCCCAGTTGGCGCGCGCTCACCTGCAAGAAATGCCGGGTGAGCATGGGCACGTCTTCAGCGCGCTCCCGCAGTGCCGGTAGCCGCAAGCGAATGACGTTGAGACGGTGAAACAGGTCTTCACGGAACGCCCCATCCCTTACGCGCTGCTCCAGATTCTGGTGGGTGGCGGCAATCACACGCACATGGGACTTGACGGCGGCATGCCCACCCACGCGGTAGAACTGTCCATCCGACAGCACGCGCAACAGCCGTGTCTGCAAATCGAACGGCATGTCGCCGATTTCATCGAGAAACAGCGTTCCGCCCTCGGCCTGCTCAAACCGCCCGCGCCGCTGCGTCTGCGCTCCGGTGAAGGCTCCGCGTTCATGGCCGAACAGCTCTGACTCCAGCAGATCCTTGGGGATGGCGGCCGTATTGATGGCCACAAACGGTCCCTGTGCGCAGGGTGAGTGCTTGTGCAGAGCACGGGCCACCAATTCCTTGCCCGAGCCGGATTCTCCGGTGATAAGCACCGTGACCTGGCTTTGGCTCAGCCGTCCAATGGCGCGAAACACATCCTGCATGGCGCTCGCCTGGCCCAGCATCTCGGGCGCCACATCCTGACTGACCTGCGCCACGTCCTCACGCTGGCTCTCCTGCACGGCACGGCGGATGAGCTCCACCGCCTTGGGCAGATCAAACGGCTTTGGCAGGTATTCAAAGGCGCCACGCTGAAAGGCCGACACAGCGCTGTCCAGGTCAGAATAGGCCGTCATGATGATGACCGGCAGGCCCGGCTGGAGCGCATGCACCTTCTCCAGCAACTGCAGCCCCGTACCGCCCGGCATGCGAATATCGCTCACCAGCACCTGTGGCCCGGGCAGATCGGTATCACCCGCACTCTGTGCCGCCAGAGCGTCGAGCACCTCACGGGGGTTGGTAAAGCTGCGCGTAGGCAGGTTTTCGCGCGCCAGCGCCTTCTCGAGCACAAAGCGGATCGAGGGATCGTCATCTACTATCCAGATCGGCTTCATGGGTGGTCAAACTTTCACTGGTTGCGTGTGTAGAAGCCTCAGGGCAAGGGGATCAGGATCCGAAAGTCGGTGCGTCCCGGCGCACTCTCGCATTCGATCAATCCATGGTGCTGCTGCACAAAAGTTTGCGCCAGCGTCAACCCCAAACCCGAACCGCCGTCGCGGCCCGACACCAGCGGGTAGAAGATTCTGTCCCGGATGGCATCGGGCACGCCCGGCCCGTTGTCGATCACATGCAATTCCAGTGCCAGTTTGTAGCGCTGACGGCCAAAAGTGACTTGCCGCGCCACACGCGTGCGCAGTGTGATGCAGGCGTCACCCTGCACAATTCGGTCGGCCAGCGCCTGCGCGGCGTTCTGGACGATGTTGAGCAACGCCTGGATGAGCTGCGCACGGTCACCCCGAAACTCGGGAATCGAGGTGTCGTAGTCGCGCTGCACCCGCAGGCCCTGCGGATGCTCCACCAGAATGAGCGAACGCACGCGCTCGCAGACCTCATGGATATTGACGTCGCCCACCTGGTGCGGGTGGCGGTGCGGCGCCAGCAGGCGATCCACCAAGCTTTGCAGGCGGTCCGCCTCGTGCACGATCACCTGTGTGTACTCGGCCAGATCGGGGCTTTGCAGTTCCATCTCCAGCAACTGCGCGGCCCCCCGGATACCGCCCAGTGGGTTTTTGATCTCGTGCGCCAGATTGCGAATCAGCTCTTTGTGCGCCTGGGCTTGCTCCAGCAAACGTTCTTCTCGATCCTGGCGTACCTGCTGCTCCAAGGGCCACAGCTCTACCAGCACCTCGCCCTGAACGTCTGTGGGAGCCACGTTCACATGCACAGGCACGGGCTCCTGGTGCAGGCGCTTGAGGTTGGCCTCATAGCGCAGTGCGGCAAAATCGTTGCTGCTGGCCGCCAGCAAAGCCGTTTGCAGCAAAGCAGGATCAGTGAAAAACTGCGTGAAGTCAGCGCCTTCGAGAATGCGGCGCGACATGCCCATGTGCTGCTCCAGCGCAGCGTTGGCGTAGAGCACCGATCCATCGGCACGCAGCACGGCCACCAGCAGCGACAGCATGTCCAGCGCCTGCAGCAGGCGCTGCTGCCCGTGTGGGGCGTTGGCGGCCATTACCTGGCGATCAGGGAGACGGCAGACGCGCCAGTTCGCGCTTGATACCCGCAATGTCGCTCTCGCTGCGGGCCAAGTTGGACTTGATCTCGGCCGTACGCTCCGCGTAACGCTGGGTATTGCGCAGATCGAGCGCGTTGCGCTCGGGCGCCCCATTGTTGTATTCCTTGGTCAGTTCAGCGTGGCGTCCTTCGGCCTTGCGTAATTCAGACTCCAGGATGGCACGCGCATCAGCGTCACGCGCACGCTGGTCGTTGGGGTTCACGCGGGGGGCAGAAGGCGGCGAAGTAGACTGCTTTGGGGCGGCCCCTGCGCCACTGGCCGGGGCACTGCGCACGCCCTCCACCACCGTGATGTTGCCTCCTTCAACCAGCTTGCAGCCACGCTCCTTGGCTTGATTGGCGTTGTTGGTGTACTCGTTGCCGCAGCGATAAATACGATCCTGCGCGCCCGCTGGCGCCGCCATCAGGGCAAGAAGGGTCAGGGCAGGTAGCGAAGTGAGAAAGGTTTTTTTCATACGGTGTGCTCGCACGCATCGTGCAGGGTTGCATCAGAGTATCCCCCAAACAGAGTCGATCTCCAATGCACGGTGGCCATGGATCTGCAACCAAATGCCATGAGATGCCCCATGAACCGCAGGGTTCCCCAGAAAAAAAGCGGCCCGAAGGCCGCCTTGCTTACGCTACACGAAAAGCACTTTGCGCTTACAGCGAATAGTACATGTCGAATTCGGCAGGGTGCACCGACATGCGCATGCGGGTCACTTCGGTCATCTTCAGCTCAATGTAGGCGTCAAGCATGCTGTCGGAGAACACGCCGCCCTTGGTCAAGAACGCACGGTCTTTGTCCAAGCATTCCAGCGCCTGGTCCAGGCTGTGGCACACGGTGGGCACCAGCTTGTCTTCTTCTGGGGGCAAGTGGTACAGGTCTTTGGTGGCAGCTTCGCCCGGATGGATCTTGTTCTCCACGCCATCCAGTCCGGCCATCAACAGGGCAGCAAAACCCAGGTAGGGGTTCATCAGCGGATCGGGAAAACGGGCTTCCACGCGGCGGCCCTTGGGGTTGGCCACAAAAGGAATACGGATGGAGGCCGAACGGTTCTTGGCCGAGTATGCCAACTTGACCGGGGCTTCAAAATGCGGAACCAGGCGCTTGTAGCTGTTGGTGCCGGGGTTAGTGATGGCGTTCAGCGCGCGGGCGTGCTTGATGATGCCGCCGATGTAGTACAGGGCAAAGTCAGACAGCCCGGCATAGCCGTCACCGGCGAACAGGTTCTTGCCGTCTTTCCACACCGACTGGTGCACGTGCATACCGGAGCCGTTGTCGCCGTGGTAAGGCTTGGGCATGAAGGTGGCGGTTTTACCGTAGGCGTTGGCCACGTTGTGGATCACATACTTTTGCAGCATGGTCCAGTCAGCGCGCTCTACCAGGGTGCTGAAGCGGGTGCCAATTTCGTTCTGGCCAGCGCCTGCCACTTCGTGGTGGAACACTTCGACCGGAATACCCAGGGATTCGAGAATCAGGGACATCTCGGCGCGCATGTCTTGGGTGCTGTCGACCGGGGGAACGGGGAAGTAACCGCCCTTGACCGTGGGACGGTGGCCACGGTTGCCGCCTTCGAGCTTGGAGCCGGTATTCCAGGGGGCTTCGTACTCGTCGATTTCGTAGAAGGTGTTGTTGGGCTCAGTGCTCCAACGCACGCCATCAAAAATGAAGAACTCAGGCTCAGGACCGAAAAAGGCGGTATCACCAATACCGGAAGCCTTGAGGTAGGCTTCGGCGCGCTTGGCAATGGAGCGGGGATCGCGGTCGTAGGCCTTGCCATCTGCAGGCTCCACCACATCACAGTTCATGATGAGGGTGGTTTCTTCAAAGAAGGGGTCGATATTGGCCGTGTTGGGATCGGGCATCAGCAACATATCCGAGGCTTCAATCCCCTTCCAACCCGCAATGGACGAGCCGTCAAACGCGTGGCCAGAGGAAAATTTGTCGTCATCAAAGTGCGACACGGGCACCGTGGTGTGCTGCTGTTTTCCACGGGTGTCGGTGAAACGGAAGTCCACAAACTTGACTTCGTTCTCCTGCACCATCTTCATCACGTCTGCAACGGTCTTGGCCATCGGGTACTCCTGGGTAAAGCGTTGGTTAAAAAATTTCTACAGCAATTAAAGCAGTTTGCGTGCCAGCCAGACCGGGTTCGCACCTTCGCAAATCAAGGGACTTGCAGCGTGCGACACGCCGCGGGATGCATCAATTGAGTGCAGAGCGACAGAAAAAGGCCCCATTCAGAGAGTTCGCACCAATTCAGTGCCACACCTTGCACCAACTTCGTGCAAACCATGGGCCATATCCGTCCAGGCAGCGGGGACCAGCGCAGCAGGTCCCTTGACGCCCAGTTCGATATGCCTGCCATGCTGAGGGTGATCCACGCTCGGGAGGCTAAACACCCGGACTTGAGGATGGGCGCTCTCTATCTGTTGCATGAGCGGGGTCAGCAAGGCCTCTAATCCGCCGAACACAATGATCGAATGCTCCTGCTGTGGCGCACGATTGAAACAATGCGGGTAGCCGGTATCCAGTGCCCACTCAATCATGGGCCAGGCCATGACAGGAAAACCCGGAACAAAGAACACCCGCCCCAAACCTGCACCAGCGCAACTGAAGCCCGGTATCTTGTTGTAGGGATTGGGAACAATCGCAGCCCCCACCGGGAACACACCCATGTTCAGGCGATGCACGTTGTCAGGCCGATCGGCCTCATAGGCCAGCCCCTGCTCACGCGCCATTTCCTGCATGCGCTCACGAATCAGTTGCTCCGCTTCGGGGTGCAGTTCCAGCCCCACGCCCAGGGCCCGCGCTGCACAATGGCGCGTATGGTCGTCCGGCGTAGCCCCGATACCGCCGGTAGTGAACACCACATCACCCGAGGCAAAAGCACGTTGCAAGGTACGCGTGATCCGATCAGGATCGTCGCCCACGTAGTCGGCATAGGCCAGCGCAAGCCCCCGCGCCGACAGTATTTCAATGACCTTTGAGAAGTGCTTGTCCGTGCGCTTGCCCGAGAGAATCTCATCACCGACGATGATGAGGCCAAATTGCGGCGTCATTTGTCAACAGGCTCCAGAAGCAGAGGACGACTATCCGGGGATCGCGCCGACGGAGAAGGCGCGTCCAGCACTTCTACAATGCCAGAGGGTGCAGGTGACACAGGAACCTCGGCCCTGAGCCGCTCCAATGCAGCCAGGCAAAAGTGCGCAAACCACAGGGAAGAGAAAGCGAAGACCAGCGTGTAGATCCAGATAGCCAGTGGAATCAGCACAAAAAAGGCCGTAGCAAACAGAACCCCGGAAGCCCAAACGATTGCTGGTGCGGCCCCCAGATAGCCACTGAGCACACCGATACCCAGCAACGACATGCGGTAACGACGAAAAATCTCCGCCCGTTCGGCGCGGCTGGCATGCTCTGCCAGAGCGTCAAAGGCCATGACTCGGTAGGTCAACCATCCCCATATAAGCGGGGGAAGAATCAACACGAGGGGGGGTATCAACCACAGGGGCATAGAAACCACCATCGCCACCAAAGCAAGAACTGTGGAGCCGAGCGACCACCCCAGGCTCAAGACAAAGGAGCCACCCTTCTTGCGTTCCAGCGTGTGGAAGCGCCGCTGCGCTACCAACGAAACCAAGGCAGGCGTCATCAACACAGCCACCAGCAGCAAAGAAAAAACGACGACCAGAGGGGTTACCAGAGCCACCACCATCAAAGGGGCTACATACGACTTGGCATCACCCCAGCCCAAATCGGCAAGCCAGCCCCAAAAACTGCCAACCATGCCCCAGGAGTCCAGCCATCCACGCGCCAGCGCGACGGCAGCATCCCAGTACCAATGGCTCAGCCCCAATGCCAAGGCACCCATCAGCAGCAGCGGCATCAGAGACAAGGCAATCACACGCGGATGCATGCAATACACCACGGCACGCCAGAAAGAATCAAGCAAAAAGGCCATGGTGGCAAGCATACCTTTAGTCGGATAGTGCCGCGCCGACCACCACAAGCCCGCACCAAATATAAAAAAGCCCCGACCAGACAAGGTACGGGGCCTGCTGCAGGCCACAAAGGACCTGCATAACGCTAAGGCGCGCTTACTTGGCAGCAGAAGCGGCGTCGACGGCTGCGGAAGCAGCATCGGTTGCGGCCTGGGCGGCTACGCCAGCAGCAGAAGCAGCGTCGGTTGCAGCGGCAGCGGCGTCGGTTGCAGCAGCAGCGGCTTCCGATGCGGGAGCAGCAGGCGCTGCAGCAGGCTCAACAGCCACCGGAGCGGGAGCAGGAGCCGGCTCCTCCTTCTTGCCACAGGCGGCCAGGGCAGCAGCGGCGATCAGGGAGGCGATGACGAGAGACTTGTTCATTTCAGTTTTTCCTTGAGGACGATCAAAAAAACAAAAAAAGCCACAACGTCCAGCCTCTTGCAGCCCGGTTCGCTCTGGCAGAGTGCGCTCCTATGGAGCACGTTTTCAACTCAGCGCGAATTATATTGGGTATTCGTCAATACTGGATAACACCGAGCAGCGCAAGAAATGCCCCCATGTTGCAAACAACTGACAAAACCCTGACTTTCGCAAACAAAAGTCTGACGCAACCTCAAAGTCCCAGCGTCGTTGAAGGAAAACCGGGTGAGCTCTTGCTCCGCACCCACTCGACCAGAACTTCATGCAAGAACACGCGGCGCTCCGGTTCACTACCCGTCACTCCCACACAGCGCTCGGGATCCAACCGGTGCAACACCCAGTCGGGCGACCAGATGGCACTGGGAATGTCCAGCGGGTCTGCCATCGGGCTGACCCGGCAGGTCAGTATGTGATCCCAGGTTCCCCGCCAGCGCACCAGGCGCGCATGTCGGCGGATCACGTCATCGTAGGTCCGCGCCAACAAAGTCATCCGGCGCCCACTGCGGGCCCACTCCTGCAGCGATTCGATCACGGCCCGCTCCCCCAGAGGCCAGTCATGAAAATTGGCATCACTCAGGATGATTTCGCGCCAGCCGTCACGGGCGGCAGTAGCCAAGGCGTCACGCACCAGTTGCTGGAAGGCTTCACGACCACTGAAACGCCCTACGGGCAAAGCGGGCGGTACTTGGGCAGGTACATCGGCGTTCATCTTGATCTCCTTGGTCTATCGCAAGCATAGCCCGGCAAAACCCCTGCTTCGCCGCCGACCAGCGATCAAACTGCGACAATTCTCCTATGGAAATCACTGAACAATGTGTGGTCGCACTGACCTGGACGCTCAAGGACACCCTGGGCGAAGAACTCGACATCCTCGACGAACCCGTCGAATTCCTGGTGGGCGGCAGCGACCTGCTGGCCCGCATCGAGGAGGCCCTACAGGGCCACAGCGTGGGCACATCTCTGTCGCTGCACCTGGAACCCGAAGACGCCTTTGGCGACTTCCAGGAACACCTGCTTTTTCTGGAACCCCGCACCCTTTTCCCGGCCGAGCTGGAAGAAGGAATGACCTTTGACGGCACAACCCTGCCTGCAGGCTGCAACCCCGACGCACCGCGCGATGTGTTCTACACCGTGACCGAAATTTATCCGGAGCATGTCGTTCTGGACGGCAACCATCCGCTGTCGGGCATTGCGCTGCGGCTGCACCTGAAAGTGTGCGGCGTGCGGGAAGCGACCGAAGAAGAAGTGGGGCGAGGCACTGCCGGTACAGGCTTCTTTCGCGTGCAACCCCAGTCCCCAGGCAACACGCTACTGCACTAACGCACCCTTGGGCCTTGCAAAACCAGGCCCCTACCCCGCTACCGGGGGAGCGATTCAATAGCGCGAAATCTGCCCGTTGATAGTGCGCACCCGGTCGCCCACCCGCAGCCCCCCCACCGAACTGACGTCATAGGCGCGATAGCCTCCCTGGTCGAGCTGGATGGAAATGCGATAGACCGTCTCGCCATAACCTGCGTTGTTGCGCTCTTCGATGGCATTGCCTGCCAGGGCTCCCCCCACCACACCCACGGCGGTGGCTGCGGTACGGCCGCTTCCCTTGCCAACCTGGTGACCCAACACACCACCGACCACCGCGCCAAGAATCGCACCAGCACCCGTGGACGATCCGCGCTGCTGGCCTTGCAGCATTTCTATATTGGCCACACGCCCATATTCCGTCCCGGCGGGCGCCTGGGCCGGATAAGCCCCCCCTTGATACGAGCCTGCGGGGTACTGGGCAGGCGCCTGGCGATAAGGAGCACAAGCAGCCAGCGCACCGGCCAACAGGATGGTGCCCGCGAACAGGGCCATTCGGGAAAAATTCAATTGCCGCACATTGCACTCCTCAAATCATCGAGTTAAAAAGTTCTGATTCGAGACCATTGAAGCATGCGACAACACCTTCCTGATGCAGGGCGATGGCCGCGCCCCACGCCAGACAATGCCGGGCCTGCGCGTAGGCGAGCGCTTACAGAAGCCGCGCGCGATTGCACCGCTTGTCAGGCCGTACCGGTGGAACCATATCCTCCTTCGCCCCGTACGGTGGGGGCAAAATTCTCGACCACATTGAACTGTGCCTGCAATACCGGAACGATAACAAGCTGCGCCAGCCGCTCAAGAGGTTCCAGCGTATAGCGGGTCTGGCTGCGATTCCATGCGCTGACCATGAGCTGGCCCTGGTAATCGCTATCGATCAAGCCCACCAGATTGCCGAGCACGATACCGTGCTTGTGGCCCAACCCCGAGCGCGGCAGGATCAGCGCGGCATAGCCCGGATCACGCAGGTGGATGGCGATTCCAGTGGGTACCAGTTGCCAGGCGTTGGGTTCCAGCACCAAGGGTGCCTCCAGACAGGCGCGCAAGTCCAGCCCGGCACTGCCGGGCGTGGCATAGGCCGGCAATTGTTCCGCCATGCGCGGATCGAGAATGCGGACGTCAATCTTCACTTCTTCTTCCCTGTGCTTCGTTGTTTTGCCAATTGCGCCAGCCGCTCTTGCAACTGGGCCATTTCGGGCTTGCCAAGCCCTCGTACTTCTGACGTGAGCTTGCTGGAAACCCGTTGGACCGCCGAGCCCAACCCCCACCACAGCGCGCCCGTCGCCATTACCCCCACCAGGGAGCCCTTGCCCCAGACCAGAATGGCCACGCCCTGCACCACCGTAAACAGCAGCAGCAAGGCACGTACCGTACCCAACACGCCCCGCAACGGCGCCAGCACCTGTATCAAATCGGGTGGTAGCCCTGCACCACCCGCAGTGGTGGCCGCATTGCCCGTGCGCTCCATCGGCAGGCGCGCTTCGGGGCGCTGCGCTGCGGGCGTGCGGCTCAGGCGTTCCACATAAGTCGCAAAGTCGCCATCGGGCGGCGTATCCCATTCGGGTTTGCTGGGGCCTGGCATGGGATGGTCTCCAGTAACGCTTAAGTCTGCATGGCAGGCAGTCGGCCCGCGATCTCTGCGATCAACTGCTGGGCCAGGGCGCGCTTGGACGCATGCGGCAGTTCGCGATGACCCTGGGCGTCGACCAGCAGCAGGGCATTGTCGTCTTGCCCGAAAGTGGCCGGGCCAATATTGCCCACCAGCAGGGGAACGCCCTTGCGCACTCGTTTAGCCTGTGCATGCTGCAACAGATCGTGACTCTCCGCCGCAAAACCCACGCAGAAGAGATCGCCTACCAGCGCATGCTGCGACTGCGCCACCGCAGCAAGGATGTCCGGGTTCTCCACAAACCCCAGCACCGGCGTCTGGCCCGAACCGTCTTTCTTGATCTTTTGCTCCGACGCTATCGCTGGGCGCCAATCGGCCACCGCTGCAGTAGCTATAAAAACAGTAGCTTGTTGCGCCCGTGGCACA
>Ga0209477_1001520_pt1 | contig 14052 bp, 9 predicted proteins | sample KloWWTupernatant_FD_187180 | JGI IMG/M metagenome (GOLD analysis project Ga0209477, IMG submission 187180) | Active sludge microbial communities from Klosterneuburg, Austria, studying microevolution and ecology of nitrifiers - Klosterneuburg... | ecosystem: Engineered > WWTP > Aerobic digester >...
GTGCTCGAGGTCAACCCGCGCGCATCGCGCACGGTGCCGTTCGTGTCCAAGGCCACCGGCGTGCCGCTGGCCAAGATCGCCGCGCGCTGCATGGCCGGGCGCAGCCTCGCCGAGCAGGGCACGACGCGCGAGGTGGTGCCGGGCTACTACTCGGTCAAGGAAGCGATCTTCCCGTTCCTCAAGTTCCAGAACGTGGACCCGATCCTGGGACCCGAGATGCGCTCCACCGGCGAGGTGATGGGCGTGGGCGCGACCTTTGCCGAGGCCTTCGCCAAGGCCCATGACGCCGCCAGCATCCGCCCGCCGCCGACCGGCAAGGCCTTCATCAGCGTGCGCGACCCCGACAAGCAGCGCGTGCTGCCGGTGGCCAAGGAATTGCTGCGACGCGGCTTCTCGCTGGTCGCGACTGCCGGTACGGCGGAGTTCCTCAACGCCCACGGCGCGCCCTGCGATCGCATCAACAAGGTGCTCGAAGGGCGTCCGCACGTGGTCGATCTCATCAAGAACGGCGAGATCGTGTTCATCGTCAACACCACCGAGGGCAAGGCCGCGATCGCCGATTCGTTCTCCATCCGGCGCGAGGCCTTGCAGAGCCGCATCACGTATTCGACCACGGTGGCCGGCGCCTGGGCGCTGGTCCACTCGCTCGATTTCCATGCCACCGGGCGCGTGACTTCGCTGCAGGAACTGCATCGCAGCCTCGCCACCGCCTGATCCCATCACCACCCCGCGCGGGCGCGAAAGCAGCCCGCGCGCGATTGCCGGACCGACGCCAGAGCCATGAGAAGAACCCCGATCACCCAGCAGGGCGCGCTGCGACTGCAGGAGGAACTCGACAACCTCAAGCGGGTGGCGCGCCCGCAGGTGATCGCGGCCATCGCCGAGGCGCGCGCCCATGGCGACCTGAAGGAGAACGCGGAATACCACGCCGCGCGCGAACAGCAGGGATTCATCGAGGGCCGCATCCAGGCGCTGGAGTCGGCCCTGTCCTTTGCCGAGGTCATCGACGTCTCCAGGCTCGGCGCGGGATCGCGGATCGTGTTCGGCGCCACCGTCGAGCTCAGCGACCATCGCAGCGGCGACGAGGTCCGGTACCAGATCGTCGGCGACCTCGAGGCCGACCTGAGGAAGGGCATGATCTCGGTCAGTTCGCCGGTGGCGCGCGCGCTGATCGGCAAGCACGAGGGCGACCTGGTCGAGATCCAGGCCCCGGGCGGCAGCCGCACCTTCGAGATCGTCGGCGTCGCCTACGTCGCCTGAACCCGGGTGCCAGGGCGTGGATCCCGACCGTCCCGACCAGGACACGCGCGCGCCGCGCACGCTGGTCCTGTTGCTGCCCGCGATCCGCGAGCTCGCGCTGGCGCCGGCAGGGCAGGTCGCGGCGCTCTCGATGCTGGTCGGCCGGGGACGCGAGGGCGCTTCGGCGGGGCCGGGCCTGTGGCCGGCGCTGGCCGGCTTGATCGATCCGCATCCGCGCGAACCGGGCGCGGCGGCCCTGACCCGCCGCATCGACGCGCCGCACGACGTCGCCGGCGCGGCGTGGCTGCGCGCCGATCCCGCGCACGTGCGCCTGGAGCCGGTCTCGGCCCGCCTGCTCGCGGTCGGCAGCCTGGCGCTGGACGCGCACGAGGTCGAGGAACTGCTGCGCACGCTCAAGCCGGTGTTCGGCGACGAAGGCATGGTGCTCGATGCGCCCAGCGCCCGGCGCTGGTACCTGCGCCTGCCGCAGGGCGCGCGCCTGCCGGCATTCAGCGCGCCGGAAGAGGCCCTGGGCAGCGACCTCGGGCTGCACCTGCCGGGCGGCGACGAAGGCCGGCGCTGGCGCCGGCTGTTCAACGAGGTGCAGGTGATCCTGCACCAGCATCCGGTCAACGCAGCGCGCGCGGCGCGCGGTCGCGCCGCGGTCAACGCCTTGTGGTTCTGGGGCGCGGGTGCGCTGCCCGATCGGGTGCTCGGCGCGCTCGATGAACTGCACGGCCTCGACCCGGTGCTCGCCGCGGCGGCCGACCTGGCCGGCATCCGGGTCGAGCCCCTCGACAGCGTGAACGCGGCCCTGCAGGCGCCGCGTGTCCTGCTCGACCTGCGCCACGTGCGCCAGGCCGAGGTGCTGGAATCGGCCTGGATCGAGCCGGCCCGTCGCGCGCTGCACGCGCGCCGCATCGGCCAGCTCGAGTTGCGCTGGCTCGATGGTCGCCGGCACCTCGTCCTCCCCGGCGACCTGTGGCGGATCTGGCGCCGCCCGCGCGGTCCCTGGCCGGGCTGATGCGCCCGATCCTGCGGCGCAGCGCCGCCGTTCCCCGCGATCCGCGCCTGGCTGCGCTGCACCCCGTGCTGCAGCGGGTCTACGCCGCGCGTGGCGTGCTCGACGCCGGGGAGGTCGACCACCGCCTGCGGCACCTGGCCGCACCCGACGGGATGGGCGGCCTCGCATCGGCGGTCGCATTGCTGGCGGAGGCGCTGGCCGCGCAGCAGCGCATCGTCGTGGTCGGGGACTTCGATGCCGACGGCGCGACCGGCACGGCCGTGGCGGTCCGCGGGCTGCGCCTGCTCGGCGCGCGCGACGTCGGCTTCAAGGTGCCCAATCGCGTGGTCCACGGCTACGGACTGTCGCCGGCACTGGTCGCGGAACTGCGGGCCGAGGCCCTGGCGCTGCTGCTCACGGTCGACAACGGGATCGCCGCCCATGCCGGCGTCGCGGCAGCGCGCGCGGCCGGCATGCGCGTGATCGTGACCGACCACCACCTGCCGGGCGCGACGCTGCCCGATGCCGATGCGATCGTCGATCCCTGCCTGCCCGGCGACGCTTTTCCCAGCAAGGCGCTGGCCGGGGTCGGCGTGGTCTTCTACGTGCTGCTGGCCCTGCGCGCCGCGCTGCGCGCCAAGGGCTGGTTCGGTCCGGACCGCGCGGAGCCGGACCTGTCGGTGCTGCTCGACCTGGTCGCGCTCGGCACGGTGGCGGACCTGGTGCCGCTGGATCGCAACAACCGGGTGCTGGTCGCCGCGGGGCTGCGCCGCATGCAGGCGGGCGAGGCCAGTGCCGGCGTGCGCGCGCTGATCGCGGTGAGCGGGCGCGAGGCGGCGCGACTGGTTGCATCCGACCTGGGCTTCGCCCTGGCGCCGCGCATCAATGCCGCGGGCCGGCTCGAGGACATGGCGCTGGGCATCCAGTGCCTGCTGTGCGACGACGAGGCGCAGGCGCGGCCGCTCGCCGCGCGCCTCGATGCGATCAATCGCGAGCGGCGCGTCATCCAGGCCGACATGCAGGCGCAGGCCGAGGCGCTGGCGGCGCCGTGGCTGGCCCGGGAACCGCGCGGCCTGCCGGCGGGCGTGTGCCTGTACGACCCGGCGTGGCATGCGGGCGTGGTCGGCCTGGTCGCATCGCGCCTCAAGGACCGACTGCAACGCCCGGTGGTCGCGCTGGCGCCGGCGGAGGAGGGCAGCGCGATGCTCAAGGGCTCGGGCCGCTCCATCGAGGGCTTCCACCTGCGCGATGCGCTGGCCGACATCGCCGCTGCCGAACCGGACCTCATGGAGCGCTTCGGCGGGCATGCGATGGCGGCGGGGCTGAGCCTGCCCCGCGCGCACCTCGAGCGCTTCGTGGCGGCCTTCGCCGCGCGCGCGCAGGCGGCGCTGGGCAGCGCGCCCGAAGTGCAGCCGGTCGAGACCGATGGTTCCCTCGACGCGGCAATGGCGACCCTGGAACTGGCCGCGCTGCTGGCCACGGCCGGCCCCTGGGGGCAGGGCTTCCCGGAGCCGACTTTCGACGACGAGTTCGAAGTCCGCGGATGGCGGGTCATGGCCGAACGGCACCTCAAGCTGGACCTGGCCTGGGCCGCCTGCGGCACCGCGGTCGAGGCGGTGCACTTCGGCGGCTATGCCGGCTGCGCGCCCCCGCCGCGCCTGCGCCTGGTCTACCAGCTCGCGATCGACGAATGGCGCGGCGCGCGGCGCCTGCGGCTGCTGGTGCGCCACGCGGTGCCGGCCTGAGCAGTCTTCGCGGACGGGCGCCCGCGAAGGCTCTGCTAGAATCGTGGGCTGTCCTTCGCAAGCAGCGAGCCCGTCATGATCGAGTCCGGCCTGTTCAATGCGCGCATCGCCGACCTACGCGGCCGGGTGCTGTCGCTCAGGGGGTATCTTTGACTTCGATCGCAAGCGCGAGCGGCTCGAGGAAGTAGGCCGCGAACTGGAGCTGCCCAATATCTGGGACGACCCCCGGCGGGCGCAGGAGCTCGGTCGCGAGCGGGCGCAACTGGAACGCACGGTGAGCGAACTGGTCGCGCTGCAATCCGGCGTCGACGAGGCCGCCGAGCTGTTCGCGATGGCGGCGGGCGAGGGCGACGAGGGCACGGTCGCATCGGTGACCGCGGACCTCGACGCGCTGGCCGCGCGCCTCGACGCGCTGGAGTTCCAGCGCATGTTCTCCGGGCCCATGGACTCGCACAACGCCTTCGTCGACATCCAGGCCGGCGCCGGCGGCACCGAGGCCCAGGACTGGGCCGAGATGCTGCTGCGCATGTACCTCAAGTGGTGCGACGCGCGCGGCTGGAAGGCCGAGCTGATGGAGGCTTCGGCAGGCGAGGTGGCGGGACTCAAGAGCGCGACCTTCCGGGTCGAGGGCGACCACGCCTACGGCTGGTTCAAGACCGAGACCGGCGTGCACCGGCTGGTGCGCAAGTCGCCCTTCGATTCCGACAACCGGCGCCACACCTCGTTCACGGCGGTGTTCGTCGCGCCCGAGGTCGACGACGACATCGAGATCGAGATCAACCCGGCAGACCTCAAGACCGACGTGTACCGCTCCTCGGGCGCCGGCGGCCAGCACGTCAACAAGACCGAGTCGGCCGTGCGCATCACCCACGTGCCCAGTGGCATCGTGGTCGCCTGCCAGAACCAGCGCTCGCAGCACGCCAACCGCGACAAGGCCATGAAGATGCTCAAGGCCAAGCTGTACGAGATGGAATTGCAGAAGCGCAATGTCGAGAAGGACAAGCTCGAGGCCTCGAAGTCCGACATCGGCTGGGGCTCGCAGATCCGCTCCTACGTGCTCGACCAGTCGCGGATCAAGGACCTGCGCACCGGGGTCGAGCGCTCCGACACCCAGCGCGTGCTCGACGGCGACCTGGATGAATTCGTCGAGGCCAGCCTCAAGGCCGGGCTCGAGGTCGGGGCGGGGCGAGCCAGCTGAAGCATCCCCCGGCGTCGCCCCCAGCGGTCGACGCCAAGGCGCTTGATCCTGTTTGCCGCAGCCGGCCCGCCACCGGGCGTCATCCCGGCGCAGGCCGGGATCCAGCGGCGAATCGCTTGTTCGAGGCGCACGGCAACCGGATCCCGGCCTGCGCCGGGATGAAGCCTTGGCTGGGCGCGGCGACCCGCTTGACGCCGTGCACCGATCCGGCGTCGTTCCCGCGCAAGCGGGAATCCATTTTCCTGCCGCGGCCACTAAGATGGATTCCCGCTTGCGCGGGAATGACGCCACGCAAGCGCAGCGCCTGACCCCGAACCCGAACGCGACCGACCCATGCCAGGCATCCCCGAGGAAACCACGGCGCAGCCCGCGCCCGACGAGAACAAGCTGATCGCCGAGCGCCGCGGCAAGCTCGCGGCCCTGCGCGATGCCGGCAACGCCTACCCGAACGACTTCCGGCCCGATGCCACCGCCGGCGAACTGCAGGCCGCGTTCGAGGGCCACGATGCCATCGCGGTCGAGGCCGCGGGTCGCCGGGTCCGCGTCGCCGGACGCATGCTGGCCAAGCGCGTGATGGGCAAGGCCAGCTTCGTGCAACTGCAGGACCGCAGTGGCGCGATCCAGTTGTTCCTGCAGGGCGAGGCGCTGGGCGCGGCCTACGAGGACTTCAAGGGCTGGGACGTCGGCGACATCGTGGGCGCCGAGGGCACGCTGATGCGGACCCGCACCGGCGAGTTGTCGGTCAAGTGCACCACCTTGCGCTTGCTGGCCAAGGCCCTGCGGCCGCTGCCGGACAAGTGGCACGGGCTGGCCGATGTCGAGACCCGTTACCGCCAGCGCTACGTCGACCTGACCATCAACCCCGAATCGCGCCGGGTATTCCGCCAGCGCGCGGCGCTGGTCCGCTACATGCGCGACTTCCTCGAGGCGCCGCCGCGCGGCTTCATGGAGGTCGAGACCCCGATGATGCACCCGATCCCCGGGGGTGCCGCAGCGCGTCCATTCGTGACCCACCACAACGCGCTCGACCTCGACATGTACCTGCGGGTGGCGCCCGAGCTGTACCTCAAGCGCCTGGTGGTCGGTGGCTTCGAGCGGGTCTACGAGATCAACCGCAACTTCCGCAACGAGGGCGTCAGCACCCGCCACAACCCCGAGTTCACCATGCTCGAGCTCTACCAGGCCTATGCCAGCTACATCGAGATCATGGACCTGACCGAGGAACTGGTGCGCGGCTCGGCGCTGGCGGCGGCCGGGCGCCTCGCCTTCCATTGGGAGGAGCACGACATCGACCTGGGTCCGCCGTTCCGGCGCTGGCGCATGGACGAGGCGGTGCGCCACCACAATCCGGAGATCGGCCCCGCCGACATCCGCGACCGGGAAGCCATGGCAGCGCACTGCCGGCGGCTGGGGATCGAAGCCAGGCCCGGCGAGGGCTGGGGCAAGCTCCTGCTGGCGGTGTTCGAGCGCACGGTGGAGGACCGGCTGGTGCAGCCAACCTTCATTACCGGCTACCCGACCGAGGTTTCCCCGCTGGCACGGGCGAATGACGCCGACCCGGGCATCACCGACCGCTTCGAGCTGTTCATCGGCGCCAAGGAGCTGGCCAACGGTTTCTCGGAGCTCAACGACCCGGAGGACCAGGCCGCGCGCTTCCGGGCCCAGGTCGAGGCCAAGGACGCGGGCGACCACGAAGCGATGCACTACGACGCCGACTACATCCGCGCGCTCGAGTACGGGCTGCCGCCCACCGGGGGCCTGGGGGTGGGAATCGACCGCCTGGTGATGCTGGTCGCCGAAGTGCCTTCGATCCGCGACGTGTTGCTCTTTCCCTACATGCGGCCGGAGGCCTGACCACGGCCATCACCGTCCGACCTGGACCGCCCCGGCCCAGGGCCGGGCCGCTTGCGCTGCGCCCCTTGCCTGATGGTCCACGCCGCTCCGGAGCCTCCGCCACCGATGTTCTACCCTGACCGGCACGATTCATGCATCAAATCGGCATGGACAAAGATGTGCCCATGGCCGAAGTTGCGCTACCCTGCGGATTCCTGGACGACACGGAAACGTTCGGGCGGCGCGCCGGGAACAGCGCCGGTGACGGAGAGGCCATGAACGTCCTGATCGTGGATGACCAGCCGTCGGCGCGGGCCATGCTGCGCCACGTGGTCGAGGGCATCGGCCCCGACCTCAACGTGCAGGATTTCGGCGACCCGCTGGCGGCCCTGGAGTGGTCGGAGCGCTGGGACACCGATCTCCTGCTGCTCGACTACCGCATGCCGTCGATGGACGGCCTCGAGTTCGCGCGGCGTTTCCGCCGCCCCCCGTTGCACAAGGACGTTCCCATCGTGCTGATCACGGTGGTGGGCGACGAGCCGGTGCGCCAGGCCGCGCTCGAAGCGGGCGTGATCGACTTCCTGGTCAAGCCGGTGCGGCCGCGCGAGTTGCGCGCGCGCTGCCGCAACCTGCTCACGCTGCGCCAGCAGGGCGAAAGCGTGAAGCAGCGCGCCCGCTCGCTCGAGCGCCAGGTCCTGGCCGGGATGCGCGAGTCCGACCAGCGCGAGCGCGAGATGCTGTTCCTGCTCGCGCGCGCGGCCGAGTACCGCGACCAGGGTTCGGGCGCGCACCTGCTGCGGATGCAGCGCTACGTCGGCGCGCTGGCCGAGGCGCTGGGCGTGTCCGACAGCGAGGCGCAGATGTTCGAGCTGGCGGCGCCGCTGTACGACATCGGCAAGATCGGCATTCCCGACGCGGTCCTGCTCAAGCGCACGCCGCTCGGCGCCGAGGAACTCGAGGTCGCGCGCAAGCACGCGCGGATCGGCCACGACATCCTGCGCGAGAGTTCGAGCCGCTTCGTGCAGCTGGCGGCCGGGATCGCGCTGCATCATCACGAGCGTTACGACGGCAGCGGCTACCCCGACGGCCTGGCCGGCGAGAGCATCCCCTTGCCGGCCCGCATCGTCGGCCTCGCCGACGTCTTCGATGCCATGACCTCCGAGCGGGCATGGCGGCCCGCCCATCCAGTCGAGGCCGCGGTCGAGTTCATCCGCGCCCAGCGCGGCGCGCAGTTCGATCCGGCCTGCGTCGACGCCTTCATTTCGGTCCTGCCGCGGATCCTCGAGATCCGCCGCGCCTTCGTCGGCCCGCCGCCGTCGATGCGGGAGACCTGAGGACCCCGGTGGCGCCATGATCCAGCCCTTCACCGAACTCGCCCAGCGCTATCGCGGTCGCGAAGACTCGGAGCACGAACAGGCCTTCGTGCGGCTGGCGATCATCGTGGTGTTCCTGGCCTACCTGCTGGGAGCCACTGCCTTCGACCGCGCCACCGGCGACCGCGCGGCGCTGGTGCTCTACGTGCTGCTGGCCGAGACCGCGGTGGCGATCGGCTTGCTGGTCTGGATCGCGTGGCGCCCGAAGCCCTCGCATGCGCGGCGCTGGATCGGCATGCTGGCCGACTACGCCGCCTGCGGCATCATCATGCACCTGCAGGGCGCGGTGGTGGCGCCGCTGTACGTGGTGCTGATGTGGGTGACGGTCGGCAACGGCCTGCGCTACGGCCCGCGTTACCTGCTGGCCGCGGTCGGCCTGGCCTCGATTTCCTTCCTGGCCGTGATCACCACCACCGACTACTGGCTCGACAACCAGTCGCTGGCCTGGAGCCTGCTGCTGGCGCTGGCGGCGATTCCCTTCTACCTGATGTCGCTGCTCAAGGCGCTGACCCGCGCCACCGAGGAAGCCAAGCGCGCCAACGCGGCCAAGAGCCGCTTCCTGGCCAGCATGAGCCACGAGTTCCGCACGCCGCTCAACGGCATCGTCGGCATGTCGGAGCTGCTCTCGACGACGCGGCTTTCGGGCGAACAGCGCGAATGCGCCGAAGTGATCCAGACTTCGGCCCGCACGCTGCTGACCCTGGTCGAGGACGTGCTCGACATCTCGGCGATCGAGGCCGGCAAGGTCCGCATCCGCAACCACGAGTTCTCGCTGCGACGCCTGGTCGAGAACGTGCAACTCATGCTGCAACCCAACGCCGGCGCCAAGGGCCTGCGTTTCGATGTCCACATCGCGCCCGACCTCCCCGACCAGGTGCGGGGCGATTCCGACCACCTGCGCCAGGTGCTGGTCAACCTGATCCACAACGCGATCAAGTTCACCGATCGCGGCGAGGTCACGGTCAACGTGATGCGGGTGCCGGCGGACTCGCTGAAGGTGCGCTTCTCGGTGCGCGACACCGGCATCGGCATCCCGCCCACCGACCTCGAGCGGATCTTCCAGCCCTTCGAGCAGGTCGACAACGGACCGACCCGGCGCCATGGCGGCACCGGTCTCGGGACCACGATCGCGCGCAACCTGACCGAGCTCATGGGCGGCACGATCGGCTGCGAGAGCCGCGAGGGGCAGGGCTCGATGTTCTGGCTCGAACTGCCGCTCGAGCCGGTGGCGGTGCCGGTTCCGGTCACGCCCGTGGTGGTCGCCGACGAGGGCGCCAACGTGGTCGCCTTCGGCGACCCCTTCGTGCGCCATCGCGCGCGGGTGCGCGGCCTCAAGGTCCTGGTCGCCGACGACCAGCCGGCGAACCAGATCGTGCTGCGCCGGATCCTCGAGAAGGCCGGGCACGAAACCCTGCTGGTCTCCAGCGGCGACGACGTGCTGAGCCGGGTCGAGAACGAGCGCTTCGACGTGGTGATCGTCGACTTGCACATGCCGGGCATCAGCGGGCTCGACGTGATCCTGCAGGCGCGGGTGATGGAGGCGGGGCGCGCGCAGACCCCGTTCATCGTCCTCAGTGCCGATGCGACGGCCGAGGCCCGTCATGCCTGCGAGGCCGCGGGCGCCGCCAGTTTCCTGCTCAAGCCGGTGGTCGTGACCAAGCTGCTGGACGCGATCGCCAACGCCTGCGGGCCCAAGCGCGGCGAACCGGCGCGGGTCGCGGCAGCGAGTCCGCCGCCGGCGCTGGCGCTGGTGCCGGGGAGCGCGTCGCCTGCAGCCGCCATGCCGGGCGGCGTGGTGTCGACCGAGGTGCTGTCGGAGCTGGCCGAGCTCAAGCTCGGCGCCGATTTCGTCGAACTCTTCGTCGCCGAGTGCATGCGCGACGCGGAGAACTGCGTCGCGGGACTGGAGCGCGCCGCGACCGCGGGACGCTGGGAGCAGGTCGTGGACCATGCCCACGCGCTCAAGGGCGTGGCCAGCAATGCCGGCGCCGTGCGCCTGGCCGAACTGGCCTCGGATGCGATGAAGATGCCGAGCTGGCGGCTGGCGCGTGAGTGGCAGCCGCTGGTGCAGAACCTGAAGGCGGAGCTTGGCCTTGCGCGCCAGGCGCTGGACGGCGTGCTCGCGGGATTGCGCCAGGCTGCGCCTGGCGGCGGAGTGGGCGACCGCCCCTGAGCGGTCGCCCATCCGGTGCCGCAGGCCAGGCCGACCGGCTGGCGCGCCGGTCGCCGCTGGCCCTTGAAGCCTTACGAGTTGCGGGCGACCAGGCGCTCGGCCACGAGCGCCTCGACCGCGGGCGCGGTCTCGTCGCCGGTCTCGCCGTTGGCGCGCTTGGTCTGGGCGCGGACCAGCCGCTCCATGGTGCGCAGCGACTTGTCGCCGAGGCGCATCGCGGTGTCGACCCAGATCTCGGTGATCCGCATCAGCTCGTCGAGCGTGATCGGCGAACCGCCGACCTGGGCGACGCGCTGCATGGCGCGGCGCGCGTGCGGGATGCGGCGGTTGCGCCGGATCACGTCCTCGACCGCGGCCGCGCCTTCACCCTTCGGGGCCAGCACGTCGACCACGCCGAGCTTGTACAGCTCTTCGCTGGAATAGATGTTGCCGCTGAGCATCATGCGCTCGGCCTGGGTCGGGCCGACCCGGCGCGACAGGAAGGAATAGGCGCCCATGCCGGGGAAGAGGTCGAACAGGACCTCCGGAAGTCCCATGCCGACACCGGTTTCCGCGACGATCGTGTTGCACGACAGCGCGGCCTCGAAACCGCCGCCCAGCGCATCGCCCTGGACCAGTGCGACGCTGTGCAGGCCGACGTCGAGGCCGGCATGGAAGGCATAGACGCCTTCGACGCAGCTGCGCGCGTAGGCCATCAGGTGCTGGCGGTCGCGGGCGCGGATCAGGCGCGCGAACAGGTCGAGGTCGCCGCCGAGGTTGAACACCGGCGCATCGGAGGCGAGTACGACGTGCCCGAGCAACGGGGCCAGGCCCGCTTCCGCCTGCTGGCGGATGTTGGCGCAGAGCCGCATCTGGAACTCGCGGATCTCCTTGATCAGGAGCAGGTGGAAGCACGGGCGGCGCGCGATCGGCGCGGCACGCTCGGCATGCATGAAACACCAGTGGGAATCCGAATCCGGATCGGAATGGGTGCGCAGCACCCGGGAGCCGGTATCGCCCGACAGCGCCAGTACGGTATTCATGAATCACCTCATCAGGGGATGCTGCTCGACCGGCCGCGCGCGAGCAGCAGACAGTAGCTACCATCCATGGAGGCAGGGGTCGACCGGTTAACTTGATGTTATTACCGACTCCGGAGCCAAAAAGCGAGAGGCAGTTGACAAAAACCGGTGACATGGTGTTCACCGGGGCCGCCGCGGCCCCCCGCGCACGTGCCATCGCGCACGTCGACATGGACGCCTTTTACGCCGCGATCGAGCAGCGCGACCGCCCCGAACTGCAGGGTCGGCCAGTCATCGTGGGAGGGCTCGGCCCACGGGGCGTGGTGTCCACTGCCAGCTACGAGGCGCGGCGCTACGGCGTGCGCTCGGCGATGCCGACAGCGAAGGCTCGCCGGCTGTGTCCGGACGGGGTCTACCTGGTCCCGAGGATGAAGACCTATGCTGCTGTTTCGCGTGAGGTTTTCTCCGTTTTCGAGAGCGTCAGCCCGGAGGTCGAGGGGCTTTCCCTGGACGAGGCTTTCATCGACCTGGGACGCAGCCTGACGCTGTTCGGGACGCCGCGCGAGATCGGGCTTCGGATCAAGGCCGGGGTGCTCGCGGCAACCGGCTTGCGTTGCTCGGTTGGACTGTCGTGCAACAAGTTCCTGGCCAAGCTGGCGAGCGAGCTGTCCAAGCCCGACGGGCTGCTGGAAATCCCGCGGGAGAACGTGCGGGAAACACTCGATCCGCTCCCGGTCGGCCGGCTGTGGACCGTCGGCCCGATCGCCGCGGCCAGGCTCGAGGCGGCAGGCATCCACACGGTCGCGCAGTTGCGCGATGCCGGCGACTCGCGACTACGCGCACTGCTGGGCGCGCAAGGCCTCGCCTTGGCCCGGCTGGCGCGCGGCGAGGACGAGCGTCCGGTGCAGCCGAACCAGGCCGAGCGTTCGCTCGGCGCCGAGGAAACCCTGGACACCGACCTGGCGTCGCTCGACGCGGCGCAAGCGCTGCTCATGCGCCTGGTCGAGCGGGTGGCGGAGCGCGCACGCGCGCATGGCCTGGTCGGCCGCGTCGTGACGCTCAAGCTGCGCGTGCCCCCCTTCGAGACCTCGACCCGGCGCACGCTGCTGGAACCGCCGTCCGGTGCGACCGCGCGCCTGCATGCGGCGACCGCGGCGCTGCTCGAACGCTGGTGGGGCGAGGCCAGGGCGCCGCGGCTGCGCCTGCTCGGCGTCGCGCTGTCGGAACTCGCGCGCGCCGATGGCGCCGACGCCGGCGGGCTCTTCGACGCCCCGGATGCCGACGCCAACGACGGCCTGGTGGACCGCATCAACCGGCGCTTCGGCGGCGGCGCGATCCGTCGCGCGCGCGGCCTCGTCGAGCCGGGACCGCGCTGAGCGCCGGCGCGCGGGCCCTCAGGCCGGGCGCGGCGCGCTGTCGCGCAGTTCGCGCCGCAGGATCTTGCCGACGTTGGTCTTGGGCAGCGCGTCGCGGAACTCGATGAAGCGCGGCTGCTTGTAGCCGGTGAGCTGGGTGCGACAGTGCGCCCGCAGCGCGTCTTCGGTCAGTTCCGGGTCGCGCGCGACCACCACCAGCTTGATCGCCTCGCCCGTGCGCTCGTCGGGAACGCCGACCGCCGCGGATTCCAGCACCCCTGGGTGGGCGCCGACGACGTCCTCGATCTCGTTGGGATAAACGTTGAAGCCCGAGACCAGGATCATGTCCTTCTTGCGGTCGAGCACGTAGATGTAGCCGCGTTCGTCCATGCGGCCGATGTCGCCGGTGCGGAACCAGCCGTCGCCGAAACAGGAGGCGCGGGTGTCCTCCTCGCGCTGCCAGTAGCCGGCGCTGACGTGGGGCGCGCGGATGCAGATTTCGCCGACCTCGCCGGGCGGGCGGTCGCGGCCCTCGTCATCGCAGATGCGGACCTCGGCGCCCGGCAGGGGCTGGCCGATCGAGCCGGGCGGGTTGTCGCGGCCGGGCGGGTTGCCGGTGATCGCGCCACAGGTCTCCGAGAGCCCGTAACTCTCCAGCAGCGTGCACCCGGTCCGCTCGAGCCAGCGTTGCGCCGTGGCGCGATGCAGGGCCGCGCCGCCTTCCATGCTCAGGCGCAGGCGCGAGAAATCGACCTGCTCGATGCCGGGCGCGCGCAGCAGGGCATCGTAGAGCGTGGTCACGCCGCCGAACACCGTGGGGCGCTCGCGCACGAAGTCGCGCACCAGCGCTGGCAGGTCGCGCGGGTTGGCGACCAGCACGAGGCGCGCGCCGATCGCCCAGCCGAGCAGGCAGCCGACGGCAAGCGCGGCGACGTGGTAGATCGGCAAGGCGATCAGGAACACCTCCTGCCCGGGCCGCAACTGGCCGCCATACCAGGCCTGCAGCGACAGCACCTCGGCGGTCGCGGCGCGCTGGGTCAGCATGGCGCCCTTGGCGACGCCGGTGGTGCCGCCGGTGTACTGGAGGAAGGCGATGTCGTCGTGGCCGATGTCCACGCGCGGGGCGGGGCGG
>Ga0209477_1001523_pt1 | contig 14033 bp, 15 predicted proteins | sample KloWWTupernatant_FD_187180 | JGI IMG/M metagenome (GOLD analysis project Ga0209477, IMG submission 187180) | Active sludge microbial communities from Klosterneuburg, Austria, studying microevolution and ecology of nitrifiers - Klosterneuburg... | ecosystem: Engineered > WWTP > Aerobic digester >...
GCACGACGGCACGGGCGTGCAGCGGCTCTTCGACAGGGTGGGCGCGTCCGTCCTCTATCGCGACCCCTCGGACACCGACTTCACCGCACCGACGGTCACCCAGGCCACCGGGAAGCCGAACGCGGGAGCCATGACCTTCAGCGTGACGACGAGCGACCCGACCCCGGACGGGACGGTGAAGCTGGTGCGGGTGGGCTATCAGGACGCCTCCGGCGCGTGGCTCTTCACCGACCTGGCCCGAGACAGCGAGGACCCGACGCTCTGGACGGGGAGCGGAGTCCATCCGGGCGCGACGTCCACCGTGCCCTTCTTCGTCCAGGCCGTCGATGCCTCCGGCAACGTCGGCGTCGCCAACGGCAAGGTCGGCGGCTTCATCGCCAGCGGCGACACCACGCCACCGACGATCACGGCGAGCGTCGACCCGGCACCCAATGCGGGCGGCTGGATCAAGGCCGCCAAGGCCACTGTCACGTTCACCTGCAGTGACACTGAGTCCGGCGTCGCTGAAACGGCCTGTCCCGAGCCGGTCGACGTGACCGTTGACGGTGGCACGACTGTGACGGGCACCGTCCGCGATCGGGCCGGCAACAATGCCTCCACGTCGGTCGCGGTCCAGCTCGACAACACCCCACCGGTGCTCGTCGCGACCGTGGCACCGGCCGGCTGGACCAACGCGGAGTCGGCCACCGTCACCTTCACCTGCAGTGACCCAGCCTCCGGCCTCGTCGGCGCGTGCCCCGACCCCGTGACCTCCACCGCCGAGGGCAGCACGTCGGTGGAACGCACGATCACTGACGTCGCGGGCAACTCGACGACGGTGTCCAGTGACCTCCGCATCGACCGCACCGCTCCCACAGTGACGATCGAGGGCTCCGGCTCGGCCCTGACCTGTCGCACGACTGACGCGCTGTCGGGAGTCGCCACATCGGCCACCGGCGCGCACACCGTCATCCCCTCCGGCAGCTATTTCGTCTGCACCGGAGCCATGGACAACGCGGGCAACTCGGCGCAGGCCAGGCGGCAGACCGCCGGCCCGATCACCTTCGCCTGGACCAACGGTGCCTCCGCGGCACCGACCATCACCACGGCGACGCGGGGAGAGAACATCGTCGTGCGCTTCCGACTCACGCGGGACGGGGGTGACCTCACCGATCCGTCGATGGTCACGGGGATCGCCGTGCGCACCGTCGCCTGCTCCCCGTGGGGTCAGCCAGCCCAACCGTGGGAATCGGTCATGGGAGCGAATTCAGTCAAGTACAACGCCAAGGAGCGGTCCTTCCAATTCGGTTGGAAGACACCGAAGGTCACCTCCTGTTACGAGTTCCGGATCTCGCTCATCGATGAGACCTCGCAGATCGCCCGGTTCAGACTGGGGTGACCGCATAATCTGTGCATGCGCAGTTCTTGCGTATCCGCAGTTTATGCGGCATCATGGTCTCCATGACACCCAGCACGCACGATCTCCGACCGATCCGCGCGGCTCTCGACTCCGCCGAGGGTCTCGATGCCGACGCCGCCCTCCCCCATCTGCGGGAGGCCGCCGAGCGCCTGACCGACCTCCTCGATGAGTCCATGGCCAAAGCGGTGCTCGAAGGCGGGGTCTCGCTCCGTTCCGCGGGCGCGATGGCCGGGCTGTCGGAGAACGCGGTGGGCCCACGCTTGGCCCGAACCAGGAGCCTGGCTCCCTACGCCAACGACACCGGACGGGTCACCGCCTCCGGGATCGAGCGCGCGAAGTACGACGCCGAGACCGGGATGGCGCCACCGCCCCCGCCAGCACCCGGCGCCCCGCCGCCGATGCGGTTCAAGCCCCGTCGCCCCACCACCTGATCACCACTCCCCCCGACCCGAGCAACGAATCCACCGACGAAGGAGCCGACCATGACCAACCCCGACCTGACGCACCTCTACTTCCTGCTCGACCGGTCCGGCTCCATGCAGTCGATCAAGTCCGACACCGAGGGCGGCTTTGCCGCCTACATCGAGGAGCAGCGGCTGGGCAGCGGCGAGTGCCGCGTGACCCTGGCTCAGTTCGACGACGAGTTCGAGACGGTCTATGCCGACCTCCCGGTGGCCGACGTGCCCCCACTGCGCCTGCGGCCGCGCAACTCCACCGCGCTCCTCGACTCCCTCGCCCGCCTCATCACCGAGGCCGGCGCGCGCCTGGCCGCCCTGCCGGAGCGCGAGCGTCCGGGCACGGTCGTCGTCGCGGTCATGACCGACGGGATGGAGAACGCCTCCCGCGAGTGGACCCACGCCGCCGTCAAGGCGCTCATCGAGCAGCAGACGCGTGACTACGGCTGGGAGTTCACCTACATGGGTGCCGACCAGGACGCGATCGAGGTCGGCATGTCCGTCGGCATCTCGGCCGACAGCTCGATCACCTACGCGCGCAACCGCGCTGGGGATGCCATGGCTCTGCAGAGCCGCAAGGTCCGGCAATATCGCGAGGCCAAGCGCGTCGACGCTGCTGCTCCCATGCCCGGCTGGACCGCCGAGGAGCGCCGCGACCTCGCCTGAGCCGGCGCCCGGTCGGCATGCCTCAGGCGGTGACGACCTGCTCGATCCGCTCGAGGGTCTTCTCCATGTTGCTGCGCGTGAGGCCCGCCAGTCGACGAACCACGGGGCGGCTCAGCGGGTTCTCGGTGCTGATGTCCCAGGTCTCGCGGACGATCGTCCCGCCGTCGACTGGCTCCAACTCATAGCGCCAGGTCCGGCCGGCCAGGACGTAGGACAGCGGCTTGCCCGCCAAGGTGCGCCACGCCAGACGGCGGTCCTCCTCGAACTCGACAACCACGTTCTTGGTCGCGTAGTTCACACCCCAGTCCATCCCCATCCCGAAGCTGTCGCCGAGGGCGAGCCGACGCTCACCCTTTGAGCGTGGGCCGACGACCGTGCCGGAGCCATCGATCTCCGGATGCCTTCCCGGATCGGCGAGCAGGTCGAAGATTGCGCCGGCGGGAGCCGGGATGAGCCGTTGGACGGTCACGGAGTTGGTCATGAGGACACCGTATGCCGGGTCGCTGGCCACCATCCCGCCGGACCAGGCGTTGTGTCCGGTCGAAGGGGCAGTTGATTGCCCGTTCGGCCGGACACAGCCACCGCGCCCAGCCGGTGTCCTGCGCGAGGCAACCGCACGGCATACGCTCTCGGCATGGCCAAGAAGGGTGAGTTCGGGGAGCCGGTGATCCTCGACGTCGACGGCTTCGACGTGCGGATCTCCAACCCGCAGCGCCCCTACTTCTCGGCCAGGGGTGAGACCAAACTCGACCTGGCCAACTACTACCTCGCTGTCGGTCCCGGCATCGTCAACAACCTGCGTGACCGGCCGTGCATGCTGCACCGCTTCCCCGACGGCGTCGACGGCGCGAAGGTGCATCAGAAGCGACTCCCTCGCGGCGCTCCCCCGTGGGTCGAGACGGTGCGCCTGCACTTCCCGCGCTGGGGCCTGCACGCCGACGAACTCTGCGTCACCAAGCTCGCCGACGTCATCTGGGCCGTGCAGATGAGCACCGTCGAGTTCCATCCGTGGAACAGTCGCCGACCCGAGACCGAGATGCCCGACGAATGGCGCATCGACCTCGATCCGATGCCGAACGCAACGTATGCCGCGGTGCGGCGCAATGCCCACGTCGCCGCCGAGGTGTTGGACGAGTTGGGGGCGGTCGGGTGGCCGAAGACCAGTGGCGGGAGCGGCCTGCACATCTACGTGCGGATCCTCCAGGAGCACGGGTTCAAGGACGTTCGACGTGCGGCTCTGGCCTTCGCACGCGAGGTTGAGCGGCGCCTGCCGGACGACGTGACGACGACGTGGTGGCGCAAGGACCGGCGCCCCGACGCGGTGTTCGTCGACTACAACCAGAACGCTCGTGACCACACGATCGCCGCGGCCTATTCGGTGCGTGGCACACCTGAGGGTCGGGTCTCCGCGCCGCTGGCCTGGGACGAGGTCGACTCGGCCGAGCCCGGCGACTTCACGATCGCGACCATGCCCGAGCGCTACGCCGAGCGGGGCGATCTCTGGGCCGGCATCGACGACGCGCCCTTCGACATCACTCCGTTGCTCGAGTGGGCGGCGCGTGACGAGGCCGAGGGCAAGGACACTCCGCCAGAACCGGAGGAATCCGAGGACGACGCAACTCCGGGCAACACCAAGCGCTGACCATGGATCTCGTCATCCCACCCGGGCCCGGGGTCAAGGACGGGCTCGTGATCCCGAATGGTGTTCTCGTGGAACGCTTCTCGCGCTCCCCCGGGCCGGGTGGTCAATCGGTCAACACCACGGACAGTCGGGTCGAGCTGGAACTCGACATCACGGCATACGACGGGTTCACCCCGACCCAACGGCGACGGGTGACGGCAGCGTTCGGTGAGCGGATCGTCATCGCCGCCCGCGAGCACCGGTCACAGCACCGAAATCGGGTCGCGGCGCGCGAGCGGATGGCCGATCAGCTCAGGGCAGCCATGGCCCCGCCACCCCCGCAGCGGCGACCCACCAAACCGACCCGCAGCTCGCAACTACGCCGGCTCGAGACCAAGAAGCAACGCGCTCAGACGAAGGCGAGTCGGTCGAGACCGACGGCCCAGGACTGACGGCCACGCATCACTGGGCCTGGGGCAGCCGGTCAGCCGATGAGCGGCGCCAAGGTCTCCCCAAGGAGGGCGACTCGCCCTTCGACGTGACCGTTGGCCGGGAGGTTGACGGTCACTCCGTCGAGGCCAGCGGCGAGGACCTTCTCGTAGACCGCCCGCACCTCGTCGGGCCCGCCAAGGATGACCGAGCCGGCGCGGCCACCGAGTTGCGGGATGGCGGCGACGGCGGCCTCGAGATCCTGCTGCGCCATCTCCTTTGTCGGCGCGATGACCGCACTCGTCTGGTAGGTCACGGTGATCTCCGAGCGGTCACGACCGAGGCGCTCACAGTGCTCGGCAAGCGCGGCGAGCTTGCGCGGGATCTCGTCGGGGGCGCAGATGATGTTGGACTCGTCGGCGTATTGCGCGACCATCCGCAGCGTCTTCTTCTCCCCGGCTCCACCGATCATGATCGGGATCCGGCGGACGGGTGCGGGCGAGTTGATCGCCTCGCTCACGTGGTACCACTTGCCGTCAAGGCTCGGCCGCTCCCCGCGCAGCATTCCGGTGAGAATCTTGAGTGCTTCCTCGAGCTTCTCGAAGCGATCGGTGAAGGTGCCGAACTCGAAGCCGAGAGAGTCGTGTTCGAGCTCAAACCAGCCCGCGCCGATGCCCAACTGCGCCCTCCCGTGCGAGACCACATCAAGGGCCGTGACGATCTTGGCCAGCAGAGTGGGGTGGCGATAGGTGTTGCCCGTGACCAACGCCGACAGTCGGACCCGCTCGGTGTGCTGAGCGAGCGCGGCGAGCAGTGTGTAGCACTCGAGCATCGCGTTGTCGGGCGCCCCGAGCATCGGAAGTTGGTAGAAGTGGTCCATCACCAGCACGGTGTCGAAGCCACTCGGCTCGGCCTCGATCGCCTGTCGCTTCACGGCGTCGAAGAGTCCGTCGCTGCCGACGCCGGGGTAGGTGAAGTTGGGGATCTGGTAACCGAGTCGGGTCATGCCCGAGACGCTACTCCGCACATCAGGTCAGCGGTTCGGTCAACAGCTCGGTCAACGGCTCGGTCAGTGGCGGGCGGAGTAGTAGAGGACCACGTCGTGGACGTGCTGCGCCTTGTCGTGACCGCGGAGTTCGACCTCGTAGGTGTGCCCGGAAATGACCACCGAGACGGTCGAGGCCTCGACATAGCCGCCGAGGAAGGACTTGTTGGCCACGAGCGAGACGGCGTGGATCCCGTTGTAGGGGATCGACGTCAGGGCCACGCGACCGCCGACATAGGACTCGTCCTGAAGGATCACGCGCATGTCGGTGAGCCCGATGAAGCCCGTGCCGGCGTCCTTGGCGTCATAGACCGCGATGACCTGTTCGCCCTCGAGGAGTCCGGCCTGGATGGTCTTGAGCTGGTCACCGATGTCGTGCGGGATGTCACTCATGCGTTCTCCTTGACGAGGGGTCGGATCGCCCCGGCGGGGACCGGTCGCGTCACGGTCGCTGGGCTGCGGTCGGACAGGGCCATTCTCGGGGCAACCCGCGGTCGGATGCGAGTGTCCAGACCGAGTCCGCCGAGCAGCATCAACCCCCAGGCCGCGAAGAGCGGGTCCCAGAGCAGGGCATGACCTCGCAGGGCCTCGGGATTGGTCGGTGCCCCGAGCACTCCGGTCAACGAGACCAGCCCGACGACGGTGAGCACCACTCCGTATATGGAGAGCACGAGCCCCGCGAAGATCGCGAGCTTGCGCATGACGCCTGCGAGCGCACCGACCCAGCGGCGGGTGAGCAGGGGTCCCACGGCAACCGCCGACTTCAGGGCCGCCGCGGCCAGCAGCACGACCGTCGCCGAGGCTATCTCACCGGACTGCAGCCGATCGGCCGTCGCACCGACCGTGCCCTCCAACCATCTGCCCCCGAGCGCCCAATAGAGGCTCATCGCCGCGTGGAAACCACCCACCGCCGCGGCTCCCCACAAGAGACTGGTCCGCCCGTTGCTCCCCTGCATCCGGTTCATGCCCTCGAACCTACGGTGCCATCGGTGCCCGAACCCATCAGGGACACCCCTGAACCTCCCCGGTGTCCGCCCCGGCCGGCGGGCTTACGGTGGCATCGTGGATCCGCATCCGATCACCGGGCAACTCTTCGAGTCCCCCGTCCCGCCCGGGACGGGCTGGCCCGGCGACCCCGCCGACGCCGCCACCGACATCGCCCGGACCCCCGCCCAGGTGAGACGCCTCGCGAAGTCCGCGGACGGCATACCCCAATTGCAGGCACGACTTTCGGTATGCCGTGCGTGCCCTCGGTTGGTGACGTGGCGGGAGTCGGTGGCCAGGGACGGGCGGCGGGCCTCCTTTGCGGACCAGCCCTATTGGGGGCGGCCGGGGCCGAGTTTCGGAGATCACGCGGCGCGGGTCCTCATCGTCGGGTTGGCGCCTGCGGCCAATGGCACCAACCGCACGGGGCGGATGTTCACCGGCGACTCGTCGGGGGATTTTCTGTATGCCGCGTTGTGGCGCACGGGCTTTGCCAACCAGCCGACGTCGGTCGGGGCCGGTGACGGGCTTGAGTTGACCGACATGCGCATTGTGGCGTCCGTGAGGTGTGCTCCTCCGGCCAACCAACCCACGGCCACTGAGAAGGCCAACTGCCAGCCCTGGCTCGAGCGTGACCTGACCCTTGCCGAGCCCCACCTCGAGGTCATCATGACGCTCGGCGGGATCGGCTGGAATGCCACGCTCGACTCGCTCAAGGCGCTGGATTGGGTTGTGCCGCAACGGAAGCCGAAGTTCGCGCACGGGGTCGAGGTCGCGGTCGAGTCACCCGGTGGGCGGCAGGTCAAGGTCGTCGGGTGCTATCACGTGAGCCCGCACAACACCTTCACCAAGCGACTGACACCCGACATGCTCGACGACCTGCTGCGGTCATTGTTGGGACGCCCGCGGGTCCGGCTCGTGCCCCCGGACCTTCGCTTCCAGGAGTCCTATCTCGAGGCGTTGGACGAGTTTGACGGCGAGCACCGCGACGGCGACGGCGAGCTCGTCCTCCCAGCCGACGAGGGTTTCGAGGGAGTGTCGTTCACGCGTGAGTCCTTGGTCGATGGTGCCGAGTTCCAGCGGCTCGTCGACCACCGGATCGCCGACGCGCTGCCCGAGACGCCACGGCCGCAAGGGTGGGTGCCGTGCACCTTCCGATGGATCGAGGACCTCGAGCGGCCCGGCACCCACCTCGGCTCGATCGCCCTGCGACACGAGCTCAACGATCACCTCCTCGAGGTCGGCGGCCACATCGGCTACTCGGTCCGCCCCGGCGCGCGGGGTCACGGCATTGCCCAGGAAGCCCTTCGGCAGATGCTCGAGGTCGCCCGCGAGCGTGGTCTCGAGCAGGTGCTCGTCACCTGCTCGGAGACCAACCCGGCCAGCGCCCGCGTCATCGAGGCCAACGGCGGCGTCTATGAGGACACCCGCGTCGACGGGGAGGGTGACCCGACGCGCCGCTACTGGGTGTCAACGACTCCCTCGTCGCCACGGACGCCCTGAGGGTCCGGTCGCAGCCCCTCGTCGGCCTGCCACAACTCGACGGTCTGGACCACCCAGAACACCCCGAAGGCGACGACGACCGCCACCTCCGCCCAGAACAGCCCATGCGCCCAACCCAGGACGAATCTCGCAGCCAGCAAGGCGACCACGGCGACGAGCGTGACCGCCGCGATCCCGGCATACCGGTTCACCACATCCTTGCCGGTGGGCCGGCGAGCCTCCTCCGCCGCGTCGGTGCGGCCGAAGGAGACGGCGTTGATCACCATGACGGCGACGAGCAAGACGAACATCGGGATCGCGGCGGCGTAATGGGCCCAGCGATCGAAGGCCTCCCGCGCCCAGAGGAAGGCAGCCAACAGGCCTCCGCCGAAGAGCAGGACCGAGCCGAAGCCCAGGACATGCCGCAAAGGCGGTGGTCCCCCGGATTCACGCCGGGCGAGCACGATCACCACGACGAGGGCAACCAGTCCGGAGACAGCGAAGGCGGTGACATTGTTGAAGACGTTCGGCCGACTGTCGGTGAGCGCGACCACAGCAGAGGAGCACTCGCCCGGGTCGGCGATCGGCACGAAGGCGACCACGGCGGACAGCAGCCCGGCGATGTTGAGCAGGACGTCCTCGATCTCGGTGTTGCCCTTGAGCACGATGAGGCACGCACCGATCGCGACCAGCGCGCCCACGAAGACTCCCCTCGCAGGGGTGAAGTAGTAAGAGCTGATCGATGTCCTGACGCACCCGCCAGCCTGGATGATCTCGATGGCCACCGACGTCAGGAGCATCAGGGCGAGGACGACCATCCCGAGTCGCAGGAAGCGGTACGTCTTGAGCAGTTGCGTCGAGGCACCCACAAGTCGTGAGTATGCCGCCCGCTCACCTTGGCGTCCTGCGGAACGGTTCAGCGGGCCGAGAGGGTCAACCCCGGCTCGGCCGTGGGATGCCAGAGGCGGGATGAGACGCGCGTTCGGCATCCCACGCACCAGTGCCGTCCACGCGGGGCTGCTCTGATGGGATGCCAGAGGCGGGATCAGACGCGCGCTCGGCATCCCCTTGCTGATGACGCCGGACGCCGACGCCGGACGCGACGAGACGGCGCGACGTGCACTCGGCCCACGGCATACATTGCTCGACGTGGCAATCCCCAGACCTGACACGGACATCGAACGCATCCTCGTGGTCGCGGCTCACCCCGATGACGCCGACTTCGGCGCGGCCGGCACCCTGACCCAGTGGGTCCGGGCCGGCATCGAGGTGACCCTGCTCTGCGTGACGCACGGCGAACAGGGAGCACGCCCCGACGCGGACATCGCCGCGATCCCCGCCCTCCGTGAGCGCGAACAGCAAGCCGCGAGTGCCGAACTCGGAGTCACCGACGTCCGCTGGCTCACCGGCATCCGGGACGGCTGGGTCACCCCCGACCAGGACCTCGTCCGTGAGATCGTGCGCGTCATCCGCGATGTGAGGCCCCAGCGAGTCCTCTGCCAGAGCCCCGAGCGCAACTACGACCGGATCCAGGCCAGCCATCCCGACCATCTCGCGGCCGGCGAGGCCACGGTCCGTGCCTGCTATCCCGCCGCCGAGAACCCTTTCGCCTGGCCCGAGCTCCACACCGACGACGGCCTGGCCTCCTGGCACGTCGGCGAGATCTGGCTCATGGCCCATCCGACCCCGGACCATGTCGTCGACATCACCGACGTCTTCGACCGCAAGGTCGCGGCGCTCCATGCCCACCGGTCGCAGACCGGCCACCGCGGCGAGGAGTTGGCGATCTTCCTCCGCCAGATGGGCGAGCTCATGGGTCAACGCATGGGTCTGCCCGAGGGACACGTCGCCGAGGCCTTCAAGGTGATCACGCTCAACTGATACGGCAGGATCGAGGCATGAGCCATGCCCTGACCGTGCCCCAAACCGGCGGGACCGAGGTCCTCACCCTCGCCCCTCAAGAACGCCCCGAGCCAGGCCCCGGTGAGGTCGTCGTCGAGGTCGCCGCCAGCGGCGTCAACTTCATCGACGTCTATCAGCGCGAGGGTCGCTATCCGATGACCACCCCCTTCACGCTGGGGATGGAGGGCGCCGGACGCGTGGTCGCGGTGGGTGAAGGGGTCACCGAACCCGCGGTCAGCGACACCGTCGCCTGGGCCATGGTGAACGGCTCCGCCGCCACGTATGCCGTGGTGCCGGCCGCGCGCACCGCTCCCGTCCCCGACGGGGTCGACCCGGTCGTCGCGGCTGCCGCGATGCTCCAGGGGATGACGGCACACTTCCTCGTCAACAGCACGTTCGCCTGCGGCCCCGACACGGTGGCCCTGGTCCATGCCGCTGCCGGCGGTGTGGGCCAGTTGCTGGTCCAGATGCTCAAGGCCAAGGGCACCATGGTCATCGCGACCGCTGGCGGCCCGGAGAAGTGCGCGACTGCCGCGTCCCGCGGGGCCGACGTCGTCATCGACTACAACGCTGTAGACGACCTCGCCGCCGAGGTACGCGCCGCTGCCGGGCGTGGCGTTGATGTGGTCTATGACGGGGTCGGCGCCTCGACCTTCGACGCCTCCCTGGCCTCCCTCCGACCCCGCGGACTACTCGTGATCTTCGGTGGTGCCTCGGGAGCGGTCCCACCCTTCGACGTCCAGCGCCTCAACTCCGGCGGCTCGCTCTTTGTCACACGCCCGACCCTCCATCACTACACGGCCGACCGTGACGAATTACTCTGGCGCGCAAGCGAAGTGTTCGCCGCCGTCAAGTGCGGGACCTTGGACATCGCCATCGGCCGCCGCTACCCGCTGGCGGAGGCGGCCACGGCATACGACGCCTTGGAGGGCCGCGCCACCCAAGGAAAGCTCGTCCTCCTCCCCTGACCGATCGCTGTTGGTCACTTCCAGAGGGCGGCGACCAGGACGTTGAGGATCGTCAGAGCTGCTGCAACGTTGACCAGCACTGGACGGAGGTCGCCGCGCTTGGCCTTGGCGTTCGCGATCTCAGCACATGCGGCAACACCGATGGCCACCAACACCTTGACACCGATCTTCATGTGGTTGAGGTCGTCATCGGCCATCTCATGGAGGCCGACGAGCAGCAGCCCCGTGAGGACCTGGGCCCGGGCACCCCAGACGAGCGGAGCCCACGCCTTGGCGCCGTAGCGCTGGGCGATCCAGCCGCTGAGGATGGCGGCCATGCCGAGGAGGTGGAGGACGACGACGAGGTGAATGACGAACTTCATGCCGCCACCCTAGGTCGGTCGACGGCTCACCCCCAAGGTGCGCGCCTCAACCGAAAGGTTGACCGGGGCCCCCACCGCACCGCCCGGCGCGCTGGTCGCACGCGAGCCACCACGTGGCTCAGATCAAGCGGCGCCCCATCGCCCACGTCGTGAGCTCGTGGCGCGAGGAGAGTTGGAGCTTGCGCAGCACCGAGGAGACATGGGTCTCGACCGTCTTGATCGAGATGAACAGTTCCTTGGCCACCTCCTTGTACTGATAGCCGCGAGCGATGAGCCGCATGACCTCGCGCTCGCGCGCCGAAAGACGATCCAACTCCTCGTCGACCTCGGCGATCTCACCCGCCGCCGCACCGAAGGCATCGAGGACGAAGCCCGCGAGCCGCGGCGAGAAGACCGCATCCCCATCGGCCACGCGACGCACGGCGGTGGTCAGGTCGGTGGCGTTGATCGTCTTGGTCACATACCCACGAGCACCGGCGCGGATCACGGCGATGACGTCCTCGGCGGCATCCGAGACAGACAGGGCCAAGAAGCGAATCGGTTGTCCCGCAAGGGATTCCTGCGCGACGCACCCGCGCAGCACGTCGACGCCGCCCTGCCCGGTCCCACCGGGCAGATGCACATCGAGGAGCACGACGTCGGGCTGCTCCGACTTGATCACCGACACTGCGCTCTCGACATCGGGCGCCTCCCCGACGATCTCAATGAGGTCCCCCGCCTGGTCAGCGAGCTCGCTGCGCACGCCGGTCCGGAACATCCGATGGTCGTCGACGAGGACGACCCTGATCGGCGTATGCCGTGCGCCGCCCCCCGCGGACCGGCCAGGCTGGGCGTGGGGCTGGGTCATGGGGACTCTCCTTCGAGTGGGGGAAGCGTGAGCTCGACCTCGGTGCCATCCTCGCGGCGACGGACACGCGCCCGACCACCGTGGCGCTCCATGCGGCCGAGGATCGACTGGCGCACACCGAGGCGGTCCGTGGGCACGTCGTCGAGGTCGAAGCCCTCGCCGCGGTCGCGCACGAACGCCTCGACCCCCGTGGGCCCGATCTCGACATAGGCACTGACCGGCGGGGCACCGTGGCGGGCGGCGTTGAACAGGGCCTCGCGCGCCGCGCTGACGAGGGCCTGGCCATGGGCCTCCATCGGCCGGTCGCCGGTGACGACCAGGTCCACGGCGACACCGGTGAGGTCCTCGACCTCGGCTGCGACCTGGGCCACAGCAGCAGCCAACGTGGCCTCGGGATCGCGCTGCCCGGCATACAACCACGAGCGCAGCTCGCGTTCCTGGGCCCGGGCGAGTTGGTTGACGGCGGCCGGATCGCCCGAGCGGCGTTGGATGAGGGCGAGGGTCTGGAGCACCGAGTCGTGCAGGTGCGCGGCGATGTCAGCGCGCTCGTGGGCGCGGGCCGCGGCCTCCTGCTCCCGGCGCGTGTTGGCCCACAGGCGCAGGGCCCAGGGCGCCGAGATGATCACGAGTCCGATGAGGATGGCGATCGAGGCGAGCATCGCATCGAGGGCCACGGACAGCGAGTTGCCGCGCGTCGTAATGACGGTCAGGCCGACAACGACGAGCGTCGCGCCCAGGCCGATACGCAACCAGACCAGCCCTCGGCCACCGGTCTTGTCACCATCGAGCGCCCGAGCCCGACCACCGTCGTCGAGGTCGGTCCAGATGACCACGGCTCCAGCCGCGATGACGAGCAGTGGCACCAGAAGGCCGGCCCGCACGTCGAGCCCAAAGCCCTGGAGGGCAATGAGCAGGCCGACGACGACCACCAGGCCGCCCACAGCCAAGAGGGCACCGTGGCGCGAGCGCTCCAGCCCGGCCAGGGCCCGCCCCACCGACGGGGCCGGGGCCCCACTCGCCGGGTCGACTCCGACCGGCGTGCCACCCACCGGGGTGACCGCCCACAGGAAGAGGTATGCCGGGAGGCCGGGTCCGAGTACGGAGACCGCAGCCACGGCCCACCGGACGGCGCGAGGGTCGAGGCCGAGGTGCTCGGCGATGCCGATGCACACGCCACCGAGCCAGCGTCCGGCGAGCGGCCGCTCGAGTCGCGGCCGACTCGCGGCGGGGAGCACGGCCGCGGGCGCGCGGTCATAAGGGGTGGGCACACACCCATCCTGACGCACCGCGGGAGGTGCGCCGAGCCCCTGGGCCCCAGTTCGGGGGTGTCGTCAGGGGGCGCTCAGGGTCGCACCCCATCGCGGACCGGGCCCCATCGCGGCAAACATCATGGGTATGACGACAACACCCCCCTCCGCACCCTCGGGCCAGCCCGGCTTCGAGACCGGCCCGCAGGACCCAGCCGGCCACGGGCAGCAGACCTTCACCGCCCCTCCTCCGCCTCCGCACGCCGGACCCGGCGCGGCGGCAGGCACGACGCCGAGCGTCATGCAGGGCCTCTGGGACCAACTCCACCGCCTTGGCATCCAGCGAGACCGCTCGAGCGGTTGGTTCGGCGGGGTCTGCGCCGGGATCGCTCGTCGGGTCGGGGTCGACCCCCTCCTCATCCGCGCGCTGGTCATCATCTTGTCCATCGCTGGCGGCTTCGGTCTCGTCGCCTACGTGCTGGCCTGGCTGCTCCTGCCCGACGCGAGCGGCAAGATCCTCCTCCGCGAGGTGGCTCGAGGTGACGTGACCGGCATCGTGCTGCTCGTCGTCCTCTCGATCCTGCTCTTCAGCGGGATCAGCTTCGGCGAAGGCACCTGGCTGGGCG
>Ga0209477_1001525_pt1 | contig 14018 bp, 11 predicted proteins | sample KloWWTupernatant_FD_187180 | JGI IMG/M metagenome (GOLD analysis project Ga0209477, IMG submission 187180) | Active sludge microbial communities from Klosterneuburg, Austria, studying microevolution and ecology of nitrifiers - Klosterneuburg... | ecosystem: Engineered > WWTP > Aerobic digester >...
ACCACAGCCCTCTCCCGCACACGGGAAAGGGAGCAGAAGCTGCCGCCCTCACCAATCCGTCGGCTTGTAGTCCTTGAGGAACTGGCCCCAGACGTGTTCACCGGTGTTGAGGCCGTGGATGATCGGGTCGACGATGCGGGCGGCGCCGTCGACAATGTCCAGCGGCGGATGGAAGCGTTCCTCGACCACCTTGCGCGCCGCGATCTCGGCCGGATCCTCGTCGGTGACCCAGCCGGTGTCGACGCTGTTCATGTGGATGCCGTCGCCGTGGTAATCCGCGGCGGCGGTGCGGGTCATCATGTTCAACGCGGCCTTGGCCATGTTGGTGTGCGGGTGACGGGTGGTCTTGAAGTTGCGGTAGAACTGGCCCTCCACCGCCGACACGTTGACGATGTGCTTGTCGCGTTCCGGGGTGCGCAGCATCAGCGGCTTCAGCCGCGCATTGATGATGAACGGCGCGATGGCGTTGACCAGCTGGGTTTCCAGCAGCTCCACCGACGGCACCTCGTGCATCAGCAGGCGCCACGAATTGCGGCCGCGCAGGTCGACCTGCTGCAGGTCCTGGTCCAGCCGGCCCTCGGGGAACAGGTGCTCCTGGCCCAGCAGTTCCTCGGCCAGTAGCGGTACCTGCGAGAGTTCGGCCGGGCGGGTCAGGCCGGCCGCTTCGGCCAGCCGCTCGCTGCCGATCGCCACCTGCAGCGACGCGGCGTCGCCCTCCGGCAACATGGTGTAACTGCGCAGGCCCTCGTAGCTGCCGAGCAGGTTGCGCACATGCTCGGGGGTGTCGCGCAGCGCCGCGGTTTCCGCCGCCATCATGTGCGCGTAGAACCCCGGCGGGCGGCGCACCGTCTGGCAGGCGTTGTTGATGATGAAGTCCAGGCGCGGCAGCTTGGCCGCAAGTTCCGTGCAGAAGGCCTCGACGCTGGGCGTGTGGCGCAGGTCCAGGCCGAACACTTCCAGCCGGTGGCCCCATTCGCCGAAGTCGGGCTCCTGCGCGTAGCGCGCGGCGGAGTCGCGCGGGAAGCGGGTGGTGACGATCAGCCGCGCGCCCGCGCGCAGCAGCTTGAGGCCGGCTTGATAGCCGATCTTGACCCGACCCCCGGTCAGCAGCGCGACCCGGCCGGTCAGGTCGGCCAACTCGGTGCGCTTGGCGAAGTTGAAGCCCGCGCAGGCGGGGCACAGCTGGTCGTAGAAGTGATGGACCCGCGTGTACTTCTGCTTGCACACGTAGCAGTGCAGCAGTTCGCCCGACTCGCGCGATGCGTCGCCCGCCTGCGTGGTGCCGTCGGCGTTCGTGGATTGAGGATTGCCGAGCGCGTCGAAGCCCTGCGGTGGGAAATAGTTCGGCGTGGTGAACACCGGCTTTCGCCGCAGTTCGCGGATGCCGGTGCTGTCGAGCAGGGCATCGGCGCGGCGGATGGCTTCGGCGTTGCGTTCGCGTTCGCGTTCCTTGGTCTTCTGCCGGCGCAGCTTGGGTTCCGGGTGGTAGATCGCCGCGATGGCCCGGTGCAGGCGCGCGCGTTGGTCCTCCGGGCAGCCATCGAGCACGGTGCGGTCGGCGGCGATCGCTTCCAGCAATGCCAGCGCCTGGCGCAGGCGCTCGTCGGGCGCTTGCGTGTCGGCGGGTGCGGAAGCGGGGTTGGGGTGGCTGTCGTTCAACGTCGATCCTGTTGCGGGTGTGGCGGCGCGCAAGGCACGCATCGAAAAGGAAACGGGCCGCCAAGGGCGGCCCGTCCGGGACTGCGTCGCACCCTGGCAGGCAGGAGGCGCGCGGGTTACTTCAGCTTCGCCGCCTTGCGCAGATCGTCGGCCTTGTCGGTCTTTTCCCAGCTGAACGCGGTCGCGGTCTGCTTGTTGCCGGCGCCGTCGGTGTAGCTGACGTCCTTCGGCTTGCGGCCGAAGTGGCCGTAGGCCGCGGTCTGCTGGTAGATCGGGTGGATCAGGTCGAGCATCTTGACGATGCCGTACGGGCGCAGGTCGAAGTGCGCGCGGATCAGCTTCTCGATCTCCGCGTCCGCGATCTTGCCGGTGCCAAAGGTGGTGACCGAGATGCTGGTGGGCTCGGCGACGCCGATCGCGTAGCTGACCTGCACCTCGCACTTGTCGGCCAGGCCGGCGGCGACGATGTTCTTGGCCACGTAGCGGGCGGCGTAGGCGGCCGAACGGTCGACCTTGGACGGATCCTTGCCGGAGAACGCGCCGCCGCCGTGGCGGGCCATGCCGCCGTAGGTGTCGACGATGATCTTGCGGCCGGTCAGGCCGCAGTCGCCGACCGGGCCGCCGATCACGAAGATGCCGGTCGGGTTGATGTGGACCTTGTTCTTCGCCAGCGCGTCCATCCACTTCTTCGGCAGCACCGGCTTGAGGATGTGCTCGCGCACCGCCTCCACCAGGTCCTTGTGCTTGACCTCGGGGTCGTGCTGGGTGGACAGCACCACCGCGTCCAGGCCCTCGATCTGGTGGCCGGCCTCGCTGTAGCGCAGGGTGACCTGCGACTTCGCGTCCGGGCGCAGCCACTTCAACTTGCCGTTCTTGCGCACCTTGGCCTGCTGCTCGACAAGGCGGTGGCTGTAGTAGATCGGCGCGGGCATGAATTCCGGCGCCTCGTTGCAGGCGTAGCCGAACATCAGGCCCTGGTCGCCGGCGCCCTGTTCCTCCGGCTTCTTCTGCTTCTTCTTGCTGCCGTCCACGCCGGCGGCGATGTCCGGCGACTGCTTGCCCAGCATGTTGATGATGGCGCAGGTGTGGCCGTCGAAGCCGACCTTGGAATTGTCGTAGCCGATGTCGTTGATCACCTTGCGCGCCAGCGCCTCGATGTCGACCCAGGCGTCGGTGGTCACCTCGCCCGCGACGATCGCGGCGCCGGTCTTGACCATGGTTTCGCAGGCGACGCGGGCACGCTTGTCCTGGGCCAGGATCGCGTCCAGCACGGCGTCGGAGATCTGGTCGGCAAGCTTGTCCGGGTGGCCTTCGGACACCGATTCGGAGGTGAACAGGTAGCTGGACATCGGGGCTCCTAGAAAATGATTCATCCTTCAATCTGGATGAAAAGATGGCCGCGCATGATACATGGGTGCGGGCAGGCGTGCATCTTGCGGCATCCGCGGCCCGCTGTGTGCGGCACGCGCGATGCCCGGCGGCGGTCACGCCACCGCAACCTCGCGGCAATGGCGCGGTCGCATCGGGCCCGCAGGATGCCCGCCAAGACCGGCATTGCGTCCGCCATGATCGAGCTTGAACAACGCCTGCAGCAGCGATTCCCGCAGTGGTTCCGCGGCCGTCGCGCCGTGATCGCGCGGCCGCTGGTGCGCGGGCTGGGGCGCTGGTCGCGGCTCGACGTGATCGACGCCTTCCTCGCCGCCAACCGCGGCCTGCGCGGCTTCGATTTCGTCGCGGCGGCGCTGCAGTTCCTCGGCGCGCGCTACCAGGTCGATCCGGCCGCGCTGGCGCGGATCCCCGCCCAGGGGCGGGTGCTGGTGGTCGCCAACCATCCCAGCGGCGCGCTGGATGCATTGGCGCTGCTGGATGCGGTGGGCACGGTCCGGCGAGACGTGCGGATCGTCGCCAACGATTTCCTGTCCGCGCTGGACAACATCGGCGAGCTGCTGCTGCCGGTGCGCATCCTCGGCGGCCGGCCAAGCGCGGACAGCCTGCGCGCGATCGACGCCGCGCTGGCCCGGGACGAGTGCGTGATCGTGTTCCCGGCCGGCGAGGTCTCGCGCCTGGGCCCGCGCGGCGTGCGCGATACCCGCTGGCGGCGCGGGTTCCTGCGTTTCGCCCGCGGCTGCGACGCGCCGGTGCTGCCGGTGCGCATCCAGGCCCGCAATTCGGCGCTGTTCTACGGCGCCTCCGCGCTGTTCAAGCCGGCGGGCACGGCGCTGCTGGTGCGCGAGATGTTCGCCCGCCGCGCGCGCCGGATCGTGCTGCGGATCGGCCAGCCACGGCGGATCCCGGCCGATGCCGATGGCGCGGCGCTGCTGCGCGACATCCGCCGCGAGCTGTATGCGCTTGGCACCCGCCGCGAGCAGGCCGCAGCCCCCGGCGATGCCGGTCCCGAGCCGGTCGCCGCCGAGGTCGACCCGGCGCTGGTGCGCGCCGGCATCGCCGGGCTGCGTTCGCTGGGCGAAACCAGCGATGGCAAGCAGATCCGGGTCGGCGCCCTGGCGGCGGACGCGCCGCTGCTGCGCGAGATCGGCCGCCTGCGCGAACTCACCTTCCGCGCGGTGGGCGAGGGCACCGGCCGCAGCCTCGACCTCGACCCGTGGGACAGCTGGTACGAACACATCGTGCTGTGGGACGCCGGCGCCGCAAGGATCGCCGGTGCCTACCGGATCGCCCGCGGTGCGCCGGTACTGGCCGCGCACGGCATCCGTGGCCTGTACACCGCCTCGCTGTTCGACTACGCGGACGACGCCATCGCCCGCATCGCGCAGGGGATGGAACTCGGCCGCAGCTTCGTTGCCCCGGACTACTGGGGCAGCCGCAGCATCGACTACCTGTGGCAGGGCATCGGCGCCTACCTGCGCGCGCATCCGAAGGTGCGCTACCTGTTCGGCGCGGTTTCGATCAGCGCGGCGCTGCCGCCCGCCGCGCGCGAGCAGATCGCCGCGCACTACGCGCATTACTTCGGCGGCGATGCCGGCGAGGTGGTGTCGAAGCGGCCGTTCGCCTACCGCGCCGCGCAGCCGCGGGACGCGGCGGTGGATGCAGAGACCGCGTTCCGGGTGCTGAAGGCGAACCTCGACGCGCTCGGCGCGCAGGTGCCGATGCTCTACAAGCAGTACACCGAATTGTGCGAGCCGGGCGGCGCGCGCTTCCTCGCGTTCGGGGTGGACCCGGACTTCAGCGATGCGGTCGACGGGCTGATCGAAGTCGACATCCAGCGCATGCGGCCGAAGAAGCGGCAACGCTACCTCGGCGAAGCGAAGCCGGGCACGACCCCGCACGCCGCAGCGGAGGCGGCATGAATCCCGCCGCCGCGCCGGTCCCGCTGCGGCGCGCGGTGTTCATCTCCGACGTCCACCTCGGCTCGCGGCATTGCCATGCGGCGGAACTGGCGGACTTCCTGGCGCGCCTGCGCTGCAAGCGGCTTTACCTGGTCGGCGACATCGTCGACCTGTGGTGGATGGCGCAACGCCGCGCCAGCTGGGGCGCGGCGCAGAACCGGGTGGTCGAGGCGCTGCACGCGCTGCGTCGCGCCGGCACCGAGATCGTGTACATCCCCGGCAACCACGACCGCCCGGTGCGCCGCTTCTGCGGCCTCGCCCTGCCGGCGATGCGGGTGCGCCGCCGCGCGATCCACGTCACCGCCGATGGCCGCCGCCTGCTGGTGACCCACGGCGACGAATTCGACGCGATCACCCACTTCGGCAGCCTGCAGGAGAAATTCGGCGACTGGCTGTACTACCGCATCCTCGGTGGCAACCAGCTGCTCAACTTCGTGCGCCGCCGGCTGGGGCTGCGCTACTGGTCGCTTTCGGAATTCCTGAAGCGCCAGAGCGGCGCCGCCGAGCGCTTCATCGACCGCTTCGTCCAGGCCGGCCTCGACGACGTGCGCCGGCGCGGCCTCGACGGCATCGTCTGCGGCCACATCCATCGCGCCGCCCTGGTCCAGCGCGATGGCCTGGTCTACGCAAACGACGGCGACTGGGTCGAAAGCCTGAGTGCGCTGGTCGAGGAGGCCGACGGCAGCCTTCGCCTGCTTGCGCACACCGGCGAAGTGCTGGCCGAGGTATTGCCGCGATGGCGACCGATGCGATCCCCGGGCGTCGGGACGCTGCCGCAAGCGGCGTGATCGCCGCGCCCGGCGCCGGTTAGGATCGGCGCATGGATTCGCTGACCCAGATCGTCCTCGGCGGCGCGGTTGCCGCCGCCATCGCGCCCGCACCGCATCGCCGCGCCGCGTTGCTCGCTGGCGCGATGCTCGGCACCTTGCCCGACCTCGACGCGCTGCCACTGGCCCTGCTCACCGACGACCCGGTCGCGCGCATGACCTGGCATCGCAGCGCCAGCCATTCGCTGTTCGTGCTGCCGTTGCTCGGGTGGGCGATCTGGGCGTTGTTCCGACGCAGCGGCGGGCGCGTGGCGGAATCGCCGCTGCGCTGGTTCTGGGCCATCCAGTTGGCGTTGGTGACCCATCCGCTGCTGGATGCATTCACCGTCTACGGCACACAGCTGTGGTGGCCGTTGCCGATGCGGTCGGTGATGTGGTCCAGCGTGTTCATCATCGATCCGCTGTACACGATCTGGTTGCTGGCCGCGTGCATCGCGGCCTGGTGGCTGCGCGAGCGGATCGCCGCGCAACGGGTGCTGCTGGCCGGCCTGGTGCTGAGCAGCGCGTACCTCGCGTGGTCCTTGCTGGCGAAGGTGGCGGTCGATCGCGAAGCCGGCCGCGCGCTTGCTGCGATCGGACTGGCGGATGCGCCGCGGTTTTCGGTGCCGATGCCGTTCAACACCGTGCTGTGGCGGGTGGTGGCGATGACCCCGCAGGGTTTCGTCGAGGGCGAACGCTCGCTGCTCGCCGACAGCGGGCCGATGGTGTTCCGGGGGTATCGCTCGAACCTGGAGGCGCTGCGTGCCGCGCAGGGGATTGCCGCCGTGCAGCGGCTGGACTGGTTCAACCACGGCTTCCAGAAGGCGCAGGTGCGCGACGGCGTGCTGGTGCTCAGCGACCTGCGGATGGGCGCGGAACCGGATTACACCTTCAACTTCGCGGTCGCCGAGCGCGACGGCAACGCATGGCGCGCGATCCCGCCCGAGCAACTGCGCTGGCCATGGCAGGCCACGCGCCGCCTGACCGCGATGTGGGAGCGGATCTGGACCCAGCCCGCTTTGGCTCAGGCCGCGGCAGGCAACCCGGTCGCCACCCCTGCGGCCAGCGCATCGAAGTAATCGCGGGTCAGCCGCAGTTGTTCGTCGGCGGTCTGCGCGCTGTTCACAACCGAACGGAACGCCGCGTTCTCGGGGCGGTCCTTGGCGTACCAGCCGAGGTGCTTGCGCGCGATGCGCACGCCCGTGGCCTCGCCGTAGAACGCATGCAGGTGCCCGAGGTGGCCGAGCAGGATGTCGCGCACCTGCCGCAGCGAAGGCTCCGGCACCAATTCGCCGGTGGCCAGGTAGTGGCCGATCTGGCCGAGGATCCACGGACGACCCTGCGCCGCGCGCCCGACCATCACCGCATCGCAACCGGTGGCATCCAGCACCTGTTTCGCCTTCCGGGGGGAATCGATGTCGCCATTGGCGATCACCGGGATCCGCAGGATCGACTTGATCCGGGCGATGGTGTCGTACTCGGCGCTGCCGGCGTACTGCTGGTCGCGGGTGCGGCCATGCACGGTGAGCGCGGCGATGCCCGCGTCCTCGGCGATGCGCGCGATCTCCGCCGCGTTGCGATGGCTGGCGTCCCAGCCGGTGCGGATCTTCAGGGTCACCGGCACATCGACCGATTCCACCACCGCCGCGAGGATCCGCCCCACCAGCTGCGGTTCGCGCATCAGCGCCGAACCTGCCCACGCGTTGCACACCTTCTTGGCCGGGCAACCCATGTTGATGTCGATCAGCTGGGCGCCGTGCTCGACGTTGTGGCGCGCGGCCGCGGCCATCACCGCGGGCACGGTGCCGGCGATCTGCACGCTGACCGGATCCGGCTCGCCGACATGGTCCATCCGGTGCAACGATTTCGCGGTGCGCCAGAAGCGCGGATCCGAGCTGGTCATCTCCGACACCGCCATGCCCGCGCCCAACCGCTTGCACAGCAGCCGGAACGGCTTGTCGGTCACCCCCGCCATCGGCGCGAGGATCGTCCTGGATTCGATGTGGTGGCGTCCGATCCGCATCCGCGCATTGTACGGATGCGCGCGTTCGCGCCGCCCTGGCTCAGGCGGTCGGCAGCCGCGGCATCGCCAGCGCCGCGCCTTCGCATTCGGTCGACAGGCCGGCGTAGCGGGTCGCGAAGCGGATGTGTTCGGCGAACGGTTGCCGCGGCCGCAAGGCCAGCGATGCCGCCAGCGCGCCGTTGAAGGCGTCGCCGGCGCCGGTGGTGTCGACGGCGTTGGCGGCGTCGGCGGAGATGCGGTAGCAGGCGGCCTCGTCGCCGCGCAGGTTGCCGTCCGGGTGGGAGACGAAGCAGCCGCTGGCGCCCATCGTCACCACCACCGAGCTGCCATGCCCGAGCTGGCGGCACAACGCATGCAGGCGGCCCTGGTCGAGGCTGGACACGGCGTCGGCCTCGATCCGTTCGCCGACGTGGCGGCCCAGCAGGGCGGCGAATTCGGTCTCGTTCGGGGTCAGGATGTCGGCCAGTTCCAGCAACGCGCCGCTGGCCGTTGCATTCGCCGGCGCCGGGTTGAGGATGGTGGTCGCGCCGCGCGCGCGGCCATGGGTGAGCGCGCGTGCGATCGCATCCGCCGGCGACTCCAGTTGCGCAAGCACCACCGAAACCGCGCCAAGCGCCTCCAGCGAGGCGGCGACGAACCCGGCATCCAGGGTTGCATTGGCGCCGGCGCCGACCACGATGCAATTGCGGCCGGACGCATCCACGAAGATCCCGGCGGTTCCGGTCGGCGCAGCACTTTCGGCATCGCGCAGGTCGATGCCGTCGGCGGTGCACAGCGCGCGCGCGAGCTGCGCACCGAGGTCGCCGCCGAGCGCGCACACGAAGCAGGCTTCGGCGCCGGCGCGACGCGCGGCCATCGCCTGGTTGAAACCCTTGCCGCCCGGGCCGCTGGCATAGTCGCCGCCGAGGGTGGCGCCCGCCTGCGGCAGCGCCGCCACCCGCCACACGTGGTCGACGTTGAACGAGCCGACGACGGCGACGCGCGCCATCGGGTCAGCCGCCGAAGGCGCTGAGCACGCCCGCGATGGTGGCGGTCATGAAGGTCGCGATCGAGCCGCCCAGCACCGCGCGCAGGCCGAACCTGGCGAGGTCGCTGCGGCGCTCGGGGGCGAGCCCGCCGATGCCGCCGATCTGGATCGCGATCGAGCTGAAGTTGGCGAATCCGCACAGCGCATAGGTCGCGATCAGCTTGCCCTGTTCGGTCAGGGCGACCCCCGGGGTGTTGCCGTTGACGATCTCGGACAGCTGCAGGTAGGCGACGAACTCGTTGATCACCACCTTCTGCCCGATCAGCGAGCCGACCGTGCTGGCGTCCTGCCACGGCACCCCGATCACCCACGCCAGCGGCGCCAGCACCCAGCCGAAGATCGCGGCGAGGTCGGTCGGCTTGCCGAGCGTCGCCGACAGGCCGCTGACCTCGCCCAGCCACGTGAGCGGTGCATTGATCATCGCGATCAGGGCGATGAAGGCGAGCAGCATCGCGGCGATGTTGAGCGACAGCTTGAGGCCCTCGGCGGCGCCGCCGGCGGCGGCGTCGATCACGTTGCTGGCGGTCTTCTCGACCTCCATCTTCACGGTGCCGCGGGTCAGCGGTTCGCCGGTTTCCGGGATCAGCAGCTTGGCCACCACCAGGGTGGCGGGCGCGGCCATGATCGAGGCGGCCAGCAGGTGCTTGGCGTAGAACGCCTGCTGCACCGGATCGCCGCCGCCGAGCATGCCGACGTAGGCCGCGAGCACGCCGCCGGCGATGTGCGCCATGCCGCCGATCATCATCGTGATCAGCTCGGACTCGGTCATCCGCGCGATGTACGGGCGCACCGTGAGCGGCGCCTCGGTCTGGCCGATGAACACGCTGGCGCAGACGCTGGTGGTCTCGGCGCCGGACACCCGCATGACCTTGGTGATCGCCCACGCCATGCCGCGCACGATCCACTGCATCACGCCCAGGTGGTAGAGCACGCCCATCAGCGAGGCGAAGAAGATGATCGTCGGCAGCACCTGGAAGGCGAAGATGAAGCCGAACTTCGAGGTATCCATCAGCGAGCCGAAGATGAAGTTCGAACCGGCGGCGACGAAGCCCAGGACCTTGACGAAGCCGCGGCCGAGCGCGTCGAACACGTCGCGGCCGCCTGGCACCAGCAGCACCAGCGCGGCGAACAGGATCTGCAGGGACACGCCGGTGGCGACCAGCTTCCAGTCGACCGCACGCCTGTTGCTGGAGAACAACCATGCGATGCCGAGCAGCACCGCAAGGCCGAACAGGCCGAAGCCGATCCGCCCGAGAGCTTCCATCCGAATCCCCGCCTGCGTTGTTGACGGTGCAGGGTAGGTCAGCCCCCGCGACCCGGCAAGCGCCGTCGCTCAGGGGTCGCGCGCCAGCACCCGGTTGCGGCCTTCCAGCTTGGCGTGGCGCAGGCGCAGGTCGGCGCGGCGCAGCAGCTGCGAGAGGTCGGCGCCGTCCTGCGGCCAGCTGGCGATGCCGGCGCTGAAGGTCAGCCGCATCAGCTCGGCCCCGTGCTCCGGCGCGAACGGTTGCGTGGCCACGGTCCGGCGCATCGCTTCCAGCCGTTCCCAGGCGCGCCCCAGCGGCAGCGGCAGCAGCAGCGCGAATTCCTCGCCGCCCAGCCGCGCCAGCCAGTCGCCCTCCTGCATCTGCTGCCGCAGCACCCCGACCACGTGGCGCAGCGCGCGATCGCCGGCGAGGTGGCCGACTTCATCGTTGATCCGCTTGAAGTAGTCGAGGTCGATCAGGCACACCGCCAGCGACCCGCCCTGGCCGCGGATGGCGTCGAGCATGACCGGGAAGCGGTGCACCAGCCAGGTGCGGTTGGGCAGCCCGGTCAGGCCATCGGTGCCGGACATGTCCACCAGTTTCTGCATGCGGTAGACGATGGTCGCGGTGATCGCGGTCATCAGCGCCAGCAGCACCAGCCGCTGGATCTGGTTGGACGCGGTCACGGTGCCGTAGTCGATCGAGGCCAGCTGGTCCGGGTTCGGCACCAGGGCGAAGATGGCCGCCGCCAGCACGCCGTACTGCGCAATCGCCAGCGCGCCACTGAACAGGGTCAGGCGGCCGTCGTTGCGCAACGCGGTCATCGCGATCGAGACCAGGTAGAACGCCCACACCACCATGCTGTTGAGCCCGGTGACCGGCGAATCGACGGCGAGGATGGCCAGCACCAGGGTGGTCAGGCTGACATCGTAGGCGGCGGTCGCCCACGGCAGCCAGCGATGCCGCTGGCGTTGCCGGGCCAGCGCCAGCCACGCCTGCGACAGCACGATCGCCAGCACCACGCCGAACAGGCCGACCATCGTCTCGCTGGCCTTGCCGCCCGCCAGCAGGTTGACCAGCGGCATCGACAGCATCGCCATCGACAGCAAGGCGCGCAGCCGCGCCACCAGCAATTCGCCCCCTGCGCCGAGCTCCAGCATCAGCGCATCCGGCCGCGCCAGCAGGCGCCGCCGGAAATCGTGCAAACCCGCAATCGCGTCAGTCTCGAAGGCCCCCATGCGCGGCCAGCATAACGCGCCGGTGCGCGATCAGCCGCCGACGCCGGATAGCGCCGCCCACGCGCCGAGCGCCAGGAACACGCAGGCCGCGGCGATCCGCGCCGCCTTCAGCGGCAGCCTGGCAGCGAAGCGGCTCCCAAGCGCGACCACCGGCACGTTGGCCAGCAGCATGCCGGCGGTGGTGCCGGCGACCACCTGCCACAGCGAGGCGTACTTCGCCGCCAGCAGCACGGTGGCGACCTGGGTTTTGTCGCCCATCTCGGCGATGAAGAACGCGATCGTGGTGGCGATGAAGGCACCCCGCAGCGGCAGGCGTTCGTCGTCGTCGAGCTGGTCGGGCTTGAGCGTCCACAGGGCGATGCCGATGAAACTCGCGGCAACGACCCAGCGCAGCATCTGCGGGGTCAGCCAGCCTGCCGCGAGTTGGCCCATCCATGCCGCCAGCGCGTGGTTGAGCAGGGTCGCGACCAGGATCCCGGCGATGATCGGCCACGGCTTGCGGAAGCGCGCGGCCAGCAGCAGCGCCAGCAGCTGGGTCTTGTCGCCGATCTCGGCCAGGGCCACGGTGCCGGTGGCGACAAGCAGTGCATCGAGCATCGGCGGCGGCATCCACGGCGTGGGAAAGGCGCGATTCTAGCGGTGCCCGCGCGCGGCGATGGCTACACTGCGCACGAAACCGCACCGGAGCCACGCATGCAATACCGCCGCCTCGGCACCTCGGGCCTGCAATTGTCGGCGCTGGCGTTCGGCGCGTGGGTCACCTTCGGCAACCAGGTCGGCCGCGGGACCGCGCGCGAGCTGGTCGCCGCGGCCTGGGACCACGGCGTCAACTTCTTCGACAACGCCGAGGGCTATGCCAACGGCGAGGCGGAGAAGGTGATGGGCGACGTGATCGCCGACCTGCGCCTGCCGCGCGATGGCTGGTGCGTGTCGAGCAAGGTCTATTTCGGTTCGGCGGCGGATCCGCGGCCGACCCAGAAGGGCCTGTCGCGCAAGCATGTGCACGATGCCTGCCATGCGGCGCTGAAGCGGCTGCGGGTGGATTACCTCGACCTGTACTTCTGCCATCGCCCGGACCCGCAAACGCCGATCGCCGAAACCGTTTCGGCGATGGACGCCCTCATCCGCCAGGGCAAGGTGCTGTACTGGGGCACCTCCGAGTGGAGCGCCGTCGAAATCCGCGAGGCCCACCGCGTCGCGCTGGCCCACGACCTGGTGGCGCCGACCATGGAACAGCCGCAATACAACCTGCTCGAGCGCGAACGCGTCGAAGTGGAGTACGCGTCGCTGTACGCCGAATTCGGAATGGGCACCACCATCTTCTCGCCGCTGGCATCCGGCCTGCTGACCGGCAAGTACAACGACGGCATCCCGGCCGGGTCGCGCCTCGCCCAGGACGGCACGGGTTGGCTGCAGCGCGGCCTGCACGGGGACCGCATCGAGGCACTGCGGCGCTTCACTTCGCTGGCGGCCGAACTTGGCGTGGCACCGGCGACCCTGGCGATCGCCTGGTGCCTGCGCAATCCGAACGTGTCCAGCGTGCTGCTGGGCGCAACCGGACTGGCGCAGCTGCTGCAGGACCTCGAGGCGCTGGAAGTGTGGCAGCGCCTCGACGACGCCAGCTGGGAGCGGGTGCAGGCAAGCCTGGCCTGAGCACGCGCCGGCGCCGATATCGCCCGCCATGCCCGGCGCCTATACTCGGGCGAACAAATCCGGAGGTGGTTCCATGGGCCCGCTACTCGCGTTGATCGTGTTGTTCGCCGGTGTCGTCATCCTGTTCAAGACCGTGCGGATGGTGCCGCAGGGCTACGAATGGACGGTGGAGCGCTTCGGCAAGTACACCCACACCATGACCCCGGGCCTGCACTTCCTGGTGCCGGTGGTGTACGGCGTCGGCCGCAAGATCAACATGATGGAGCAGGTGATGGACGTCCCCAGCCAGGACGTGATCACCAAGGACAACGCGGTGGTCAAGGTCGACGGCGTGGTCTATTTCCAGGTGCTCGACGCCGCCAAGGCCGCGTACGAAGTCGCCACCCTGGAGATCGCCATCCTCAACCTGGTGATGACCAACATCCGCACCTCGATCGGCTCGATGGACCTGGACGAATCGCTGTCGAAGCGCGACGAGATCAATGCCAAGGTGCTGGTCGCGGTCGACCAGGCGACCCATCCCTGGGGCCTGAAGGTCAACCGCATCGAGCTGAAGGACATCCAGCCGCCGCGCGACCTGGTCGACTCGATGGCCCGGCAGATGAAAGCCGAGCGCGAGAAGCGCGCGAACATCCTCGAAGCCGAGGGCTTCCGGCAGGCGGCGATCCTCAAGGCCGAGGGCGAAAAGCAGTCGGTGATCCTCGAGGCAGAAGGCGAACGCGAAGCCGCGTTCCGCCAGGCCGAGGCGCGCGAGCGCCTGGCCGAGGCCGAGGCCAAGGCGACCCAGATGGTCTCCGACGCGATCGCCTCCGGCAACGTGCAGGCGATCAACTACTTCGTCGCGCAGAAATACATCGAGGCGTTCAAGGCGCTGGCCGAAGGACCGAACCAGAAGTTCGTGCTGATGCCGATGGAATCGGCGGGCGTGATCGGTTCGCTGGGCGGCATCGCCGAACTGGCGAAGGAGGCGATGGATCGCCAGGCGGGCGGCAAGGTCATCGCCGCACCGGGCATGCCGTCC